>Ga0213872_10000679_pt1 | contig 25744 bp, 23 predicted proteins | sample VelepicomBERX_R2_FD_160071 | JGI IMG/M metagenome (GOLD analysis project Ga0213872, IMG submission 160071) | Rhizosphere microbial communities from Vellozia epidendroides in rupestrian grasslands, the National Park of Serra do Cipo, Brazil - RX_R2 | ecosystem: Host-associated > Plants > Roots >...
TCTGTGTTTAGGAGTTGGAGCTGATCTTGCGAGATGCAGGTTCGACGCGCTTCCAGCCGAACAGGTGGGCGTCGATTGACCACAAGCCTGGGCCAAGCAGGGAGAGAGAGCAGCCAATGGTGGCCAGCAAAAGAGCGACCCGCCTGTCTCCAGACATAGTGATGATCTGCCAGGCTTCGAGCAACGCAACCAACCCTCCAGCGATCGGCGTCCAGAGGCCAGGGATTAGAAGAAGTCCCAACCCAGCGAGAAATGAGGACATGACGGTCGTAGTGATCGGGGGGGCACTCCACAACGTCGAGCCCGCACGCACAAGCAGTGAAGAGCCAAGGATAATCCTCATGAGAAGCAGGCCGATACCCGGCCGTCCGCCTGCGAAAGTGGAATATAGGCGCCTCAAAACGCACCTTTCTAATCTCCACTAGTTTCTGCCTTTGCGGAGGCAAATCGAAACCCCAAAGAGAGTCGTGATCGGTCACTCTTTAGAGTCCGCTGGCGGCGAGAAAGCTAAAGATCGATGATTCCTCTTTTCAGCCCGATGATTGCAGCGTGCGTCCGGTCATTGGCGCCCAATTTGGAAAGAATGCACTTGACGCGACTCTTGACGGTTTCCTCCGTGATGGAGAGTTGGTCCGCAATTTGTTTGTTCGCATTGCCGGCCGCGATCAGCCGCAACACGCTGATTTCTGCCGGGGTCAATGTGTCATCCGTCGCATGTGTGGCGATTTCGTATGAAACCTCCGGGGAAAGGGCCTTCTTGCCGGCGTGTACTCCACGGATCGTTTCCAGTAGCTCCTTATGTAACGTATTCTTGAGCAGATACGCCTGTGCGCCAGCCTTAAGCGCTCGGATAATTTGCACATCACCCGCGTAGGTTGTCAGCACGATAATTTTGGCTTCGGGAAATTCATTGCGGATAGCAATGAGTGCGTCGACGCCGTTGATTCCCGGCATTTGCAAGTCCATCAGCGTTACGTCGGGACGGTGTGTCCGGAATAGCTGGATGGCCTCACGACCGTCCGACGCTTCACCCACCAGGAGCATATCCGGCTGGATGCTTACCAGACCGGCGATCCCCTGGCGCACAACAGGATGGTCATCGACGGCGAGAATCCGAATGGGTGACGCGGCGTCGTTCATGACCCTCTCCTGAATCAATCCTTCGCTGTTCCGGCAAGCTTTCGTGACAGCCAGGAACCTCTCCGAGCCTTCGTGTAGGCTATGCTGGCAGGCAACATCAGCTCCAATTCGGTTCCTGCATCCACCTCACTCCACACCGTCAGCTTACCTCCAATGAGTGTGGCGCGTTCCCGCATGCCGGGCAAGCCATAGTGTCGCTCACTGCCCTGACGCGAAAGAATTTCCGGATCCATTCCCTTGCCATCGTCCCGTACACGCATTCGAAATTGCTCATCGTTGTAGCGGATTTCAACCTCAACTTTCCGCGCTTGCGCGTGCTGAAACGCATTCCTCAGCGCTTCGACAGCGATCCTATAGATCTCGTCGCGAAGGATAGGGTGCAAGTCTTGCGAATGACCCTCAACGGCTACATGGAATGCAGGCCGCTGGCTGGTCGAGTCGCTGGCCAGTTCCTCTCCGAGCGTGCTTATCGCCTTCGCCAGGTCGTTGCTTTGAACTGTGGACTTTCGTAAGCCCTGCACCGCATCCCGTCCCTCGGTGATTGCCTCGGCCACTTGGTCGATCGTGCTTCCGAGCTTCTCTCTCGCCTCGATGGGAGTTCCCGGCAGCAACTGGAAAATGGTTTCGAGCCGCAGCAGTACACCGTGAAAGCTCTGAAGCAGGGTGTCGTGAAGATCACGCGCAATGCGTGTGCGCTCGTCGACGCGCGCATCCAGCGTCATCTCGAACTGATGTTGCAATTGCCGCAAGCGCCATTGGTAGCCCGCCCACAGCAGCGCCAGGACGGATATTACGCAGAGGGTTCGAAACCAATTCGTCTGCCAGTACGCCGGGGCAACAGAGAAATCGAGGAACGTACCCTCTTCGTTCCACACCCCGCTGTTGTTCGAGGCGATCACGCGGAAGCGGTAATGCCGCGGCGGCAGGTTCGAGTACTGCACCTCACGATCGTTGACCACCTCGCGCCAGTCCTTGTCCTGCCCCTCCAGCTTGTAACGGAAGCGCATCTTCTCTGGCGCGACGAGACTCAGCGCCGTGTAATCGATCGTGACATTGCGTACCAGCACAGGCAGACGCACGCCGTCCGACGGCTCATCATAAGTTTTGTCCTCGGCCGTGATCTTCTCTATATGCACCGGTGGCGGCAGCTTGTTGAACGCAAGATGATGCGGGTCGACGAGTTGGATGCCGTCCACCGTGTTAAACCACACCCTGCCGTCAGTGGACTTCGCGACTGCAGGACTGTAATAGGAAGGCGCAGTTTCGCGGAGAACGAGCCCGTCTGCTGCATTCCAAACGCTCGTTTGGATGGTGCGATTTGGGTCAGCGATCCACGCATCCAGTTCGCTGCGCGAAATCCGCACCAGGCCGCAAGCGGTGTATAACCAGACCGAATGATCATCATCCTCTATGGACCAGAGAATGGTGTCACAGGGTAAACCATTCTTTGTGCTGAGAGTGGCGATGTGGCCATCTTTGATCCGGATCAGCCCGCTATAGTGAGTTGCAGCCCACAACGCGCCGTCGTGATCGATTCGAAGATCGAACACCTCAACTTCGCCCTGGCCCAGCCCGTTGGCCGACGTGTATGACTCTTGCACTCGACCATCCTTGAAAAACAACAAGCTCCGTTCAATCCAAAATGCAAGCCAAACTCCGCCGCGGTCAGCAACAATGACCTTCGCTTGTTGATGACGTCCCATAACTGACTACGGAAAGGTCTCGACCAACCGACCGTCGCGTATGTGCGACAGGCCCTTGTTCCCGCAAAGCCAGAGGTTGCCTTTCTCGTCACCGGTGATTGAATAAATTTCTTCGCTGGGAAGGCCGGACACTCCTACAAACTTGCCGTCCTCAAAAACCGTGAGTCCGTGCGCAGGAAACGAGGCCCAAACACGTCCGCGACTATCCTCATAAAGAGATTGCACAAAATCATCCGGCAGCCCATCCGACTTGCGGAAGATTGTGAGTCGTCCGTTTCTCAATCTGTTCAAGCCATCTCGGGTTGCTATCCACATGCTGCCGTCTTTTCCTTCCACCAGGGACTCAACCGCATCGCTGGACAAACCTTGTTTGGTAGAGATCGAAGTAACTGCGAGTTCCCGAAACCGGTCCAGTCCTCGCGTGCTGCCGTACCAGACATTTCCTTCCCTATCTTCGAAAAGGCTGCAGCTGATATCTCCGGAGAGTCCGTCAGATTTTGTAAATACGTCTGTCCTGCCGTTATGTACATGGATAAGACCGTGTTGATGAGTTCCGATCCAGAGTCCCCCATCGCGGTCCCGCAGCAGCTTGTTTGAATCTACTTCGCGGTCGGGAAGCAGCGCATTCGGATTGATTGCGCTGTGGATAGGAAATTCGTCGAGTCTGTCTCCAACGAGGCGCCTAAGTCCCGCGCCACTGATCCCAAATACCAGCTGTCCGTCGTTGGAGGCCGCCATGTCTCCAACTCGGGCTGCCGGTGTCGGATAGCGCTTCGGAGAACCGGGCTTCCATCGCCAAAATCCGGAGTCTGCCCCGGTCCAGAGATTCCCCGAGCTATCCTCAGCGAGGCTCCAGACAAATGAGCCAAAGGCGCCATCATTCAAGTAGCATCGAACTGCGCCATTCCGGATCGCGCAGATTTGGCCCTCGGGAGTACCTGGTGTTTCATATTGTATTCCTGCCCAGACCGTGCCTCCGTGATCTTCCACCAGGGATGTTACGAACCGATGACCGATCTGCGGGTACTGGGTTAGCTTCTGGCCATCCCAACTGACAAGCCCTGCAAAGGTGCCAATCCAAAGAGTGCCGTCGCGGGAGACGAGCAGAGCGTAGGGTTTCTGGGGGAGCTGCTGCCCGGCGGGAGGATGCCAGGGAACCGCGTGAAGCCCATCGAAGCGAAACAAGCCGAATTCGCTGCCCAGCCAAAGATATCCATCGGGCGTTTGAGCGATCGCGAAAATCGAGCCCACGGAGAACCCGTCGCGGGCGGTCCAGGAAGTGTGCGCGTATTGGCTGACATCCAACGAGGGATTGAGCGCCAGAGCGGAACGCCCTCCGAGCAGCAAGCTCAGCGCGCCGATCGTAATGAATATCAAGGCGGCATTCAGACGCGCCCGGCTGAGATGAGCAGACATTGATGCGTGCACGGGCGAATGCCCATCGACTGCCACGATTCGAATTGGTGAGACGCCGGCACCCATGACCGGTCTCCTAAGTCTAGATCAAAGCCTTCGATTTTCCGGCAAATCTGGATGAAAGCCAAGACCCTCTGCGAGTCGCCGTATAAGCTACGCCGCCAGGCATGCGCAGCTCCACTTCGGTACCAGCATCGACTTCGCTCCAGACTGTCAGCTTGCCTCCAATAAGCGTGGCGCGTTCGCGCATACCAGGCAAGCCGTAATGTCCTTCTTTACTCTGCTGCGCAAGAACTGCAGAATCCATGCCTTTCCCATCGTCCCGCACGCGTAATCGAAATTGCTCATCGTCATAACGGATTTCAACTTCGATCTGCCGCGCCTGCGCATGGCGGAAGGCATTCCGCAATGCCTCGGCGGCAACCCTGTAAATTTCGTCGCGAAGAATGGGGTGCAGATCCCGCGACTCACCCTCGACTGCCACATGGAATGCAGGGCGCTGACCGTTCGACTCGGTGGCGAGTTCTTCCCCAACCATGCCTATGGCCAGCGCGAGATCGTTACATTGAACAGTGGACTCGCGCAATCCCTGCACCTCATCCCGAGCTTCGGTGATGAAGTCCGCCGTCTGGTTGATCGCGCTGTCGAGCTTCTGTTTCGCCTCGAGCGGGCGGTCCGGCAACAATTGGGAGACAGTTTGGAACCGTAGCAGCAAGCCGTGGGCGCCTTGCAGCAGGGTGTCGTGCAAATCCCGCGCAATTCGTGTGCGCTCGCTGACCCGCGCATCCAGTGTCATCGCGAATTGGTGACGCAACTGCCGGACCCGCCATTGGTAAGCTGCCCAAAGTATCGCAAGCATACTCACCGCACACAGCGCGCGAAACCACGTCGCATTCCACCAGGGAGGCGTGACGATGAGAGTCAGCGACACCCCTTGTTCATTCCATACTCCATCGCTGTTCGATCCCTGCACTCGGAAAACATATCTCCCAGGGTCGAGATTAGTGTAGCTCGCCAGTCGCTGATTGCTGCCCACCTCGTTCCAGCCAAGGTCGAAATTTCCGAGTTTATATCGATAGTGGTTCTTCTCGGAATTTGCGTAACTCAGCGCCGCAAATTCAAAGGAGAAGACATTGTCGCGATATGGAAGGGTTAGGGAATCGACGTATGGGATGGCTTTCTTGAGTGCCGACTTGCCGCCGATGGAAACAGGTTTGTTGAAGATTTTGAAGCTGGTAATTGCTACCGGTGGCACAAAGGGATTGTCCCGGATATTTTCGGGGAAGAATGCGGTAATCCCATCGCTGCCACAAAAGAACAGCTCTCTGTTTCGGCCTTGTTGATAGCAACTCCGCGAGAACTCATTGCTCTGCAAGCCATCAGAGATGTCGTAATTTCGAAACATCTCCGTACGGGGATCGAACCGGGATATCCCTTTCTTGGTGCTGATCCAAAGCCTGCCGTCGCCATCTTCGAGAATGCCCATGATGTCGACGTTGGGGAGGCCATGGCTTTCCGTGTAGCGAGTGAACGTTTCGTTCTGCCGGTTGTACCGATACAGTCCCTGTCCGGATGCTAGCCACAGTGCACCCGTCCGGTCTTCGTGAATGGCGCCGATGCTTCCGCCCTGAAGTCGGCGAGGATCACGCAAATCGGGTGTGTAGTTCACAAAAGTCTGCGTCTTATCGTCGAACCGGCTAAGCACGCCGCCCCAGGTTCCCAGCCAGAGCGTCCCGGAACGATCTCGGTACATGGCAGAAACGGTGTCTGCCAGGCTGGTCGATCCATTCGGCCCTGGCCGGTAATTGGTGAATCGGTCCGTTACTGGATCAAAACGGCTGACGCCGCCAAACTGTCCTACCCATAATTGACCAGTTCGATCTCCATAGATGCTGACCACGTCGTCATTTATGAGGCTGTTGGGATCTTTGGGATTGTGCCCGTAATGCTTGAACTGGCCTCTGCGTTCATCGAACCGGTCAAGGCCAGCACCTAGGCCCCCCACCCAGAGATAACCGCGAGCATCTTTGAAAATGCTATTGAGCTCACGACCTTTGCCGAGGCTGTTCTTGGTTCCAGGGCCGGGAACATAATGAGTGACTTTCCCTGTTTTTCGATCCAATCTATCCAGGGCGCGAGGGAACAAGCCCACCCACAGAACGCCGCCGGACTCCTCATAAATCGCGGTCACCTTGCCGGCGGAGAGACTATCGGGGTCGCCGGGGCGATGCGTATAGTGGCCGAACTGTTCTTGCTGGAAATTGAGAATATTTACCCCACCGTTTTGAGTGCCCACCCAAAGCAAGCCGGCCCGATCCCGGTATATTGCGACTACGCTGTTATCGCTGAGGCTATCCGGGTTGGTTTCGTCACGCTGAAACCGGTACGTGAAATGTTCTGCGCGCCGGTCAAAGTAATACAGGCCCAGGCTCGATGCCACCCAGATTCCATTCCCTCCATCATCGAGAAGCATACTGCTATCCAATCGGGCAGCGCCGGCGCCGAGCGGGTATCCGGTGAACCGCTCTGTCTGACGGTCATATTTGACCAGCCCGACGATCGGAGAAGAGGCCAGCATCCAAAACTCGCCAGCCTTGTCTTCGAACAAATAATCTGCGGATAGGCCCTTGATGATCCCGGGAGGACGAGTAATCTGTCCTGTCCGTAGGTTCAAATGGAACAGGCCGCGCTCGCCAACAAACCAGATGTCCCCATGGCTATCTTCGATGACACGAGTGATCCACCCAACAAACTGGCCATCGCTGTCATTGCGGTAATGTGTAAAGGTTCCAGTCACCGGGTCAAGCCTGTCCAGACCGCTGTCCGCGGTGGCAAACCAGAGATAGCCGCGACTGTCGCGGGTGATGCTCCAAACCGAATCGCCGCTAAGGCTGTTAGGGTTGTTGGGATCGTGAAGGTAGCGGGTACAACGTTCGGTTGTGGGGTCGAATTTGTTTACGCCGGGATAAACAGCAAGCCACAAATAACCATGATCGTCTTCCACCAGATCCCGTATAAAGTTGGCGCTCGGGCTTTCGGGATCGTTGGGATTGTTTTTGTATACGAGGAGAGCATTGCCATCGTAGCGGTTTAGGCCGTCTCCGGTGCCAAACCACATGAAGCCCCGGTGATCCTGCAAAATGGAAACGACATTATCCATTGCTAGCCCATCCCTCGTGGTGAGGTGGGCAAATTTGAGATCTCTTACCGGAACTGGGCCGCCCTGAGCTGGGAGGGTTTTGGGCGCCGCTGCATGGGAAGCGTGACTCATGCCCAGGAGCAAAATACAGCTCACTTGCAAGCGCCAGACTGCCCTTCGGCGAATCATCGTGCCTTGCCCGCACACCTTTGCGACAACCAGGAACCTCTCCGCACTGTCGCGTAATCGGTGTTACCAATAGATGCGCTTTTCACCTGTGTTCCCGCGTCCACTTCGTTCCAACTCTCAGGGTGCCTCCGATCAGTCTGGCGCGTTAGCGCATACCGTGCAAGCCGTAGTGTCCTCGTGCCCGGCGCAGGACACCCTCTGGATCACCACCCTTGTGCGAGGGAACCGTGCACCATACTTCCCTTGAGCCGGATTGTGCAATGGTCGCCGTCCGAATTTCAACCGGCTGCCTCCTGATTACCGGGTCACGCCGTGAGAGCCATCACGTCGTCACGGCCGACTGGCGTGAGTCTAGAAGAGATTCTCGGCCAGATTTTGGTTGAACTTAATCTGGCCGTTCTTATCCGCTGACTTCATTCGGATCTCGAAGGCAAAGGTGGAGAGCTGTTGTTCGGAGAAGCCCATGATGCGGTCGCGCCCATGTTCGTCGGTGCCCTGGAGGAAGACGTAACCTGCTTCACCTCGATACACGAATTTGTGGACCGTAATCGCTCCAATGGATGTGTGAAGAACATAGAGTGCGTCGTCCGGTTTTTGGATGACCGATCGAATGTCACGATATACGTCCCAGAAATGCGAGTCCATTGCTTCTCCTAAGTGTGGCCCCGCCGACAGTCTCAGCGGACGGGTCCAGTTGGTGTAGCACGAACTTGTTCTTTCGACTCCTGTACCTACTTGCCAGCCGGAGGATAGTTCTTAAAGAGCTTCGCAGTAGCCTTTTGGAGGTTTTGGTAATTCTTGTTCGGGTCTTTCTTGAGATCAACGGTTTTGGTCGCATCTCCTCGCCAGATCAGCTGCTTCCTCGCGGGGTCATACAGGCCCACCACCAGCGTTCCGACGGGAATAGTAGAAGTCTGACCTTGAATCGAGCTGAAGCCACCGCCCCAGAATGGACCGCCGCCCCACCAACCATTTCCTCCGGAGCCCCACAGATTTATGCTCTTTTCCTCATTGACCGAAGCTTGATAGCCGACTAGAAGATCCCCACCCTTGTCGACCTTTGTAAGACCCTTTTCTGCAAGCTGTGCATCGACTGCCCGCTTAATATCCTGATCGAGCAACTGATCGTCTGAGACACTGCTGCCGATGGGCGGTCGACCGACCGGCAAGCTTGGCAAGCCGCTCGCGACCTGTGGGTAACCGCTCGGCATACTGCCCTTTGGCGGACCGCTCTGGAGGTCGACCCATTGGTAGGTTCGGTAGGCGGAGAAGTTGGCGCCGCGGTCATAGTTGTAGTGAACATCCTGGCTGTAGGCGCAAGCGACGATCAAGAAAAAAGCTGCCAACACGGTATGCAACTTATTGATTTTCATGACAAATCCTTTCTGTGGTGCCAGCATCCGGGTCACCTGACTGAGATGTTGGCAGTTGGTTCAGACATGTGTGCCGAAAAAGCTGTTCGAACATGGCCACGCCCTGACTAAGAGCATTTCGAAGTCCGTTTGCTATGGCCCGGCAAAAGCGGCGGTAGCAAACCGTGGATTCACTCCTTGTTTGGGGAGGACGATGCTGGCGCATCGCCCGGCGAACTCATCGGCTGCGGTGGCGCAGGGCGGACATCCGCCAGATATTTCTTTCTTTGTTCCGGGGTGAGGACATCTGCTACCCGTTTTACCTCTTCATCTTTGATCGCCAACATCTTAGGCACCTTCTGTTCCGGGGAGAGTGAATCATCCTTGGCCACGTCTTCCGCTTTCCGCGCCTGCTCCTCCACGATGGCATGCACAACTTTTGTTTTGTCGTCAGATAAGCCGTATCGCTTGGTCATTCTCTCGACCTCGGCGGAGATGTCCCTGGGGGGAAACTGGGGCTGTGGAGGTTCCACTCCTATGGAGGGCGGTTGAGGGAATTGCGCGTGTAGCTTTGGTGAAGCCCAAAGCAAAGCGCCGAAGAGAACGGCGCAGCCAATTATGACGGGTTTTTTCATTGTGATTCTCCTTTGCCTTCCAGGTCAGCCGACCCGTAAGCAGGCTCTCGACCTCAATAAGTCGAAAACCATCTGACGCGATATGCACGCCGGGAGCCAAAGCGAATTCCATTTCGGCTGCCGTCCACTGACTGAATGATGTGTCGTTTCTTTGGCCGGATGCAGAAATTGTGAACGGAGTGTCACTTTTTGTGATCGGCGTGCGATTTCTCGGCGGGCGTTTGAAAGGTCACGACCGGCTGCCGCGTTGACAGCCAATAAGATAATGTGGCACTCTCAATAAAGAAATGATACATCATTCAGTTCATTGAGAGGGGCTAGAACAGCATGCCCTACCGCAAGACCGAAGCGACAGAACAGCGCAAGCAAGCGCGCCGCAGTGCAATCCTCGGCACTGCAACACGGCTGTTTGGGAAACATGGTTACCACGCAACCACGGTACCGATGATCGTGGCGGAGGCCGAAGTATCGACCGGCAGCTTCTACATGTATTTCCGCAACAAGGAAGACGTGTTCAACGCTGCGCTTGAGGAACTGGGCCGGGCGGTCGCTCAGCTCCTGGACGAACTGAAAGAATCACAGCCAGACCCCCTGAAAAGGATAGGGCAAGGGGCAGAAGCATTGTTCTTGTTCCTTGCGAAAAACCGCGAGCAGGCTCGCATTTTACTTGTTGAATCGTCCGGCCTGAGCCCGCGTCTTGAAGAGACGAGGCGCTCTATAATTCGCCACCAGGTAGAGGAACTAAGGCAGATGCTTGTGTCGGTGCCGTCACTCTTCGCGGTGCGAAACGCTGCAATCGCAGCACGTTGCATGGCCGGGGCGACCTTTGAAGCCGTCTACTTTTGGCTGGAAGAAGATCCAAAAATTCGCCTGCCCGCGGCGGAAGTCGCAAGAGCGGTTGCCCGCTTCAATACCCAGGCAATAAGAAAGCACCCTGAAAAACGAGAGACGAGATAGCTTTTCATGCGATCTGAATAACGAAAATCATCAACACAGGACATCCACTATGGCGCCCATCCGCCCATTTGCCCGAAAGCACTGGCGACGCATTGGAACTCGGGCTCTAAGGATTTTCGTACTATTCTCCTCAATTTGGCCGTTCAATCCTTGCGACGACATCATTGGCGGCGCAAATCCGGGACCTTAACCGCAGATACTCCTGACGGTACCAATTTTCCTCCAGGACGTGTCTTTCTGGGGCGGCTTACTGTATGTGCGGAAAACGGCATTGTTAGGTTGGTAGAAATTTCAAGGGTAATCTGGTCATTGAGGATCAAGAATTTAGGTCAAGTGTGGTCCCCGCACACGCGGGGATGAACCGTCTTTATCGAGATAGAAGGTTCACTCCGTAGCTTGGTCCCTGCACACGTGGGGATGAACCGTTCGGCGCATGGGGCGCTCGTCAGGTGATGGACGTGGTCCCTGCACACACGCGGCGATGAACCGGCCATTACTTACCAAATACAGGCCTATGTGAAGTGGTCCCCGCATTCGCGGGGATGAACCGCTTCGCAGTATTGCTGCAACCCCTGGCGCGATTGTGATCCCCGCACACGCGGGGATGAACCGGCTACTAGGTAAAGGGTGATTGGGCATGTGATGTGATCCCCGCACACGTGGGGATGAACCGCCGCCGCTGTTGGCGGGAAGCGCTGGAATGTTGTGGTCCCCGCACACGCGGGGATGAACCGAGGTCCCGAATACATCTTCAGAGCAGTCATCGAGGTGGTCCCCGCACACGCGGGGATGAACCGCTTTGAAAGTTGCGCGAATTGCAGCGAACAAAAGTGGTCCCCGCACACGCGGGGATGAACCGCTGATGAAGCAGGCGTTGCGCGGCACGAAAGGCGTGGTCCCCGCACACGCGGGGATGAACCGTATCCGTTACTGAATGCGGTGTGGAACGACTCGTGGTCCCCGCACACGCGGGGATGAACCGCTGATGAAGCAGGCGTTGCGCGGCACGAAAGGCGTGGTCCCCGCACACGCGGGGATGAACCGCGCTGGCAGCAGAGCGAGAAATATAAGGCCATTGTGGTCCCCGCACACGCGGGGATGAACCGTTTATCACAGTCTGCATTGATATGGGCGCACACGTGGTCCCCGCACACGCGGGGATGAAACCGCAGTGCTAGTCGTTTCATGCTTACTCCCCGCCCCGTGGTCCCCGCACACGCGGGGATGAACCGGTATCCGACACCATCCTTGTCGAAGCCACAGCGTGGTTCCCGCACACGCGGGGATGAACCGGACAGCGGGCGGGTGATCGAGGCGACTCCTGAAGTGGTCCCCGCACACGCGGGGATGAACCGTCATCGGCAACAGTTGCCGCATCTGGAGAGCTGTGGTCCCCGCACACGCGGGGATGAACCGGCCATGCCGATGGTCGTCTTACCGAGTCCGGGCGTGGTCCCCGCACACGCGGGGATGAACCACAGGGGTAAGGGCACGCGGGAGGTATCGTAAGGCGGCGAAGATCGCTGCGGCGGTCCGAAAGTACGCTGGGGGAGAGCTCCGACGAGGTGTGCTCATTCGTCCCAATACCTTCGATCCGGGGAATCTTTAGACGCCATCCTGCATTTCGCGACTTTCCCAGGCCATCTGTACGGGAGCCCTGAATGAAGGAGTCCGTTTTCCTTCGACAGTTCTCCTCCCTCACTTGGTTATGTGGGCTGCAAGCCAAGCAGCGCAGGTTGCGTACTTGAGTGGTGAATGTCGACCGTCCCCAAGGCGTCATCGGATTTCGCCATCGATCCCTGTGAGCAGCCACTCCATAGTCTTGCCGTAGTGCTTGGCAAGCCGATACAAGAGCGCTCCTCCAATCTCCCTTTTTCCTTTTTCAATAGCACTGATGTGGCTTTGGCCGACACCGACAGCTTTTGCCAAATCAGACTGCTTGGTATCAAAACCCCGCAACTCGCGGATACGACGCCCGACAGCCTTCCAATCGATTTCCGAGAAATTTTGCGAAATACGGCTTGACATAGTTGTATAAAGCTGCGATAGTTTATTTGAGATATGGCAGTTAGAGTTGTAAAGAGAAACTCTACCGGCAGAAGGCTGTCTATCACAAAACGAGCCACGTGAATTAGCCGCCATTGGTCGGTAGCAGCGATTTCAGAACAACTCATATTTCTCTCACGCGAGTTGCCTTGGGCGGCCCGAGTGTTCCGCAGCCCTGGCGCAACGATGCAGCAGGAATGTTTTCCTCGATTTCCCCCTGACCAAGAATTGACTCGAACCAAGATCGGAAAATAAGCCGTGAATAAGAGCCCGAAATTCGGGGTTTTCGAACGCGAAAAGGGATCCGGAACCTGGTGGATCCGATTTCTCGATGAGTATAGCGAGCTTCAAGAGCAGCAGGTGGGATCGAAGAAAGAAGCCATCGAGGCATACCGCGATATTCGCGAAGACGTCCGAGCCGAGCGAAAACTCCTTAAGTATCTTTCCAACGTTGAGCATGAGGAAGCGAAAAAACAAGGGAGGGTGTCGGGCCGGGATCTTGAGAAAGCGTTTCGCATTGTCGCAAGGTATATCTCAGAGAACAGTCGTTCGCATGAGGGCCACGCGGTATCACAGCTAACCGTCGAAGTTGATAAATATATCGCTGACAATTTCTTGAAGTGAGGTGGCGTAAAGCGAAAGAGTCAGCATCCGACTTTACTTTGTAGGGTATCCACCCCTTTCAGGCAAGCCGGAACGCAAGACCATCCCATACCTCTGAAACCCCAAGTCTGAGTTGACGGTAACCGCTCTTCCCGGTCGCATTCAACCACTTATGAGTTTGTTTCGCAGCCCGCCGCAGAACCGCGCGGCGGGCATTTTTTTTGAGATTGTTTCGCGGTTGGGCCTTCACCGCTCTGCAGCTGCCAACCGACACCCCAAGATGGGCGGAGTTCTTCGAGAGGCGGTGCCGCACGAGCGTAGCGGACCTGTCGGCGTTCTTCGGTGGGTGTGCCCGGGACACCCGTCCGGTCAGAACCCGTTTGGTAGTACTTTACCGTGAAGCCGAGCTTCTTGAAATGGGCGATAAGGTCAGCCGGGGTCACATTCGCGGGGGGTGATTGGATCAGGTTGGCTGCTTCCATGAGAAGTTGCTTCACCGGATATTCCGACCCCCAATTGCCACACTCCACTTCTGGATGCCTTTAGGATCGTTTTCCGGGCAGCGCGAATCACGTCTTCCTTGGTCAGAGCCTCAAAGCGTGGATTAGGCATGGTACCAGACTAGACCCCGTTAACAGACTTTCCATTAGGCCGCCCTCGCTGCCAGCCTGAGTCCGCCAAACTCCGGGAGGAAGAGATGCGTGCCACCGTCCGCGCGGCGCTCCGACTTAAGCGCTCCAGTTTGTCGCAAGCGATGGATTACAGCATGGAATAGCACCAGAATGTCCACCTCAATGGCTTCGCCGCAGATAGCATCCGGTTCGTCACCAATCTCCTGTGAACCGGTTTCCGCCTGAGCCCGCCGTTGGTGGTTCCGACAAGCGGCTATCTTCAGCGAGATCGGTAGGGTGTAGTGCAGAGCATCCAGCCCCGGTTGGCTGCTCTGCTCTACACCTTTCGGCTCAACGAAGAGTGCCACATCACCGGCTACCTCATAAACCGGACCGTGCTCGTTGACTGAGGGTGTAAGGGTAATTGAGCTAATCCTCCGCCGAAGTTCGTTGCGGACGATCTCCGGCTCGGCATTTAAGACGTCAGTAAAGCGTTGCCGGGACTCCTTCAAGAATGCGCGTATTTCGCCCTCGGTGACGTCCTTGGGCGCCGGAATGAGCAAGGCGGCCAGTGCGTCATTCAGGCGTACCGCCTGGGCTTCTAGTCCCTTCAGTTCTTCGAGGAGTGACGGCGAGTGCCCCATAGCCTTGATCGCGGAAGCCACGTTCTTTATTTGGGCGTCAACCGACTTCCGCTCTGCCTCTATTTGCACGCGGCTCTGTGCCGCCGTGCTCTGGCGAAATCCAGCCGACCTGTTAGCTTCACGCACTTCGCCCAAGAGCGCCCGCACGATGTCCGCTTCCAGGTCATCTGACAGCAGGTTCCGGGTCAGTGCGGCCATGAGTCGTTCCTCGATGTCGCTCACCAGGATCGTGGCCCGGTTCTTACAGGTATTGCTGTTGCGGTGCCGGGCGCATCCGTAACGAGAGGGGTTCGTAGTCGTAATTATCATGCTTCCGCCGCAAATACCACATTTGAGCAGGCCGCTGAACAGGTAGTGACGACCGCTAGTGGCTCGGCTCATACCACCAAGCTGTTTAATCCCGAACCCGCGTGTCGCCCGCTTCAACTGCTGCTGAACTCGCTCAAAGAGTTCGTCGGAGATTATCTGCAATTCGGTCTTCTTCACGCGGTCCCAATCGGCCTCGTCCACGTAGCGGGTGACCATTTTGCCGGATTCCGGATCACGCTCCTGATATGTGCGGCCCCAAGTCGTTTCTCCGATATAACGCCGATTCTTGAGCATCTCCCTAATCGCACTCTGACACCAGTACTTCTTCCGGCCCGTTCGTGAACTCATCGCTGTGGGGATACCCTCGGCATTCAGCATCCTCGCAATCTGACGCATACTCATCCCGACGGCATAGGCCTTGAAAATGCGAACCACGATCCTAGCCTCTTCTGGATTGATGACTTGCCAGACGCCCCGGACGCCCGGTCGGCCATACTGTCCTTTCAGCGTAGGGTCTTCATCCGGGACATTAATGTATCCAAAGCAGGTATTGCCGGGATGATATCCGGCCAGAAACCGCCCTCGCTTCCCGCGCCGCACCTTGTGGGCTAGTGACTTCGAATATTCCTGATCTCGCTGCGCTTTGCCCGTGAAGGCGTTGTCGAACCAGGGCTCGGACGAATCGAGACCGTCTTCAACGAAGTAGAGCCAGATCTTGTGGAAGCTAAGAACATCGACGATTTTAAACACGTCCGCCTTATTACGGCCAAGTCGCGACGTGTCGTCAACCAGCACATAATCGAATGGTTTGGGTTTGCTCTTGGCCGCCTCCTTAAGTTGCGCCAGACCATCGCGGCCATGGATGGTCGTCCCGGTCTTCTCGTCGTCCCTGTAAATGTGCTCTTCAAGTATCACCCAGCCCTTACGCGCTGCCATCTCCCGGCAGTTGCGAATCTGGTCGTCAATGGAGCTTTCGTGCTGGTTATCCGATGAATACCTGGCGTAAATGGCGCAACGCACCAGGCCTCGTGACAACGCGGCTGATGCTGCTATTTTCAATCGTTCATCATTGCCCATCGGTTAAAGGGTCTTTGGCGACCGTCCTCCTACCAACGAGTGCTGTAGTCGGATTATTGGAAATCACCGAATTTGCGCTCTCACAAAGCTGTTTTCTCCTCATGAATTCTTCACTGAGAAGGGGAACTAGGCATCCGAGCGCGAAATTTTGAATGACTGCGGGGCATGGCTGACCTTCGGGCATTACCAGCCGAGTGCATTTCTTGCGAGATCTGCGTCTGTCGAAATCCATGTCCTGAACTTTCGTAAGAAGCTGCCCAGAAGGTGTCACTGGAATGGCTAGTAATTCCTTCCTGCTGCCTTAGGTGAGTTGCTGTAACTTCCTGACGGATGACCAGTTTGTCGCCTTGCGAGCCAATCAGCAACTAAGCGTGGATCATAGAGATACTCTTTGCCAACCCTTATCGCGGGAAAGTACCCTCGCCGCACCCACTGGCAAAGAGTGTTTCGTGTTTTTTGAATAAGCTGCATCACCTCCTCGGTTGATAGGTAGCTTTGCCTAGTCCTCAATTCTTCAATCAGGTCCATGTGTTACCTCGCCAGCCACCTCGCTGGTGGCTCTATCGGCTTAATACGCGGTGCTGATTGAATACTCCGGAAGTTTCCTGAGGAATTCTTTTTTTGCCTCCTTGGCTTTCATGTCGAGAGCGTGCTTGCATCCGGAAAGCATTCGCGCAGGCCAGCGAAGGTGGCGTTCACCTGCTGCCGGGTACGCTCTGAGCGGAGGTCGCCGATCGCCAGATACCTGAGTGTTGTCGCCAGGTCGGAGTGACCCAGCCAGCGCTGGATGGTGGTGACCGGGACCAAGGCCTCGTTGTGCATGGTCGCGAATGTCTTCCGGAATTTGTGCAGGCCCCAATCTCCACACACGGCGTGCGTCCTGCACGACTTCAGGGGTTTGGGCTTCCCGCCCTTCGTCTTCCTCGGTTTGCTGGTGCATTCGCCGCAATTGAGACCGGCACGCAGCGCGAGTTGCTTCAATACGCGCAGCAAGTGACGATTTGGCTTGCCATTCGTGCCTGGGAAAACAAACGGCGAGACGCTCTGCTTCTTCCTGGCGGCCAAGAGGGTGATCAGCGCATCGGGCACCGGCACCGAGCGCTCTTCCTTGTCCTTGGGCCGAAAGCCGAGTTCTGGCTTCGAAAGTACCTTGATCACCTTGCCCCTGAAGTCCACGTTTTTCCAGGTGCAGAACATGACCTCTTGATCGCGAAAGCCCGTTACCAGAAAAAACTGAAAGAGGAGTTGCTCCTCCGAGTTAGCAGCGGCGAAGAGCGCGTCGAGTTGGTCGGGGTCATAAGCCTCGACCTCCGGTTCGTCATACGAAGGAATGTCCTCCTTCTTGAGGAGGCCGACGATTCCTCTGGAACGGAGGAACGATTTGACCCGCATGAGATGGTTGTAGACCGTGCGCGGCCCGAGACCGTCCTCCCGGAGTGCGGCCATGTGGTCCAGCAGGTCGTCGCGGGTGATGCTATCGAGTGTGCAATCTGGAAGGCGCGATTCGAAAGCCCCGAGAATACGCTCGCATGCCGCAATAGTCTTCGCGGCGCGGAAGCGGCGCACATCCGCGAGGTATGAGTTGATGGCATCCTTGAGCGCGACCGGCACATCAACTTGCGGGACAGGCTCCGGTGCGGAGCGTCCCAGGGACTGACCCTGGAGGTCATGCTGCCTATTCTTCAGAGCGACAAGTGCGGCGTCGGCATCGCTGCCGACCGCCTCCCAGGTGCGCTTCTTCGCACGCCGGTAGCGCAGGTAGTAAACGTACTCGGCGTGACGTTCCGCTTGGCCCTGGACCAGGGCGTACCCGGTACGAAGCGTGCGATTGCCATTCCAGACGGGGTGCAGAAACGAGTGCTTTCCGTCAGGACGGCGGACTCGAATGTATAGGCTGACTTTCGGCGTTCTCAATCGCTCTTCCTCTATGGGTGCTAATACCCATCAGGAGGCGAGGACCACCGAAGTTTCTTGTGGAAAACGTCTGACGCATGAATGTGTCACACGAGGTGTAACACATGGTTTTCCACGCTGATTCTAAATGGCTGGCGGAGAGAGAGGGATTCGAACCCTCGATAGAGCTTTACAACCCTATAACGGTTTAGCAAACCGCCGCCTTCAGCCTCTCGGCCATCTCTCCGGCTGTCTCCAGCCAGTATATAGGATTCGCGACGCGTGCCAACCCCAATCGGGGCCGCCCTCCCCTCCATTCCCGCTGTTTGCGGAAATTTTCGCCACAACCATTGCTCCCGCCATTTTCCGCCGCATCGTACTTAACGATGGGTACCGAGCGCCGTGTTCCGCATCTCCGCGCGCTGCTGATAGCCCAGCAAGCAAAATTCAGATAACGAAGGTTCTCCCAATGACAAGCACCGGCGATTGGAACGACACGAGAAGCGTCACTGTCGTCGCATACTTCTCGAGCGACGAGGATGCGCAGAACGCTATCAATGAACTGGTCGATGAAGGTTTTCCCGTGGATGAGATCGGCGCCGTATTTCACAGCCGTGGCGGGGCTGCTGGCGCCGGGTCCGAGGCAGGAACCACCTCATCGCCCACCCGCTCCCATCATGATGAAATGACGCAATTCGGTTCCACGGGTTCTGCGGCCGGTACAGCCGGAGCCGAGTCGAACACCAGCGGCGTCACGCCTGCGGGCCTCTCCACGGGCATGGGTACCGGTTTCACCGGACCCCAGCGTCCCGGGCCGATCCCCGGCTCTGAGATCCCGAGCAGCATTCCCTCAGAGCTGCCCAGCGGTCTCGAATCCTCAGACAAGCCTCCCGTCTACGGACAGACGCAACCCGATCTGGACGCCTCGTACGCAGGGGGCGGGCTCACCGTGTCTCCCGCTTCCACCGAGTACGACCGGGCGCGGGAAGCGTCAAGCGAGCGGTGCACCAGCTCAGGCGAGTCCTGGTGGGACAAGGTGAAGCACCTCTTCTCTGGAGATACCGGTAAAAAGCGCAAGCCTCGGTCTGACAAGGGCGCAGCGAGCTTCGGGACGGGTGAACGGCAGCTCGGAGTCGCGAGCGAGTACGACTACCCCTACTCCGGATCAGCGTTCGAAAGCTCGTTCTGCAGCATGGGGATTCCGGAGTCCCGCTCGCGGCGACTCGCCAGTTTCATCCGTCGCGGCGGGGCCATCGTAACTGTAGTTACGGAATCGCGACAGGCGGAGGCCGAAAGGATTCTCGAGAGAAACCATGGCAGGATCAAAGAAGAATCCGAGTCACTCGCTCAGGACGAAAGCTGGGGCACCGGCTCCGAAGCTTCTCGCGTTCAGGTCTTCGGACGCGTGCAGCGCGTCTATCCCGGCTACATCTCCTCGGAGCCTGGCTACATCTCTTCCGATCAGCCGGCTCGCTCTTCAGATCAGCCGACCCGCAAGGCTTCATGACCATCAGCACCGGGACTCGCATTCGCAGCGGGTTCTGGTGCCCATCTCGCGGGGCCTGATTTTTCATCGAGTCTCCCTCGATTTCGCTGTAATCTAAAAAGCTGGAGAACACTGAGGTCACACGGCTACTAAAATCCGCCCTGCGAAATTCGAAGCCGTCCCGAACTTTGCGCCTACTGCCACTCGCCGCAGCTACTTACTTCATGGTTTCCGGCGGCCCCTACGGAATCGAAGACATACTCGGCGGTGCTGGCTATCTCAAAGCTCTGGCCATCCTGATCCTGCTCCCCTTCATCTGGAGCTTCCCCACGGCACTCATGATCGGCGAGCTGGCCAGCGCCATTCCAGACGAGGGCGGCTTCTATGTCTGGGTGCGACGCGCTCTCGGGCCGTTCTGGGGATACCAGGAAGCGTGGCTCTCGCTTACAGCCAGCATCTTTGACATGGCTATCTACCCCACGATCTTCGTGCTCTACCTCAGCAAGCTATTCCCCGCCTGGACCGCGGGCCCGCGCGGCACCCTGTGGGAGCTGGCCCTCATCTCGATCTGTTGCCTCTGGAACCTGCGCGGAGCTCCGGCGGTTGGCGAGGGCTCGATCGCGCTGTTCGCCGCGCTCCTGGCGCCATTCGCCGTTTTGGTTGGAGCCGCCGTATGGCACGGCTGGCATCTGCACTCGAATGCGGCATGGACCTCGGTCCCGACCGGTGGTGAAGGCCTCTCCACCGCTATGCTTGTAGCGCTGTGGAACTACATGGGATGGGACAACGCCTCAACGGTGGCGAAAGAAGTCGAAAATCCGCAGCGGAACTACCCCCGCGCCATGCTGCTGAGCGCAGCCGTAGTCGCTCTGAGTTATGTGATTCCGATTGCCGCCGTCGGCTTCGCCGGCATGGAAGTCGCGCAATTCACGACCGGCTCCTGGACCGACGCCGCAAGCACTCTTGCTAGCCCATGGCTGGGCATTGCCATTGTTCTCGGTGGCACCGTCACCGGCCTCGGCATGTTCAATGCCCTCACGATGTCCTACGCGCGCGTGCCGATGGTCATGGCCGAAGATGGCCTGCTTCCCTCCGCGCTGGCCCGTCGCAACCGCAAGGGAGTGCCCTGGGTTGCTTTGCTCGTCTGCGGCACGGCGTGGGCCCTCGCGCTGCAGTTCAGCTTCGAGCGGCTGATTTCAATCGACCTGATGCTCTACGGCGCGAGCCTCATCCTCGAGTTCGTCGCGCTGGTCGTCCTGCGATTCCGCGAGCCCAACCTGGCGCGCCCGTTCCGCGCGGGAAACCTTGCGATGGCAATAGCCATCGGAGTAATGCCGACGGCTCTTATCGTTTACGCCGCATTTTCCGCACGCGACGAGCGCATGGCGCACATGCCGGCTCTGCTGTTCGGCTTCATCATTGCTCTGACCGGACCGATTTTCTACAGGATTTCCCGCAGTGTCTGGTCCGGCCGGCCGCTGTCAAAACAATTGCAGCCTGCTTCATCGGGCGACTGAAGCCTTAGCCGCCTTGTTCTCCTTGAAGTTTGCTGCCGACCAATTGATGCGGTCTCGCGCGTAAGCCGCGTCATGCCATCCGTGAACTTCCACACGCTTGCCCTCGAGGTCTTTGTAGATCGAGAAGAAGTGCGTGATCTCCTTGAGCATGTGTGGATAGATCTCCGAATAATTCCACACATCGGTGTATCGCGGATTGTTTTTCCCAACCGCCAGGACCTTCTCGTCGAGTTTGCCCTGATCCAACATCTCAAGCAGGCCGATCGGCCGCACCTGCATCACGCAGCCGGGAAAGCTGGGAGCATCGACCAGCACCAGCACGTCGAGCGGATCGCCGTCGTCGCTCAGAGTCGACGGAATAAAGCCGTAGTCTCCCGGATAATGCACCGGCGAGTAGAGGTTCCGGTCGAGCCGGAAGACGTGGAGCTGCTTGTCATATTCATACTTGTTGATCCCCTCGGCCGGAATCTCGATCACAGCATTGACGACTTCGGGTATTTTGTCGCCAATCGGCAGTTCCAGGTAATTCGTCATGCTTTCCCCCTCCAGCAGGGCGGTCGCGCAATCCCTTGAGCGCGTAACGTGGGTTGGTCAGAGTTTATAATCGGGCACGATGAAGGCTCATGTCTATGTAACCCTCAAGCAAACGGTTCTCGATCCGCAGGGCCAGGCGATCCACAACGCTCTTGTAAAGATGCAGTATCAGGGGATCGAAGACATTCGCCAGGGCAAATACTTTGTATTGAGGCTTGGAGACGGACTCGATGCCGCCACTGCCCGCGCCGAGGTCGAGCGCATCGCACGCGAAGTGCTTACCAACCCCGTGATCGAAGAGTACACCTTTCATATTGAAGAGTAGCAGCCTGGGCCGTCTGCGCCGGAACATTTCCAACGCGATCACGTTTTTATAATCAAGATTATGTGTGGAATTGTTGGTTACGTCGGGAGCAAGCAGGTTGTTCCCCTCATCATTGAGGGCCTTCGCAGGCTCGAATATCGCGGCTATGACTCGGCGGGCATCGCTGTAGCCCGCAATGGCGCCGGGCTCCAGCTGCGGCGCGCCCCGGGCAAGCTGCGCAACCTCGAAGAGATCATCCGCGAGCAGCCGCTCGACGGCACTTACGGCATCGGCCACACCCGCTGGGCCACCCACGGGCGCCCGACGGAAGAGAACGCGCACCCGCACCGCGATTGCAGCGGGCGCATCGTCGTCGTCCATAACGGCATCGTCGAAAACTACCTGGCGTTGAAGCACGAGCTGATTGCCGAGGGTCACAAGTTCGTAACTGAAACAGATACAGAAATCATCGCCCACCTCATCGAGCAGGAGATCGCCTCCGCTACCGATAGCGGCAAGAACTTGTCTCTTGAAGACGCTGTCCGCCGCTCGGCTCGCCGCCTGACGGGAGCTTACGCCATCAGTGTCATCTCCGCCGACGAACCGGACAAGATCGTCTCCGCCCGTAACGGGCCGCCCGTCGTCATCGGCATCGGAGAAGGGGAATACTTCGTCGCCTCGGACGTGCCTGGCATCCTCCACCATACCCGCGACTTGTACTTCCTCGGCGACGGCGACGTGGCTGTGCTCACTCCTGCGGGAGTCGAGCTCACGGATCTCGAGGGCAATCGCATCGAGCGCCCGGTGCAGCGCATTCTCTGGGACCCGATCCAGGCGGAAAAGGGCGGCTACAAACATTTCATGCTCAAGGAGATCTTCGAGCAGCCGCGCGCCATCCGCGACACCACGCTCGGGCGGATCTCGCTCGATTCGGGCAAGGTGTTTCTGAGCGAAATGCAGATCTCCGACGAGGAATTCCGCCGCGCCACGCGTATCAACATCGCCGCCTGCGGAACGAGCTGGCACGCTGCAACGGCAGGCAAGTTCATGATCGAGCGCCTCGCCCGCGTGCCCGTCGAGGTGGACTACGCGAGCGAATACCGCTACCGTGACCCCATTGCCGATCCTGCCGCGCTCGGCCTGCTCATCACGCAATCGGGAGAAACCGCCGACACGATCGCCGCACAGCGCGAAATGATCGCCAAGGGCTCGAAGACCATCGCCATCTGCAACGTCGTCGGCGCCATGATCGCGCGAGAAGCGCACGGGACCGTCTACACGCATGCAGGGCCGGAGATAGGTGTCGCCTCTACGAAGGCGTTCACAGCACAGCTCGTCGCCTTGTTCCTGTTTGCGCTTCATCTCGCGCAGAAGCGCGGCGCCGTTACCGCTGACCAAAGCCTCGCCCTGGTTGAAGCGCTGAGCCTTCTGCCCGGCAAAGTGGAAGAAGCACTGCGGACGGCAGACTGCCGATGCGAGGAGATCGCGAAGATTTACTCGAATGCACGCGATTTTCTGTATCTCGGGCGCGGAATTCACTATCCCATCGCCCTCGAAGGCGCACTCAAGCTTAAAGAGATTTCATACATCCACGCCGAGGGCTATCCGGCGGGCGAAATGAAGCATGGCCCCAACGCTCTCATCGATGAGACGCTTCCTGTTGTCGTGCTCGCGACGAAGGATGAGAGAAACCGCGACTCGGTTCTGCGATACGAGAAGACGCTGTCGAATATCCAGGAGGTTACCGCCCGCTCCGGCAAAGTCATCGCCGTGGCGATCGACGGCGACGAGCACATCAGGCAGCTTGTGGACCACGTTCTCTACATTCCGCGAGCTTCCGAGCTGCTGCTGCCGGTGCTCGATGTGGTTCCGCTCCAACTGCTTGCCTATCATATCGCTGTGCGTCGTGGATGCGACGTCGACCAGCCGCGCAACCTCGCAAAATCCGTCACTGTGGAGTAGACCTGACTGGTTTCCGGATGATGATGATGCTTCTCCTGGATCGTCGTGTTTCCCGAAACCAGAGTTGCCGCGATCGAGCATTTCGGGCAGCCAGCCCTTGAACAGGAGACTGCGCGAAAACTGATCGCGTGGAAGCGCTGTAATTCGTTCAACGAAGAAATATGGATTCATTCGTCAATTAAGGATTCTTAGAACCTTCTAAGTCTGCGGAGCGGGCCAGCGCTCCGCGTTAACCTAATTGCGCTCTTCCGCCGATACACTCAGCAGGCGACGTCTGCCGCCCCGCCGCGGCATTTGCGTCTTCGGCATCCGGAAAACGAGAGAGGCTCGCGATGTTTGCCATTATCGGAATTCTGCTGGTCTTCGGCGCAGTTATCGGCGGTTTTCTGATGGAGAAGGGCCATCTCGCTGTGCTCATCCAGCCAGCGGAGTTCCTCATCATCGTCGGCTCCGCGCTCGGCACGCTGCTGATCGCCAATCCTCTGCATACGCTGAAGAGCATCCTTGGGGGAGTGGTGAGCGTTTTCGGGAAAACCCGCTACGGCAAGCAGCGCTATGTCTCCACGCTGAAGATGATGTTCGAGTTGCTGAACAAGATCCGGCGCGCCGGCATGCTCTCGATTGAGATGGACATCGAAAAGCCGGAAGAAAGCGAGATCTTCAAGCAATATCCGGATTTCATTGCCGACCCTCACATGCGCGACTTTGTCTGCGACACGATGCGCATGGCCGTGACCGGCGGAGTGGAGGCCTTTGACCTCGATCAGATGATGGACCTCGATTTGGAAGTCCGGCACCGCTGCTCGCACCAGCCAGTTTCGGCGCTGGCCACCGCCGCCGATTCTCTGCCTGGTCTGGGCATCGTCGCCGCAGTGCTGGGTGTGGTCATCACCATGGGCGCGCTCGGCGGCCCTCCGGAGGAGATTGGTCACAAGGTGGCTGCCGCCTTGGTCGGCACCTTTCTGGGCATTCTGCTCTGTTATGGCCTGGTTGGACCTATCGGCTCGTACATGAGCAAGGTGGCCGAGGACGAGCATGCTTTTCTCTACGCGATGCGAGTCCTGATGATCTCATTCATCAAGGGAAATGCTCCGGTGCAGGCGGTCGAAATTGCCCGTCGCGCCATTCCACTGCAAGTAAGGCCGAGCTTCGACGAAGTGGAAAAAGCCTGCCGTGGAGATCAGGCGCACGAATCCGCCGCCGAGCGGCAGGTCGCGTGAGCCAAGGCCCTGGCATGGCGAAAAAGCCCATCATCCTTATCAAGAGGGTTCGTGCCCACACCGCCCATCACGGCGGATCATGGAAGGTCGCCTATGCCGACTTCGTAACCGCCATGATGGCCTTGTTCATCGTCCTGTGGCTGATGAACACCAGCGACCACGTACGCAAGGTCATCGCCGGATATTTCAACGATCCTCGCGGCAGCTCCGCGCTCACCGGTTCGGACCGCGCCGGCTCAGCGGACAATTTGCCGCTGACCCGTGAGAACATGGACCAGTTCAAGGAGCGGCTGGAAAAGGCCATCCAGCAAACCAGGCAGTTCAAGGTCCTCTCAAAGCAGATCGAGATTACTGTGACGCCGGAGGGACTGCGGATCGAGTTGCTCGAAACCAAAAACGGTACATTTTTCGATACGGGAAGCGCCACCTTGAATGACACCGGCCGCGAATTTCTCACTATGCTGGCCGGGCAGCTCAAGGATGTGCCCAACCACATCTCGATCGAGGGCCACACCGACTCCCAGCCGTACGCTAATGATGCCGGCTACAGCAACTGGGAGCTCTCCGCTGATCGCGCTAATGCGGCGCGCCGGCTCATGCAGGAAAAAGGGCTCCGCGGCAACCAAGTCTCGCAGGTGCGCGGATATGCCGATCAGCGTCTGCGCCTTCCGCAGAATCCCCTTGACCCATCGAACCGCCGCATTTCTTTAATCGTGCAGTACCTCGAAGTATCCCCGTCGCAGCCGGCGGGGAAGCCGACAGAGAATGCGGCTCCCGCGCCCTCGGAGCCCGCTTCAACGACCAGCATGGCAGGGAACGTGAGGCTGGCACCCGCACGACCGGCGGATCACTAGCTCCACAGGCAGCTCAACGTTGTTGCCTTGTTCGGTTATTCATCCTGTTTGAGCCGGTTGAAGAGCAACCCGGCCCGCCACTCGTCCTATTTCGTCTACAGGCTGCCTTACCACCGTCACCTTGGGATGCAGAATCTCCGCCAGCTCAAAGTC
>Ga0213872_10000680_pt1 | contig 25738 bp, 23 predicted proteins | sample VelepicomBERX_R2_FD_160071 | JGI IMG/M metagenome (GOLD analysis project Ga0213872, IMG submission 160071) | Rhizosphere microbial communities from Vellozia epidendroides in rupestrian grasslands, the National Park of Serra do Cipo, Brazil - RX_R2 | ecosystem: Host-associated > Plants > Roots >...
TCGACCATCACCGGGCGGAAATGGCGGATCAACCCCTGAATGGGCCAAGCCGCCGCGTCGCCCAAAGCGCAAATGGTATGACCTTCAACTTCTTTGGTTACTTCCAGCAACGTGTCGATTTCCTCAACCGACGCATTGCCCTTTACCATGCGCTGCATAACGCGATACATCCAGCCCGTACCCTCGCGGCACGGAGTACATTGGCCGCAACTTTCATGCATATAGAAATGTGACAGGCGTGCTATGGCATAGATAATATCAGTTGATTTATCCATGACGATAACGCCAGCAGTGCCAAGACCAGAGCGTGCTTCGCGCAAGGCGTCAAAATCCATCAAGACCGTATCGCAAACTTCCTTCGGCAAAACGGGGGTCGATGAACCGCCTGGGATAATGCCCAGCAGATTATCCCAACCACCACGGATGCCACCTGCGTGCTTTTCAATCAGTTCCTTTAACGGGATACTCATCGCTTCTTCGACATTGCAAGGCTGGTTGACGTGGCCGGAGATGCAGAACAGTTTAGTACCGTTATTCTTGGGACGGCCAAAGCCATTAAACCAAGCGGCGCCACGCCGCAGAATTTCAGGAACTGCAGCTACAGTTTCGACGTTATTGATAGTCGTCGGGCAGGAATACAAACCGGCGCCCGCAGGGAACGGCGGCTTGTTGCGCGGCTGGCCTTTTTTGCCTTCGAGACTTTCCATCAAAGCGGTTTCTTCACCGCAGATATAAGCGCCTGCCCCACGGTGCAGATAAACATCGCAATCCCAATCGGAACCGGCGGCATTCTTACCCAGCAGCCCGGCGTCATAGGCCTCATCAATCGCCTTCTGCATATTCGAGGCTTCGTTATAAAACTCGCCGCGAATGTATATATAGGCAGCATGAGCGTTAATGGCGAAGCAGCCGAATAGAATTCCTTCCAGTAACCGATGTGGGTCATAACGCAGAATATCGCGGTCCTTACACGTACCCGGTTCGGATTCATCGGCATTGATAACAAGATAATGCGGCTTGTCCGAAGGCTTGGGCATAAAGGACCACTTCATGCCTGTCGGGAACCCTGCGCCGCCGCGACCACGAAGGTTTGAGTTTTTAACTTCGTCAATGACCCACGGTTGCCCCTTCTGGATCAGCGCGGCTGTATTATCCCACACGCCACGTTTGCGCGCGGCCTCAAGATTCCAGCCTTCAAAGCCATAGAGATTGGTGAAAATACGATCTTTATCCTCAAGCATGGCTCTTCACCCTGTCTTTCAAACTTGTCGGCCCGCTTTGCGCGCATGAACCACGGCGTCCGGTTTGTGAACCAACCGTAACCGGGCGGTTATGTTGCAATTCATCCAGAACGCGTTCCATGATTTCGGGTGTCAGGTCTTCATAAAAATCGTCGTTGATCTGTACCATCGGCGCGTTGACGCAGGCGCCAAGGCATTCAACTTCCTTCAATGTAAACTTGCCGTCTGCGGTTGTTTCGCCGTCATGAATGCCCAGCTTGTTATTGCAGGTCTTCATGATGTCGGCAGAACCGCGCAGCCAGCACGGGGTTGTTGTGCAAACCTGAACGAAATGCTTGCCGACTGGTTTCAGGTTAAACATGGTGTAGAAAGTTGCGACTTCGTACACACGGATACGCGGCATTTCGAGGAAGTCGGCAACATAATCCATAGCCACCTGTGGCAGCCAGTTGCCGGACTGACGCTGTGCAATATCCAAAAGCGGAATGACGGCACTTGCCTGACGTCCGGCGGGATATTTGGCGATAATCGCCTTAGCCTTGGTCAAGTTGGCTTCGGTAAAGCCAAAGCTTTTAGGCTGTTCCACAGGTTTATCTATTGTCAAACCACTGCTCACCGGTCGATCTCCCCAAACACGATGTCCATACTGCCGATAACGGCGACGGCGTCTGCCAGCATATGTCCCTTACACATGAAGTCGGCGCCTTGAAGATGGGCGAAACCCGGCGACCGGATCTTGCAACGATAGGGTTTGTTCGTACCGTCTGAAACCAGATAGACGCCGAATTCGCCCTTTGGTACTTCAACGGCCGTATAGGTTTCACCGGCGGGTACGTGATAACCTTCGGTATAAAGCTTGAAATGGTGGATCAGCGCTTCCATCGACATTTTCATGTCGGCACGCTTGGGCGGTGAAATCTTGTGGTCATCCACCATTACGGGGCCTTGGGGCAGCTCTTTCAGACACTGCTTGATCATACGGTTGGCCTGACGCATCTCTTCCAGACGCACAAGGTAACGCGCATAACAGTCACCCGTTTTGCCGATGGGCACGTCGAATTCCATTTTGTCATAAACGTCATAGGGCTGACTCTTGCGCAAATCCCATGCAACGCCTGAGGCGCGCAGCATCGGGCCGGTAAAGCCCCAGTCCAAGGCTTCCTGCTTGCTGACAATGCCGATATCAACCGTACGTTGTTTGAAGATACGGTTTTCGGTCAGCAGCTCTTCTATATCAGCAAGGAACTTCGGGAACCTTTCCGTGTAGGCCCAGATGTCATCCGCCAAACCATCCGGCAGGTCTTGATGCACCCCGCCCGGACGGAAATAATTGGCATGCATCCGCGCGCCACTGACGCGTTCATAAAACTCCATCAGAATTTCACGTTCTTCGAAGCCCCAAAGGGATGGCGTCACAGCACCCAGGTCGATCGCGAACGTCGTGATATTCAGAATGTGATTCAGAATACGCGTAATTTCCGAAAACATTACGCGGATATATTGCGCGCGCTCCGGCGCTTTGATGCCCAACAGCTTTTCAACTGCCAAAGCAAAGGCGTGTTCCTGACACATCGGCGAAACGTAATCCAGACGGTCAAAATACGGTGTCGCCTGTGTGTAGGTCTTGTGCTCAATCAGCTTTTCCGTACCGCGATGCAGAAGGCCAATATGCGGGTCGGCGCGTTCAACGACTTCGCCGTCCATTTCCAAAATCATGCGCAACACGCCGTGCGCGGCCGGATGCTGCGGGCCAAAATTGACGGTAAAGGGGCGCACACGCTTACCTTCGGGTGTCGTATATTCTTCATCCCAATTTCTGGCAGCGTCTGTCACTGTTTAACCTCTTTGGCTTTTTCGTCACCCGGCAGGCGCATATTGACATTCGTCATGCCTTCCCATGGGCTCAGGAAATCGAAATTGCGGAAATCCTGTGTCAGTTTAACGGGCTCATAAACAACGCGCTTTTTCTCATCGTCGTAACGAACCTCGACATAGCCTGTCAGCGGGAAATCCTTGCGCAGCGGATGACCTTCAAAGCCATAGTCCGTCAAAATGCGGCGCAAGTCAGGGTTACCCGAAAACGGCACGCCATACATGTCCCAGCACTCGCGTTCAAACCACCCTGCCGTGCTGTAAACACCAATAACGGTCGGCACAGGCACGTTTTCAACAACCGCAACCTTGACACGCAAACGCTGGTTGGTTGTGAGGCTCAGCAGATGATAAACCACATCAAAGCGCGCGGCGCGATCCGGATAATCTACGCCGCATATATCCAGTAGTTGCTGCATCGCTATCGCGCTATCGTCGCGCAGTATCTTCAGGCAGTCCGCAATGCGGTTAACGGGGACATAGACGGACAACTCGCCACGGCAATCTTCCGTGTTCAAAGCATCGCCGCCGAGCGCCCTTCTGACTTCGGTTTCAAGTGATGACATCTCGGTCATGTTAAGTCCTGCTGATGATCTTGTTGCCGCGACGGATTTTTCTGTGCAGCTGCATGATGCCGTACAACAGCGCTTCGGCTGATGGCGGGCAGCCCGGAATATAGACATCCACCGGAACAATGCGGTCACACCCACGCACAACGGAGTAGGAGTAATGGTAGTAACCGCCGCCATTGGCGCAACTGCCCATGGAAATTACCCAGCGTGGCTCCGGCATCTGGTCATAAACCTTACGTAACGCGGGAGCCATTTTATTGGTCAGTGTCCCGGCAACGATCATAACGTCTGACTGGCGCGGTGAGGCACGCGGCATCATGCCAAAACGGTCCAGATCATAACGGCTCATATAGGCGTGGATCATCTCCACACCACAGCAGGCCAGACCAAAGGTCATGGGCCACATCGAGCTGGTCCGCGCCCAAGCGAACAGGTCATCCAGCTTGGTTAGCAGAAAGCCCTTATCCTGCACTTCCTCACCCAACTGGCGGGCCGTCTTTTCGGCCTGCGCCAAGCGCTTTGGATCGATTATTCCCATTCCAGCGCCCCCTTCTTCCATTCGTAGATGAAGCCCACAGTCAGCACGCCCAAGAACAGCATCATCGAGGCAAAGCCAGCCCAGCCGATGTCACCCAACGCCACGGCCCACGGGAACAAAAACGCGATTTCCAGGTCGAAAATGATGAACAAAATAGCGACCAAATAGAACCGAACGTCAAATTTCGCCCGGGCGTCATCAAAGGCGGGGAAACCGCATTCATAAGCAGACAGCTTTTCGCTGTCCGGCTTTTGTTTAGCCAGAATAAAGGACAGGGCCACCGCCGCAACCGAGACGAACGCCGCAATGCCAAGAAAGAGTAAAATGGGCAGATAGTCTGCCACCAGACCGCTGATCATGGGAGTACCAGAGTGATAACCGATTGATTCAGGTCGGAAACATCCGCCTGTTGCAGAAGAAAATCAAGGGCTAATCTTGCGCTGCGGGATAAAGGAAAACCTGTATGTGTGAAAAATGGCGCGAGTGACGGGACTTGAACCCGCGGCCTTCGGCGTGACAGGCCGACGCTCTAACCAACTGAGCTACACCCGCTTCCTTGATCGCCGCGTTAACGGCGTTGTCACAACAGGGCGCAACGATTAGGATAAATACCCCACCCCTGTCAACGAAATGTTGGTTTTTTCTTTTAAATTCTGTTAGTAAGCCCATTCTTCGATGAAAAACACGGTTTTAGACGGTTTTTCTATATCGGGCGGTTAGCTCAGCGGTAGAGCATCTCGTTTACACCGAGAGGGTCGGGGGTTCGAAACCCTCACCGCCCACCACGCCATTACCAAATGACCGATTAACCACCCGGCCGACTGACCAACTGAGGGGCCCCTGCTTTGTTGTCCATTTGCGCGCGCGCCATCATGTCCAGACACTCTTCTGCCGAAGCTACCTGCATATCTACATGCGCGGGTTTTGTGGCTTGATTGATGTTTGGCACAACCTGAACAGTCAGCATACCCATTTGCGATGGAATCAGCAGGTTTCTGGCGCTATCCTCCAACACCATAGTGTTCTCAGCCGGAACACCCAGAATATCCAATGCCATCACAAAGGCAGCGTCAGATGCTGATTTACGTTGATAGCCGTAGTCTTCGAATCCAAGAATACGTTCCGGCGGGAACCATTCCTCAAGGCCAAGGTGCTTAATGACACGCTCCGCCCAGTTGCGCGAGGCGTGAGTGACCAATACGTAATTTCCAAGCTGCGCGCGACGGAATCTATCGGCCAAATCCGGCGGCACATCAATGGCATTTTCATCCAGATATTTGTGGTACTTGTCTATGTATTCAACAGGATCAACGCCAAAAGGCCGGAAAGTTTCAAGGTGCAACACGCCTTTTTTGAGCTCTGCCGCAGCAAGATCGAACGCTTCCTGATATCCTAGGGGAACACCACAGTCGATCGCAGCCCGTGCAGCGGCGTTGTGAAACTGGAAGTACATCGCGGGAGTGCTCTCATCGTACAGGGTTCCATCCATATCCACGATGGCACCAAGAATATCCTGTCCGTTGATCAGCATAAACAGCCCTAAAATAGGTTCTTAAAATCTGTTGGGCAGTTTCTAATGCAAATTAATATTTGCGGCTACAAAATATGACGGCATCAGAGAAAAGCATCACAATTCGCACCATGCACTCATTAACCATTAACCACGCGCTACGCATCAACATTAGCGGCGATCGTTAAGATCGCCGCTAATAGCTTACAATTATAACGCCAGCACCCTAATACCACGCGAACAGGCATTCGGGGCACCATAGCTCGGCACCGTAGATTCTTCGTCTGTATCCGGGGCCTCTTCCAGCTCTTCTTCAGAAGGATGGCTGCCACCCGCACCATATTCTGCAATGACCTTCACCATAACTATTACCTCGAAAAAAGTTTCAATGCCGGGAAGGTAATAGAAAAACTGCAAGTAGCAATGGGGTTGTCGTGCAATGCACCACAAACTACTTAACGGTCACCTCAAGGTGCATTTGCCTGTGCATATTGCAACGAACCAGGTAATGACCGGCTTGACCAAAGATATAGTCTATATTCTGGCCGGACTTCTGAAGGCCGCGGTCATTGATATCTCCCGCTTCATTCACAATCTGAATGTTGTGCGTGTAATCATCATTGTTACGAAAAATAAGCTTGTCGCCCTGCTTGACGGTGACAGCATCTTTATCAAACAGGGATTTGGTTTGATTGATAACGTAATCATCAGCAAATCCGAGCATGGGGATCAGCAGCGCGATAAGAACAACTGTAAATGTAGCGCGCCGGAGCAAAGGCATGGTCACTCCCCAACATTCTCGCGTAGCTGCTTGCCTGCACGGAATTTGGGTTGGCTGCTGGCCTTGATTGTAATTTCTTCGCCAGTTCTGGGGTTGCGTCCCTTGGACTCCTCACGTTTGGCGACATAAAAGTGGCCAAAGCCGACCAAGCGAACTTCATCACCTTTTTTCAGAGTGTCTTCGATCGTTTGCAGACATGCATCCATAATGACGGCAACGGCGCTTTTAGGCAGTTCTAACTTACGAACAGTTTCCTGTTCGCAGACGGCGGCAATGAATTCGTTCTTATTCATAAGATGTCCTGAAACTGGTGTGAACAGTGATTTTATTCACTCGTAGCCAGAATCGTCAATAATACCGATGCGTTAGAACCCAAACATGTGATCAAGGCTAAATGACGAATCGCCATTCACCAGCCCATGGTAGCCAAACAGGCGACAGCTGGTGTCACGGATCAGCACATAGGCATGGTCGCCCGCTGCATCACGCTCATCCTGCGTGAACATCTGGCTGGTACGCCACAAAAGCGAGCCACTGCACGGGATACGCACATGGCGACGCGCAACTTCGTGCCCGCCACTGGACGTAAGGATGAGCTGGGTATCAGATGTACTGTGCCATGGCAAAGATGCAGGATACATCAGATGGCACACGGTATCGAGTGGCGCGGGCCCCGTACGCAGGAACAGGCGTGTGCTGAGTCCCGGTGCCTTCCCGGCATAACTTTGCGGTTCGCCGCGATACGTCAGAACAGTGTTAAAAACATGCGCGCCAAAGCTTGTTTCGGCTGCATGGCCCGACTTTTTGTCTTCGTAGCGGCAGAGGCAGTGCAACCAACCATCAGCCTCCTGCCCCGCTTCAAAGTCATAGATCAGTTCGACATGGCCAAAACCACCGGCTGGCGTTTTGTCACCTAACAAGTCATTCAGATTAATGGCGACCGAGTCACTACGCAGCATATTGCCGAATTTATGTTCTGCCACCTGCTGCCCAAAGGCGTCATACACAAGCGCTTTGGCAGGAAGATGTGTCAGCCCGGTGGACATCGGCGTCGGCAACAACCAGTTAACGTAACGGTCAAGCGGCAATATCGGCGCCGGCACAATGTGTAACTTGCCCAGCAGGTTCCCTAGATCCGCCAGCTTACGATCCGGCGTCAGATCAACGCGTTCAACATTCGGATGGGAAATGCGTGAATGCCCGTTCTTTGAAAATACCTCGTAGCGCGGGCGGACAAAATATTTGCCAGCCTGCACTTCGATTTGCTGCGGCCATTTGGCTTGCGGCAGCAGCTCTTTGACGCTGAGACGATAGGTTGCATAGGCTGGAATCTCTTTACCCAGCGTTACAAGCTTCGCATCCCCCATCAGGTTCATGCCGATCGCATTCGCTGGAATGGGGCATGGATGGCTGTTCTGCACCCAAAGGACAACTTCTTCATCCGCAGTTGGTGCGGGTAATCCGGCAAACTGATCCGATGGCCATGCATTGGCATCGTGTGTGCAAGATAAAACACGATCATCATCACCATAGGTATCCAGCGCGTATTTAACGACATCGTGTCCCGCTGCGCCGACAATGTGAATGAACAGTTGGCCGATGAATTCGGGCAGTTTGAAACGCGCGCGAATTTCCTTGCTGTCAAAAACAATCGTGGCGTTAGCGGCCGGCAAGGCTTCCGTCCACTCGATGATTTTCTGCCCACGCTCATCCATCAAGTAACAAAAAGCGCGTGCATCCTTGGCGCCATAGCTACCCCAGTAATTAGCGGTCACAACACGCGTATGTTGGCCCGCTTGTTCACGGAAGAATGCAAAATTATTGGCAAAATTGATGGCGCTGAGATAGCGATGGCGGTCGCTCAGCATCTCGTCGGGTAAGCGCAGCGCGTCAAAACTGTACCATGGCGCGTTCGCCGGAATGATGTGCTTGATGTGGTCAACAAGGCGTTGTGCGTCAAAGCTGGCAACCAGAATGCCAGCGCACACGCAGTCCTGAATTTGCGTTACTGGTTGCGCGGTGTGGTTACCAAAGGTGCGCCCAATATGGTCGACTTCCTGCACAAAATAGCCGGCAACATCGATATCATTCAGGGGAAAGAATTCAGTAAATTCTTTCAAATGGCCTGCGGGATCATAGATTGCAATCGGCCCGGCCTTACGCAAATGTGCGACCAGATGGCGAGCTTTTTCGGCCACCAGCGGATGTGTCACGGCTTTGTAAAAAACGTTGCCACCGGATTGGTTGCTGAATGTATTGATTTTGAGCGCCATGACGCCCTCCCTTGCAGTAATTAGTGCGAACGACGTTTAAAGAAGGCGCTGACCCTGTGCCGAAACTGTTCACGCCACACGACGCCTTGATCCGTCACCCAATTTAACTGGATAGCGCGACGAGCGCCTTCAAAGCTTTCATGCCCGTGCCAGGCATTGGGTTGATTCTTGAAAACCAACAAAGTCCCCTGAACCGGGGGTACTTCAGCAAAGGCGTCATTGAGGTCTGTCGGTGAACGCAGCAAACGCAACCTGCCGCCGGGTTCTTCCCACTGGCCGTTCATATAGATAAGGACAGTAATCAGTTTTGTCTTGCTGTCTGTGTGTATTTTTCCGTCAGTCGCACGGCATTGCCCACGCACGGTCACCATTGTTGGGTGGCCACTGAGATCCATACCGAATTTTTGACCGATAATGGCCGACATCTGCGGGCCGCGAATTTCCTTCATAAATTGGTCGAAGTTTGTGCCGTAATGTAGTGTTGGCAAAGGTAAACTTCCCGGCAATTCAACTTTGGGGTAGTCACTTTCTATGGCGCTGATTTTGTCAGTTTTGATAAATCCCGGCAGAATCAGATGAGGATAAGGGTCGCTGACCACCTGCGCGCGACTTAGCGCATCGAAATCCACATATGCCGACATTATAAGCCTCTCTGTTACCCTACGCCCAAAGCGGCAAGCGTTTTACGCCTGTCCTCAAGCATGCCCCTAATTTTTTGAGCCACTAGCTGCACATCATTCAGAGGTGCGTAATTCCAGTGGTCCAACTGGCCGTTGAAGCTACGCGCGAGGCCATCATCACGCAAGGACTGATGAAAGCGACGGAATTTGTCAGATCCACCAGGTAAATCAACAACATAAACGGGCTTACCCGTTGTACAGGCTTCAGACGCCATATTGACGCTATCACAAGTGACAACGATGTAATCGGCCAGTGCCAGCATACCGTAATACGGATTGTAGCCCGCACCGTCCCATATATAAGAGGGCACGTCATTCAATCCCGCCTGCAGTACCAATAAGTTGGCTTCGCCAGTACGGCGTGATGGCGTGATCATCAGGCTGCCGCCAGTATTCTTAGCCATATCGGCTAACTGCATTGTAACTGGTGCCATTTCCCGTGGGGTTAGTTGGTACACGGCGTTACTGCCACCGACTAGCACAGCGATCCTCGGTGATGGTAAATGCTCCACCAATGGCAATAGTTTTTCAGCCTCATCACGCAACATTTTGTCTGTAATACGATGTAATGCGCCACGCGTTGTCATGACGTTGGCGCCCGTCAAACCGTCATGACGGGGGGTTACCACCAAATCAAACCTTGTTGACGGTATGACTGGGTTTTGCAATTGAACTGTTAAGGTTTTGGGCACTCCCTGAATCCGTGAGGCTCGACGCGCATACAGAGAGGCAGGAATGCTGGCGCGACCGGTCGCAATGAGCAAATCAGGCCATGGCGGTTCGATCGCGTCACTCTTCGCACTATGCGCCCACGCCAGTCCATGCCTTAGAAAAGGGCTGAGCTCCTTCCATGGGCTACGGAGTTTGACGCGCTTGATTTGGGGCGCTAGACCTATGGCTTCAGCAAGACCGAGGCATTGATTTTCCATGCCGGCTTTGCCATCAGTGACTACCCAGCATGTTGTTTGTTCAGGTATAAGCATTTCCAAGTTTTCTAAGTTCGCAGGCACACCCCCAGTCATAGAGACCAAAATGAAACACGTCAAACTAGACCGCATCGACCTACGCATCCTGCGCGAATTGCAAAAGGACGGGCGTATGACCAATGTCGATTTAGCCGAACGTGTCGGCATATCGGCCCCGCCCTGCCTGCGCCGTGTGCGCGCGCTGGAAGAAGCCGGGTTTATTAAAGGCTATCACGCCGACATCGCCTCTGACAAACTTGGGTTTGGCATTGTCGTCTTCGTTAAAATCTCGCTGAACAATCATTCTGAAAATGATTTGATGAATTTCTCCAAGTTGGTTGAGAAATGGTCGCAGGTCCGCGAGTGCTACATGATGACCGGCGATGCCGATTATATGATTAAGGTCGTTGCCGAGGATTGGGATTCTTTCCAACGCTTTCTGGTGCGCGATCTAACGGGCGCCCCGAACGTTGCGCAAATCAAGTCGATGCCCATTGTACAGCGCACCAAATATGAGCCCGGCGTGCCCGTCGAAGACAGCAAGGCTGCAGCCAGCATAAAAGAATAACCCCAACCGGGATAAACGTGTGATCGAAGCCCTAGTCAGTCGCGTTGTTGAATTGTCACGACGCTATGCCCCACTGGTTTGTCTGCTGTCGCTTGCGCTGGCCACGCTTTCGGGCTGGTATGCGGTAACGCATTTCAAGATGAATACGGATGTAAACCAGCTGCTGTCTGCCGACCTGCCGTGGCGACAGCAGGAAATGGCCATGGAAAAGACATTTCCGCAAAATGTAGACACGTTGGTTGTCGTCATTGATGGTGATAATGCTGACGCCGCTGAGTACGCGGCAGAAAAACTAACCAACACGCTGGACAAGGATACGCGGCATTTCACGTGGGTCAAACGGCCCGATGCCATCCCCTATTTCAAGAAGAATGGGCTTCTGCTGCTTTCCAAAGATGAGGTCACCACAACACTGGATCAACTTATACAACTACAGCCGATGCTCGGTGCGATTGTCAGCGACCCGTCCTTACGTGGACTGTTTTCAACGTTACAGCTTATGATTCAAGGCTATCAAGCCGGACAAATGGATAAAGACCGGCTGAACAAAATTCTGAATAGCGTCAATCAAAGCGTTGCAGCCGCGTTACAGAAAAAAATCAGCCCAATTGCCATACAAAGCATGATGACGGACGGACAGCCGTCATTACGCGATACGCGCAAATTCATCATCACAAAACCTGTCCTAGACTACAGCGATTTGGAATCCGGGCATGCGGCAACCGAGGCCATCCGACAGGCAGTTAAAGATCTGGCCCTGCCGAACATACAAGTTCGCCTGACAGGCTCTGTTGCGCTGAATGATGAAGAGTTCGCGAGCATTGCCGAGGGCACAGGTACAGCAACGATGGTTTCCGCAATTGGGGTCATCATTCTTTTGTTTATGGCGCTGCGGTCACTGAAAATAATTGGCCCCATCCTGATAACACTGACCGTCGGCTTGCTGGCGACTACGGCGTTCGCTCTGCTGACTGTTGGTTCGCTTAATCTGATTTCCGTTGCTTTTGCCGTCATGTTCATTGGCATCGCGGTTGATTTTGGCATTCAGTTCGGCGTGCGGTTCAGGGATGAAAGGCACAAGGCCCCCGATATCATCAACGCCATGAAAGGTACTGCCAAACGCATTGCCATCCCGCTTTCTATGGCGGCAGCTTCTACGGCCATTGGCTTTTTGGCCTTTATACCGACGGACTATCGTGGCGTGTCGGAATTGGGCTTGATTGCGGGAGTAGGCATGATTATCGCCTTCGGCCTGAACATAACTTTACTTCCTGCCCTGCTGCGATTCACACAGCCGCCTGCTGAGCCTGAAGCCATCGGATATCAATGGTTGGTACCGGTGGATGCTTACATAAGCCGTCACAGCAAGAAAATTCTGATTGCCGTATCGGTCATCACGATTGTTGGGCTGGTTTTTGCCACACAAATACGTTTTGACTTTGATCCACTGAACCTGAAAGACGCTCAAACAGAGTCCGTCTCCACCATGTTTGACCTGATGAAAGACCCGGATGCCACTCCCTACACTGCGGAGTTTTTGGTACCGTCATTAGAGGCTGCCCAAAAAGTTGCTGCAGTACTTGAGAAGTTGCCGGAAGTTGATCACGCCATGACTCTGGGCAGCTTTGTGCCAGAGGATCAGGATGCCAAACTGGCTATGATTGCTGATACACGCATGATCCTGCAGCCAACACTCGATATGGGGCAACAATCAACCCCAACGCCAGATGACAATCATAATGCCGCAACAAAACTTGCGGAAATGCTGGAATCTATAAAATCGGATAACATGCAGGCCGGAGCACTTGCCGACAATCTGCGCCAGTTGGCCTCAAGCACAGATGACACGGTCATGCAGGCCGCACAACAAAACTTGATAGCCCCCGTTCAGGGCTATATTGGTATTGTTCGGGATCTTCTGGATGCACAGCCTGTTACTGTGGAACAGATCACCAACGACTTGCGCGATGACTGGGTTACGTCTGACGGACGTTACCTTGTTAAATTATACCCCAAGGGTAATGCACGCGACCCCGAAGTGTTGCGTCACTTTACATCATCCGTACGCAACGTTGTGGCAGACGTATCTGGCGTGTCGATTTCCATACAGGAATCAGCCAACACGATCACCAGCGCCTTTATTCGCGCTGGCCTATTGGCTGTTATCGCTATCAGCCTCCTTTCATTCGCGATTTTGCGGCGCATACGTGATGTTGTGTTGATGCTGACCCCTTTATTTATTGCTGGAATATTAACATTAGCGACGATGGTTGTCGGTCAGATACCACTTAACTTTGCAAACATCATAGCGTTACCTCTCCTGCTCAGCCTTGGTGTGTCCTATGCAGTTTATTTCGTATCCTATTGGCGCAGCGGGGAATCCAACCCCTTACAGTCCAGTATGACTCGCGCTGTGCTGTTCAGCGCCGCCACCGTGCTGACGGCTTTTGCTTCACTTATGCTTTCTGCTCATCCGGGCACTGCGGGTATGGGCAAATTGTTAACCATCGCTCTGGTATATTCGCTACTGTCAACAACAATCGTTCTACCAGCCTTGCTTGCAGACCGCCGCTAAACAGTTTACATATGGTTAATAAGTCTAGTCCTACCCGCGCCCTTTCCCGAGGTACCCACATGCGTTTCGCTCGTTTTATGTCACTGTTTGGTGCGCTGTTTTTATCAGCAACCCTTCTTGCTGCCTGTGCTGACGTACCAAAGGCTCCTGCTGAAAAGGCTGAGTTTGAAGCGACGGATGATCCGTTGGAACCGATGAACCGTACGGTCTTTGACGTGAATGATTTTCTTGACCGGCTGCTGTTGCGCCCATTGGCTGAACTGTACCGCGTCATGATCCCTCCAGGTCTGCGTGATCGCGTTGCCGGTATTGTCACCAACATGAAGGAACCCGTTGTCTTTGCGAATAACGTCCTGCAGGGCGAATTTGGTAAAGCCGGCACAACCCTGGAACGCTTCAGCTTGAACACCACGCTTGGTGGCGCAGGCATGTGGGACGTTGCAACCGGTTGGGGTCTGCAGCAGCAAACGGGCGATTTCGGCCAAACATTATCAAGCTGGGGCATCAACCAAGGGCCGTATTTGGTCCTGCCTTTGTTTGGCCCATCTAACTTCCGTGATGCTATCGGCCTTGGCGTAGACACCGTTATGTCGCCCTGGGGTTACATCGCTTCAATCGGCGGCCATGGCACTGAAATGCGCTTTGATATTTCTTCTATGGCGGCTGATGGCATTGTGCGCCGTGAGCAAAATATTGAACCGATGGATGCGCTCCGCTCCGGTTCGCTGGACTTCTATGCCCAGATGCGCAGTGTTTATCGTCAGTATCGCGATAAGCAGCTTGGCACCACGCCGACGGTCGGTATGCCGAAGTTCGACGACTTCGAATAAGCTATATCGTACTTTTAGAATGCTCTTCAGGCTTCTGGCGACAGAAGCCTGAACCATTTCTGGCAGAATACCAGCTCTGCCTTCAACGCTTCCAGCCGCCGCTGGAGTTCTTCATCAGCACCCCATTGGTCAATCTGATAATGACGCTCAACCTCCGCCGCCCGATAGCATTCTTCGGAATCAATACGCCCTGCGGCAAGCGCAAGCGCCAATACCAATGAGCCACATGTCTGCGCGGTGTGCCGGAACCCGGCCAGCGTGAAATCGTCCATACGCTGCGTGACAAGCTGCAGCTTATCACTTAACGCCGATGATTGCTTGATGGGCATGACGCCAGTGCCAACCTGCCAGGTTACCCCTTGCTTTTTGGCAAACCAGTCCAGCAAAGGTTGCCAGATATTTGCCTGGTGTGTGGCCAGCTCCATGGGGTAATCAGTGCGTTGACACAGTAATTCAGAGCCCACATAGCGAAGCATTTCCGCGACAATCTGATCCCGTTCAACGGCAACATGATCCAATGCCGCCTGCACCAACTGCCCTAACGGCATTTTTTGCCAATCAAGCTTCTTTGGGTTTTGAGCACGCCATTCGTCGGCCAGCGCCTCAGCCAAGGCCGACGTCGGGACAACCCACGGCTGATGACGTGGCGTTTCTATCAGTCGCCCATCACGACTGATGCCCCAGCCATTATTCTGTCGGTTGACGTCTATTTGCATTGTTACCAATGTCCGGCGGAATTATCGAGCCAGTCAGTGCCGAAATTGTTGAGTTTGCCTACAATCTCATCCAACCGCCCAAACAGCTTCTGCACAATGCCTTGCTGGTGGTAGGCTACGCTATGTGCCGTTTCTTTACGAATGGCCATCGTGCATAGCTGCATGGCCCGTTGAGACGTCACGTCCGGCATATTCACATAACTGTCACCTGCGATGAGGCTTGTAAGGTTATCCATAATATGCGGCGGCTCAACCGACATGTGCGGGTGTTCAAGCGGCCCCTTGAATTCCAGCGAAGGCATCAGACCTATAGCACCCACACCATCACTGTGTGTGCTCAGCGTAGCCTCTAACTGCTCACTGTGCAGGTCCAGCGCCCCGTGTCCGACAATGGTCATCAATGGTCCGTGCAATAATACACCCTGATCCCTTACCACGCCGTTTTGTGCTGTCAGATAAGCAACCAGACAGTGGTTGCCCCCTGTATCCTCATCCTCGCCTATCAGGTGTGAAACACCGTTAGAGATATCCGCGTTCGCGCCATTGACAATATCCCTACCCACACTGCTGACTGTCATAACGCCATTTAGGTTCCCGGCCAGTTCGTGTAACGTGCGGCCATATGACGCCACCGTTAATCCGGCAGCCGCATGGCCCGTGATGACGTTGCCGATAACCGGGATGGGGAACATTCCCTTCAGGTCAATGTCATTGGCTTTTGCCTGAACCGTCAGTTTGGAAATGGACGAACGGTCTTCAAGATTCACAACGGCTTCAACACCGCCATCCCCCATCGTAGCGCGTAAAGGCGATATATAGGCGCGATGATCCTTGATAATCAGATGACCAATCACCTTATCGATGTAAACGGTACCGATACTCACGTCTGCCACTGCGATCTGCAAATCTGCATCAGCATCGTCTATCCACGATAAATTCAGCCTGTCGTCGTTAAAAACGTATTTGGATGGTAACTGCCCGCGTACTTTTTGCAAAAAAGAACCCGTGCCCGGCATTTCATCAATAATAACGTGCCGGCCCAGCACATTGCCGACGATAACCGGATGCGAGCCCCATTGCAGCAAGGCCTGCCCCACAAACGTTGCCTGTTGTCGCGCCACGCGGTAGGCATCAAACCCGATTTTGTGCTGCGCCAGATTGATTTTGCCACTGCCGTAAAATTTATAATTCTCAAAGGCGGCATTCAGGATAACGGGGTGCGTAGCCTCAACTGCCCATTGCATATCCGGCGATTTAGCGTTGAGAGAAAAGGCATGATCTTGCCAGTTGCCATCAAGGTCCAACGTACGCCAGCCGTTACCCAATGACATTGCCAAACGCTCAACCTGCACCAGGTCTCTATTATCGCCAGCCGCACCACCAAGACTGCTGAGATCCAGCACACCGTGCAGCATTTGCACGTCCGAAAGGCTGACATTGCCAGCCAGCAGCGGCAGCAGATTAAGGCCAACAGATAATTGTTCCATCTGCGCCATCGGCATAATCTGTCCCTGAACGGGATTGCCGATTGAGACTTCATCTGCAACAGCGCGAACGCCCGACCAAGAAAGCGTAAGGCGTAATGGTCCGTTAAAGCGGATATCAAAACCGGTACGATCACGCAAAAGGCGTGTGATTTGCTCACGATGACCATTGGCGTCAAATGAGCTGATGATCGGTCCAAGCACCACGGCAACTGCTATCAAACCCCACAGCACCCATCGGCCCCATGGACGTGACTTGGATACAGGTCGCAGCTTGGTCAGCCTCAACATCTATACAGCATCCTCAAAATCAACCTTGGCGGAGTCATCAAAGCCAAACCATTTCCAGGTCTTGCGCATTTCCGTCCCCAATGGCGCCGTAACATCAATCCTGCCACGCCGCGGATGCGGTATGATCAATCGCCGCGCATGCAAATGCAAGCCCTTCCCCAATTCCTTCATCGGCAGGGTATCAGCCACACCAGCATAGAGCCGGTCACCCAGAAGAGGGTTGCCTGCATATTGCATATGCACGCGTAACTGATGTGTACGCCCGGTCACTGGCCACAGGGCCACAAAGGCCGCCTGCCCTGTAGCGCTTTCAACAACTTGATAAAGCGTGACAGCGGATTTTGCATCATCGTCACGCTTGCCGGCTATGACCATTTTCTCACCCTGCTTGACTAGCGGGGCGTTGATCTTGCCTTGCCATATTTCAGGAACGCCTATGGTGATCGCCCAGTATATTTTCTGGGTCGCACGATCACGAAATGCCTCAGCCAATTTGTTGGCTGCAAACACATTGCGCGCGACCAGCAAGACGCCACTGGTGTCACGGTCCAGACGGTGCACAAGCTTTGGTTTGCCGCCTTTTTCCGTGGCCAGCGAGGCCAGCATGGCATCAAGGCTTGTTTTCAAACCTGTACCGCCTTGAACAGCAAGCCCGGCCGGCTTGTTCAACACAAGCACATCGTCATCCTGAAACAGGATCATTTTCTTGAGGTCGTTCGCCGCGCGGTCATCGCGCTTTTGCAATTGGACGGGATTTGGTTCTTCGGTCACCTGCGGCGGGATGCGTATCCCCTGCCCGGCTTCCAGTCTTTGCGCGGCATCGGCGCGCTTGCCATCGACACGGACTTCACCCTTGCGCAGAATTTTTTGCAACTGGCCGTGCGTCAAGGACGGGTAGTGGCGTTTAAACCACCGATCGAGTCGGACCCCCGCTTCATCATCCGTTACCTGACGTACAGGTATTTTGTTCGATCCAGTGGAAACCATTTGACTTAATTGCTAAATTCTTGATTGCTAGAGGAACATCCTAGCCTATCGCAGCGTCAATCGCTACAGGTCATTACATGCCGTTTTTGTCCGTCCTATCCGTTTTTTTGCTGTCCTATTTGCTGGGCAGCATTCCTTTCGGCCTCGTACTGACCCGCATGGCCGGACTGGGCGATATTCGTAAAATCGGTTCAGGCAATATCGGCGCCACAAATGTTTTACGCACGGGAAACAAGCCCCTGGCTCTTCTTACACTGCTACTGGACAGCGGCAAGGGTGCCATTGCCGTCATTATCACCCATTTCATAACACCAGACCTTGTACCCTTTGCGGCACTCGGCGCACTTGGCGGCCATTTGTTCCCTGTCTGGTTAAAGTTCAAAGGCGGCAAAGGTGTTGCCACAACACTCGGCACCTACTTTGCGTTGTCATGGCCGGTCGGCATTGCCATGGGGCTAACCTGGTTGGGCGTGGCGAAAGTGACACGCTATTCGTCATTGTCTGCGCTGACGGCCATTGCGCTTTCACCGGTATTCCTGATTTTATTCCAGCACGGCAAATGGATTTGGATGTCACTGATCATTATCATGCTGGTGTTCTATAAACATCATGAGAATATCCAGCGCCTTATGCATGGGACTGAAAATAAAATTGGGAACAAGGCGAATGCGCAAGACACAGAAGCTAAGCCCGACTGAACTGCGCGACTGGCTGCATTTATGCCGTACTGAAAATGTCGGCGCCGTCACCTTCAGGCAATTACTGAGGCTCTATCAAACACCCGCTAAAGCTATTGCGGCCATTCCTGCAATGGCAGCACGTGGTGGCAAACGTAATCTCAAACTACCTGACATTAAAATTATTGAAAACGAATTGCGCAGCATAAAAGACAGAGGCGGCCGGATCATTGCTTCCTGTGAGCCCGACTATCCCGACGCGCTGGCAGCCATCGAAGATGCACCGCCCGTCATCAGCGTGATTGGTGATATCGCACACAGCACCAAAAGATGCGTTGGCATCGTTGGAGCAAGGAACGCATCGCTTAACGGACGTAAATTGACGGAAACGCTTGCACGTGATTTGTGTGCAGAAGGTATTACGATTGTTTCAGGTCTTGCACGCGGTATCGACACCGCCGCGCACAACGCGAGCCTTGAGACCGGCACGATTGCCGTACTGGCAGGTGGCGTCGATAAAGTTTATCCCGAAGAAAATCGAGCGCTCTATGACAAGATTGCCGCTAAAGGGTGCGTTATCTCTGATCAGCCTTTGGGGCTTGATCCCTTCTCAAAACTTTTCCCAAGGCGTAACCGGATCATTTCTGGTCTAAGTCTTGGCGTTGTTGTTGTTGAGGCGGCGACACAATCCGGCTCGCTCATCACCGCGCGTATGGCTCTTGAACAAGGGCGTGAGGTCTTTGCGGTCCCGGGCTCACCACTCGACCCAAGGTGTCGCGGCACCAACGATTTAATACGCCAGGGGGCAATCCTGACCGAGGCAGCAGATGATGTCCTTAGAAATATCCACAAGCCCCGGTTGCAGGGAGTTTTTAGCATTTCAGAACCCAAAAATGACTTTGAAGTACCGATAGACTTGTTGAACAATGAATTACAACTCATTGAAATTAAAGATATTATAATTGAAAACCTCTCACCGGCTGCCGTTTTGGTTGACGAATTGGTCCGACAATGCGATTTGTCGCTACCGCTCGCCTTGACCGCCCTGCTTGAATTAGAGCTGGCCGGACGCGTGGAAAGGCAGGCTGGTAACCGTGTTGCACTGATTGGTTAAAAACCGAAAGACGGCCTGTGTCACAAAAACTCGTTATCGTAGAATCGCCCGCCAAGGCGAAAACAATCAATAAGTACCTGGGCAGTGATTACACTGTTTTGGCTTCTTATGGCCACATTCGCGACCTGCCTGCCAAAGACGGCTCAGTCCGCCCGGACGACGATTTTGCAATGGAGTGGGAGTTGGGCGATCGTGCTGACAAGGCGGTCAGTGATATTATCAAAGCCGTCAAATCAGCCGATGCCGTTTTTCTGGCAAGCGATCCGGATCGTGAAGGCGAAGCCATCGCCTGGCACATAACCGAGGTATTGCGCGAAAAGGGATTGGCGAACAAAGCCCCCATCAAGCGCGTTACCTTTAATGAAATTACAAAGAAGACAGTTCTGGATGCCATTCAGAACCCGCGCAAAATTGATGATGACCTTGTAAACGCCTACATGGCGCGTCGTGCGCTGGATTATCTGGTTGGATTCTCCCTCTCCCCCGTCCTGTGGCGCAAATTACCCGGTTCGAAATCAGCAGGTCGCGTGCAATCCGTTGCTCTGCGCTTGATCTGCGAGCGGGAATCTGAAATTGAAAAATTCAAGCCTCAGGAATTTTGGACAATCGAAGCGACCTTTGCCACGCAAGGCGGCGCCATGATACCGGCGCGACTGACGCATCTGAACGGCCAAAAACTTGATAAATTCGCCATCCAGAACGAAACCGAAGCGCAAGCTGCTTTGGGTGTTATCACGCGCCTTGAGTATAATGTGCAGTCTGTTGAGAAGAAGCAGACACGCCGCAATCCCTATCCGCCATTTACAACATCGACCCTGCAACAGGAAGCCTCGCGCAAGCTTGGGCTTGGCGCCACACGCACTATGCGTACCGCGCAGCAGCTATATGAAGGCGTGGATATTGGCGGTGAAACAGTCGGCCTGATCACCTATATGCGTACCGATGGCGTGAGCCTGTCGACAGAAGCCATTGCAGGCGCACGTCAAGTCATTGGCGAAGATTTCGGTGCATCTTACGTGCCGTCGGAAGCGCGCGTTTACAAAAACGCTGCCAAGAACGCACAAGAAGCGCACGAAGCCATCCGTCCCACCGATATGCGCCGCAGGCCGGAACAGGTTGCGCGTTATCTGGATGGCGATTTGCTACGCCTGTACACGCTGATCTGGCAACGCACGATGGCGTCACAGATGGCCAGCGCGGTTCTGGATCAGGTTGCCGTCGATATTCGCGACAAAAATAACAAGGCCGTATTCCGCGCCACAGGGTCAGTGGTTGTGTTCGATGGCTGGTTGAAGGTTTATCAGGACAGCGTTGATGAAGATAGAAAACCAGACGAAGACGGTTACGGCAACACACGGTTGCCCGCCGTTTCAACCAGTGAAGGCCTGACACGCAAAGACACAAAGCCTGAACAACACTTCACACAGCCGCCGCCGCGCTACAGCGAGGCAAGCCTTGTGAAGAAACTGGAAGAACTTGGCATCGGCCGCCCCTCCACTTACGCCAGCATTATGCAGGTTCTGCAGGACCGCGATTACGTGCGTTTGGATAAGAAGCGCTTTATTCCGGAAGACCGAGGCCGCGTAGTCACGGCATTCCTGGAAAACTTTTTTCATCACTATGTGGAATACGACTTTACCGCCGACCTAGAAGGCAAACTGGATGATATTTCGGGCGGACGCATAGACTGGAAACAGGTTTTGCGTAATTTCTGGACTGATTTCTCAGGCGCCATCGACGCGACCAAAGACCTGAAAATATCGAATGTGATCGACGCACTGGATGAAGCGCTGGGTCCGCATTTCTTTCCACCAAATGCCGATGGAAGCGACCCGCGCGTTTGCGGTTTGTGCCACACCGGACGCATGGGTTTAAAGCTTGGCCGTTATGGCGCATTCCTGGGATGTTCGAACTACCCCACCTGCCGCAACACGCGCCCTTTGGCGATCAGCAGCGGCGAAAGCGGCGAATCTACCCAAACCATTCAGGGGCCGCGTGATCTTGGGCTCGATCCAGATAGCCAGCTTCCGGTTAGCGTGCGTGTTGGTCCGTATGGCGCCTATGTACAATTGGGGCCGCCAGCGACAGCAGCAGTAGCGGAACCTGTTGCCGAGGAACCCAAGGGCAAAAAGAAATCCAAAAAGAAGTCGGATGCCCAGAAACCAAAGCGGGTTTCCTTGCCCAAAGGGTTGGACGCAAATCTTATCGACCTGACGACGGCAATGAAACTGCTGAACCTCCCACGTGAGGTGGGCAAGCACCCTGAAACGGGGGAGATGATCACTGCTGGTATTGGACGCTTTGGTTCATACCTCAAACTTGGCAGCACCTATAAAACCCTGCCCGCAGATGACGATGTGCTGAATGTCGGCCTCAACCGCGCCGTCGTTATTTTGGCAGAACCTTCCAAGGGTGGCTTCCGTACGGCACGCGAGCCCGCAAAGGTTATCGGCAACCACCCCAGTGATGACAAACCCATCACGCTGAACAAGGGACGCTTTGGCCCTTATGTGAAGTGGGGCAAGGTCATGGCAACGGTCACAAAATCTTATGACCCGGAAAATCTATCGCTGAGCGACGCGGTTGCAATCATAGAAACGAAAGCGGCCAAGGGTGGCACTGGCGGCAAAAAAACGCCTGCCAAGAAAGAAAAAGCACCCAAGACAGAGAAAGCAGCAAAACCAAAGAAGGCCAAGAAATCTGCCTGATTATTCCTCGCGGCGACGTTGGTGGCCTATACTGCCAACTTCATCCAATTCTTGTCTTTCACGCTTGGATTCTTCTTTGGCTTCGGCGTCGATGCGTGCCTGTTCGGCAATTTCATAACGCTTTTGCTCTTCGAACAGTTCAGCCAGTTTATCATGCGCAATACGCACGGCCTCGGTGGCGGTCAGGCGTTCTTTTTCCATCTCACGACCCTTCGCGACAGCGCCTTTGACAAAAGCACCATAGGTTGCGCGCGCTTCTTCGTTTTGATCGGCAGTTACTTGTTCGCGCGCTTTATAGACTTCCAGTTCCGCTATGCGCCGCTCGATGTAGGCCAACTGATTTTCTAGTTGCGCAAGCAACTGGCGTTGCTCATCCACGCGTGTTTTCTGTAATTTAATAAGTGTTTGAAGGGACTTCATCGCCTTCTAAGCCCTACCCTGCCCATTCTACGCCCAAAATGGCGGCTAATTGCGCATAGCCGTTGGCGAGGTTGCTTTGTTCATCTTTATCCTGACGCAGGAAGTTTTCGAGCGGATCGTTCAGGTTGATCGCTTCATCAACTTCTTTATTCGCACCTTTACGATAAGCGCCAAGGCGTATCATCTCAGCCATATTGTCATAGGCGGCCATAGAACGGCGAGCTGCATTAACGATGCCGTTTTCTTTGTCGTTATTACAGGCAGGCATGGTGCGCGATATACTGCGCAGCACATTAATGGCAGGGAAACGCCCGCGTTCGGCAATCGCACGCTCCATAACAATATGCCCGTCTAGAATACCGCGTGCAGCGTCGGCAATCGGCTCATTGTGGTCATCACCATCCACCAGAACGGTAAACAGGCCTGTAATCGTACCCTTACCCGTTGGTCCGGGTCCTGCGCGCTCCAGCAGTTTTGGCAATTCTGAGAATGTTGTCGGCGGATAACCTTTGGTCGTTGGTGGCTCGCCCGCGGCAAGACCAATCTCTCGCTGCGCCATAGCAAAGCGCGTGACGCTATCCATCAGACATAGTACAGACTGCCCCTGATCTCGAAAATATTCGGCAACCGTCAATGTCACATAGGCAGCCTGGCGTCGCAGTAGTGGTGCCTCGTCAGACGTCGCCACAATCACAATACTGCGCTTCAAACCTTCTTCACCAAGATCATCGTGAATAAATTCCTGAACTTCGCGACCACGTTCGCCTACCAACCCAATCACCGCAACATCGGCAGAGGTGTAACGCGCCGTCATCGACATAAGAACAGATTTACCGACGCCAGAGCCCGCGAAAATCCCCATACGTTGCCCACGACAGCAGGTCATAAAGGTGTTGAGGGCGCGAACACCAAGATCCAGCTTGCCACCAACACGCTGCCTGCCATGTGCTGGCGGGGGTGTCGCACGTATGGGCATGGGGGTGTTACCGCGCGGCAGTGGTCCCTTACCATCTATAGGCTCACCAAAGGCATTGATAACACGGCCCAGCCAACCGGCATTGGGGTACAATAACGGCTGAGACTCAGCCAGACCAACCTTGCAGCCTAGGCCCACCCCTTCTAGTGCGCCGTAAGGCAACATCAGAGCGCGGTTGTTATTAAAACCGACAACTTCGCAGAGGATAGAGCGGCCATCATGGGCCATAACGTGGCAACGCGAACCGACAGCCACACTCCGCTCGATACCCGTCACTTCAACCAACAGGCCCTTAATGCCGACCACGGAACCATAGATATGGACGGCTGGCGCCGATTCGATACGGGCAAGGAGGTTTTCAGCTTCAAGCGTCATAACAAACCGCTCACTAAGGATACTTTCGTGATTATACACAAAAACGCCTAAAATAACGATACGTTTTAGGCTTGCCCCTTAGGCCCTGCATCGCCTATACATTCGTGCCATCATTGATCAAAAGGGAACAAGATGGCCACGATACGCGAAGCACTGACTTTTGATGATGTCCTGCTGGTCCCCGCCGCGTCCAATGTCCTGCCATCCGATGTTGATACAAGCACCAAACTGACCCGCCAGATTGGCCTGAATATCCCCATTTTATCAGCCGCCATGGATACAGTGACCGAAGGCGCCATGGCCATTACTTTGGCTCAGTCAGGCGGCATGGGGATTATTCACCGGAATATGCCCGCCCCGGATCAGGCCGAAGTGGTCCGCAGCGTCAAACGTTTCGAATCCGGGATTGTGCAAAACCCGGTTACCATTACGCCGGATGCGCCGCTGGCCTCCGCCCTTCGCCTTATGGCTGATTTTAAAATATCCGGCATTCCGGTTGTCGATCAATCGACCGGTAAGTTGATGGGCATTTTGACGAACCGCGACGTACGTTTCGCCAACAATATGCAACAGCCGGTTTCTGAACTTATGACGCGCGAAAATCTGGTCGTCGCGCGCGAAGGCGTTAAACAGGATGAAGCCAAGCGCCTGCTGCACCAGAACCGTATCGAAAAATTACTGATTGTTGACGATGCTTATCGCTGTATCGGCCTTATCACCGTCAAGGATCTGGAAAAGGCGCAGCACTACCCCAATGCCTGCAAGGATGAAAAAGGCCGCTTACGCGTAGCCGCCGCAGTCGGTACAGGCTCAGACGGCCTGTCACGCGCCGAACATCTGGTTGATGCCGGGGTTGATGCTATTATTGTTGATACAGCGCACGGCCATTCATCGCGCGTTATCGATCAAGTTAAACATGTGCGTAAACTTTCCAACAACACGCAAATTATCGCAGGCAATATTGCGACCGGATCGGCGGCCAGCGCGTTGATCGACGCAGGCGCGGACGCGGTCAAAGTTGGCATAGGCCCCGGTTCTATCTGCACAACACGTATTGTCGCCGGTGTCGGCGTTCCGCAGTTGACTGCGATTATGGATGTAGCGGAAACCTGCCGCAAGAACGGCGTTCCTGTTATCGCTGACGGCGGCATTCGCTATTCCGGTGAAATCGCCAAGGCTATCGCGGCAGGCGCGGATTGTGTCATGTTGGGCTCCGCCTTTGCCGGAACGGATGAAGCGCCGGGTGATGTCGTTATGTTCCAGGGCCGGTCCTATAAAAGCTATCGCGGTATGGGCAGCGTCGGGGCTATGGCGGGTGGATCTGCAGACCGTTATTTCCAAAAATCAGGTACAGACCCGAACAAGCTGGTCCCCGAAGGCATTGAAGGGCGTGTACCTTACAAAGGCCCTGCCGGGCGTGTCATCCACCAGATGATCGGTGGTTTGCGTGCGGCCATGGGTTACACGGGTTGTGCAACGGTTGCGGATCTGCAAAGCAAAGCCGAATTTGTGCGCATCACGGGCGCAGGCCTGCGCGAAAGCCATGTGCACGACGTCCAAATCACCGCCGAAGCACCGAATTACA
>Ga0213872_10000681_pt1 | contig 25737 bp, 27 predicted proteins | sample VelepicomBERX_R2_FD_160071 | JGI IMG/M metagenome (GOLD analysis project Ga0213872, IMG submission 160071) | Rhizosphere microbial communities from Vellozia epidendroides in rupestrian grasslands, the National Park of Serra do Cipo, Brazil - RX_R2 | ecosystem: Host-associated > Plants > Roots >...
GACAGCAGACAGTGGCGACGCGGTTTCGGGAAAGGCGCCAATGCCGATGGAGACGGTCAAAGGGATCGGCATGCCCTGGCAGAGTAGCGGAGCCGACTCGATGGTTGTCCTGAACTGCTCGGCCCGGTGCATCGTTGCGCCGAGCGATGCGCCGGAGAGCAGGACGGTGAACTCTTCGCCACCATATCGGCAGGCGATATCGCCGGTCCGCAAGCTGCTGCGTAGTTTATCGGTGAAGGCGCGCAGCACGGCATCCCCCATATCATGGCCATAGGTGTCGTTGATCTTCTTGAAATGGTCGATATCGAGCATCATGACCCCGATGGACCGGCTATGGCGCGAGGTGCGCCGGTCTGAATCCTGCATGACCTCATCCAGATAGCGCCGGTTGTGCAGGCCAGTCAGGGGGTCGTGCACGGTTTCGTCCAGCAACGCTTCACGCGCCTTGAGGCTGATGAGAGCCAAGCCAGCGCGTTTGGCGATGCCGTCAAGCAGTGCCATATCGTGGGAGGTCTCTGGGCTGCGCAAATGCATCAGGCCCAATACTTCGCCATTCCCCAATAGCGGCACGCAGATATGCTCGGCGTCATCGGTGACGTGCTGGCAGCGCAGCCCATGCTGCATCGCGTCCGGTGGGTGCAGATGCCCCCGTCGCAGCGCCCAGCAAGCACTCATGGGGAAAATGTGTTCGACTTCGGGTAGCGCACCCCAGCGGGTTTCCAGCGTCGCGACATCGGTGCCTTCGGGCACGAGATAGACGCCGCCGTAGCGCGCCCCAAGATAACCTGCTGCAAAGTTCGCTAGCACGGCGATCAACTCCTGCGTCGAGACGCAGCTTTGCATCAGGTCACTGACTTTGTTGAGCTGTTCCATTTCGCTCGAACGCGTGGCTTCCTGGCGCAAGGCGACTTCGAGTTTGCGATTCACGATCTGCAGCTCGTACTGCATGCGCTGGCGATCTTCCACCTCGCGCTGCAGGCGTTGGTTCGCGTCCGCCAGTTCGGCAGTACGGGCGATCACTTTCAGTTCAAGCTGGTCCGATAGCTCGCGGCACCGCAGTTGGCTGGCATCCAATGCTTGCTCGCTGAGAGTGCGACGCTCGGCTTCCGACATCGCCTGTAGATGGGCAACACTCAATTGTGCCTCGGACGGTAGCCGGTTCAAATCGCGAACCAGGCGATAGGCCACTGCTGCACCGATGACGGCGAGCAAGCCAGTGACGATGGCGAGTGTTTCCAATATCCACCCGGTCTGGGCGGAGAGGGCCGCGATATGCAAGATGCGAAGCACGCCGCACACGGCCAGTATCCACTGCAGGCTGGATAGACGCCCCCTGAATGGAGGGTCGGTACGATGACGGAACGTGATCAGCATCGCAAGCGCGATGCCGAGGAAAGAGGCGGCGATCAGGCAGTCGGCAATGACCGTGAACCAGGCAACGGAGGTGGGTAGCTCCCCGGAAAAGGCGTCAAACGACATGGCGTGCTCTCCCCGCAGTACGGCGACGACCTCATCGGTGCTCGCTTGGCGGGCGCAGAGATGTGCACGGCCGTTGGCATCCTGATTGTCGCGTTCTTGTCATGGATTGAAACCACAGTGCATTGGTTTCTAGCGCACCTGGACAGGAATGTCTACCTGCGAGGCCATCCAGAGGGCACGGCGTTGTTTGTACGCCGGGCCGGCAAGATCAGGCTTGGGGAATATGGCCGTGGCCGTTGGCAATCAGCTCGACATGCAGGTCGCGGCCTACCCAGTCCTGACGGGTCAGTGCGTTCAGGACATGGTCGCGCCAGACCCCGTCGATCAGCAGATAGTCCTTCGCATACCCTTCGCGCTGGAAACCCAGTTTGGCCAACAGGGCGGCGCTACGCTGATTATCGGGTAGATGATTGGCAGCGATGCGGTGCAGGTTCAGCGCCTCAAAAGCCCAGGCGAGTGCCGTAGTCAGCGCTTCACGCATATAGCCCTGGCCCCAGTATGCATCGGCCAGCGAATAGCCGAGCTGGGCGGCGTAGAACGGGTAGCTGCTGATCGAAGTGAGATTGAGCGCGCCAATCACTCGCTGCTCATCGGGCGTGAATAGAAAAAAGCAGGCTGATTGCTGTTGCTCGAACTGGCTTCGGTTCAGGGCGACCCGAATCTGCCAATAAGCCGGGGTGTAGAACCCTTCCGGCCGGCGCGGTTCGTAAGGCGCGAGTGCGGCGCGGTTGTCGAGGTAATAGCGTGCAATCGCATCGGCGTCCGCCGTCGTCCCAAGCCGAAGGACGCATCGAGTGGTCACGAGACGAGGTAGGGAAGGGGGCGGGGTCGACATATCACGTGTCCTTCGGTGTTGAATTGAATGTTCGGGCTCAAAATGACAATGCCCGGCATGCCGGGCATTGTCGCGGAACGGCGGAGTACTTAGCGCGCCTGATTCAACACACTTTTTTGCGTGCTGAACCATTCAGCCAGGTTATCGATATCGGCTGAAGTCAGTGGGCCAGCCATGCCGGCCATGATGGCATTGGTCCGTGCGCCGCTCTTGTAGTCGCGCAGAGCCTTCTTGATGTAGTCGGGGTGTTGGCCCGCGAGGATCGGGTATTGCGGATTGGTGCTGTTGCCGTCGGCGTTGTGGCAGGCCGCGCAGATTTGCTCAGCCTTGGCCTTGCCTGCAGCGCTGTCTGCCGCATAGGTCGTCGCGGATACCGCGCAGGCAGCAGCAAGCAGCAGATGAATCGTCTTGAATGTCATCGTGCGCTCCTTATTGCTTGCTGCTGTAGTAGGCGGCCAGGTCTTGCATATCCTGGTCCGACAGCTGGGCGGCGATGCTGCGCATCGTCGGGTGCTTGCGTGCGCCTGACTTGTACGCCTCAAGCGCTGAAACCAGGTACTCGGCATGTTGTCCGCCAAGCTTCGGTACGTGGTAAACCTCGGGGTAAGCCGTGTGATAGCCCGGGATGCCGTGGCATCCCACGCACATGGAATTCTTCTTTGCACCCGCCTGCGGGTCGCCCGCCGCATGTGCCGCCAGCGGCAACGCCAGGGCGAGCCCCAACATCTGCCACAGTTTATTGCTTTGCATTGTTGTCTCCCAGTCGATAGGCCGCTTGGGCGGCACTGCCGCCAAAACGTCGATGCATTGTAGCTGGGGGCTCATTCCGTGCCAATGTTGGACACTGAGTTTGCGGTATTGGTGTTGCGCCGATCCGGCGCCCCGATGGCGACTGGGCGGCCAAGCGCTTTCGCGGTCTTCCATTTGGGTGCGATCAGCCGCATGCCGCGCACGCGTTTGACCGCCTCAAGGCAATACACCGCACCGCCCACGGGCCACCAGCGATTCCCGGCCAGTTCCATGAACTGAAAGCGCTCCAGCCAAGCAGCGTTGGAAACAGGGGGCACATAACAGGCGATGCGGCCGCCTGCGGGCTCCAGGCCCAAAAGCGCCAGCCAGTCCTTCACGCGTGTCAGGCTCAGGAACTGCCCACGCCAGGGCATGCCGCGCCTACGCCGGTAGGTCCGCGCTAAACCCCACAGGCTCCAGGGGTTGAAGCCGGTGATCAGGAGCCGGCCTTCCGGCACCAGTACGCGTTCTGCTTCGCGCAGCACCTGATGCGGGTCGGGGTGGAAATCGAGTGTGTGCGGCAGGGCCAGCAGGTCGATGCTGGCGGCAGGGAAGGGTAGATGGGCTGGGTCGCTGCGGATGGTGCAGCCGGGCGTCATGCCGAGGGTGACGCGGGTCGAGATACGATTGACGCGCAGGCAGTCCACTGCGCCATTACCGACCTGAACCGCGTAATATCCGAACCGATCGGCTACCGCATGGTCGAAGAAGGCCTGTTCCCGCTGCGCGACGTACTCGCCAAGTGGCGTCTTCTGCCAACTGGCGTAGTCGAGTACCTGCAATTCGCTGTCGAAAGGTTCATCCATGTTGAGTATCGTGCCCGTTCCTGTACTGAAGGACAACTATGTCTGGCTAGGCCATGACGGTGTGCATGCCTTTGTGGTCGACCCGGGCGAAGCCGAGCCGGTCGCACAGGTGCTTCAATCCTTGCAGCTCAAGCTTGCGGCAATTCTCGTGACGCATCACCACGGTGATCATATTGGCGGGGTCGCGGCGCTGGTCGAAACCTGGCATTGCCCTGTCTATGGGCCGACAACCATCGGTGTGGTCGATACCCCCGTTGGCGAAGGCGACACCGTGACGCTGACGACGCCCGCAGCCCGTTTCAAGGTCATGGCGGTACCCGGCCACACGCTCGACCATATTGCTTATTACGACGACACGACGCTGTTTTGCGGCGATACGCTGTTCGCCTGCGGCTGCGGCCGGTTGTTTGAAGGCACGCCCACCCAGATGCAGCACTCGCTGTCGCGGCTGGCCGCACTGCCGGCAGAGACCCGCGTCTACTGTACGCATGAATACACGCTGTCCAACCAACGTTTTGCGCGGGCGGTCGAGCCAAACAACCCGGCGCTGGCAGCACGCAATGAGGCAGACGAGGCAAGCCGGGCGCAGGGTCGGCCAACCCTGCCCTCCAGTATCGGCATGGAGCGGGCCACCAACCCGTTTCTCCGCTGGGCGGAATGGCCGGTCATACAGGCGGCGCATGCGCAAGGCGCAACGGGCGATGATGCCGTGCAGGTCTTTGGCACGCTGCGCCGTTGGAAGGACGGTTTCGCCTGAACACGCTGTTGCATTGTCTGTTTTCGGCGTCGCGCGACCGACGGTGGGGTGCCGAGTGTTTGCCCCATCGTCGCGCTGTAGGGGCAAATCCTGAAACTTATATAAGACCTGAAGGTATGCATATTCAGGTTTCATTCTGATTATTAAAGGATTTTTGGTTGACGTGCGGTCGTTTCGGCCATTACCATCGCGGCAGGTTTCCACCCATAGGCATGTCTCACGTATCCCGATGTGACGTGTCTTTTTTATTTGTGCCCATGCTCCGTATCGAACTCAAATTTGCGCCTCTGGTGCTTGCCGTCTCCACGCTGTTCAGCCATGCCTGGGCCGGAGATGCGCCTGCAGCTGCCCAATCTGTGAGCCAGACGGCAGCGCCAGCCGACGCGGTGCCAGCGCGCCCGTCGACCGATGCGCCTGTCGCGGCACCCGTAACGCCTGCGATTGCGACGGCGCCAGTATCGGCTCCGGCATCGCAAAAGAAGGCAGAGAGCAGCCCAAGTAAAGTCGCCGCCGAGACGCCGGCAACGGTGCCGACGCCCACGACGGCTTTTGGTGTGACCGGCCCTCTCGCGCCCAATACGCCCATCAGCAACGACACGGCACTGACGCCTGAACAACAGGCCGATCTCTGGGCGCGCCTGCGTCAAGGCTTCAAGCTGGGCGACGTTGATACGCCCGCCGTGCGCCAGCAAGAGCGTTTCTACGCTAGCAAGCCCGAATATATGCAGCGCGTGGCCGAGCGTGCGCGTCGCTATCTGTATTTCATCACCGGCGAAGTCGAAAAGCGCGGCATGCCGACCGAAATCGCGCTGTTGCCGATCGTCGAGAGCGCCTTTGTGCCCAAGGCGCAGTCGAGCGCGCTCGCCTCTGGCCTCTGGCAGTTCATTCCCTCGACGGGCCAGCGTTATGGCCTAGAGCGGACCTGGTGGTACGACGGCCGCCAGGACGTGATGGCGGCAACCTATGCTGCGCTCGATTATCTGCAAGATCTCTATAACCAGTTCGGCGACTGGCAACTGGCCTTGGCCGCCTACAACTGGGGTGAAGGCGGCGTGGGTCGTGCGCTCGCCAAGACGCGCGCCAAGGGGCTCGAAGACAGCTTCGATACCATCCATAAGCCGCATGAAACCGAAAGCTACGTACCGAAGCTGATCGCGATCCGCAACCTGATCGCGCATCCAGAAGCCTACGGCCTGACGCTGCCGGACATGCCGAACAAGCCTTACTTCGAGCCGGTCAGCACGGGTCGTCATATTGACGTACAACTGGTGGCGAAGCTCGCCGACACCAGTGTCGAAGAGCTGCTGCACTTGAACCCTGGCTTGATTCGCCCTGTGTTCGCCTATAAGGACGACCGTAAGCTCTTGCTGCCGGCCGACAAGGTGCAGACCTTCGAAACCAATCTGGAGCACTACGACAAGCCGCTGCTTTCCTGGCAGCCTTACGTCACCAAGCGTGGTGAATCACTGCAGGCGGTGTCGGATCGTTTCGGTATCTCCTTGGCTGAGCTGCGCGACGTGAACAAGCTCGGCAATGGCCGGGCCGGGAACGGACAGACGATTCTGGTACCGATCCGCAGTGAAGTGGACGCGAGCGATCGTCAGAACCTTGCGGCCTTGATCGCGGGGGCTGCGGCCAGTGCGGCAGAGGCACCGAGCGGCAAGACGGATAGCACCGGCGACGGACAAAAGCACAAGGTGGCACGTGGCGAGACGCTGTTCTCGATTGCCAAGCAATACGGCGTGAAGCCGGAGCAGCTCAAGGCACTCAACCATCTGCATGGCACCAAGGTGGCGGTCGGTCAGGTACTGCAGTTGCAAGCTACTAGCAAGCAAGCCAGCGTGGTTGCGGCGGCCAAGCCTGCACGGGGTGCGGCGATCCGCTACGTGGTGGTGCATCGTGGCGATACGCTCGACGAAATCGCGCGCAAGCACGATGTGACGGTGGCGGAATTGAAGCGCTGGAACAAGGGTGCCGGTAAGGCACTGCGCGTAGGCTACAAGCTGGAGATTCGCACAGAGGGCTAAGCTGCAATGCGCTCTGCGTTAAAACAAAAGGGGCCGAAAGGCCCCTTTTGCATGTCCGCTACGATGATCAGCAGTCTGTTTTATCCAGAAAGATCGCCACCAGCCGTTCCAGCCCCGCTTTGTCGTCGTCGCTGAAGCGGTTGGTATGGGGGCTGTCGATGTCGAATACACCCAGTAGCCGATCACCCTTGATCAGCGGCAGGACGATTTCCGAATTGGACGCCGCGTCGCAGGCAATATGGCCGGGGAAGGCATGCACGTCGGCCACGACGATGGTCTCCCGTTGCGCAGCCGCGTTGCCGCATACACCCTTGCCAAGCGGAATCCGCACACAGGCGACTTTGCCCTGGAAGGGGCCAAGCACCAACCCGCCGTCTTTCATCAGATAAAAGCCGGCCCAGTTGAGGTGCGCAAGCGTCTGATACACAAAGGCGGAGAATTGTGCGGCGTTCGCGATGAAATCACGTTCGCCTTCGAACAGCGCGCTCAGCTGGCTCGCCAGTTCGTCGTAATTGGGCTTGTCGGTTTGGGAAGCGGTCTCAAACATGGTCAAATGGCTGGTGCGGAACAATATTCGCGATGATAGCACTCTCTGGAACCAAGGCCGAGATGGTCTGTCTTGAGACGGCATACAACAAAATAACAATGTCGCAATCTGGGGGAAAGCAATGCAGCGATTGGAACGTCGCCTGGCAATTGCGGTTGGCTTATCGGTACTGCTGCACGGCGCATTTCTGAGCTGGCGCACGCAGCAGCATGGGTTCATACCGTCTGTGCCGTATGTCGCGCAGATCAATATGCAATGGTTGCGGCGCCCGGCGCCGGTGCCAGTACCGGTAGACGTACCTAAGCCATCGTTAGCCCGAAAGGCCATGCCGATGCCGGTCGTGACGCATCATGAAGCCAGCGGCCTTGGCGCCATCGTCTCGATGCCCCCACCCCAACAAGCCGAGCCACCGCAGGCCGATGCGCCGCCGGCGGAGCCGGTTAGCCCGTCGCTCTACGACCGAGCGCGTGCGGGCTTACGCTCGGCAGAGCGTGATGCAATCGCCGAGTCGCCCAAGGATCTTGTCAAACGAAAGACCCTGCCAGCCAATCTCGCGCCACAGCCGGAAGAGCCACTGAGCAAATTCGCCGAGCGTTTCGAACAATACTTGGGCGATGAGCGGGTGCTGACTGTGCGAGAACACCAGGAAGGCAATAACCGCGTGACGATGATCCATACCAATCGCCGCAACTATTGTTATTACGAGCCGATTCTCGCGCATCGTTACCTGGGAAATATGCCCGCGGTCGCCAAATTCGGCGATTGTGGTCCCCAGTCGTAATGTATTGAGCAGGCGGTCTATGCTGTTGATATGAGCGAGACATGGGATAGGGTCGGGCCATGAAGGCGATCACACGCAGGGTGTGGTGGGTGCTGGCAAGCTGTGCAACATGGTCGTTGCACGCGGAGGGCTTGGTGCTCGATACCGAAGACTACCCACCCTTCAATATGCGCGTGCATGAGCAGGTGGGGGGGCTGTCGACTGACCTGCTGCGCGAGGCCCTGCGACGCGCGGGTATTCAGGCCGAATTCCGTATCGTTCCCCTGGCAAGGGCGATCATGGAATCACGCTATAACGCCGACCATTGCGTCTACTCCGTCGTCCGCAGCGCGCAGCGCGAAACCTGGTACAAATGGGTCGCGCCGCTGGCCGAGGACAAGATCACCCTGTTCGCCCGGGCCGATAGTCCCATCCAGCTCGATTCCTTTGCCGATGCGAAGCGCTATCGTGTCGGCGGCTATATGGGCGACGCCTACGGCGACTATGTGGAGCGCCAGGGCGTGGTGCTGGACCGCGCCGCCAGCGATGTGCTGAATATCCAGAAACTGCTGACGGGCCGGATCGACCTTTGGGTCGGCGGCTCGGTGTCGGTGCCGTACCGCATGATGCTCGATGGCCGGCGCAATGCCGTCAAACCAATCATCAGCGGCGGGGAGGAGCGCGATGGGCAGATGTGGCTGGCCTGCCACCCGGCAACCAACGACGAGCTGATTGGCCGTCTACGCACAGCGCTGAAGTCGGTCGAGGCCGATGGTACCGCCGCGCTGATTGTGAGCCGGTATCGCTAGCTGTAGGCGGTAAACACCGCGCGCATCCCAAGTTTGCTACATTTTTATTGATGATCTGCTTTGATTGGCCGTATCGTTCCATTTATGACGCCAATCGACGCAGCTGACTTCAATGACTATGTGTACTTCGCCCGCGTGGTGGAGTCGGGCGGGTTCTCCGCGGCAGAGCGACTCTTGGGGATACCGAAATCCCGGTTGTCGCGGCGCGTGGCGGCCCTGGAGGCCCGGCTTGGGGTGCGGCTGATTCAGCGCAGTACGCGCAAGCTGATGCTGACCGACGTCGGGCAGCGGTTTCTGGCGCATTGCCTGGCTTTGATTCAGGAAGGGGAGGCGGCTGAGCGGGTGGCGGCCAGCCTCAAGATCGAGCCGAGTGGCCTCGTGCGCATCAGCGCACCGACAGCCATGCTCGATGGCGGCCTGGCTGCGGTGCTGGCGGACTATGTTCTGCGCTACCCCAAGGTTGTGCTCGACACGGTGTTGACGAATCGGCGAGTGGACTTACTGGAAGACAATGTCGACATCGCCTTGCGCGTACGCTCGACCGACGATGAAGACCCGCAATGGGCAACACGGCGTTTCTGGCGTACACGGGCCAGACTGGTGGCGAGTCCGGCCCTATTGGCTGCGCTCGGTGGCATCAGGACACCAGCCGACTTGGCAAGGGTGCCGGCCTTGGGCGACCTGGCGGTTGATCGCAGAATTCACTGGCGCTTGGTCGGGCCGAGCGGAGAAGTACGCGAATTCATCTTGCCACCGCGACTGGCGACAGACCATTTCGGCCTGCGCCGCAGGGCGGCACTCGACGGCCTGGGCGTGACGATGATGCCCGAAGCCTACGCCATGGAAGACATCAGGGTAGGACGGCTGGTGGAAGTGTTGCCGGACTGGCAGTTCCCCGAAAGCCATATCCAGGCGGTGTATGCCTCGCAGCGCGGCTTGTCGCCTGCGGTGCGGGCGTTGATTGATATGCTGGTCGACTACCCGTGGGCTCAACTGCTGACCAGGGCCGAGTCAGAAGATTGACCGCCCCAGCCGCGTGGTCAGCGACTCCAATGCCGCCACGCCGGCCAGCGAGTTGCCGTTTGCGTCGAGCCCGGGTGACCAGACGCATACAGTAAATTCGCCCGGCATCACCGCAACGATGCCGCCGCCGACCCCACTTTTTGCCGGCAGGCCGACGCGATAGGCGACGTCGCCAGCTGCATCGTAGGTACCGCAGGTGAGCAAGATGGCGTTGATGCGTTTGGCTTCGCTCGCCGTGAGTAAAGGCGTCTCGGTGCCGAGCCCGACGCCGCCGCGCGCCAATGCCAGCGTGGCCTCGGCTACCTCCACACAGCACATCTCGACCGCGCATTGTGCAAAATAGGTACGCAAGACGGTATCGACCGGCGACTGCAGATTATTGAAGCTCTTGATCAGGTTGGCTGCGGCTGCATTGCGAAAACCGTGCTGTGCTTCGCTGCGGGCGATCCGGTCGTTGGTGTTGATGGTGGCCGAGCCGCTCAACTGGCGCAAAAAGTCGAGGATGGCCCGTTCGGTGTGGGCATAGTGGCTGCAAAGGATGTCGGTCACGACCAGGGCGCCGGCATTGATGAAGGGATTGCGCGGAATACCCCGTTCCAACTCAAGCTGGATCAGCGAATTGAACGGTTCACCCGAGGGCTCGCGCCCCACGCGTTGCCAAAGCGCATCACCCCGTAGCCGAAATGCCATCAAGAGCGTGAAAAGCTTGGAAATACTCTGAATGGAAAACCGCTCGCCCGCGTCGCCTGTTCGGTAGACCTGGCCTGTTGTGGTCACCAGGGCCATACCGAATTTTTCGGGAGGAATGGCAGCGAGGGCTGGGATGTAGTCGGCTACCCGGCCCTGATCTCGCAATGGGGCGATATCGGCGGCGACGGCATCGAGCAGCGCTTGGTAATCGGTTTCTGCACGGGTCATGCGAAGAGGGTGTTCATGGGCTTGGCCTTGCAGCATAGCGCAGGCCATACAATCGAAGTAGTGAGGGATAGACGCAAGATCGACATGGGCGCCTTGGCAAGATTCACACGCGAACACCGTACGATTCATCGCGCGTTAAGTTGCTGTCGACTAGGCTGGAAACATCATTCAAGGAGTCCCATCATGCTACGCCATCTCGCGATACTCGCGGCCGCCTTTGCTGCCCAGTCTGCCCTCGCCGCCGACGTTGGTGTTTCGATCAACGTGGGGCAGCCCGGCTTTTACGGCCAGATCGACATCGGCAACGTCGCGCCTCAGGTGATCTACACCCAGCCAGTGTATATCCAGCGCCCACCTGTCGGCGTGGTCTACGAGCCGCTCTATCTGCGCGTGCCGCCCGGCCATGAAAAGCACTGGGAAAAGCACTGCGGCGAATACCATGCCTGCGGTCGTCCGGTCTATTTTGTACGGGAAGACTGGTACCAAAACCGCTATCGGCATCACGAAGATGAAGACCGTGACCACGATCGGGGCCACCACGATCACGAGCATGACCGGCATTGGGACGACGAAGACCATGACCGACGCGACCATGACCGCGATCACGGCCGAGGACACGGTCACGACGAAGATTGATCGTGCACAGACCGCCTGAGGGATCAGGCGATTGCGGCGAATGGTGTTCGGATATCGGCCAGAAATGCCTGTGCCCGCGGGTGTTGCGGCCGATTGAAGAAGTCATGCGGCGCTGCCCGTTCCAGCACCCTGCCCTGGTCGATAAACAGGATGCGGTCGGCCACCTCACGCGCGAAGCCCATTTCATGCGTGACGCAGACCATGGTCATGCCCTCACGCGCCAGATCGCGCATCACCAGTAAGACCTCCCCCACCATTTCCGGGTCCAGCGCGCTGGTCGGCTCATCAAACAGCATGAGCGGCGGGCGCATGGCCAGCGCCCGGGCAATGGCAACCCGCTGTTGCTGGCCGCCCGAGAGCGTATCGGGGTAGGCGTGGGCCTTATGGGCCAAACCCACGCGGTCGAGCAGGCCCAATGCCCGCTCCCGTGCCTCGGCCACCGGCAGCTTGAGCAGGCGTTGCGGCGCGAGCGTGCAGTTTTCCAATACCGTCAGGTGTGGGAATAGATTGAACTGCTGAAAGACAAAGCCGATCTGCGCACGCAGCCGGTTGACGTCAAGTCCTGGCGTGTAGATATCCTGCCCATTTACCACGATGCGGCCCGAGTCGATGGGTTCGAGTCGGTTGAGCGTACGGATCAGCGTGGATTTGCCCGAGCCCGACGGACCACAAATCACGACGACTTCGCCCTGCGCGACCGTTTCATTGATGTCGGCAAGGGCGTGGTAGTCGCCATACCATTTGTTGACCTGGTGGAGTGAGATCATGAGCGTATTGGAGTTCTAGATTGCTGCAAGGGCAGGCGAGCGTCGGGACAGCCGCTTTTCGAACCAGAAGGCGAGCCGCGACAGGCCGAAGCAAAGAATGAAATAGGTAAGCCCCAGGAAGAAATACACCTGGGTGGGTTTGGTCAACACCTGGTTGTTGACCTGCGAGGCGATGAACGAGACCTCGGTGAGACCAATCACATAACCGAGCGAGGTGTCTTTGATGGTCGCCACGAACTGGTTCACCAGCGAGGGCAGCATATTGCGCAGCACCTGCGGCAGGATGATGAGCCGCATGGCTTGCAGGTAGGTGAAGCCCAGGGCGCGGGCACATTCCAGCTGCCCCTTACCCAAGCCCTGGATGCCCGCCCGGATAATCTCGGCGAGATATGCTGCGTTGAACAGCACCAAGGCGCCCAACATGGTGCTGAACTGTCCGGTCTGGTGGCCCGTGATGCTCGGCAGAAAGAAGTAGGCCCAGAACACCACCATCAGCAGCGGCGTACCGCGCACCAGATAGACCAGCGCAGTGACGGGGTGCTGTAGCAGCCGCCAAGGGCTGATACGGGCGAATGCCAGCACAAGGCCCAAGGGTGCAGCCAGCGTCAACCCACCGGCTGCCAGCGCAAGCGTGAGCGCCAAGCCGCCCAAGGGGCCGTCCGGGTATTGTCCGATCAGGAAATACTGCCAATAGGTTTGAATCAGCTCGATCATGTGCGCAGGTGATAACGGTGAACGTAGGCAAGGCTCGCGCTGGTCAGCAACAGCGAGATGGCGAGATAACTTGCGGTGGCGAAGGCAAAGGCCTCGGCGCTGCGAAAGCTTGCGGCTTCCACCTTGGCCGCTTGGTACATGAGCTCCGACACGCCGATCACGGTGGCAACGCTGGTGTTCTTCCAGACATTGATCGCCTGTGAAATCAGAGGCGGTACCGTGACTCGGAAAGCCTGTGGCAGCACGATCAGCCGCATGGCGGTGAGGTAGGAAAAGCCCAGCGCCAAGCCGGCCTCCAGCTGCTGGCCCGGTATCGCGCGGATGCCGCTACGGATGTCTTCGGCGACATATGCAGCGGTATAGAGCGTCAGCGCGATCAGGGCGCCGATCAGCTCGATATCTTGCGTATAGAGCCAGCGCTTGAGTACGTCGGGTAGCAACTCGGGCGCGCCGAAGTACCAGAACAGCATGTGCGCGAGCAGCGGAACATTGCGGATGCTCTCGACGTAGCCCGTGCCCAGCGCACGCAAGGATGCACGTGACGATAATCGCAAGAGTGCGATCACGACCGCCAAGGGGTAGGCCAACACGATCGTGCCGGCGGTCAACCCCAGCGAGATGGCGAGGCCGTGAACCAACCAGTCGTGATAAGGGCCGGAGAGCAGGAGTTGGGTATCAAAGCCAGTCATGATGCGAAATCCCCCGCCACCTGCGTGGCGGGGGTGAAGTCAGAAATCAGCTCGCGACCTTGTCGGAGTCGAATTTGAAATTGCGGGTCTGGAACTGCACCTTCGAGCTTGGGCCGTACCACTTGAAGAACAGCTTTTCAGCTTCGCCCGAGGCTTCGAGGTCGCGCAGTACGCCGTCGACAGTCGACTTGAGACCGGTCTCACCCTTGCGGATACCCAGCGCCAGCGGCTCCACACTGAGGTTTTGCGGCAGGATCACATAATCGGCCTTGGCGGTGCCGAGCTTGGCGTAATCGTCGAGGATCGAGACTTCGTCATTCACATAGCCCACGCCCTTGCCCTGCTGCAGGGCGATAAAGGCTTGGCCGGTCGTTTCGAAGGTCACCACATCGACGCTCGGCACGGCCTTGCGAACGTTAGGCTCTTGCGTGCCGCCCTTCACGGTCAGCACTTTCTTGCCTGCGAGCTGCGGCACGGCGGTGATGCCGCTATCCTTGCGCACCAGCACTTTTTGGCCGGTGACGAAGGTGGTCAGCGAAAAGTCGATCTGCGATTCACGTTCCTTGTTATGCGTGAGCGACGCGGCCAACAAGTCGACGCGGCCCTGCTGGAGCTCAGGAATGCGGGCGGCGACAGCCAGCTGCTTGATGGTGAGCTTGACGCCGAGCTTCTTGGCCACGGCACTGGCGAGGTCGACATCGTAGCCGACGATCTGACGGGTCTTCGGGTCGACAAAGCTATTGGGCTCGTCGGTGCCGAGTACGCCGACTACGAGCTCGCCCTTCTTCTTGATATCGGCGACCTGGTCGGCGTGTGCGGTAGCGGTAAACAGTGCGGCCAGGGCTACGAATGCAGAAATCAGACTGGAACGTTTCATGGTGTGAATCTCCCTCTTGGACATGATGGGCTGCGTAGGGGAGTTGCAGCGAACGGATTGCAGTGTATGCAAATTCCAAATGGTGATTAAAGTTTGTTTTGTTATAACTTTGTATCTTGATTGAAAAGACCGCTCGCTGATTGATTGCTGGGCTTTAAATTACAAATAGTTATAAAAATGTGATTTATAATTCTTTTTGGTTCTAATTTGAGTATTGCTAGATTGCCTCTACGCCACTTGAGATCGCGTCGCTCGAAACGATCAGGTGGTCCTAACGAATCGCTCAGGAGAGGCTCATGCTCAAACCCATCAAACAACTTGTCATCACCAGCGCGCTAGCGGCCGCCGGCCTATTTGCTTTTGCAGACGACGCGGTCACCATCGCTTACCAGACCACGGTCGAGCCAGCCAAAGTCGCGCAGGCCGATGGTATCTATGAAAAGACTACCGGCCAGACGATCAACTGGCGCAAGTTCGAAAGTGGGGCTGAGGTCATCACGGCCGTAGCATCGGGCGATGTGCAGATTGGCTATGTGGGCTCCAGCCCCTTGGCGGCTGCTGCAAGCCGGGGCCTGCCGGTTGAAACCTTCCTGATCGCAGCGCAGATTGGTGGCGCCGAAGCATTGGTTGTCCGCAACGGCAGCGGCATCGCCAAACCGCAAGACCTCATTGGTAAGCGCGTGGCGGTGCCCTTTGTGTCCACTACCCATTACAGCCTGCTCGCTGCGCTCAAGCACTGGAAGATCGACGCGACCAAAGTGCAGATCCTGAACTTGCGACCGACCGAGATTGCGGCGGCCTGGCAACGTGGTGATATCGACGCCGCCTATGTCTGGGACCCGGCGCTTGGGACGGCAAAGGCCACTGGCAAGGTGCTGATCAACTCCAGCGACGTCGCCAAATGGGGGGCGCCGACGTTCGATGCATGGATCGTCCGCAAGGATTTTGCCGAAAAGCATCCAGATTTCGTCGCCAAGTTCGCCCGTGTGACCGGCGATTACTACGCCAAGTACAACGCCAACCCGAAGGGCTTTGCGGCCGATACCGCGAACGCCGAGAAGATCGCCCGCATCACTGGGTCGAAGCCTGAAGAAGTGGCGGACCTCTTGTCCGGTAACCGCTATCCAAACCTGACGGAGCAGGGCGCGCTGCTGGGCGCCTCGACGGTTCAGGCCGTGGCGGCGACCTCGGCCTTCCTCAAGGATCAAGGCAAGGTCGATGCCGTTTTGCCGAGTTACAGCCCCTATGTGGATGCCAAGTTTGTAAAGCTCGCTGCCAAGTAGCAGCGTCTGCGTGACCGTCGCCACCATGCCTGAAAAGGTTGGTGGCGGCCCGTTACGCTCACTGTTCAATCGACAAGGCTTCCACATGTGCGCACTCCGACTCGACGCGGTATCGCTGGCTTATCCCGACCAGGGTCACGAAACACCCCGCCCGGTTCTCGACCATATCTCGCTCACGGTACGTGACCATGAGCTGGTCGTGGTGCTGGGGCCATCCGGCTGTGGCAAGACGTCCTTGTTGAATCTGATTGCCGGCTTTACCACACCGACCGCAGGGCTGATCACGCTGGATGGTGAACCCGTGACCGGCCCCTCGCATGAGCGCGGGGTGGTGTTTCAGAACGACGCGCTGTTTCCATGGCTCGATGTGCTGGGCAATGTGACCTTTGGCCTGACGCTACGCGGCGTATCGCGAGAAGCGCGGGCGGCCAAAGCACGCGAAGCGCTGGCCTTTGTGAACCTCGCAGGTTACGAGTCACGCCCGATCTGGACGCTCTCGGGCGGCCAGCGTCAGCGGGTGGGCCTGGCCCGTGCGCTGACCGCAGACCCGCGCGTGCTGCTACTGGATGAGCCTTTCGGCGCGCTCGATGCGCTGACCCGCGAACAGATGCAAGCTCTGTTGCTACGGGTGTGGCACGCCACAGGCAAGCGGGTGTTCCTGATCACGCACGATATCGAAGAGGCGATTCTGCTGGCCTCTGAGTTGATCCTCCTGTCGGGCCGGCCTGGGCAGGTCATTGCACGCGAGTCGCTGGAGTTTGGTCGCCGCTACACACAGGGCGAGTCGCTGCGCAGCATCAAATCCAGCCCCGAGTTCATTGCTGTTCGGGAGCGTGTGCTGGAACGGGTGCTATCGCCCGCCGAACTGGCGGTATGAGGGTGAGGCACCATGAGTGATTCCACGCCGATCATCGTTATCGAGAGCCACCCGGAGCCCGTTCGTATACCACCGCGCCGCTTGCCGGCGCTCTCGAGCAGGCAGTGGAGCGCCTTGGTGCTGCTGCTCTTGCTGAGCCTCTGGTGGTTGGTCACCGATCAAGGCTGGGTCGCGCCCTTGTTCCTGCCTTCGCCGCAAGCCGTCCTCGCGAAAGGTTGGCAGGTTGCAAGCCACGGGTATATGGATGCCACGTTGTGGCAGCACCTGGGCGCAAGTCTTGGGCGAATTGGCTTGGCGCTGCTCGCTGCCATTCTGTTTGCGGTGCCTACCGGAATCGCGATGGGCAGCAGCCCGATTGCGCGCGGCGTGATCGACCCCTTGATCGAGCTGTATCGGCCAGTACCGCCTTTGGCCTATCTACCCTTGATCGTGATCTGGTGCGGCATTGGTGAATTGTCGAAGGTGCTGCTCATCTATCTCGCGATCTTCGCGCCGATTGCAATTGCCACGGCAACGGCCGTTCGCACCGTCGACCCTGGCCGTATTCGTGCGGCGCAGTCGCTGGGGGCCACGCGCTGGCAACTGCTGGTGCATGTGGCGCTACCGAGTGCGTTGCCCGACATTTTGACCGGCATTCGCATCGGCCTCGGGGCCGGCTGGTCCACCCTGGTCGCCGCCGAGTTGGTCGCGGCGACGCGCGGGCTGGGTTTCATGGTGCAGTCGGCAGCGCAGTTCCTGGTGACCGATGTCGTGATCCTCGGTATCGCCGTGATTGCCCTCGTCGCCTTTGCGCTAGAGATCGGCCTGCGTCTGCTTCAGCGCAGGCTCGTACCTTGGCATGGCCGTACTTGATCGTACGGTGACTATCGAAACAGAAAGTACCTTATGGCTATTGTCCTGACCCCCCTCACGACACATATCGGTGCCCTGGTAGAGGGTATTTCCTTGGCCGAGCCGCTCTCGGATACACACCGCCGCCAGATCGATGACGCGCTGCTGCAGCATCAAGTGCTGTTCTTTCGTAATCAGCCGATTACACCGCAACAGCAATATGGCTTTGCGATCCAGTTTGGCGACCTGCATATCCACCCGGTCTATCCGAATATCGCAGCGCAGCCGCAGATCATGGTGCTGGATACCAGTCACGACAATCTGCCCGACAACGACAATTGGCATACCGACGTGACGTTTATCCCGACGCCACCGGCTGCAGCCATCTTGGCAGCCAAGCAACTGCCGCCAACAGGCGGCGATACGCTGTGGGCGAGCGGCATTGCCGCGTTTGAAGCGCTGTCGAAGCCGCTGCAACGGCTATTGGATGGACTGACAGCCGAGCACGATTTCGTTAAGTCTTTCCCAGCCAGCCGTCACGCGCTCACACCCAAGGCGGCCGCGCAGTGGGAGGCCACGCGCAGCAAACATCCGCCGCTTGTGCATCCGGTGATCCGCACGCATCCCGTAAGCGGCCGTAAGGCACTGTTTGTGAATGAAGGGTTTACCACGCGCATTGTCGATCTGCACAAGGGCGAGAGCGACGCGCTGCTGGCCTTCCTGTTTGCCCATATCGCACGCCCCGACTTCACCGTGCGTTGGCACTGGCAGGTCGACGACGTAGCTTTCTGGGACAACCGGGTGACGCAGCACTATGCGGTGGCGGACTATCTGCCCAACCGACGTGTCATGCACCGCGCTACGATCTTGGGCGAAGTACCTGCCTGAAGCAGCGGATTAGATTGTCGCCTGCTGCTTGGCGCGGCGTTCTACCGTCTGCTCGATGCGGCGCAAGATGGCTTCGCCCGCAGCCGGGCCGGCGCCGACCACATGGCTGGTGCTGGTGATGCGCTTGCCGGTCTTGGCGTCGACCAATACCGGCTCGGCCCTTTCGCCGGTTTCGGCGTCGAGCAAGACCACGCTCTCGCCTTCTGGCGCGAAATGTTGGTTGCCCCAGGCGAGGAGGGCGAACAACACCGGGCGGAAGTCGCGCCCGCGCGGAGTCAGTCGATATTCGTAGCGCGGCGGGCGTTCGGAGTACTGGTGCCGTTCGAGCAAGCCTTCTTCCACCAGCGCCGTCAGCCGGCGCGTCAGCATATTCGGGGCGATATCGAGGCTTTTCTCGAATTCGTCGAACCGGGTCAGTCCGTAGAACGCATCACGCAAGATCAGAATGCTCCACCACTCGCCGACGCGATCGAGGCTGCGGGCGATGGGGCATTGCATGCCATTGAAGCTTTTGCGTTGCATGATGGGGACCTCGGTAAAACTATTAATATGATAGTAACTTTAGGCCAATCACCCTGGTGTTGCAAGCGATGGCTGGGTCGCCGGCGTACAGCGGCCCAGCTGGCTGATCAGCGTGCGATCGGCGCGAGATAAACGGCTGGGTTGGCCGACAGCCCCTGCTTCACTTGGCGGGTGATGTCATCGGCCAGCACTTCTTCCTGGCCTGCCTCCAGCGCATCGAGCGTCTGTACTGCTACGACATGCGGGTCGGTCTTAGGCATCTGGATCTCGCGGGTCATATCGGCATCCATAAAGCCTACATGCAGGCCCAGCACCTGCGTGCCGTGCGGGCGTACGTCGGTGCGTAGCGCGTTGGTGAAGCTCCAGACCGCCGACTTCGATGCAGCGTAGGGGGCGATCATCGCCGTGCTGATCCAGCTCGCGACCGATAGCACATTGATGATGGCGCCGCCGCCGTTGTTAGCCAGGATGGGTGCAAAGGCCTGGCTGACACGGATCACGCCATAAAAGTTGGTTTCGAAAATCTCACGCGTGACGTCGATCGTCTTGGGTTCGAAGTAACCCAGGAAAGGCGCGATGCCGGCGTTATTGATCAGTAAAGTAGTGTCGACACACTGTACGGCGGCCGTGGCGACGTCGTCTGCATTGGTGACATCGAGCTTGACCGAGACAACACCTGGAATACCCAGGTCGACCGGGTTGCGCATACCGGCGTAAACCTTCTTGGCGCCGCGCGCTATCAGTTCACGCACAAGTTGCAGGCCGAGGCCACGGTTGGCGCCGGTAACGAATGCGACTGCGTTCTGGATCTTCATGATGCGTACCTTTCAAAAGATGAAGCGATGGGTTGGGACAAAGCGAATCAATGTGCGTCGGCCGACGGTGCCTTGGGCGGCGCGACCTTGCGCATCAGCGGCACCATGGCAGTGGCAATGACAAAGCAGGCCATCACTGCGTAGAAGGTGTCGGAGAAGGTCAGCGTCAGGGCTTCGCGGTAGGTCAGCGCCCAGAGTTGATGCAAGGCAGCGTCGTTGGCCGCACCTTCGCCAAGTTGCCCGGCCAAGGCGCTGCTGACACCGTGGAGCAGGGTATTCATCGTGTCGTTGGCAGGCGTCAGCTGCTCGGCAAGCCGAAAGAAATGCAGGTTGGTGCGATTGTTCAGAATCGTCGCGCAGATCGCGATGCCGATAGCCCCGCCGAGGTTGCGCATCAGGTTGAAGAGGCCCGAGGCAAACTTGAGCCGCGCCGGCGGCAGCGAGCCCAGCGTAAGCGTGACGGTGGGCGCCACTGCGAACTGCTGTGCCATGCCGCGCAAGGCTTGAGGCAGCATCAGCTGCAGCCCGCCCCAGTCGTGGGTGATTGGCGCGAACTGCGACATCGAGGCCGCGAACAGCGCAAGGCCGAACATCATCAGCCAACGCAGATCCACCCGGTTGGCGAGGAAGGAATAAACCGGGATCGACATGATCTGAAACACGCCGGTCGAAAACACTGCGAGGCCAATCTGCAGTGCGCTGAAGCTGCGCACGCGCCCAAGGAACACGGGTGTCAGGTAGATGGTGGCGAAGATGCCCACGCCGGTGATGAAGGAAAAGAAGCAGCCCAGTGCGAAATTGCGGTCCTTCAGGGCGCGCAGGTCGACCACCGGTTGCGCGTAGCTGAGGCTACGCCAGACAAACAGCACGCCGGCAATGCCCGATACCCAGGCGGTGGTGGCGATGACCGGGTCGCCCAGCCAATCCCAGCGCGGGCCTTCTTCGAGCGTGTATTCGAGGCAGCCGAGGAAAATGGCCATCAAGCCAATACCCACATAGTCCGCGCCGCGCAGCAGCGACCAGTCCGGCCGGTCGATGCGCACCATGCGGGGCACGGCAACAGTGACGAATATGCCAGGCACCAGATTGATGAAGAACAGCCAGTGCCATGAATAGTTATCGGTGATCCAGCCGCCCACCGTCGGGCCGAGCGTCGGTGCGAGTGAGGCGATGGCACCGACCGTGGCGGCCGCGAGCACGCGCTGCTTGCCTTCAAAGAATGCAAAGGCAGTGGTGAACACCAGCGGAATCATCGAGCCGCCCAAAAAGCCCTGCAGCGCGCGAAAGAGGATCATGCTCTGGATATTCCACGCGAGGCCGCACAGGAGGCTGGCGATGGTGAAACCGAGCGCCGAGGCGCTAAAGAGCCAGCGCGTCGACATCACGCGCGAGAGCCAGCCCGAGAGGGGGATCACGATGATTTCAGCGATCAGGTAGCTGGTCTGCACCCAGACCGTCTCGTCGGCCCCGGCAGAGAGCCCGCCACCGATATCGCGCAACGAGGCCGAGACGATCTGGATATCCAGCAGCGCGATGAACATACCCACCGCCATGGTCGCAAAGGCGATCACCTTGGCCAGTGCAGTCATGCTGGTCGGGTGAATCAGGTCTTCAATCAGGGGGGCTTTGAGCGGCGCATTCATGATCAGCGATCCCGATTGCTGTGCGCGTCGACATCGGCCGTCACCGATAGGCCGGGGCGAAGCTGGCTGACCAGCGCATCCGCATCGTTGAGCGCGATGCGCACCGGTACACGCTGGACGATCTTGGTGAAGTTGCCGGTCGCGTTTTCGGGGGGCAACACGCTGAACTGCGCACCGGTTGCGGGCGACACGCTCACGACGCGGCCTTCGAAGCGATGGCCGGGTACGGCATCGGCGATGACGACGGCGGGTTCGCCGGGCTGCATATGGGCCAGTTGGCTTTCCTTGAAATTGGCATCCACCCACAAGCCGTGCGTCGGTACGATGGCCATCAGTTGGCTCGATGCCGCTGCATAGGCGCCGTTACGGGCATGCCGATTGCCGACGATGCCATCGATGGGTGCCCGCAGCTCGGTGTAACCGAGGTTCAGGCTCGCAAGGTCGCGCTCGGCTTGGGCTTGCGCCAGCGCTGCGCTGGCCTGTTGGCGCTGGGTGGCGATCACATCAAGCTGGCGTTCGGCTGCGGCCAATGCAGCTTGGGCCTTTTGGCCGCCGGCCACCGCCTGCTTGTAGTCGGCATCGGCCTTTTGCGCGCTTTGTACCGATACGGCAGCCCGGCTGACCAGATGAGAGAAGCGGTCTTGATCATCGTGTGCTCGCATGGTCTCTGCACCTGTCGCAGCAACGCCTGCACGGGCCTCGGCAATGACGGCTTGTTGCAAGGCACGGTTGGCATCGAGGTTGGCGATCAGCGCGCGCTGTGCGGCTACAGCGCCTTCCGCCTTCGATAGGGCCGCGCGGTAGTCACGGTCGTCGAGCTTGGCGAGCAGGTCGCCTGCGTGAACCACCTGATTGTCAGTAACGGCGACATTCACGATATAGCCCGGCACCTTGGCGCTGATCACGGTGACGTCGCCACCGATATAGGCGTCGTCGGTGTCTTCTATAAAGCGGCCATGCGTCCACCAATGCGTGCCGGCCACGGCCACGCCAACGGCGGCGACGAGGCCGACGGCCACGGCAATGCGCGTGCGCCCATTCGACTTATTGGGAGAGGTTGCTGAGGTAGGAATGCTGGTGGTCATGCTTGCTGCTCCTTCGATTGATCCACGTCGTGCGGACGGGCATTTGAAAGTTCGCCGATCGCGTCGGCAACGGGATGAATCTGGCGATGCTTGATGCCCCATCGGCGCAATGCGCGCAGTACGGGCCGGAAATCTCGACCAGCGTCGGTCAAGAGATACTCGTCACGCGGTGGGTGGCGGCTATAGGGGTGCCGAACCAGGATGCCTTCCTTGACCAAGGCCGACAGCCGGCGAGTCAGGATGTTGGGTGCGATGCCCAGGTGCCGCAGAAAGTCGTCGAACCGCGTTGTACCCATAAAGCACTCGCGCAGGATCAACATGCTCCAGCGATCGCCCACATGCGCCAGGCTGATCGCAACAGGGCAGGCGTCTCGGTCGGATGGTCTTGGGCGCATGGTGTGTGGCCTCGCAAAATCTAGTTGCTTTCGTAATGAAAGTTACTCTACACTTGTAACTATCGTAATGCAAGTGACTTTGCAATATGCCCTGATCTGGGGCCTTGAAGACCGCGGTGGTCCTCGAATAGCCGCCCTCGAACAGTCTTTAAAGGAGTTGAGCCATGAAAGACGCAGATACACCTGTAGGCAGGCGCTACCTGGAAGACCTACGGGTCGGTGAGCGCTTTATCAGTGATACGCACGCGGTGGATGCCGAGGCGATCAAGGCATTTGCTACCCAGTTCGACCCGCAGCCTTTCCATCTTGATGAAGTGGCTGCGGCCGATACCTTCTTTGGCGGTCTCGCCGCAAGCGGCTGGCATACGGCGGCGATCACCATGCGGCTCCTGGTGACTGGCCCGCTTCGGTTAGCGGCCGGTGTGATCGGCGCAGGGGCTGAGGTGAGTTGGCCCCAGCCAACGCGCCCAGGCGACGTGCTTCATGTGGAAAGTGAGGTGGTCGAGATTCTGCCCTCGCGCTCGCGGCCCGACCGGGGCATTGCGCTGATGCAAAGCGAAACCCTTAATCAGCGCGGCGAGGTGGTGCAGCGGATGCAGGCCAAGTTGCTCGTATTCCGCCGGCCGAGGGCTGGCGACACGCAAGGAGAAACAGCATGAAGCCCACGTATTTCAACGCGATGCCCGGCACCCGCCGGTTTGCCCACCTGTTCGCAGCCAGTGTGCTGACGGCTGCGTTAAGCGCCTGTGCGGTCGGCCCCAACTACGTGCAGCCCGATTCAACCTTGCCGACGCGCTTTACCCATACGCCTACGGCTGCAACGCAGAGCGCGCAACTTGAAGCATGGTGGCGGTCGTTCCAAGACCCCGTTCTAAACCAGATCGTCGAACGCGTACTGGCGGAGAATCTTGACCTTGCTGCGTCACAAGCGCGGGTGGCGCAAGCGCGTGCCGTGGCGCATATGGCGGATGCACGGCTCCTGCCGCAAGGCGAGCTGGCCGCACAGGCGGCAAGTGAACGCCAGTCGTTGGGTAGCCCACTGGGTAAGATCGCACACGCTTTCCCCGGCTATAACCGCGATCAAACGCTCTATGACCTGGGGGCTGGCGCCAGTTGGGAGCTTGACCTCTCGGGCGGCCTGCACCGCCAGCAAGAGGCCGACCATGCGGAGGCGGAGGCTGCGGAGGCAGACGGGCTGGGCGTGCGGGTATCGGTGGCCGCTGAGGCGGCCGATGCGTATTTCCGTGTACGCGGTGCGCAGCGCCGCATTGCGCTTGCCGAGGAACAGATCAAAACCGACGATGCCTTGTTGGCCTTGATCGACCTGCGTGTGCACGAAGGTCTGGCCACCCGGCGCGAGCAGGCCGAGGCCGAGGCACGTCTTGCGCAGGTGCGCGCCAGTGTGCCGCGCATCGTGGTTGAGCGCGATGTACAGCTCAACCGGCTCGATGTACTGATGGGCGCGCAACCGGGTAGCTATGCGGCCGCGCTGGCGACGACTGCGCAAGACGTGCACTTGCCCGCCATGTCCGCGATGCCGGCCCCCGAATCGCTGCTGCGCCGCCGGCCCGATGTGTTGGCCGCAGAACGCCGACTGGCCGCGTCGAACGCGCGCATCGGCGCCGCGATGTCCGAGTACTACCCGAAGTTCTCGCTCTCGGCCTTGCTTGGTTTTGAGAACCTGCAGAGCGCGCGCGCCACATCGGCAACCTTCCAGCCCCAGGCGGTTGCTGGCCTGCACTGGCGCCTGTTCGATTTTGGGCGCGTCGATGCCGAAGTCGCCCAGGCGAAGGGCGGCAATGCCGAAGCGCTGGCACGCTATCGCCAAGCCATGCTGCGCGCGACGGAAGACGTCGAAAATGCCCTGCTGACGCAAGCCCAGCTCGATACCGAACGGCACGAGCTGCAACGTGAGATCGCCGCCGACACCGACGCACGCAGCTCGGCGGAAGATGCCTATACCGGCGGTACCACGAGTCTTCTTGAGGTGCTGGAGCAGGATCGCCAGCTCTTGAGCGCTCGCGATCAGTTGGCCAGCGCCGATACCGACACGGCGCGCGCCGTCGTGGCGACCTACCGCGCACTGGGTGGCGGCTGGTAAACCTGGATCGACGCGGCCCGGAGCAGGTAGCAGTGCCTGTTTAGGGCCGCGTCGATAAAAATAATAAAATAACTTGCACGCTAATTAAATGTACGCTAATCTGCGCTCATGGATCGACGAAACACATCCATGAGCACTGAAACGCGCGGCATCGCCTCTTTTTTTGAGCATTAAATTAGCGCGCTAAGTATTAGTGTGATTTGACCGATTCAGAAGTTGCAAGGCGAAGTGATGGGCGACACGAAGTCGCTGGCTCGAAACCCCGTTTATCGAAACTGAACCTCACCAAGGAGCACGACCATGAAGAACCTCAGCAAGATGTTTGCATCCGCAGCACTCGCAGTGACCGTCAGCCAGGCTTTTGCAGCCGGTAACCCAGCCGTGGAGCACAACACCCAGGGATTCCTCAATGCACTGGAGCAGGGCGGTGGTCAGCCGCTGGAAACCCTGAGCCCGAAGGACGCCCGCGCCGTGCTGGTGGGCGCACAGGCCGGCGTCAAGCTGACGCTGCCCAAGGCAGATGTCTCGCAAAAGACCATCAATGTCGATGGCCAATCCATCAAGCTGACCATCGTGCGTCCAGCCGGTGTGAAGGGCCAGACCCCGGCCTTCATGTTCGTCCATGGCGGCGGCTGGATCCTGGGGGACTACCCGACCCACGAGCGTCTTGTACGCGACCTGGTTGCAGGCTCCGGTGCCACGGCCGTGTTCGTGAACTACGACCCGTCGCCCGAAGCGCACTACCCGGTGGCGATCAACCAGATCTACGCCGCCACCAAGTGGGTATCCGAGCACGGTAAGGAAATCAATGTCGATGGCAGCCGCCTCGCGATTGCCGGCAACAGCGTGGGCGGCGACATGAGC
>Ga0213872_10000682_pt1 | contig 25730 bp, 25 predicted proteins | sample VelepicomBERX_R2_FD_160071 | JGI IMG/M metagenome (GOLD analysis project Ga0213872, IMG submission 160071) | Rhizosphere microbial communities from Vellozia epidendroides in rupestrian grasslands, the National Park of Serra do Cipo, Brazil - RX_R2 | ecosystem: Host-associated > Plants > Roots >...
ATCCTTACCGACGGGACCGCATTTGTTATCTGCGGTCCAACAAATTTCCATCGTTGTCGGATGGAGAGGCGCCTTCAGTATCTGTTGCGCTTGGAGCAGAAAAACTGGATCATCGATCGTGAACGCTTTGTTTAGATAAGGAATCAGACAGATGGCCGACAGTAGCAGCCCGGGTAACGCACATTGAAGAACCCGTGAGAGGGATATCCGATCTGGTTTCATTCGAAGATCAAAACATTAGCGGAAAGAAATTGGTTACTAATCGGAAAAAGCGACGCACCTGAATCTGGCGCCCCGGAAAATAATACCAACCACACTGGGACGGAAGAACTGCGAAATCCATCAGACCAGGAGGTTGGCAAAAAACGAGCTGTTTGAATCGGAAAGTCTACTCTGAAATTTACTGTGAGATCGGATTAGCGATAACTCCATCCATCTAGTCTCATGGTGGGACTCGGATCGCGAGGGGCGATTTCAAGGAACCGATACGATACTGCATTAGCACTGATATTTTCCCGAGTCCTTGCTGCCGTTTTATCAAGGTTTCCTACGCTTGCGTCACGGGTGATGGCCGTGTTGAACAGAGCCGCTTCGGAGGGAAGAGATCAATGAGCCAACCTGCGGTGGCACGAGCAACGGAAGCAAGGCCCGCCTCCGAAGCCCTTCTGACCTGGGGCCCTCAGGCGCTTCATGCGAGGAATGCACGTATTCGGCAGCACCAATCGGAGATCGCCGCATCGCGAGCGAACTGGATTTGGAAAAATCGCTATTACTACGAGTTGCTGAGCCGGTTGCTTCGCCATGTCATTGAGCCGGATAAGCGTATTCTGAACGTACGCTGCCAAATTGGGCTCTTCCTCGATGCAATCAACCCCGCCCATGGAGTGGGTGTTGACATCAGTCCGGAAATGATTGATATCGCTCGCCAGACTCATCCGCGCTTCACCTATTTCGAATCATCCCCGGAAGACTTCCAGTCGGCGGAGAAATTCGACTACATTCTTTTGTGCGATGTGGGTGAAATTGTCGATATTGAGAGGACTTTGCTCCAGATCCGGAGCGCCTGTGACCGGCACTCACGACTGGTGATTTACAGTTACAACCACCTTTGGGAGCCGGTATTGAGATTGGCTCAAAAACTAAGGCTCAAGATTCCGCAAGCGGAGCAGAGTTGGCTTTCGGAGCATGACTTGATCGGCCTTCTCTCGCTCGCGGGATTCGAGTGGCTCAAAACGTACCGCACAGCGCTATTCCCGAAATACATTCCGCTCGCATCCACTTTCGCCAACCGTATCCTGGCGAAGTTGCCTTTGCTTAACCGGCTGTGCATGATCCAGGTCCTAATTGCGCGCCTGGCGCCTCGGCCACTGGACCCTTCTACAGTTACCGTCTCGGTGGTCGTTCCCTGTAAAGACGAAAAGGGAAACATTGAAGACGCAGTAAGGCGGACGCCGGAACTGGGCCGGCGCACCGAGCTTATCTTCTGTGATGACAAGTCGACGGATGGGACCGGGAATGAAGTTCGCCGAATGCAGCAACTCTATCCCGATCGGCTCATCCGGCTGGTGAACGGGCCCGGCATCTGCAAATCGAAAAACGTGTGGACGGGTTTCGAAGCCGCAACCGGAGACATTCTGGCTATCCTCGACGCTGACCTCACAGTGATGCCTGAGGAGCTTCCGTATTTCATTCATGCGATTACCAACGGCCAGGCGGAATTCGTCAACGGATCTCGCCTGGTCTACCCCATACCCAAATCCGCAATGAAGGGCGCTAACATGGCCGGCAACAAATTTTTCAGTCTTGTCTTCTCGTACCTCTTGGGGCAGAGAATCAAAGATACCTTGTGCGGCACCAAAGTAATGTGGCGTTCTGACTGGAACAGGATGCGCCCCATGGTTGGAACCTGGGGAACCATGGATCGTTGGGGTGATTACGATCTGCTGTTCGGAGCTGCCAAGCTCAATCTCCGCATTCTAGACCAGCCCGTCCATTATCAGGAACGAATTTACGGCGCTACTAAGATGACCAAGGTTTTTAAGAATGGTTTAATTATGCTGGAAATGTGTCTGCACGGATTCCGAAAACTGAAAGTAGACTATTAACTTCTGAGACTAACTCGGAAAGGTAAACGCCGCTTACGACATCTCACCCATCCTTACCGTCGGGCATAGATATTAGTGAATCGTTGGCCGGTCCAGCCACTGGCTAAGTTGTTATCGGAAACCGGCCTCTCCTCTCCGTTCACATGCTCGAACAGATAGAAGCCCCTGTCTCGCAAATCAGCCAGCATCTCCGCCGGGTTGCACCCAGCGTTCCGCAGTCCCTGAGGCCAGAATTCAAAATATATTTGTATATCTCTGTTGCGCTCCAGGGTTCGCTGCATACCGCGAAACACCTCCCATTCCCATCCCTGGACGTCGATTTTGATGAAATCGACAGTTCTCTCGCCTATCACCTCATCGAGGGGCGCGACCTGTATATTGACACTCCGGATGATTTTACGGCCATGTACGGTTGCGAGCCGGTTGTCACCAGCGTGAACCAGAGAGCGGGCCAGCGTTGCAATGCCCGCACTTGCCCCAAGCGCAAGCTCGATGCACTCGATATTCTTGGCCGAATTTAGGGCGCAATTGTGAACGAGCGCTGCAAACATGTCGGGCTCCGGTTCGAATGCTAAAACGTGCCCTGAAGCTCCTACCAGCTGAGAGAACAGTAGCGCGTACAATCCCTGATTGGCGCCGATGTCCACCACTGTCATCCCTGCGCGAATCCATTGCGGAAATAGCTGCTTTTCCAGTTTGCCCATTAAACGTAGTCGATGGAGCCCCAGACAGACCAATCGATCGAGTGAGGGAGCCGTCAGACGGAATCCCCACACCCGCATTTCACGCTTCCAGAGATCCGAGAGGTTCAACCGTGCTGCCAGTTGGCATTGAATTTCCGCAATCGAGTAATGCTTCATCGGCATACTCCTAAAGAGTGGGCATGGCTATTCGCACGCATCCTATGTAGTGTCTTTGACGCTTACGTTCCACATAGCGTCGTTTTGATGCGCTGGTCAAGAAGGAATGGTTAGCCATGCCGGGTTTTTTTTCACAGCCACCTGCACTCAATCTATGATCCCGCCCTGCGGGCTTGCTCTTAATGGCCCAACATCGCGCATAGGGCAACGAAAAGGACCCGGCGTCGCGATCTCTACAATATCGCTCTGACGTTGAACCGCCCAACTCGGTGGACTACGGATAGCAGATAGAGTTTCCTGAAACCGGCATCCTTAGGGCTCACCCGCGGCATCCCGTATCCCGGGCAATCAAGAAGCCTCTGAAACGTTCTATCCTTGTATGGGGTCACACGGGGGCTGGTGGGCCGAACTTGTGCGCCCTCGGACGGAGTTCGATGAAAGGTACCTCTACCCACGTCCTCAATGTCGAGAGCCGCGTTGCGGGTGTCGAAAGCGCGCGAACTCGCCATAGAAATGTTCCTCTGTTCTTCCTCGGAACCTTGTTGGTTCTAACGGGCCTGATCATCTACTTTTTTGGCATTGTGTTCTCCATCTTTCGCCTGGCTCTCCATGTTTCCGAACCATACCGCACCTGGAATCAAGCTGTCATCTGGTACAGCGGCGTCCCGACCACATTTGGCGTGCTGTTGGCGGCAGCGGACCTCGCTTTCCTGCTTCCGAGCAAGCGAAAGCGTGGGCGGCGTGAGGCATTGGAACCGATCTCTAACCGGCAAGTCGTAGTCGCTCTTACAGCCTATAATGACGAACAAAGCATAGCCGCCGCGGTCGCCGATTTCAGAGATCACCCATCCGTTCGCCGAGTCATCGTCGTTGACAACAATAGCCGCGATAATACCTTCGAAGTCGCACGAGGAGCCGGCGCCGTTGTCGTCAAGGAAACCGAGCCCGGATATGGTCGTTGCGTTTATCGCTGCTTACAAGAAGCCTTGGCGGACCGAACTGCAGACCTGATCGTTCTCTGCGAGGGCGATATGACTTTTCGTGCGAAAGATCTCGAAAAGCTCCTGGCGTATATTGATCACGCTGACGTGGTCAACGGAACACGAATTGTCGAGCAACTGCGCGACTACACAACACAACTTACGACGTTTATGTATTACGGCAATTTTTTTGTCGGAAAGTTACTTGAAATGAAGCACCTCGGGCGGGGCACCTTTACAGATGTGGGTACCACGTACAAGCTCTTGAGGCGGCGCAGCCTTGAACGGCTCCTTCCAATTCTCAATCCTGCGGTAAACCTCGAGTTCAATGCCCATTTCCTCGATATGGCGCTTGATAGCGGCGAAAAAGTGGTGGAGTGCCCGATCACTTTTCATCCTAGAGTGGGTCTCAGCAAAGGTGGCAATACGAACAACTTGCGTGCACTCCGCGTTGGAATCCGCATGATCATGGGGCTTTGCTTCGGTTGGCGATCGGCCGGTCGCTAGCTGCGCTCGCCAATCGTAGCCCCATAACTCCGACCTGCCATCTGCCTCACCAGGCCGGGCACTCAAACGGCGAGTTGCACACCACCGGTGTGCAGCCGATTGCGGTCAGCCTTCCTTCCAGCGTGCTGCTGTTCCGCCGGTTATTTGGGAGGTGAAGCAGGTATCCAAAATCGACGCAATATGGTTGGTAGGACGCCATAATCGCATGACGCAGATCGGAATTGATGTGAGGTATGCCTCGCCACGAAATGGAGGTCGGCGCGGTAATGACGAGATCAAACTCGCCGTCGCGAAGTCTCCGGAGAATCGGCGCCGGATCGAACTTGCCCATGCGTTGCATGTAGGAGAGCAGATAAGGCTCCATCAGAGCCGGCTCGCCATCCAGCAAGGCTGCCCGAGGGACGGTTGAAAAGATGTGCTGCCCGCGCAGCGCCTGTTCGATTTGCCTAAATGCCTGATTTCTGGCCTTAACTCCGTCCGGTCCAACCAGCGACCGGGCACCGTAATAGAGAACCCACGCTTGTGGTTGCAAAAAATAGAAAGCGACTAGCAGTGTCACAAAGAGGCTCGCGCTGATGCGCCACTTTGCCCAGGCCGTGAGTCGACGAACACCCAGTACTGCTGCTGGAACAATGGCGAACAGCGCTTCGTAGAAATAGTTCGTATTGCCGCCCGCCTGAATGTCCGTCAGCGCCGCGATTGAAAAAGCTACCAGAGCGAAGAGAGTCAACAGACCCCAATATGAGTCAGCGCGCAACGCCGCGGTCGAGATCGCTAGCACTGCCGCTAGCAGCGCCAGCAAAACAACCGGTTCGGTCAATGCTTCGTGGATCAGTATTGACCATTTGGGAAATTCGGCAACACCCGGACTCAGAGCCATCATCTGATGTAGCATGCGGTGCTCGCGCGCCCAGAGGAGCAGATAGATTCCTAGAGAACTCAGGACGCCGGCTGCAGCGAAACGGGCGCAATCCTTCCAGTGGCGGCGTGCTAACAGCCACAGCGCTCCGGCGATCAATGCGGTAACATAGGTGATTTTGAACTGCGTCGCGAATCCGGCACACAGGCCGGCCAGAACCACGGCCCACCGCGAATTCCTAAACAGCAAGCGGATGGCAAGCAGGTCGAAAAGAATGCCGGGGAAGTCCCCTCTAAGCTGAAGAACCCAGCTGCGCATCACACCTATCGAGCCGGCCATCAGTAGTGCCCACAACCACACAGACCGCCCTGGAATGAGTGACCGTGCTATCGATATCACGATCAAGATGCAGAGTAGAAATGCCGCAAGAGCCACGAGGCGAGGTCCGAAAAATGGATTCGAGGAGCTGATGATTCGGCCAGGAATTGAATACAGCACATAGACCAGCGGGCTATACTGAGCCGGCAAGTATGGCGGCAAGGACAGGTCACGGTAGATCTCGCCGGTTTTCTGAAAATGCAGGACATCGTAAAGGATATAACTGTCGCCATAACCGATATCTGTGAGAGAGAAGAGGCCGGAAATCTGCTCGATCGCAGTAAACAGAAAGCCTGCCAGAAAAAATGTAACCACAGTCGCAGTTGCGATTCGGCCGCTTATTTTGCGGACTGCGTTCGTGGTGCGATTGTAGGCGGAATTAATCATCGACGAATGTGTGTCTCCACTAGTCAGCGACATGCTTGGCTCTGGCTCGATAAAGGGATTATCTCGAGCGTAGTTAATATGAGGCCATACATAGATTAGTTGCGAAGATGAGGACTTAGCTATTGCCTACTCTTCTCTGTTACGTGCTGATTTGAATTCTCAAGAAACCAAGCTGTGGGCTGGAACACGTCAATTGTACGCCCCGTGCGCAGCCGGGCCCAGAGTGTCTCCGCGATTCGTGCGAGAGGCAGCGATCCAACGAGAAAGGTAATCCAGAGAATTGGCATGCGGTATCGAAAGTGGTACTGGATGACGTAATAGGGGACCGGAAATAGAACAAGCCAGATACCGAAGAGAACCATTAGCGATCTATTTGAGCGCGCGAGCAGGAATAGGCCGGGAATACTTAAAATCGTCAGGGTGTATATCATAGCGTACGCTGCGCGGTAACGTTCATAGTGGAGCGTTAGCAGCATGCTGCCGTTTTCGTAAGGGAACCAGAAAGCAAGCGCTCGCTGGTACGTTAGCTGCCAGAAGCGCGATTGATGAGTTTTGATCCAAGCTGCGGCTTCATGCAATCGCACGTCGTTATACCGCGGTTCGCCCAACGTTCGCACGCGCCTGGCCTCGGCGAAACTCCGGCTTGGATGAACGCGGTTGAAGCATCCGTCCCGGATGTTGATAAGCATCCCGTAGGGCGCACAATCGTTGTTCGAGACGGCAAGCTCCAAGCCGAAATTGTCTCTTAGCGGAACAAAGCGATGTAAGACGACATAGTTGCGCGTGATCCAAGGAATGATAAAGAGTGCCGGGATTAAAATCAGGTAAGTCCAATAACGTCGCCCAGACGGCCGCCAGACACGCGGCGCAAGCCAGACCACGCTCGCAAGGGTTGGCGCCACGCATGTTGGCGAAAAGAGCGCTAGCAGCCCAATCGCAGTTCCCAACAGCAAAAGTGTCGACTGTCTGTATTGATCCTGAGGCAGCTTTGCCAGGAAAAATATAACGGCCAGCGTCAACAGGCCTGCGTAAGCGTTCTCGAATTGAGCATTCAATGGGATTTTTGCAACCAGCCACGCAGAGGCGGCGATGAAGCCCGGAAGATAGCCCAATCCCAAGCGGTGACTGACTATTGGCAGCAGACCGATAATGATCGCCGTCGCCAAGGCGGCGCTCATGAGCATCGCTTGAGCGCCATCTGTACCGGTGCCGAAAGAAACGATAATCAGACTCAGCAATGCCGGAAACCCTGGAGCAATGTGCGCGGAGGGCCCTGTGGAGAGAGTTGGGAAAGGGTCCTGATATCCATGGCCAAGAGCAAGACTCACTGCGAGATAGAAAGGCTCGCCCCAAAAATCGAGGTGCGTCTTCGGGGTGGGCGGCTCCCAATATCGAAAGAGTGTCAAAACCACCAACACTAGGCAAGCCGCGTACAGCAGCAGGGACGTCTTGCCGGTTCGCGGTGCCAGCCTAATCATCTGACCAATGTTCTCCCATAAAGATGAACAGAGCTACTAGACATGCACCGGCGACGAAATGTTGCGATGTAAGTCCCTAAAGTTGAGTACGTGTCGATGTCGCCTGCATCACGCCAGGTAAGAGGCGATCAGAGTCAATTCGGTTTTCTCGAAGAAATGCGGGTACGGAATGAGACTCCGCGAAATACCCCATAGCGCGCCTCACCGGTCGTCCGCCGGAGAGGTATACACAAAAAAGGCGACCTAGAACGCGACTTCCGCGGGCGCAGACTTTTCGCTTTCGTTGCCTTTCTGGTCTATCGCGCTGATTACATAGCGATACGTTTTTCCATGCTGCACATCGCGATCACTGTACGTCGGGACGGTCAAGAGGCTTTCCACCCGCGTGAACGGTGCTCCATTCACGGATCGATAGACGTAATAGCCTTTCAGGTCCGGTTCCGGGCTACGCTGCCAGGAGACTTCAACCGATCCGGGGCCGGCCAGCGCCGAAATGCTCGCGGGAATCGAAGGCGGGAAAACGTCTTTTGCCGTCAAATCAACCGGTTTCGACGGCACACTCTCCACCCGGCCTTTAAACGCTGTCACCAGGTATTCATAGGGCGTATCATATTGGGCCGTGGTATCCAGATAGTCAGGCGCCGAAGATGTTCCAATCTCGACCGGGGCTGTTTCCGAAGGTCCCTTCCGGGCGATCCGGTACTCCAGCTCTGCGCCTTCCGGGGGCCAACTGAGCAGAATACCTTTCGCCGTTGCCTCCGCGCGGGGCTTGGGCGCCTGTAGCGGCGGGACAACGTCCAGCACAACCCGGTTAGACCAGGACGAGTAGTGATCGTTTTTCTTGACCGCGGTTCGAACCGCTGCCGCAATGCGCTTTCCAACAAAGTCCTCAACCGGCAGCGTCTTTGACATAGAGACGGCCTGTGGCGCATCGGGATCGCTCGGAGGCGGCGGCGCCAGATCGTAATGCTGTGCGTCGGTCGCCCAACGTTCGAAATCAAACGGCCGCACATCCGGACCGATCGCAAGATCCACTTTCGAAAACCCCTTGATCGGCAGATTGTCCGTTGTCCGCGGCGGTGTCGAAAACTCGATGACGATCTGATCGCCCCGCTCCATTACACTCAGGTTCGCGATGGCGATCGGAATTTCCGGAGAAGGCGGCAGAACCGGCCCTACATAGCCGCACCCTGCCCATAACAAAATAGTGCTGAAAACTGCCAGCGAACCAACTCTCACTACAGGATGTACCTGCTGAGGTCTTGATCCTTCACGATCTCGGCGAGTTGCTTGCGTACGTAACCGGCGTCGATCTTGATGTTCTTCTTCTTCAGATCGGGCCCTTCAAAGGAGATTTCTTCCAGCAGTTTCTCCATGATCGTGTGTAGCCGCCGCGCACCGATGTTCTCAGCCGACTCATTTACCTGGGCGGCGATGCGGGCGATTTCGATCAAGGCATCGTCGGTGAAGGAAAGCTTGATGCCCTCGGTTTCGAGCAGTGCCATGTACTGCTTCACCAGCGCCGATTTCGGTTCTTTCAAAATCCGGATGAAGTCCGCTTCGCTGAGCGACTTCAGCTCGACACGAATCGGAAAACGACCCTGCAACTCCGGAATCAGGTCGGCTGGCTTCGAAACGTGAAAAGCCCCGGCCGCGATGAAGAGAATGTGATCCGTGCGGACAAAGCCGTGGCGCGTGTTGACTGTTGTTCCTTCGACAATCGGCAGGATATCGCGCTGAACGCCTTCCCGGCTCACGTCCGGTCCGTGTCCGCCCTCCCGCCCGGCAATCTTGTCCACTTCATCCAGGAACACGATGCCGTTCCGCTCCACACGCTCGAGTGCAATCCGCGTGACCTGATCCATATCCACTAGCTTTTGCTCCTCTTCCTGGATCAGGTACTCGAGCGCCTCCGAAACACGCATGTTGCGCTTCTTGGTGCGAGGTCCGAAGAGTCCGGGGATGACATCCTTCAGATTGATGTCCATCTCCTCCACATTCCCGTTGGTGGAAACTTCGAACGTCGGTCCGCGTTCCTTGACATCCACTTCCACCATGCGTTCGTCGAGCTTGCCGGCGCGCAACTTCTCGCGCAGCTTCTCGCGTGTCCGCTCAAGGCTTTCGGCCGGCTCAGGTTGAGGCGGCATCAGAAGTTCCAGCAGGCGGTCTTCGGCCTGCTGCTCGGCGCGATCAGCAATCTGCTCCAGTCGCTCTTCGCGCACCATGTCGATCGCCACATCCACCAGATCGCGGATCATGCTCTCCACGTCCCGGCCGACATAGCCGACTTCGGTAAATTTACTCGCCTCAACCTTCAAAAAAGGTGAATTGGCGAGCTTCGCCAGCCGTCTGGCGATCTCTGTCTTGCCGACGCCGGTTGGCCCGATCATGAGGATGTTCTTCGGCATTACCTCCTCGGCCATTTCGGGATCCAGCTTCTGTCTGCGCACCCGGTTGCGCAAGGCAATCGCCACTGACCGTTTGGCTTCCGCCTGCCCAACCACGTGCTTGTCCAGCTCTGCTACGATTTCGCGGGGTGTGAGCTCATCGAGCAGTGGCGCTTCATCCGACGACTGCTGCGGAAGATAGATGACCATTACGCCAACTCCTCGTATGTGACGTTCTCATTTGTGTAGATGCAGACGTCACCCGCGATCCTCATTGCTTTTTCAACAATCTCGCGGGCGCCAAGGTTCGTATTTTCCAGCAGCGCCGTCGCCGCAGACTTTGCAAAGGCGCCGCCCGAGCCGATTGCGGCCACGGGGCTATCCGGCTCAATCACATCGCCGGTGCCGCTAACAATGTACATGTTCTGAGTGTCGGCAACCAGCAGCAACGCCTCCAGATGGCGCAACATTCGGTCGGTGCGCCAGTCCTTGGCGAGTTCGACCACGCTGCGCGAGAGATTTCCGCCATATTGCTCGAGTTTCGCCTCAAAGCGTGCGAATAGTGCGAAGGCATCCGCTGTGGATCCGGCAAACCCGGAAAGAATCTTGCCGTTGTAGAGGCGCCGCAGCTTGCGAGCTCCGCCCTTCAAAACTTCACTTCCCATCGTGACCTGGCCGTCGCCAGCGATGACCACCTTGCCGTTGCGCCGGACGCAAAGAATGGTGGTCGAACGGATCTTTCTGCGATTTGACATGAATACCAGGGCATGCCAGCCGTACCCTCGACTAACGAGCGGCACGGATGACGTTAGAACTTCATTTCAGCACAAAGGAACAATTCCACCTCGCTGGCGATAGCGATCTGGCGCTGCGTCCAGCCGCTGGACGCCCGCCGAGGGTTACAGCCCAGCCTTCGACGAGTCGTCTCCTGCAAGGTGCGGCGAAAAGAACACAAAGTCCCCGCAAAGTGTTCCATAGTGTGGTTGAATAGCCACACTGCAAAGCAGTCAACTCCCTTAGAATCAAATAAATACAGCGAAGCCGGCCGCTTTCCTGATATTCTGTTGAGTTCTCGCATGTATTACGAGACAACCATCTGCCGGCCCGTCGAAGTGGAAGGCATAGGCCTCCACCACGGTGCTCCCGTTCGGCTTCGACTCTTGCCGGCGCCCCCCGCCACTGGCGTGGTTTTTATTCGCACCGATCTGGATAACACCCACATTCCAGCCAGTTGGGAGTACGTGGAGCGCGTTAGCTACGCCACCAGCCTGATGCACCCGAAGGGGATTTTTATCTCCACCACGGAGCATCTGCTCAGTGTGCTGTACAGCATGAGAATCGACAACGTTTATGTCGAACTGGACAACCTTGAACTCCCGATTCTCGATGGCAGCGGTTTGCCTTTTGTGGAACTGCTGCGGCGCGCGGGTCGCCAGGAATCCCGTCGCTTGCGGCGCTACATGCGGATCATTAAACCGATTAGAGTCGAATCGAACGGCAAAACTGTCACCATTCTGCCATCAGACCGGTTCCAGCTTCGGTGCCACAACTACTTTAATCATCCGCTGGTGGGCGAGCAGAACCTGGAAATGGACCTCACTCCCGCCCATTATGCCCGTGAGATAGCACCCGCCAGGACTTTCGGCTTTGAGTACGAACTCGATCAAATGCGGGATATGGGCCTGATCCGCGGCGCCAGCCTGGAAAACGCGATCTGCTTTACCCGTGGCGGCGTAGCGAATCCCGGCGGACTGCGCTTTCCTGACGAGTGTTGCCGCCATAAGGCACTGGACCTCATGGGCGACCTGGCATTGATTGGACGGCCGCTATTAGGCTGTGTCGTCGCCGAAAAGGCGGGTCACGCGATGCACGTCGCCCTGGTAAATAAATTGATGTCGGACCCGTCGTTCTACGAAATGGTCACTTTCGACCGGTCCTCCACACAGAAAAGCAGGCACGCAGCCCCAGCCCTGGTCTCTTAAGGCCTTAACCGTAGGTAAGATGTGGTTTTGGGACTGCTACCGGACCTGCTCAGTTTCACCCGCCTGCTTGCGTCTCCTTTTATCGTCTGGCTGCTAATTGGACATCAGTACCAGATTGCCCTTCTCTTGACGCTCGTCGCCGGATTGACTGATTGGCTTGACGGTTATGCGGCGCGACGGCTGGGAGTGAGTGGACAGTTTGGTGTAGTGCTGGATCCGCTCGCTGACAAGATCATGCTGGTGATCGTTTTTGTCGGGCTTGGAGTGCTGGGATTGATTCCCATGTGGATGCTGGTTCTGGCGATCGCCCGCGATCTGGTGATTGTCACCGGTGCTCTGCTGCTGCGCATCTTTCGGAACGCTCGAAAGTTCCGGCCTGTGTTCATCGGGAAAGTCAGTACCTTCTTCCAGATTGTGCTCGTCCTGCTCACGCTCATTTACGCCGCTTATCCACTGGGGGTATTCGACTGGCTAACGCGCATAGCTCTTTTCTCGAGCGCTTTCTTCACCACTTGGAGCGGCGCCACCTATATACGAAAGGGCATTCTCATGGCCAGGCGCCAGTGGTCCGGAGACTGAACACGAAGAATCCCGTAAAACATTTCTATCGGTGAAAAAGCGTCATTGACGAGGCTGTGGGCCCGGAGTAGCCTGTTAGACATGGAGCCGTGCGTCGAGACTTTTCTGCCCTCGCGACTGTACGCCCGCATCGGCTGGGCGGCTCTTGCTGGCTCCCTCGTGTGCGCTCTTTGCGGCTTTCGCGCACCCCTTGCTTTCATACCTGGCTTTTTTTGCGCCATCACGGGCGTCGGCCTGTTCTGGCTGTCGGTTCGGCCGGCCATTCGCATCGGCGATAGCCAGTTCAATATGGGAGAGCGTGCCATCGCCTGGCGGGAAGTTCGCGAAATCAACACCGGTCGCTTCCTTTCTCCGCTTGTACTGAAGATTCACCTCACCAACTCGCGCCATAGATTGCTCATCTATCCGGGCGAGCCCGAACGCATCGAAAAGCTGCTGTTCCAATTGCGGAAGCATTCTCAATTCGCCACCTTCGACGGAGTTGCGTACCGGGACTACTGGACCTGGCTGAGCATGAACGGCACGCGAAGTGAAAATCCTGTCCTGGATCAGCCCGTCCGCATGTTGAGCCCCGAAGAAGAGGACGAAATTGAGCGCATGTACCGCAAGCTCAAAGCCGTCGGCCGGATCGATTCCCGCGGGACGGACCCTTCCGACTCCTCGCATGAGGACTAGCGCTGCTTCGTAAACCGCTGATTCCGGGGCGCAAGCGTAAGGCTTCCCTGATTTTTTTGCTTTTGTTGGCGCTGTTCCTCGCGGCCATCTGGGTCGCTCGCACGCGGATTCTGACCGCGCTGGGAAGTGCGCTCGTTGAAAGTGATAGCTTGCAAAGGGCGCAGTGCGCTGTCGTACTCGGCGGCGACGGTTTTGGCGCCCGCATAGTAAAGGCTGCCCAACTCGCTCAGGCCGGATACGCGCCATTTGTGATAGTGGATGGACCCAGCGTGCTCGTCGGCCACGAATCGGATATGACCGTCACGTACGCGGAGCAACACGGGTATCCGGCGTCCCTCTTTCAACCGGTCCTGCTTCCGCCCGAGATAAGTTCGACCGAGGCGGAAGCGAAGTACGTCGGGAGGATCCTGAAAGCGAAAGGAATTTGTAAAATTCTGCTGGTTACGAGCAATTACCATACCCGGCGGGCGGCACGGGGCTTCCGCCGTGAGAATCCCTGGTTGGAGGTCATTGCTGTCCCGGCGCCCGATCGCGATTTCTCACCGAGCGGTTGGTGGAAGAACCGCGAGGGCGAGAAGACGTTTCTGCTCGAATGGACCAAACGGCTGGCGACCTGGATCGGACTCTGATGCTCAAATCGCTTTCCACACTTTGGCCTTACATGCGCCGTTACCGTGGCGGCCTGGCACTCGGGATCGGGTCGCTGCTGATGAAGGATGCGCTTGCTGCGGCGCTTCCCATTGTCATAAAGTACGGCGTCGATTCACTCACCCGTGGATTCCAGCTCCGCATCGTGCTCGAACTGGCGGGCCTTCTCGTAGGCCTCTCGATCGCCAAGGGCATTTTCCAGTACTGGATGCGCGTGATCATCATCGGTATTTCGCGCGACATCGAGTACGATCTCCGCAACGATCTTTTCCGTCACCTGGTCGGACTTTCGCAGGATTTCTATTCCCGCTACCGCACCGGCGACATCATGGCGCGCAGCACAAACGATCTCAACGCCGTCCGCATGATGCTGGGGCCAGGCGTCATGTACTGGAGCGAAACAAGCATTATGCTGATCCTCTCGATGCTGGTGATGATCCACGCGGATCTTCGGCTCACTCTGATCGCGCTCATCCCGGCGCCGTTTGTTTCCGTTGCCGTTGTCCTGTTTGGCCGCCGCATTCACACACGCTTCGAGCACATTCAAAAGATGTTTTCGCACATCAGCAGCAGGGTTCAGGAAAACCTGGCCGGCGTTCGGGTGGTGCGAGCCTACGCGCAGGAGCGAGCAGAAGTCGATCAGTTCGAAAATCTGAACCGCGAATACGTTCGCGAGAACATCGGTTTGGCGCGCATTCAGGGCATGTTTATGCCGCTGCTGCAGGGGTTGATCGGCGTCACCTTTCTGCTCGTTCTCTGGGCCGGCGGCCGGCAATTAATCGAAGGCAAGATCAGCCTGGGCAGCTTCGTCATGTTTAACACTTACATGGGAATGCTGATATGGCCCATGATTGCCTTCGGCTGGGTGGTCAACCTGATGCAGCGCGGAACCGCCTCCCTGAATCGCATCAACCAGATGCTGCATGAGCGTCCCGGCATTGCCCGCCCCGCTGCGGGAGCTCTTCCCCTTCCGGGGGAATTCTCTGCTGAGATTCGTTTTCGCGATGTCTCCGTGGCTTACGGTGGCCGTGAAGCAATCTCGCATGTCAACCTCACAATTGACGCCGGCGAAACGGTCGCCATAGTGGGCCATACCGGCTGCGGGAAAACATCGCTCGTCAATCTTGTCCCGCGCCTGCTCGATCCAACCGGCGGATCTGTCGAAATCGGTGGTTTAGATGTGAAACGTTTCGACCCCGAGGACCTGCGACGGGAGATCGGGTTCGTCCCGCAGGAAACCTTTCTTTTCAGCGCGACGCTGGCTGAAAACATCGCCTGGGGCGCACCGGCCGCGACGCGAGATCAAATTCGCTGGGCGGCCGAGGTGGCTGGCTTAGCGAGTGACATCGATACGTTTCCGGATGGCCTCGATACCAGGATCGGAGAACGTGGACTTACGCTTTCGGGCGGACAGAAGCAGCGCACAGCCATCGCCCGCGCCATCTTGCGGAACCCCCGAATTCTCATTCTTGATGATGCGCTTTCGAGCGTTGATACAGTAACGGAGGAAAAGATCCTGAACGGACTTGCCGGCGTTATGCGCGACCGAACCACCATCCTGATCTCCCACCGCGTCTCAACGGTGCAGAACGCTAACCGGATCATAGTTTTGGATCGCGGAAAAATCGTGGAGGCAGGCACGCATGAAGAACTGCAGGCTCGCGGTGGATATTACGCAGACTTGTACCAAAAGCAACTACTTGAGGAAGAACTGGAGGCAATCTGAGATGTCGCAGGAAGTTACTAGACGTACGTTATTACAGACCGTCCCCGGAGCTATAGGACTGATCGCTGCAACGGCAGGAAGCGCACAGGAGTATGAACTCGGCGGAGCCGACCTGAAACTCGGTGTTGCCTCCTATTCCTTCCGCAAGTTCCAGCGCGCGCAAGCGATCCAGATGACGAAAGAGCTGGGCACTCCGTATCTGAACGTCAAGGACTTCCATTTGCCTCTGGAGAGCACGCCTGAGCAGATCGAATCCGCGAAAAAAGAGTTCGCGGAGGCAGGGATCATCATCGTCGGCTGCGGCAATATCAGCTTCCAGAAGGACGACGAGACGGACATACGGCACAAATTCGAATACGCCAAGCAACTGGGCGCGCCGTTGATTGTTTGTGCACCTACGCCGCAGATTCTGCCGAAGCTGGGCAAGTACGTCGAAGAGTACAACATCAAGATCGCCGTCCATAATCACGGTCCGGAAGACAAGCATTTCCCCACGCCCCAGAGCGTTCTCAAGATTGTTCGGGATATGGATCCTCGCTGCGGGCTATGCATGGATATCGGGCACACATCGCGCACCGGGGCGAGCATTGTTGAGTCAATTGCGGAAGCCGGTCCGCGCCTTCTCGATATGCATGCCAAGGACCTCTCGGACCCGATGGTGAAGGAAAGCCAGGTGCCAGTTGGCGACGGCAAGCTGCCGATTCCGCAAATCTTCCTTCAGCTAATTGGAATAAAGTACAAAGGCTGCGTCAACCTCGAGTACGAGGTCCAGGCGGACAACCCGCTGCCCGGTATGCAGAAGAGTTTCTCCTACATGCGCGGCGTGCTGGCCGGAATCAAGGCGTCAAAGTACGCAGCCTAGCTTACCGGCCGGCTTTCAGCAGAACTCCGGGCAAGAACCTCTGACAACGGTTCCTCCAACTCTGGAATCTCGATAAGCGTCTGTGTTCCCTGGCTGGGCTTGCTGTCGACAATCATGCGGTAACCGGGTCCGAATAGCACCCGGAGCCGCTCGTTGACGTTGCTCACACCAATGCCCGATTCGAAGAGCGAACTCAGCTTCGACTCTTCGATACCGACGCCATCGTCCTCAATCAGGATGTTCAGGCGAGTCCCTTCCAGCCACGTCCTGAGCCGCACCATGCCGCCGTCAACCTTGCTCGCCAAACCATGCTTTATGGAGTTCTCGATGATGGGCTGCAAAATCATACTGGGCACGAGCCGGTCAAGCGTGTCGTCCTCGATTTCCTTCACGAACCGCAGCTTATCGCCGAAACGAACGACTTCAATCGCCAGATAATCGTCGATAAACGAGATCTCTTCGCGCAAAGGCGAGAAGTTTTCCGTCTTTCGGAGAAGGCGGCGAAGAATCTTCGAAAGCTTGTAGATCATGCTGCGTGCGCGGTCCGGATCTATGCGAACCAGCGACGAAACCGAGTTGAGGGTGTTGAAGAGAAAATGCGGGTTGATCTGGTTCGTCAAAGCCGCCAATCTCGCCTCGGTAAGCCGGGCGCGCTGGATCTCTAACTGCCGCTCGGCACGGAAACTGCTCCAGATGCGTATGGGAATCGATACGGCGAACAGCGTCGTGGCTGCTGAAGCCGCGAACAGTTTATAAGTCAGATGGCCGCCTTCGAACATGAAAAACACATTCCGCGACCTGAAGGTCGTGAATATAGCCCAGCGCAGCAGTTCGGCCACCACGACCAGCGCGTTGCAGATCACGTTGAAAGCTGCCAGTTCGATAACCCTCCGCTGAATCGCGCTGCGGTGCAAACGCAGAATCTGGCGGAACAGTCGATAAAGGTTCAAATCGACAAACGGCGAGAACGACCAGATATCTTCCTGTCGAGGCGCCAGGTCGTGCATGAGCCCGCCGATAATGCCGGTAGCCGCAAACAGCGGCATAGACATGAGCTTGCCGGTAAACATTGCGGGAACGGATACACACAGGCCCGTAATGAGCCCGCTCACATAACCTCCGAGCATTCCGGCAATGATCGAGCCTTCCAGCGTAAGGTCGATAGCGGGGTATTGATTGTGGCTCAGAATACGCACGCCGGAACTCGCTCCGAACAGCACGGAGAAGATGAACGCCAGTTGCAGCCGATCTGCCACCGTCCGATCGTCGCGAAGCAGAATCTTCTGTATGCGTCCAAAACGCATGAGGATACTGGCGATGGAAGCAGCCACAGCCACCTTGATCAAAAGCGCTGCAAGCTGTTGTTGGTTGAGCATGCGAAGCCAGAAGCCGCGAGCCGGCTCTCGTAATCGACCGGCTCTTATACTAGAAGCTTAATGCCTGGCGCCGGACTAAACAGCGCGCTTAGCGTATCCGGCACCCGTTATGTAAGCAGGATTCCTTTTGTCAGATTTCAGATTGAACAAGGTCGCTGAGGCCGACTTCCCAAGCAGGTTCGGAAAATTCCGCATTTACGGCTTCGAAGGTGTGCGGCCGGCTGAAACGGAAGAGGCGGTTGCGCTGAAGCTAGGCGACTTATCTCCCGCGCTGGGGGCACCCCTCGTCCGCATCCACTCGCAGTGCCTCACCGGAGATGTGTTCCATAGCTTGCGTTGCGATTGCCGCTCGCAACTCGAACTCGCACTGGATCAGATCGTAGAAGAAGGCCGTGGATTGCTCATCTATGAGCACCAGGAAGGCCGAGGCATCGGATTGCTGAACAAGCTGCGCGCCTACGAACTGCAAGATCAAGGTTTGGATACCGTTGAAGCGAATGAAGAGCTTGGCTTTGAAGCCGACTTGCGCGACTATGCCCTTCCTGCTGCCATTCTTCAGCACTTCGGTGTCCTCGAGGTGCGGCTTTTGTCGAATAACCCAGACAAAGTCGCGGCGCTCGAAAACGCCGGAATCAAGGTAGTAGAACGAGCGCCCATCATCGTTCCGCCGCTTGAGACCACCGCCGGGTATCTGCGAACGAAGCGCGAGAAGCTGGGGCATCTGTTCTAAAAGGCCCCGCTGCACATGTTAGAGCTTTCAGGAGAGCCGCTTACACTCGCGCAGATCAGCGCAGTCGCTTCAGGATTACTACCGGTGGGGTTAGCCCCCGAAGCACACGTTCGTATGGAGGCCTCGCGACGGGTAGTAGAGGCCGTCCTTCGGGAAGGACGTGTGGTTTACGGCGTTAACACGGGATTTGGCAAGCTGTCCGATGTCCATATCTCCGCAACCGACTTAGAGTCGTTGCAGTTGAATCTCGTGCGCAGCCATTCTTGCGGAGTGGGCGCGCCGCTTTCGCAAGAGGAAACACGAGCGCTCATGCTGCTGCGGGCGAATGTGCTTGCACGAGGGAACAGCGGTTGCCGCCTGGAGGTACTCGAGACGCTGCTCGCCATGCTTGCGGCAGGCGTTCATCCGGTCATCCCGGAAAAAGGTTCGGTTGGGGCAAGCGGGGATCTTGCTCCCTTGGCGCATCTCGCACTCTCCATGATCGGCGAGGGGGAAGTAATCTACCGAAATCACCGCATTGCGTCGCAGGAAGCACTTGCAGAGGCCGGGATTGCGCCACTTCGCCTCGCTGCCAAGGAAGGGTTGGCTCTGCTCAACGGAACGCAGGCGATGGGGGCGGTAGGCGGGCTGGCTCTTGTTCGTGCGTATCGCGTGGCCGCGCTGGCTGACCTCGCGGGAGCCATGACTCTCGAGGCACTACGCGGAACTCCCAGCGCGTTTGATGCGCGCATTCATCAAGCCCGCCCTCATGCCGGGCAGATCGCCGCGGCCGCTCATTTGCGGGCGCTGCTCGAAGACAGCGAGATTCGCAGATCGCACATCATGAATGATCCGCGCGTTCAGGATGCCTACAGCCTGCGCTGCATGCCGCAGGTGCACGGAGCGGTTCGCGATGCTCTGGCGCACGCGAGCTCCGTCATCGAGATTGAAACAGGATCGGCGACCGACAATCCGCTGGTATTCGCCGAGACGGGAGATGTAATCAGCGGTGGCAACTTTCATGGCGCCCCGCTTGGCATGATTTTCGACTATGCTGCAATCGCGATTACGGACTTGATGAGCATCGGCGAACGCCGGATCGATCGGTTGGTGAATCCCGACGTGAACGAAGGCCTGCCGCCCTTTCTCAGTTCACAACCGGGACTCTCATCCGGCTTCATGATCGCTCATGTCTGCGCCGCCGCGCTGCTGAATGAAGCGAAGGTGCTCGCCCATCCGGCAAGCGTGGACAATGTTCCGACTTCAGGCGACAAAGAGGATCACGTTTCGATGGGCATGACCGCTGCTCTGAAGCTCCGCCAAATAGTCACGAATGCGGAACAAGTGCTTGCTATCGAATTGCTTGCAGCCGCTGAAGGTCTGGATTACCGGCTGCCGCTGCGCTCGTCGAAACCGGTTGAAAAAGCCCGCGGAATTCTTCGCAGCCTCGTTCCGGGACTTAAGACAGACCGGCCGCTATCGTACGATATCGAGCGAACTGTCGCCATGATTCGCGCGGGACAATTCGACGAGTTCGTCGCATAACACCCAATTTCGGTTGTTCCTCCATCGCAGGCTGGTGCCCGGCTAATTGGGTGCCCGCTCGCGCGGCGCCTCCGAGTCTGAGAGCTTCTCGACCGTCACCCGCGCTGACCACTCGGCGCCGGCGAGAACGATCAAAGTCGCAATGAAGGACCAGAGGACGATGCTGATCGACTGGACGAAGGGCGGGACGTCCTTTTCGAGTTTGGCACGGAGCCAGGGCCACGTGAGTATGTTGACGTACTTCGAGATTTCCAGCAGAATCGCGACGGCAATGGATGAGGGTATCAATCGGCGGACAGGGATGCGCGTGTTTGGCAGTAGCCAATAAATGAGAAAGATGACGAGCGCCGTAGCCGGGAAGGCTGAGGCTTTGAAAACGATGGCCTGCAACAGCGCGCCGAGCTTGGAAGAGCCGAAGTGAGAGCTGAGGAATTGCACGTTTAAGGTTGTGGCGCTGACGGAGGCGAGTACCAGCACGCCGCACCCGAAAATCAGGCCGAGGCTGACGATCTGATTCTGAAGAAAACTGCGATTGCGTTTGACCCGCCAGATCCGGTTGAGAGCGACCTCCAGCGGGACGAAGATGCCATTCGCGGTGAAAAGTAGAAGCGCCACCGAAAGCAGACTGAAGTTCCGCGCGTACGAGGCGGGCAGCAGGTAGCTCCGAAAGTTCACGCCAAAGCCTTCGGGGAAGTAATTGGTAACGGTTTGGATGATGACGTCGACTGCCGGCCGCCAGTGGAGCACGTAACGGCAGAGCAGAAGCATTGCGACCAGGAACGGGAAGAACGAGATCAGGATGTTTACCGCGACTGCAAAGCTGTAGACATGCACTTCCGTCTCCAGCAGGAACAGGAGTGACGTCCGTATACTCGCCCACAGCGCACGCCAGGAGCGTACGCGCACGCGCGGGCCTAGATGGAACGGGTCGGGTGGTGGTGCGCCCTGCTCAACCGGCGCTTGCTGTAGAACTGCGGCCTCTTGCGGTATAAGCGCCTCTGCGCGTCGAAGGAACACGAAAGCTACTTCCCCGCACCCTGCACTTTGATGCCGGAGAGGTCGTAGACGCCTTCCTCACGCACATTCACGGTTCCCGTAAGCCTGTCGCCGACGTGAAGAGAGTTGAATTCAGCGGCCGATTTGATAGGGTACTCCATCGTCATCGCCTCCATGAAGTTAGGAATGGCAGCGGCATCGATCGTGGCGGTATGGTCCTTTGCATTGAGTGCGATGACTTTGCCGGATAGCGCGTAATGGCGTTCCGGGCCGCTGCTATGCGAGCTGCCGGAGCAGGCGGTCAGGAAGGCGATACAGAACGAGACGGCAACGGAAAGCAGCCTGGCGTACATCATCTCAGCGTAGCTGGTACGCCGCCACGCTTCGCAGAAGTATCAGGCTCGCACCCGGCAAAGCTCCCGGATATAATGCACCAAAGCCAGGAGGCCAATTATGGCGACCTTTGCACCGGAGCTGCCGGTAAACCCACCGGAGAGCTTCGCGAGCGATCTGGCGGGTATGGGGTATTTCTTCCTTGACCCACAGGGAGCGGCGAGGCGAGTGTACAGCAAGTGGTTCTGGGTGGGCCCGCTCATTGTGTTTTCGATCGTCTCGGCGGTGGCTAGCTACCTGCTGATGCCGATCGTACAGCACGTGATGGAGATCGCGCCGCTGCCGGAGGGCGCATCGCCCGAACAGTATCAGAAGGGCATAGCGCTGAGCCTGAAGATCCAGCGGTTCTCGGTGTACCTGATGCCGGTATATGCGTTTGTGATTTTCGCAATCCAATCGGCCGTTCTGCTGGGAATGAGCGCGGTAACCGGCGTAAAAGCGAAGTTCGGCGAGCTGTTTAACCTGGTGGCTGGCTGCAGCTTGATTCAGGTGCTGGCAGCGGTTGCCGCCGTGGTTGTGGTGAAAGCGAAGGGGGACGTGTCAACCATGGCGGAGCTGAAACCGCCGCTCGGGTTAGATATCTTCCTCGGAGAGGGAACCAACAAGTACCTGACGGCTTTTCTCGGATACTTCTCGGTCTTCGAGATCTGGTGGATCGTGATGATCGTCCTGATCTTCAGCGCGGCATTCAAGGTGAACAAGGGGAAGGCCTTCACCGTGGTGGTCCCGCTCATTCTGCTGAATATTGCATTTCGAATGTTGGGAGCGTTTTTCCAACACTAGGGCCGCTCTACAATGGAGTCATGAAGGAGCCCCGATGAGTATTCTCGCGCATCCGCTGGTGCTAAACATCCGCGGGCCGGACCTGATCATTGTCGCCCTGGTGTTTCTCTTGTTTTTTGGCGGAAAGAAGCTTCCCGACCTCGCACGGGGACTGGGCGAGGGGATCAAGAACTTCAAGAATTCTGTGAAGAACGACCAAGAGCCGGGTCAGGAAGACAAAAAGACACAGGCGGGAGATTGATTTCAAGAGCCCGGATCAGAACATCAAACTTCTCTCCAAACCCCGCGAGGCGTCTCGCGGGGTTTTGCTTTTCATATGAACCGCTATTACTTTGCGGTCTTTTTCGGCGGTACGATCGCGTCCTTAACGGCCTTCGCGATGCGGAACTTCACGACCTTCTTGGCCGGAATCTTGATTGCTTCACCGGTTGCAGGATTGCGGCCCACACGAGCCTTGCGCTCCGCGCGAACGAGGCGGCCAATGCCGGGCAGCACGAACACGCCGTTCTTCTTCGTTTCACGAACCGCGAGTTCGGCGAGAGCTTCCATGAACTGCTTCGACACACGATTGTTGACACCCGTGGTTTCCGCGAGTTCCCTGACGATTGCGGTCTGGGTCATTCTTTTAACTTCTGCCATCTGAAAAACCTCCCTGGGTCTTTTATTGATTTCGGAGAAGACTTCGCTTTGCTCGCTTGGAATGCCCCGTAGCGGGACATAAAACAGAACGCGGCAAAAATGTTTAAGCTCCCCTTGGTCAACTTGATAATACGGGACTGCAACTGCGTTGTAAAGGACAAAACAGCAAAAAAGCGCGGTTTTATAGGGTTTTTGGGAGTGCGAGCTAGAAAAAAAGCCTAAAAACGGGCTTCGAAGCGGCTTGGGGAACACCAGGCAAGCACTCCGGGTGCACTCGAATGCGCAACGCTCGGGGTATAGCACGAGGCCATTGCTCTCGTACAGGCTTCATTTGGGCGCGGCCAAAGAATGGGTTTTGCGCTAGATGGTGTGAGTTTTCGGGGCCGCGATAGGGCGGACAACAGGGATGCTTCGGAAGGAATGCTTTCGATCGGTGAGGAGGTTGTACCGGATCAGATACCAGAGGGCGGCAATGCCGTCTTTCAAGCCGATTTTCTTGCCTTGTTCGTAAGTCCGGCCGTAGTAGCTGATGGGCACTTCGTAGGTGGCGCAGCCCAGCTTGCAGACCTTCGCGGTCACTTCGATTTCAAAGCCGAAACGGCTCGAGGTGATGATCATGTTCCGGATGATGTCGCCCCGGAAAGCCTTGTAGCCGGTTTCGACGTCCGAGAAATTAACGTTTGTCAGAAGATTGGAGAGGAAGGTCAGAGACTTGTTGGCCAGGTAGTGATAAAAATACAGGACCCGCGCGGCCTTGCGGACGAGGAACCGCGAGCCGTAGACGACATCAGCATGCCCGTCGACAATTGGCTGAATGACATCAACAATCTCGTCAGGGTCATACTCGAGATCGGCATCCTGAACGATAACGATTTCGCCGCGGCTGGCAGCGAAGCCGGCTTTTAAGGCCGCCGTCTTGCCGGAGTTGACGGGCAGGCGGAGCAGGCGGATGTTCGAATATCGCTGAACGAGAACCTCCGCTATGGCGTACGTGCGATCAGTAGAGCAGTCATCAACGATGATGATCTCCAGCAGATACGGCACATGCCGAAGCCTTTCCACTATCTGGGCAAGGGTCGCCTCTTCGTTATAAGCCGGGACGATAACCGACAGCAGTCCTTCACAAGGGTCCTGGATATGCATTGATTCCTACGATTGAATTTTACTTGCCTTCGTTTCGTGAGAGTGCGAACGAGGCGTTTTCATTAAACATCCTTAGACTTGCTCAGGGTTCACCCGTTTCAGATGCGTAGAAGTACTGTTTATCCCAGGCTCTTCGTTTGAGCGTGCGGCACTCGGTGCGCCACGCGTTCGCGACGAGGTTAGGTGAATCGGAGGAGACGCATTCACTATCATGAGATTAATGGATCATTCGACGGTCACCGTCTCTCGTCCCACGAGGAGAATGAGTGCAGCTACGTCACGAGTCGTTTGAAATCAATCACGCCCGGGTGGCGAAATCGGCAGACGCAAAGGACTTAAAATCCTTTTCGCCGCAAGGCGAGTGCGGGTTCAAGTCCCGCCCCGGGCACCACTTAACTTCTACCATTTTCAGGTGCTTAGCACCAGAACTCGTTTTTTGAGAGGCCTGGCCATCGAAGGGCCCGTCTCCCAATTTGCCTCCCAATTTCGACTCGGTCGCTGATTTGGCTCCCGATTCAGACCCGTTTGGCCTTACCTCGACCATCTGGCCACCTCGATACAAGAGGTCATTCACACATACCACGCCCGTAACACACTTGGAAATCGGCTCAGGGCGAGTCCCGACGATGTGAGAAGCGGTCATTTTGCATCTCCGGCTGACCTTAATCCCCGGGCAAGTCCGTTAGGCACCGTCTATCGAACAAGTCAACTTTACGATAAGCCGACTTCCAGAGGGCTGAGCGCAGATTTGTAAACGGTAGGCCGTTACTCACGGCGAATCTGCTACCGGCCACTCCGGACAACGTTCGTGTTGGAGACGAACGCGTTACAACACAGCCTGGAGTTGGTGGATTTGTGCGCGGCGTTTCGAGTGCAACCAAAGCTCGATAACGCTTGCGTTGATGGAGAAGCCGATCCAAAAGGCGATGCCGAAGAACTGGCTTGGGCCAAGATGCGTGCGAAAACTGGTGGCGAAGAATACTCCCATGACGGGACGCGTGGTTGCGATACCGAGCAGGATACCCACGGCTCGGGTCATCCACTCCCGCTTTCTCGAGGGCTCGTCGCGGAGGCGAAACCAATAGGCACGGCCCAGCGAGAACAGGAACCAGGTGTTAAAGACAAGGACGGCAGAGCGCTCGACCCAACCGCCGACGGCCCAGTAGCTCATTGCGTAGGCGGTGGCGCCCGTAACGAATCCGAAGGGAAAGAAGAGCCGCTCCAGCCATTCGCCGCCAGTCCGGCGCAGCAGCAAAGCGGCGGAGAGAAGCACGAAGATGGCCGCCGGGATGATGTGCATCGCAGTCAGCACCGCGTGCGACGAAAAGGTTGCGTCGAGTGACGCCATCTGCGGAGGGCCGCCGTGCGAGGGACGGATCAACTCGATGAGTCTGCGGACGACGACGGCGATCGCGATCAGGACGCATAACCAGAACCCGGCGAGAAGCCATAGAGGATGGCGGGAGGTTTCAGCCGATACATGCTGTTGCATGCTTTGGTCAGCCCTCGCGTAAGGCCACTAATGGATCGACGCGGCTTGCCCACCGGGCCGGGAGATAACAGGCCAACAGGGCGACTGCCAGCAGCACCGCTGCCGCTCCCGCTACGCTGACGGGATCGCCTGCGCTGACGCCATACAGCATTCGGCTTACCAGACGATCGACCAAGAGCGCCGCGGCGAAGCCAATCAGCACGCCCGTCATGACCAACGACATACCTTGCTTCAGAACCAG
>Ga0213872_10000683_pt1 | contig 25720 bp, 26 predicted proteins | sample VelepicomBERX_R2_FD_160071 | JGI IMG/M metagenome (GOLD analysis project Ga0213872, IMG submission 160071) | Rhizosphere microbial communities from Vellozia epidendroides in rupestrian grasslands, the National Park of Serra do Cipo, Brazil - RX_R2 | ecosystem: Host-associated > Plants > Roots >...
TGGCTCTGGCTCTCGGTCGTGCGCGCGCCGATCGCGCCCCAGGCGATCAGGTCGGCGATGTACTGCGGCGACAGCAGGTCGAGGAACTCGGTCGCGGCCGGCAGGCCCAGCGCCGTGATGTCGAGCAGCAGCTGGCGCGCGAGGCGCAGGCCCTCGTTCATGTGGAAGCTGCCGTCGAGGCGCGGGTCGTTGATATAGCCCTTCCAGCCGACCGTCGTGCGCGGCTTCTCGAAGTACACGCGCATCACGATCAGCAGGTCCTGGGCGAGCTCGGCGCGCACGCGCTTGAGCAGCTGCGCGTAGTCCATCGCCTGGTCGTGATCGTGGATCGAGCAGGGGCCGACGACGACGAGCAGGCGGTCGTCGCGACCGTGCAGCAGGTCGCCGATCTCGCGGCGTGCGCGCTCGACGAGCTCGAGCGACGCGGCCGGCAGCGGCAGCTCGTCGAGCAGCAGGGCCGGGCTGATCAGCGGCCGCACCGCGCCGATGCGGGTGTCGTCGGTGCGGGTCGTGTCGAGCGTCGCGTCGCGCGAGCCGGCCTCGCGGTCGTGCCTGGGGTCGTCGATGTGCATGGCGGTCTTCTTGCGATGGGTTCGCGCGATTATCGGCCGCCCGGGCTCCTGGGGGACAATCCGCGCCCATGCCGCCGATTCCCTACGCCCTTACCCGCCCGTTCCTGTTCGGCCTCGACCCCGAGCAGGCCCACGAGCTCACGCTCGGCTCGATCGCCCGCCTGCAGAACACGCCGGCCCAATGCCTGTGGGCGCAGACCCGCGTCGACGACCCGGTCGAGCTCGCGGGCCTGCGCTTCCCGAATCGCGTCGGCCTCGCCGCGGGCCTCGACAAGAACGGCCGCTGCATCGACGGCCTCGGCGCCATGGGCTTCGGCTTCATCGAGGTCGGCACGGTCACGCCCAAGGCCCAGCCCGGCAACCCGCGCCCGCGCATGTTCCGCCTGCCGCAGGCCGACGCGCTGATCAACCGCCTCGGCTTCAACAACGAAGGCCTCGACGCCTTCGTCGCCAATGTCCGGCAGGCGCGTTCGTTCCGCGCGGCCGGCGGCAAGCTCGGCCTGAACATCGGCAAGAACGCGGCGACGCCGATCGAGAACGCCGTCGACGACTACCTGCTCGGCCTCGAGGGCGTGTTCCCGCACGCCGACTACATCACCGTCAACATTTCGAGCCCGAACACCAAGAACCTGCGCGCGCTGCAGAGCGACGCGGCGCTCGACGCGCTGCTCGCGCCGCTCGCCGAACGCAAGGCCGCGCTGAGCGCGAGCACGGGCCGCCACGTGCCGATGTTCGTGAAGATCGCGCCCGACCTCGACGCGGCCCAGGTCGAGACGATCGCGCTGAGCCTGCGCCAGCACGGCATCGACGGCGTGATCGCGACGAACACGACGATCGCGCGCGACGCGGTCCAGGGCCTGCCCTACGCCGAAGAGACCGGCGGCCTTTCGGGTCGCCCGGTGTTCGCGGCGAGCAACCGCGTGATCGCGCTGCTGCGCAAGACGCTTGGGGCGGCCTATCCGATCATCGGCGTCGGCGGCGTCATGGGCGGCGCCGACGCGCGCGCCAAGCTCGACGCGGGCGCCGATCTCGTGCAGGTCTACACGGGCCTGATCTACCGCGGCCCGGCGCTCGTGCCCGAGGCCGCGCGCGCCTGCGCCGCGCGGCGCTAGAAGCGGCGCCCGCCCACGCGGGCACGACCGATGCGCCCGCTCACGCGGGCTTGGCGACGCCCGCGTGGATGCGCGCGTCGCCGACGCTCATCAGCACCTTCTGGCGGATCGAGTCGATGCGCCAGCCGCCGCCCGCGCGCACCGCGCCGAAGAAGTACAGGCAATGGGTGTTGAACTGCTCGCCCGCGGCGCCGCGCCGGAAGATCGCCATCGCGACCTTGAGGTCGGCGCGCGCGCCGCGCGCCTCGATCTCTATATTGCCGGCCAGGTGCTGGGTCGCGAGCGGGCCGAGCGCCGCGCGGCGCAGCTCGACGAAGCGCTCGCGCGTCAAGGTCTCGGGCGGCGTGCCGCGCAGCTCGCTGTAGTCGGTATGGAGCGAGTCGGCCAGGCAGGCGCCGAGGCCGTCCCAGTCCTTGAGGTCGAACGCGTTCGCGAAGCGCGCGACAAGCTGCTGCAGCTCGAGATGGGCGATCGCATCGTGCATGGCGGGATCTTGCCACCACCGCATCCCGCTTGACAGGGCGATTCGCCCATGGTGTACTAGTGACACCATACACGTTGACAGCAATACACCCATGAGCGAGTCGCTCGCCTTCAGCATCAACCCGGGGTCGCCCGAGCCGATCTACCGGCAGTTGATGGAACAGCTGCGCCGCCGCGTCGCGAGCGGTGCGCTCGTCGCGGGCCAGGAGCTGCCTTCGGTGCGCGAGCTCGCGCTCGCGCTCGCCGTCAACCCGATGACGATCTCCAAGGCCTACGGCCTGCTCGAGGCCGAGGGCCTGCTCGAGCGCCGCCGCGGCCTGTCGATGGTCGTCGCGGCCAAGCACCGTCACGCGCGCTCGCAGGCCGAGCGCATCGCGCTGCTGCGCCCCGCGCTGCAGCAGGCCGCCGAGGCTGCGCGCCAGCTCGAGGTCGGGCCGCGCGACGCGCTCGAACTGTTCAAGACGATTCTTCAGGAGGAGCCCAAATGACCACGCTCACGCTCTCCCAGCACGCCGCGCCCGGCGGCCTCGCGCTCGACGGCAGCGGCCCCGCCGCCTCGGTCGAGCTGCGCGGCCTGAGCCTCGCCTACGCGGGCCGGCCCGTGCTCGACGGCCTCGACTGGCGCCTGCTGCCCGGCCAGGTCGTCGGCCTGCTCGGCCGCAACGGCGTCGGCAAGACGACGCTGCTCGAGGCGTTGCTGGGCCTGCGCGACGCGCGGGCCGGCTCCGCGACGCTGTTCGGCCAGCCGCTCGCGACGCTCGACGACGCGACGCGCGCGCGCATCGGCTTCGTGCCGCAGCAGTCGCAGCTGTTCGACTGGCTCACGCCGCGCCAGCTGCTCGCGTATTTCCGCAGCTTCTACCCGAAGTGGAACGGCCCCAAGGCCGAGGCCCTGCTCGCGCGCTGGGAGATCCCGCAGGACCAGCAGATCGCCAAGCTCAGCGGCGGCCAGCAGCAGCGCCTGTCGATCGTGCGCGCGCTCGCGCCCGAGCCCGACCTGCTCGTGCTCGACGAGCCGGTCTCGAGCCTCGACCCGATCGGCCGGCGCGACTTCCTGCGCGAGCTCGTCGAGCAGGTGCTCGACCGCGGCACGACCGTCGTGTTCTCGACCCATATCCTCAGCGACCTCGAGCGCGTCGCGTTCAATGTCGCGTTCCTCGCGCACGGCAAGATCGCCGTCCAGGCGCCGCTCGCCGAGCTGATGGACGACTGCCGGCGCCTCACGGGGCCGGCGTCGCGCGTCGACGCGCATCTGCGCGCGCAAGGCCTGACGCCGCTGAGCCGGCGCGAGCTCGACGCCGGCCAGGTCGCCGTGCTCGCGGCGCACGCCGACGCCACGCTGCCCGAGGGCCTGCACGCCGAGCGCCTGAGCCTCGAGGACCTGTTCGCGGAGCTCACGCAATGAGCGCCGCCGCGCTGACGAACCCGGGCGGCGCGTTCGCGGGCCTGAGTCCGCTGCGCGCCGCGCTGCAGTCGCTCGCGAATTCGCAGACCTGCGTGAGCTGGGGGTTCTGGGCCCTGCTGTTCGTCGGCGTGCCGGCGGCCAGCGCGCTGATCAAGCCCAAGCTCGGCCTGCTGCTGCTCGCGGCCTTCGTCGTGATCGCACTGATCGGCCTGTGGGGCGCACTTGTGTCGAGCCTGCTGAACCAGAATCACCCGACGCTGGCACGCCTCGTGCCGGGCCAGCCGCGCCGCCTGCGCCTGGTTCTCGTGCTCAGCTATCTCGCGCTGAGCGTCGCCTCAGAACTGCTCGGCCGGGCCTTCGACGAACCCCGGATCGGCCTGTATGCGGCCGCGACGCTCGCCTATTTCGCGACCGGCGTGCGCTGGCCGCTGACCTGGGTCACGACCGCGCTGTTCGGCTTCGGGCCGCTGCTCGTGCGCAAGCTGCCGCTGGACGGCCGGATGCTCGTCGGCGAGCTGCTGCTGGCCGCGGCCAGCCCGCTGGGCCTGGCCTGCGTGCTCGCGGCCGCGTCGGTCTACCTCGCCGGCTTCGTGCGCGACGGCGGCGGCGCGCACGGGGCGGCCTACGAGCGCCTGCAGAAACGCCGCCGCGCGCTCAAGGCCTCGGTGGCCGGCGAGGCCGTGCAGTCGCCGTGGTTCCTCGGCACGCTGAGCCTGCGCGGCTATGGCCGCAGCTTCGAACGCACGCTTGCGCGCGCCGCGGCCGGCCGCGCCGGCTTCGACCGCGTGATGCTCGCGCTCGGGCCCCAGAGCCACCCGGCGACGATGCTGCAGGGCGTCGTGGTCCTGACGCTGCTCGTCGCGGTCGGCGTGATCGGCCTGTGGCTCGCGGGCAGCTTCCAGCACAGCGCGCAGGTCGGCGAGGGCTTCGCGAACGCCATGTTCGGCCTGCTCGGCGTGATGCTCAGCGCGCTCCAGCAGGTCCACGCCAGCATGGTCCGGCGCCGCCCCGAGCAGGGCCTCGTGAGCCTGCTGCCCGGCGTGCCGCGCGGCCGCGAGTTCAACCGCCGCTTTGCGCTCGCGCTGCTGCGCGACTACCTGACGCCCTGGGCGCTCGGCATGGCCGCGCTGAGCCTGCTGCTGGTCCCGCTCGGCGGCACGCGGCACGCACTCGTCGCGTTCGGCGTCGCGCTGCTCGGCGGCGGCCTCGTGCTGTGGCGCGACTGGACCGGCGTCGCGCTGATCAAGGGCTGGCTCGCCGTGCTGATCTACGTGCCGATCGCGTCGGCCGCCGTCGCCGCGCGCTGGGCGCTCGACGCGCGCCGGCTCGACACGTCGGAGCTGCTGCTCGTCGCGGCGCTCGTGCTCGTGCCGCTCTACGCCTGGCGCTGGCGCGTCGCGCTGCGCGCGCCGATGGCCTGGCCCGCCGGGCGGCGCGGCTGACGCCCACAAAAAAGCCGGCCCGCGGGCCGGCTTTTCCTGCCACGGCGGAACTCAGGCGAAGTTCGCTTCGGCGAACGACCAGTTCACGAGGTTGCCGAGGAAGGTCTCGACGAACTTCTGGCGCAGGTTGCGGTAGTCGATGTAGTAGGCGTGTTCCCACACGTCGACGGTCAGCAGCGCCTTGTCGGCGGTCGTCAGCGGCGTGCCGGCGGCGCCCGTGTTGACGATGTCGACCGAGCCGTCGGCCTTCTTGACGAGCCAGGTCCAGCCCGAGCCGAAGTTGCCGACCGCGCTCTTCACGAACGCTTCCTTGAACGCGTCGTAGCTGCCCCATTTGGCGTCGATCGCCGCGGCGAGCGCGCCGCTCGGCGCACCGCCGCCCTGCGGCTTCATGCAGTTCCAGAAGAAGGTGTGGTTCCAGATCTGCGCCGCGTTGTTGTAGACGCCGCCGCTGCTCTTCTTGACGATCTCTTCGAGCGTCAGCGATTCGAACTCGGTGCCCTTCTGCAGATTGTTCAGGTTCACCACATAGGCGTTGTGGTGCTTGCCGTGGTGGAACTCCAGCGTCTCGGCGCTGTAGTGCGGAGCCAGGGCGTCCTTGGCGTAGGGCAGTTCGGGCAGCTTGTGTTCCATGGTGATTCCTTAGCTTGGGTCTGTCAGGGGGATCAGGGGTTCCGGTCCTCGGCGGGCATTGTAGGCACGGCCTCGATGACATTCATCTGCGCACGGCCATCGGCGAGCACCGCGCGCACGGCCTGCCCCGGGCTCAGCTGGTGGACCGACGCGAGCGCGCGGCCGCTGCCGTCGTCGAGCCAGGCGTAGCCGCGCTCGAGCACGCGCTGCGGATCGAGCGCGGCGAGCCGCGCGGCGAGCGCGTCGACGCGGCGCACGCGCGTCGCGAGGTCCTGCGGCAGCGCCCGCGCGAGCCGCGCGCTCGAGCTCGCGAGGTGCTGGCGCTGCAGGTCCAGGCGGCGCTCGAGCGGCTGGGCAAGGCGCTGCTGCACGAGCGTCAGGCGGCGCTGCTCGCGCGCGAGCATGTCGCTGGGCCGCGCGAGGCGCAGCGCGGCGCGGTCGAGGCGCTGGCCGGCCTGCTGCAGGCGCCGCTCGACATGGATGGCGAGCTGGCGCGCGAGCCCGCCGAGCTGCTCGAGCAGCGCCGCGCGCGCGGGCGCGGCGAGCTCGGCCGCAGCCGTCGGCGTCGGCGCGCGCAGGTCGGCCGCGAGGTCGCAGAGTGTCACGTCGGTCTCGTGGCCGACGCCGCACACGAGCGGCAGGCCCGAGTTCGCGACCGCGTGGACGACGCGTTCGTCGTTGAAGGCCCAGAGGTCCTCGAGCGAGCCGCCGCCGCGCACGAGCAGCAGCGCGTCGAGGCCGTCGCGCGCGGCCCGCGCGTTCGCCGTCGCGATCGCCTGGACGAGCGCGGGCGGCGCGTCGGCGCCCTGCACGAGGCTCGGGTAGACGACGACCTCGACCTGCGGCGCGCGCCGCGCGAGCGCCGTCAGCACGTCGTGCAGCGCGGCGCCGGCCGTCGAGGTGATCACGCCGAGCCGTTCGGGAAACGCGGGCAGCGGCCGCTTGCGTGCGGGGTCGAACAGGCCCTGCGCCTCGAGCCGCGCCTTCAGGCGCAGGAACTGCTCGAACAGCGCGCCGGCGCCCGCGCGGCGCATCGCCTCGACGACGAACTGCAGCTCGCCGCGCGGCTCGTACAAGGCGATGCGGCCGCGCAGCTCGACGAGCGCGCCGTCGGCCGGCGCGAAGTCGAGCAGGCCCGCGGCGCGCCGGAACATCGCGCAGCGCAGCGTCGCGTTGCCGCCGTCGGCGTCCTTGAGGCTGAAGTAGCAATGCCCGCTCGCCGCGCGCGTGAAACCGGAGATTTCGCCGCGCACGCCGACCGCGCCGAAGCGCGCGGCGAGGCTGTCGGACACCGCGCTCAGCAGCCCGGCGACGCCCCAGACCATGCGTCCTGGCGCGCTGCCACGCTCGGACCCCCGATCGAATGGGGGCTGCGCACGCTCATCCATGCGCAAACCCAATGCCGACGCGGGTCGAGAACTCCACAGCCGCATGAATACTGGGCCGGCGGGCGATTTGCCCCGTCACGGCCTTGTCATGCACATATAAGCGCTTGTTTTTCAAACTAAATTTCCTGCCGCTTCTTGAGGCAATCGCTACAAGGCCTTGATTTGACGGGCCCCGCGGCGCGCCGGCCAGGGCTTACCCACAAAGTTATCCACAGCAGCGGTGGATGGCTCGCGGGGGGCCGCGGCGGGCCGCCGCGAAGTCGTCCGGCGCACCCGGGCTTGGGGCCATAATCGCGCGCAATCTTGTCGGCGCGACCGCGCATTGCCCGGGAGACATTCTTGTTTTCGATCATACAAGCGGCCGGTTGGCCGATCTGGCCCTTGCTCCTGTGCTCCGTCGTGGCCCTGGCCCTCGTGATCGAGCGCCTGTCGTCGCTGCGCACGCGCCGCGTCGCGCCGAACAAGCTGCTCGACGAAGTGCTCGGCGTGAGCAGCCAGTCGCTGCCCTCGCCCGACATCGTCGCGCGGCTCGCCGAGAACTCGGTGCTCGGCCAGGTGCTCGCCGCGGGGCTGCGCGCGCTCAACGCGACGCCGCGCCTGCCCGAACAGCAGCTGCGCGAGGTGTTCGAGTCGGCCGGCCGGCGCGCCGCCCACGACCTCGAGCGCTACCTGAACACGCTCGGCACGATCGCGACGGCCGCGCCGCTGCTGGGCCTGCTCGGCACCGTCGTCGGCATGATCGAGATCTTCGGCAGCCAGACGCCCGGCGCCGGCAACCCGACCCAGCTCGCCCACGGCATCTCGATCGCGCTCTACAACACGGCGTTCGGCCTGATGGTCGCGATCCCCTCGCTGATGTTCTACCGCTACTTCCGCGGCCGCGTCGACGAGTACCTGCTCGAGCTCGAGCAGTCGGCCGAGCAGCTGCTCCACCATCTGCGCCGCTTCATGGCCTGACGCCGATGAAGTTCCGCACGCGCCACCGCGAAGAACCGGAGATCAACCTGATCCCGTTCATCGACGTGCTCCTGGTGATCCTGATCTTCGTGATGCTGTCGACGACCTACTCGAAGTTCACCGAGCTCCAGGTCACGTTGCCGACCGCCCAGGCCGACAAGCTCCAGGAAAAGCCGGCCGAGATCATCGTCGCCGTGTCCGCCGACGGCCGCTACGTCGTCGACCACCAGCCGGTCGAGGGCCGCTCGGTCGAGCTGCTCGCCGAGGCGCTCACGAACGCCGCGCACGGCAACGCCGAGACCATGGTGATCGTGTCGGCCGACGCCGCGTCGGCGCACCAGTCGGTCATCAACGTCATGGACGCCGCGCGCCGCGCCGGCCTGTCGCGCCTGACCTTCGCGGCCCAGACCGGGTCGAACTGATGCAGGCAGGCCCCGGCCGCGACGTCGGCCTGGCGGCGCGCCTCGCCGCGCGCCTGCAGCGCGAATGGCTCGTCGGCGGCCCGCTCGCGGCCGCTCTGACGCCCCTCGCCTGGCTTTACCGCGGCGTCGCCGCGCTGCGCGCCGCGCTCTACCGCGCGGGCCTGCTGCGCGTCGCCGCGCTGCCGGTGCCGGTGCTCGTCGTCGGCAACTGGATCGTCGGCGGCGCGGGCAAGACCCCGACCACGCTGGCCCTGCTCGCGCTCGCGCGCCGACGGAGCTGGCGCGTCGGCGTGGTCTCGCGCGGCTACGGCCGCACGGACGGCGCGGTGCGCCTCGTCACGCGCGCGGCGACGCCGGCCGAGGTCGGCGACGAGCCGCTGCTGATCCACCTGCGCTCGGGCGCGCCGGTCGCCGTCGGCGCCGACCGCGTCGCGGCCGCCGAGGCCCTGCTCGCCGCGCACCCGGACCTGCAGCTGATCCTCAGCGACGACGGCCTCCAGCACCTGCGCCTGCCGCGTGCCCTGAGCCTGCTCGTGTTCGACGAGCGCGGCTTCGGCAACGGCGCCGTGCTGCCGGCCGGACCGCTGCGCCAGCCCGCGCGCGCGACGCTGCGCGCCGACGAGCTCGTGCTCTACAACGCCACGGCGCCGAGCACGCCGCTGCCGGGCTTCGTGGCCGCGCGCGGCCTCTGCGGCGCCGTCGCGCTCGCCGACTGGTGGGCCGGCAAGCCCGCGGCGCTCGACGTGCTGCATGCCTTGCGCGGGCGCCCGCTGACGGCGTGCGCGGGCCTCGCGCGGCCGCAGCGCTTCTTCGCGATGCTCGCGGAGCAGGGCCTCGCGTTCGCGCCGCTCGCCCTGCCCGACCACCACGACTTCGCGACCCTGCCCTGGCCTGCCGACGCGGCCGACGTGCTCGTGACCGAAAAGGACGCGGTCAAGCTGCGGCCCGAGCGCGTCGGCGCCACGCGCGTGTGGGTCGTGGCGCTAGACTTCGCACCCGAACCTGCTTTTGAAGACGCCCTGCGCGCGCGGCTCGCGCCGCTGCTGCCCGGGGCCTGAACACGATGGACCAACGCCTGCTGCACATGCTCGTCTGCCCGATCTGCAAGGGCCCGCTGACCGCCCTGCGCGACGGCGCCACCTTCGAGCTGCTGTGCGCGGCCGACCGGCTCGCTTTCCCGGTGCGCGACGGCATCCCGGTGATGCTCGAGGGCGAGGCGCGCAGCGTCGACGCGGCCGAGGACTCCCAGGCGCCGCAGGCCTGAACGGCATGACGGACCAGGGTTTCACCGTCATCGTCCCCGCGCGGCTCGCCTCGACGCGCCTGCCCGGCAAGCCGCTCGCCGACATCGGCGGCCTGCCGATGATCGTGCGCGTCGCGCGCCAGGCCGCGCGCTCGGGTGCTACGCGCGTGGTCGTCGCGGCCGACGACGCGAGCGTCGTCGCGGCCTGCGAGGCCCATGGCGTCGCGGCGCTGCTCACGCGCGTCGATCACGTGTCGGGCAGCGACCGCCTCGCCGAGGCCTGCGCGCGGCTGGGCCTCGCGGACGACGCGCTCGTCGTCAACGTCCAGGGCGACGAGCCGTTGATCGCGCCCGCGATGATCGACGCCTGCGCGCAACTGCTGCGCGAGCGCCCCGAATGCGTGATGAGCACGGTCGCCCACGCGCTCGACGACGCGGCCGAGTTCGCGAGCCCGAACGTCGTCAAGCTCGTGACCGACGCGCGCGGCCTGGCCCTGTACTTCTCGCGCGCGCCACTGCCCTGGTGGCGCGACGCGCCGGCTCCGGCGACGCCGAAGCCCGGCACGGCGCTGCGCCATGTCGGCATCTACGGCTATCGCGCCGGCTTCCTGCGGCGATTCCCGACGCTCGCGCAGAGCCCGCTCGAGCAGATCGAATCGCTCGAGCAGCTGCGCGTGCTCTGGCACGGCGAGCGCATCGCCGTGCACGTGAGCGCCGAGCGCCCGGGCCCCGGCGTCGACACGCCGGAGGATCTCGCGCGCGTGCGCGCGCTCGTCGCCGCCGGCGCCTGAACGCCCGCCCCGCCGCGGGCAACTACCGTGGCACGCGCGCCGCGCCAGCCCTAGTCTCGACGCCATGCACCGTCGCTCGCGCCACGGCGGTGCGCGTGGCCCGTTCGTGAGGCGTCGCCGCGCGCGTGGCGTCAGGGTCTGTTGGGATGCCCATGCTATCCTCGCCCGCAGTGCAAGGGCGCGGATGCGCCCTTTTCAATGATTGAGGAGACCCATGCGACTGATTCTTCTGGGCGCCCCCGGCGCAGGCAAAGGCACGCAAGCTGCCTTCATCTGCCAGAAATTCGGCATCCCGCAGATTTCGACCGGCGACATGCTGCGCGCCGCCGTCAAGGCCGGCACCGAGCTGGGCCTGGCCGCCAAGAAGGTCATGGACGCCGGCGGCCTCGTCAGCGACGACATCATCATCGGCCTCGTCAAGGAGCGCATCGCGCAGGCCGACTGCGCGAAGGGCTTCCTGTTCGACGGCTTCCCGCGCACGATCCCGCAGGCCGACGCGATGAAGCAGGCCGGCGTGCACCTCGACTACGTGCTCGAGATCGACGTGCCCTTCGACGCGATCATCGAGCGCATGAGCGGCCGCCGCGTCCACGTCGCGTCGGGCCGCACCTACCACGTCAAGTTCAACCCGCCCAAGGTCGACGGCCGCGACGACGCGACCGGCGAGGAGCTGATCCAGCGCGAGGACGACAAGGAAGCCACGGTACGCAAGCGCCTCGACGTCTACGAGGCGCAGACGCGCCCGCTCGTCGGCTACTACTCGGACTGGGCCGCGCGCGGCGAGGCCGGCGCGCCCAAGTACCGCCGCATCGCCGGCCTCGGCTCGGTCGAGGAGATCACGCAGCGCGCGCTCGCGGCGCTCGCCTGATCGAAGAACGCCGGACATCAAATATTCCGCGCCAGCCGCCCCCGGGCGGCTTTTGATTGCGCTCAAATTGACGTTTACGTCAACGTCACATCACAGGAGACTCGAATGGACATCAAGGGCAAGGTTTTCATCGTCACGGGCGGCGCCTCGGGCCTCGGCGAGGGCACGGCGCGCATGTTCGCGCGCGAGGGCGCGAGCGTCGTGATCGCCGACCTGCAGGAAGCGCGCGGCGCGGCGCTCGCGGCCGAGCTCGGCGGCGCCTTCGTCAAGTGCGACGTGAGCCAGGAGGACGACGGCCGCCGCGTCGTCGCGAAGGCCCGCGAGCTCGGCAAGCTCATGGGCCTGGTCAACTGCGCGGGCATCGCGCCGGCCGCGAAGACCGTCGGCAAGGACGGCGCGCACCCGCTCGCGCTGTTCGCGAAGACCGTGACGGTGAACCTGATCGGCTCCTTCAACATGATCCGCCTCGCCGCGGAGGCGATGGCCGCGAACGAGCCCGAGGCCACCGGCGAGCGCGGCGTGATCGTCTCGACCGCCTCGGTCGCGGCCTTCGACGGCCAGATCGGCCAGGCCGCGTACGCGGCGTCCAAGGGCGGCGTCGTCGGCATGACGCTGCCGATCGCGCGCGACCTCGCGCGCTCGGGCATCCGCAACATGACGATCGCGCCGGGCATCTTCGGCACGCCGATGCTGTTCGGCATGCCGCAGGAGGTGCAGGACGCGCTCGCCGCGAGCGTGCCCTTCCCGTCGCGCCTCGGCCGCCCCGAGGACTACGCCAAGCTCGTGCACCAGATCGTCACGAACGACATGCTCAACGGCGAAGTCATCCGCCTCGACGGCGCGATCCGCATGGCGCCGAAATAAGGAGCCCCTCGCCCAGGCGCAAGGCCTGGTCGGTCCCCCGAGGGGACGACATGCCGCGCCGGGCCGGCCCGGCACGACATGCCAGCCGGCCGCCCTTGGGAGCGGCCCGGCGGGCAGCCGAAAGACCGCGCTTCGGTCAGCGTTCCGGCAAGCAAAAGGCCGCCCGAGGGCGGCCTTTTGCTTGAGCGCGACTGGCCTTTCGGCCAGCGCATGCTCACTTCTTGCGCGACTGCAGGATCCACAGATGGGCCAGGTCGGCCGAGCCGTCCGAGCCCTTGACCGTGCGCCAGGTGGCTTGCGCCGCGCTCGCGTTGCCGGCCAGGTACTGGGCCAGGCCCAGGTAGAGCTTGGCGTCCTCGGGGTGCTTGAGGTTGCCCTTGTCGATGCCGTCCTTGATCAGCTGGACGCCCTGGGCGCCCTGGCCGCGCATGACTTCGGCGAGGCCGAGGTTGACCTGCGCGTCGCCCTGCGGCGCGTCCTTCGCGGCCTTCTCGTCGGCGGCCTGGCTGGCCTTGGCCTCGCCGATCTTCTTGACCATCAGGTCGAGCAGACGCTTGTGGCGCGCGCCCTGGTCGCCCTGGCCGAGCACGCCGGCCGAGATCCCCTTCTCGACGACGACCTTGCCCTCTTCGGGGAAGCCGGCCGCCGCGGCGAGCTGGGCGAGCTCCATGTAGTCGTCGACGCCGCGCATATTGCCGGTGGCGAGGCGCAGGCGCAGCACGTCGAGGTTGAAGCGGTCCGAGAAGCCCTTCTTGCGCGTCGTCTGGTCGAGGACCTGGGCCCACAGCTTCGGGCTCGGGTAGAAGTTCAGCATCTGCTCGACCGCGAAGGCCTGGGCATTGCCGTCGCCCTTCTTGTCGGCGGCGGCGAGCAGCAGGTTGAGCTTGTCCATGCTCGGCGCACGACCCGCCTTCACGTCGGCGTTGATCTCGTCCGTCGTGTTCTTGATGATCGTCGTCATGTCGCCCGACAGGAACTGCGAGCGCGTCAGGATCGCCTTGGCGCCGGGGTCGGTGCCGCCTTCCTTGACGTAGCGGTCGGCCCAGGTGCCGGCCTTGGCGTTGTCGTTCGCGCGCGAGTAGGTGCCCGCGATCGCGTACATGAACTGGAGCTGCTGCGGCGCGCCGAGGCGGCCGAGACCCTTGAGCGCGTCGAACGCGTGCGCCATCGTGTCGCCGTCGCCCGCGCCCTGCGCGGCCGAGAAGCGCATGTACTCGATCATGTAGTTCTCGCCGGCCGTGCGGCCCGCGACGCCGCTGGCCTCCTGGATCTTGCCCAGGGCGTCCTTGTACTTGCCGGCCTTGATCAGCGCGCTCGCGTCCTTGAGGGGCTTGCCGACCTCGGGGCGAACGGCGTCGGCCTGTGCGCTGGCCGTTGCGAAACCGAGTTGGCCGGCGGGGGCCGCACCCAGCACGAGGGCCGCGGCGCCGACGGCGGCGCTCGCCAGAGTCTTGAATTTCATCTTTTCCGATCTCCTAAGTGCAAACGCGCCGCCCTCGCGGGTGGCGCGTTTCGTTCACATGCAAAGGCGGCCTGCCGTCACTGAGCGAATTGCTCGTTGCCGACCATGCCCATCTTCTTGACGCCGTGGCGCTGGGCCGAAGCCATCACGTGCGCGACCGCGCCGTAGTCCACCAGCTTGTTCGGCTTGATGTGGACCTCGGGCTGGTCGGGCTCGTTGGCGACGCCCTGGAACTTGTCCTCGAGCTGCGCCGTCGTGATCGACGTGCCGTCCCAGCTCAGCGAACCGTCGAAGTCGATGAAGACTTCGTGCACGACCGGCGGCGTGGGCGGCTGGTTGTGGCTCGGCGGCGGCATGTCGAGATTGATGGTGTGCAGCTGGATCGGGATGGTGATGATGAGCATCACCAGCAGGACCAGCATCACGTCGATCAGGGGCGTCGTGTTGACGTCCATCATCGGCTCGGCATCACCCGAGTCCGACGATGCGTTGCCTACGTTCATTCCCATGCTTGGATTCTCCTGCCCTTACTGGCGCGCCGGCGGCTCGGTGACGAAGTGGATGCTCATGATGCCAGCACGCTGGCACGCGAACACCACCTTGCCGACGGCCTCGTAGCGCGCATCCTTGTCGCCACGGATGTGGACCTGGGGCTGCGGGTTCTTCACGGCTTCCTTCTTCAGGCGCGTGACGAGCGCGTCGATGTCAGGCACCGGCGCAGTGGCCCAGTACATCTCGCCGTCCTTGGTGACCGCGATTTCGATGTTCTCCGGCTTGGTGACCCGTACGTTGTCTGTCTCTTTGGGGAGCGTCAGGTTGACGGACTGGGTCACCACGGGAACGGTGATGAGGAAGATGATCAGCAGAACCAACATCACGTCCACGAGGGGCGTGGTGTTGATTGCCGAGACCACATCATCATCGCCGGAAGAGGATCCGACGTTCATGCCCATGGTGGGTTCTCCGAAAGCCTAAACAACGATCAGCGCTTGACGCGGTTGCCCATCAGCACGCCGTGCAGGTCGGCGGCGAAGGCACGGACTTCGCCCATGACCTTCTTGTTGCGGGTGATCAGCCAGTTGTAGCCGAGCACGGCCGGAACGGCAACGGCCAGACCGAAGGCGGTCATGATCAGCGCTTCACCGACGGGGCCGGCGACCTTGTCGATCGAGGCCTGACCGGCGGCGCCGATCTTGGTCAGCGCTTGCAGAATGCCCCACACCGTGCCGAACAGGCCAACGAACGGCGCGGTCGAACCGACGGTGGCCAGGAAGCCCAGGCCCGAAGCGACGCGGGTGTTGACTTCGCCGACGGCGCGGTCGACGTTCATCGTGACCCACGAGCTGTGGTCGATGTTCTCGGTCAGCGCGCCTTCATGGTGCTCCGAAGCCTCGATGCCCGTGCCGGCGATGTAGCGGAACGCGCCGGTCTCCTTCAGGCTCTTCATGCCTTCGGCCAGGCTGGCCTTCTTGAAGAACGAGAAGCGGACTTCCTTGGCTTCGCCGAGCAGCTTTTGCGTGTCGACGAGCTTCGTGATCAGGATGTACCAGCTGCCGGCGGACATGATCAGCAGCAGGGCCAGCACGGTCTTCGAGACGGCGTCGCCGTCACGGATCATCGCGGTCAGGCCGTAGGGGTTCTCCTTTTCGGCCGGGGCGGCGGCGGGAGCGTCGGGAGCCGAGGCAGCGGTATCGGTCGCGGCGGCCACCGGAGCGGCCGAGGCGGCGTCCGAAGCGGCTTGGTCTTGCGCGTAAGCGGGCGCCATCGCCACGGTCGCGGCCAGTGCAATTGCGGCAACGAAGCCGGTGATGCGAGAGGTCATGGAGTCGACTCCTAGGGGAAAAAAGGGTTGTTCAGAGAATTCGCGCGGGAGCCCGGTCGGTCGGTCCCTGGAGCGGGCGCCTGCGCTGATAAAAAACTGCGGTCCGGCCGGAATTACTCGTTATGGAAAACGAAGTCCTGTACGAACACATGGTCGCCCGGGCACTCGTAGCTCTCGCTCAGCGTCTGCTGGATCGAGTTGGTCAGCGCGCGCTGGACCTTGCGGTCGATGCCGGCGACCTTGGTCGGCTTGATCTCGGCAGACACGACGCGACCGGCCTTGACCGTTGCCGTCACGTGGAACTCGACGTCGCCGCTGAAGTCCATCGTGATCTCGGGCTTGCTCATCTTCGTGCAGACCATGCCGGCCGTGATCGGGCCGGTATGGGCCGGCGGCGCCGGGGCGGCCGGAGCCGGGGTCGCGCGGACCGGGGCGGCCGGCGGCGGCACGTTGGTCGTCGGCGCGGCCATCGTCACCGGCGGCGGCGGGGCCGTCACGACGACTTCGGGCGGCGGCACGAACGGCGGCGGCGGCGCCTTCAGGTCGGGCGGCGGCGGCACGACCTTCTCCGGAGGAGGCGGCGGCTTGACCTGTTCCTCGATGACCTTGACGTCGACCGGGCCCTTGATCGCTTCCTTGATCTTCTGGCCGAGGCCCAGATATAGACCCCAGAAGATGATGACGTGAATCAGGATCACGAAGCCGATGCCGGCCATCCGCGACGAACTGTTCTTGTCCTGCGCAAAATTCATGCGCGCTCCTTCGTAAGACTTCTCATCTTGTTCAAAGATGCTTGCGGGCCATGGCCTTGGCCGGTCATCACCCGCATGCAGCGCCGATACCACAGCATGCGACGCAACAAAAATGCCCGCTGGCTTTGGGCCACGGGCCTTACGCGCCTGGAGCCAACGTCGCTGTGCAGAGACGATGGCTTCAAACAACGAAGGTCAAAGTTTAACCGAACTACATTTGTGTTCCGTCATGGGATTTTCCCGAGCCGGACGGGGCGTCGAGGGTTTCGCCGAGTTTCATGTTCATGACAATGGCGATAGAGAGCAAGCAAACGTCACGCAAGCCCCTTCTTCCGTCTCTTGTTAACCCTGATCGAGGCGCGGCACGGCGGCGAGCAGGCGCCGCGTGTAGTCTTGTTTCGGCGCCGTCAGCACGGCCTCGCAAGGCCCCGCTTCGACGATGCGCCCGGCCTGCATCACGGCGACCTCGTCGGCGATGTACTCGACCACGCCGAGGTTGTGGGTGATGAATAGATAGGCAAGGCCGCGCTCGCGCTGAAGCTCGCGCAGCAGGTTCAGGATCTGCGCCTGGACCGAGACGTCGAGCGCCGAGGTCGGCTCGTCGCACACGATCAGGCGCGGCTCGACGGCGAGCGCGCGCGCGATCGCGACGCGCTGACGCTGCCCGCCCGAGAATTCGTGCGGCCAACGCCCCAAGGAGTCGGCGCGCAGGCCGACCTGGTCGACCAGCTCGAGCAGCAGGCGACGCCGCGCTGCGCCGTCGAGTTCGGGCCGCAGGGCCTCGAGCCCCTCTGCGAGGGTATCCTCGACGCGCAGGCGCGGGTTCAGCGACGCGTAGGGGTCCTGGAAGATGATCTGCACGCCGCGGCGCGCGCGCTTCAGGGCCTCGCCCTCCAGCGCGAACAGGTCCTGGCCCTCGAATAGCGCCTGCCCGCCGAGCTCGGCACGGCCGCGCAGCAATTGCACGATCGCCTTGCCGGAGGTCGTCTTGCCGCAGCCCGACTCGCCGACGAGCGCGAGCGCGCGGCCCGGCCGCACCGCATAGGACACGCCGTCGACGGCCGTGAACCAGGCGGTCGTCGCGCCGCGCAGGTTGCGGCGCAGCGGGTAGCGCACGCGCAGGTCGCGCACGTCGAGCAGCGGTGCCGCGTCCACCGCGCCCGCGGCGGACGACGCGCCCGTGACGCGCGGCGCGGCAACGCCGGCGGCGGCGGGAACGGCCGCAGCGGCCGTCGAGCCGTCGTCCGAAGGCGTCGGAAACGGGGTTTCGTAGAGCAGGCAACGCACCTCGCGACCCGGCGAAGTTACGTCGAGTTTCGGCTTGGTATCGATACAACGGGACATTGCGCGGCCACAACGCGGGGCAAAACGGCAGCCCGCGAACTCCTGCGACAGCGCCGGCACGGTGCCCGCGATCGCCGCGAGCGGCCGGCCGCGCCGGTCCGCCCCGGGCAGCGCCTGCAACAGGGCGCGCGCGTAGGGGTGGTGCGGGGCGGCGAAGAACTCGGCGGCCGGCGCGACCTCGACGATCTGGCCCGCGTACATCAGCGCGACGCGCTGGGCCACGCCGGCGACGACGGCGAGGTCGTGCGTGATCAGCAGCACGCCGAGGCGGCGCTCGGCCTGGAGCTCGCGCAGCAGCGCGAGGATCTGCGCCTGGATCGTCACGTCGAGCGCGGTGGTCGGCTCGTCGGCGATCAGGTAGTCGGGCTCGCCGGCCAGCGTCATCGCGATCATCACGCGCTGCTTCTGGCCGCCCGACAGGCGGAACGGGTAGTCGTCGATGCGGCGCTCGGGCTCGGGGATGCCGACGCGGCCCAGCCATTCGATCGCCTTGGCGCGCGCGGCCGCGCCGCGCAGCGCGGTATGCGCCTCGATCGCCTCGACGATCTGCGCGCCGACCTTCATGATCGGGTTCAGGCTCGTCGCCGGCTCCTGGAAGATCATGCCGACGCGGCCGCCGCGCACCGCGCGCATCTGCGCCTCGGGCAGCGCGAGCAGCTCGCGCGCGTCGAGCGTCACGCTGCCGCCGCGCACGCGGCCGTTGTCGGGCAGCAGGCGCATCAGCGCGAGCGCCGTCATGCTCTTGCCGCAGCCCGACTCGCCGACGAGCGCGAAGGTCTCGCCGCGCGCGAGCGCGAGGTCGAGGCCGTCGATCGCGCGCACGAGGCCCGCCTCGGCGTCGAGCGCGACGCGCAGCCCGGTCGTGCTCAGCATGGCGGCACCGCCTTGTGCCTGCGATGCCAGGGCCGCTGCGCACGCGCGCGCGGGTCGAACGCGTCGCGCACCGCGTCGGCGAACAGGTTCGCCGCGAGCACGAGCGCGACCATGAAGCCGAACGCCGCGGCGAAGCTCCACCAGACCAGCGGGTCGCGCGACATCTCGAGCCGCGCGAGGTTGATCATGCCGCCGAAGCTCGTCGTCGTCGGGTCGACGCCGACGCCGACGTAGGTCAGCACCGCCTCGTAGAGGATCAGGTCGGAGAAGTTCAGCACGGCCGTGATCAGCACCAGGTGCATCAGGTTGGGCACGATATGGCGGCGCATGATGCGCCACGGCGAGACGCCGAACGCCGTCGCGGCCTGCACGTAGTCGAGCTCGCGCAGCTTGAGCGTCTCGGCGCGCACGAGCCGGCACAGGCCCGACCAGCCGGTGATGCCCAGCACCGCGCAGAGCAAAAACATCTTGAGGTCGCCGCGCTCGGCGGCGGTCTCGAACAGCTGCGGGTTCTGGTCGAGGAAGACCTGCACCATCAGCACGCAGGCCGCGATCAGCAGCACGTTGGGCACCGAGGCGAGCAGCGTGTACAGGTACTGGATCGCGTCGTCGATCCAGCCGCGGAAATAGCCGGCGAGCACGCCGAGCCCCAGCGCGAACGGCAGCGTCGCGAGCGTCGACAGCGCGCCGATCACGAAGGCCGTGCGCACGCTCTTGAGCGACTGGTAGAGCACGTCGTTGCCGGTGCGGTCGGTGCCGAGCACGTGGTAGGCGGGCATCAGCGCGAGCGTCGGCCCGAGCAGCAGGCACACGCAGGCCAGGGTCAGCCACAGCGCGCGCAGCGGGTGGACGGTGCGGTCGGCCGCGAGGTCGCGCGCCGCCAGGCGCCAGCCGCCATGCGTGGCGGCGAGGCGGGCCGCGATCGCGGCGAACAGCAGGGCCGCCGCGAGCGCGCCGCCAAACAGGCCCCACAGCGCACGCCGCACGACGTCGCCGGCCCAGTCACGCGCGGGGTCGGCAAGCGCGGCACCGCCGAACGCGAGGCGCGGGAACGCGCGCGCGACGGCCTGGCCCGGCAGCATGCCGACGTCGCCGCTCGCCTCACGGCTGAAGCCCCGCCACGCGAGCGGCGCCGAGTAGCTGGTCTCGCGCATCGCAAGCTGGCGCTGCATCAGCGCGTCGAGCAGCGAGCGCGCGTGGGTGTCGTAGACCGTCTGGCCCGCGGGGCCAGCGTCGAGCGCGACGCGGTAATGCACGCTGTCGGCCAGCGTCACGAGCAGGAACAGCGCGAGCAGCGCGCCCGCGGCGACGCCGACCGGGTCGCGCAGCACGCGGCCCCAGGTCGCGGCCTGGGTGGCCTGACGGCGCAGGCCGAAGCAATACAGCGCGAGCCCGGCCATCAGCAGCCAGATCGCCGCGTCGGTCCACAGCAGGACGGGTTTGATCATCGTCGTCGTCTCAGCTCAGCCGCACGCGCGGGTCGATCCAGGTGTAGGCGATGTCGATCGCCGCGTTGCTCGCGATATAGAGCAGCGCGCCGAGGAAGACCATGGTGCGGACGATGGCGAAGTCCTGGCCGTTGATCGCGTCGATCACGAACGCGCCGAGACCCGGGATCGCGAAAAAGCTCTCGAACACCAGGCTGCCGAGGAACAGATAAGGCAGGTAGCCGCCCGCGCTCGTGACGATCGGGATGAGCGCGTTGCGCAGCACGTGGCGCAGCAGCACGACCTGCTCGGACAGGCCCTTGGCGCGCGCCGTCCGCACGTAGTCCTTGCCGATCTCCTCGAGCAGCATCGCGCGGTACAGGCGCGCCTCGCTGCCCAGGCGCGACAGCAGCGACAGCAGCACCGGCAGGACCAGGAAGCGCGCGGCGTCGAGGCCGGGCGCGTAGCCGTTGATCGGCACGAGACGCAGCACGCGCGAGAACAGGAACTGGCCGACGATGATGTAGAACAGGCTCGAGATCGACAGCATCAGCACGCACAGCACGACGCCCCAGAAGTCGATGCGGGTATTGCGGAAGAACGCGAGCAGCACCGCGAAGCCGACCGTCACGATCAGCTGCAGCGCGAACAGCGGCAGCGCGAGCTGCAGGCTCACGGCCATGCGGGTCTTGACCTCGGTGCCGATATTGACGGCCTGGCGCGCGTCGGAGCGGCCGAAGTCGAACGCGAACAGCGAGATCGAGCGCTCCCACAGCACGGTCTGCGTCAGACGGTCCGTACCCTGGGCCTGCGCGTCCCACCAGATCGGCTTGTCGTAGCCGCGCTCGGCCTTCCACAGCTCGATCTGCTGCTGCGTGATGCGCTTGCCGCCGATATTGAGCCGCGCCATGTCGTCGGGCGTGTTCACGGCGAAGAACAGGCAGAAGGTCAGCAGGTTCACGCCGAGGAGGATCAGCGCGCCGTAGGCGACGCGACGCACGATGTAGTTGAGCATCGCGTCAGCCCTCCCCCCGCGCCGCGGCCGGCAGCGCGGTCGCGCGCTCGCGCGCCGCGAAGCTCGCGCGCAGGCGCCCGGCGACGAGCAGCGCGCCGAACGCGAGCCCGACCAGCGGCCACCAGACCGGCCGGTTCCACGCGGCGAGGCGCGCCGCGCGCGCGGCCGTGTCGACGCGGTAGTAGCGCGCCTTGTCCTGAATCACGACGCCGGGCTTGCCGTTGTGGACCCAGGGCTGGAACGCGAGGCCCGAATAGGACCAGAAGCCGAGCGCGAGCGGCGCGTCGGCGCGGATCAGCGCCGTCATCTGGTCGATCACCTGCTGCTTCTCGGGGCCGTCGTCGAGCGTCTGCAGACGGCGGTAGAGCGCGTCGTACGCGGGGTTGGCGTAGTTCGCGAGGTTGTCGCCGCCATGCGCGGACTTCGCGTTCGGGCCGTAGAGCAGGAACAGAAAGTTCTCGGCGTCCGGGTAGTCGGCGAACCAGCCGTACCAGAAGACCTGGTGCTTGCCCGCGAGGACCTTGTCCTGGAACTGGTTGAAGTCGGTCGCGCGCACGACGAGCTGGATGCCGAGCTTCGCGAACTGCTTGACCATCCAGTCGTTCTCGGCCTTGAGCTCGGGGGTCGGCACGCGCTCGAAGTCGTAGTTCAGGACCAGCGGCTGGCCCGTGCGCGCGTCGCGGCCGCCCGGGTAGCCGGCCTCGGCGAGCAGGCGCTGCGCCTCGGCGAGCGGGCGGCGGCGCACCTGGCCGTCGGCGCCGCGCTCGTGCGTGACCGGGTTGAAGCCGTCGGGCTCGTTCTCGTGCGAGCCGAACACGCCGGGCGGCACGAGGCTGTAGGCGGTGCGCCCGCCCTTGGCGCGGAAGATCCGCTCGTAGCCCTCCTCCCAGTCGATCGCGATCGAGATCGCCTCGCGCAGCTTGCGGTTCTTCTCCTGCTGCGCGGGCGTGTCGCCGCGGCCGACGACCGGGTCGCGCCAGTTGAAGCCGAGGTACCAGTTCGTGATGTCGACCATGACCGGGAAGGTGAAGCCGCGCGCGGCGAAGAAGCGCCGCGTGTCGTCCGAGTCGGCGGCGTCGGCGAGGAAGTCGACGCCGACGTCGGCGCGGTCGATCGCGGGCAGGTCGAGGTAGCCCTGCTTGAACAGCTCCTTCATCGACAGGCGTTCCTTGACGATGGTCGCGACGATCTTGTCGACGAAGGGCGTCGGCTTGCCGCAGTCGGCGAGCAGCCCGGCGTCCTTGTCGCCGGGCTCGCCCCCGCAGGGGTAGGTGTCGCCGTGGTAGAAGGGGTTGCGCACCATCACGTGGCGGCGGTCGCGCTCGTAGACCTGCATCATGTACGGCCCGCTGCCGAGCGGCCATTGGTTCCAGCCCAGGCCCTGCGCGCTCATGCCGGCCTGGTCGTAGAAGGCGTCGCCCTCCCAGGGGACCGGCGCGACGAAGGTCGTCGCGAGCCAGTATTTCCACTGCGGGTACTTGCCGTTCAGCGTGATGCGCAGCGTGTACTTGTCGATCGCCTCGGCGCCCGCGAGCGGCCAGCGGCGCAGGTCCAGGAAGGGCTTGTCGGCCGCGCTCTCGGGCAGGCCCGCGCGCAGCTTCGCGTCCTCGCGCTGCAGCAGCGCCGCGTAGTCCTTCAGGCCGACCACGTGATCCGCGAAGGTCGCGAACAGCGGCGCTTCCTCGCGCGGCGACGCGTGGCGCTTGAGCGCGTAGACATAGTCGTCGGCCGTGACCTCGCGCGTGCCCTGCTGCGCGAAGTCGAACGGCGTATGGTGGGCGGCGACCTCGGCCGGGCTCAGGTGGTGGTATAGGTAGCGGCCCTGCGCGTCGCGCGCGAAGGCCGGGTGCGGCGCGTAGCGCAGGTCGTGGCGCAGCGGGATGTCGTAGACCGCGCGCGCGATGCGCTCGGCCGGCGCGTCGTCGGGCAGGCGCCGGCCGGCGGCGTCGTAGTAGACCGGGTCGACGACGCGCGCGGCCGCGCGCGGCTCGAGCACGTAGGGCCGCTTCAGGTAGGCGTAGTCGTAGAGCGGCTCGTAGATCACGTAGGTGAACGCCGCCTCGGGCGCCGCGTACGACGAGGTCGGGTCGAGAAAGCGCGGCGAGCGCTCTTCGAACGCGTAAAAGAGCGTGTTCTCGCGCGCGGCGCCGGCCGGGTAGGGGCTGTTGTCGCAGCCGGCCAGCAGCGTCGTGGCGGCGAGCAGCAGGCCGACGCCGCGCCCGCGCAGGAAACCCGCCAGCACGCCCCGCTCAGTGATCGTGATGGTGGTGATCGTGGGCCGCGGCCCAGCCGATCAGGACCTCGCGGCCCTGCACGTAGAGCTCGCACTTGACGCCGACCGGCAGGCTGACCTTGGTCCGCACATGGCCGAAGGGCAGGCCCGTGAGGATCGGCGTCCTGGTCGCCGCGCGCACCGCAGCGATCGCCTGCTTGAGGCCGTAGCCGCGGTCGAGCGGCGAGGCCTTCCAGGCGCTGAACTCGCCGAGCACGATGGCCTTCTGCTTGTCGAGCACGCCGGCCTGGGCCAGCTGCAGCAGCATGCGCTCGACGCGGTAGGGGTGCTCGGCGACGTCCTCGAGGAACAGGATGCCGCCCTTGACCTTGGGCCAGTGCGCGGTGCCGAGCAGGCTCGTGAGCATGCACAGATTGCCGCCCCACAGGGTGCCGCGCACGCCGAGGCCGTCGAAGCCGGCCTCGCCGCGAAAGCCCACGGCCTCGAGCGCGCCGCTCATCGCCTCGACGAAGCAGTCGCGCGTGATCTCGTCGACGCCGCCCTGGGCGTCGCTGCGGCCGAAGTCGTCGCAGGCGAGCGGGCCCGACCAGCTCGGTGCGTCGGCATGCTTGAGCAGGCCCAGCTGCAGCACGGTCTGGTCCGACTGGCCGACCCAGCGCGTGCCGCGCGCGACGCTCTTGCCGAGCAGCTTCCAGTCGATGCGGTCGAGCAGGCGCGTGAGGCCGTAGCCGCCGCGCGTCGCGAGCGCGACGGACGGCGCGGCCTTCGCGACGCGGTGCAGCGCGGCGAGGCGCGCGTCGTCGTCGCCGGCGAAGCGCTGCTGGCGCGCGGCCGCGGCTTCGTCGATCGCGACCTCGAAGCCGAGCGCGCCGAGGCGCTTGGCCGCGCGCTTGATCGCGGCGGCTTCGGCGACGACGCCCGAGGGCGAGTAAAGGGTCAGGGAGCTCATTCTTCGGATTCCTCGTCGAGATGGCGGACTTCGCCGACCGGGATCGTGGGTTCTTCGGTGGCCGGCGGCTGCGCCCGGCGCTCGGCGCGGCGCTGGCGCGCGGCCTCGCGCCGCTCGGCGAAGAAGTCGCGCAGCAGGCGGCTGCTCGGCTCGGCGAGCACGCCGCCGACGACCTGGGTATGGTGATTCAGCTGGCGGTTCGCGAACAGGTCGAGCACCGAGCCGGCGACGCCGGTCTTGGGGTCGGTCGCCGCGAACACGACGCGCTTGAAGCGCGCGTGCATCAGCGCCATCGCGCACATCGCGCAGGGCTCGAGCGTCACGTAGAGCTCGCACTCGGGCAGCCGGTAGTTGCCGAGCAGCTGGGCCGCGTGGCGCAGCGCGACGATCTCGGCGTGCGCGGTCGGGTCGTGGGTCGTGATCGGCCGGTTGTAGCCGGTCGCGATCAGCTGGCCGCCGCGCATGATCACGGCGCCGACCGGCACCTCGCCGACCAGCAGCGCGTTGTGCGCCTGGTCGAGCGCGAGGCGCATCGCGTGTTCGTCGGCGGGCGTAGCGGTGTCGATCATCAGCCGGGCAGTTTACCGGGCTATGCTGGCCGCCCATGCAAGACGAGCTGTTCGAACGCGCGGCCGCAACGCCCGCGCCGCCGCCCGCCCCCGCCGCGCCCAAACGCGTGGCCGGCGTGCAGCCGCAGCCGCCCACCGCCGAGGACCTCGAACTCGCGGCGGCGCTGCCGCCGCAGCTGCGCCTCGGCGGCTCGACCTGGAGCTACCCGGGCTGGGCCGGCCTGGTCTGGGACCGCGAGTACCCGGCGCCGCGCCTGTCGCGCGAGGGCCTGCGCGCCTACGCCGCGCACCCGCTGCTCGGCGCCGTGTGCATCGACCGCAGCTTCTACCGCCCGCTCGACGCGCTGCAGTACGGCCGCTACGCCGCGCAGGTCGGCGAGGCGTTCCGCTTCACGGTCAAGGCGCCGTCGCTGGTCGCCGACGCGCAGCTGCGTGGCGAGGACGGCCGCGGCCGCGAGCCGAACCCGGCGTTTCTCGCCCCCGCGCTCGCGTGGCGCGAGTTCGTCGAGCCCGCGCTCGCGGGCCTCGGCGCGAAGACCGGCGCGCTCGTGTTCCAGCTGAGCCCGCTCGCGCCCGCCCAGCTCGCCCGCATGGACGAACAGTTCGCGCGGCTGGCCGCGATGCTCGCGGCCCTGCCGGCGCCGGCCGCGCTGCGCGAACGCGCGCCCGACGCGGTGATCGCCGTCGAGGTCCGCGACGCGGCCTGGCTCGCGCCGCCGCTCGTCGAGCTGCTGCGCCGCCACGGCGCGACCTACTGCCTGGGCCTGCACCCGAAACTGCCGCCGATCGGGCAGCAGCTGTGGCTGCTGCGCGCGCTGTGGCCGGGTCCGCTCGTGTGCCGCTGGCATCTCCATGCCGCGCTCGGGCCCTTCGGCTACGAGGAAGCCGAACGGCGCTACGCGCCGTTCGGCCGCCTGCTCGACCCCGACCCGACGATGCGCGCGACGCTCGCCCGCGTGATCCGCGGCACGACCGGCGCGGGCCAGCCCGCGTTCGTGACGATCAGCAACCACGCCGAGGGCTGCGCGCCGCCGAGCGTGCGCGAGCTCGCGCGCGCCATCGGCGCTCCCTGACCCCGAACCGGGCGACTTGAG
>Ga0213872_10000684_pt1 | contig 25587 bp, 19 predicted proteins | sample VelepicomBERX_R2_FD_160071 | JGI IMG/M metagenome (GOLD analysis project Ga0213872, IMG submission 160071) | Rhizosphere microbial communities from Vellozia epidendroides in rupestrian grasslands, the National Park of Serra do Cipo, Brazil - RX_R2 | ecosystem: Host-associated > Plants > Roots >...
AATTCGTGCTGCACGAGACGTTTATCAGCAATTTCTGGAAGGGGCAGGGGCTGGGTAAGCCCATTCTCGGCACAAAGGAAACGGTGAAGAAGTTCTCTCAGCCGATGCTGTTTGACTACTACAATCGAGTCTATACGCCGAGAAACATCCTGATTACGGCGGCCGGTAATCTGGAGCACGATAAGATCGTCCGGCTGGTGCGGGATCACTTTGCGGGACTGCCGGACCGGGGCAGTTTGCCCGCTGAAGCTGTTCCGCGGGCGCATGCTCCGATTGTGCTTAAAAAGAAAGAATCGCTCGAGCAGGTGCACGTTGCGATGGGCGTTCCGTCGTACCCGCTGGCGCACGAAAGCAGGTTCCCGCTTTACGTGCTGAATACCGTTCTGGGCGGCGGTATGAGCTCTCGCCTGTTTCAAAATATCCGGGAGAAACAGGGCCTGGCGTACGCGGTTTACTCGGAATTGAACCTTTTCAGCGATACCGGCTGCTTCAGCGTTTACGCGGGCACGGCTGTTGAAACGGCAAAGCAGGTGGTGAGCTCGGTTGTTCGGGAACTCAGGCTTTTGAAGGACGAGTTGATCGGCGAGGACGAGCTGCGGCGAGCCAAAGATCATCTGAAGGGTTCGCTGATGCTCAGCCTGGAATCGACATCGAGCCGTATGTCGAACCTGGCGCGCCAGGAGCTCTATTTCGACCGTTTCATGTCACTTGATGAGATGTTGGAGAGCATCGAGGCGGTGACCCGCGACGAAGTGCAAAGAATAGCGGCCGAGTTCTTTACTACAGAGAACCTGGCGCTGGCGATGTTAGGCCGGCTTAGCGGGATTGAAGTTACCCGGGACGATCTGGTTTGCTAACTGCATCGAGTGCAGTAATCTTTTCGTCGAGATACTTCAACGAGCGCTCGAGGAGTTCGCGGTAGCGAGGATTCGTGGCGGTCGCCATGTCTTGCAGAACTCTGGTGCGAGAAAGCTGAAGGCTTTCACGCGCGCGTTCAGCAGCGATTTCCCCCGCGTGGCGCTGCGGAGCCTGCGTTCTACGACGCTCCCCGGCAGCCTCTATCTGCGACTCCACGGCTTTGCTTTCCCAGCCGCGTGCCATACCTCCAGCTTCCCATAAAAATTACGACGCCAACGGTTGCGCAGCGGCTTGCGCGAATTGAGCTATGCCCTTCCGGCGGTCAGGATATTCTCCAGTTCTTTAAGCCTGGGTTCCTCGCCCAGCACGATGAGGTAATCACCGCCGCAGACCATCGTCTCGGGTGGAGGGTTGAAAAGCATTTCTCCCTTGGACCTTCGAATAGCAAGAACAATCAGTTCACGGCCGACGTGAGCCTCTCTCAGCGGCTTTGAAATCATTGAGCTTCCCGGCGTAACGCAAACCTGCTCCATCATGATTCTGGGACCGACGGGGCCGGTTGCGAAGTCCAGAAACTCAACCACGTGAGGACGAACCAAGGCGTGCGCCAGGCGATGCCCTGCCATCGTGTAAGGCGCGAAGACAGTATCTGCACCCGCGCGGCGGAGCTTCTCCTCCGATTCCTCCTCAGAGGCGCGAGTCACTACCGTGAGCTTCGGATTTAGCGTTTTCGCAGACAGAATGATGAACAGATTCTCGGCGTCGGTCGGCAGGGCTGCGATGAGACCGCGGGCGCGCAGCACGCCGGCTTCGCGGAGGCTGTTATCGCGCGTTGCATCCGCCACTATGGCGACCATACCGGCCCGGGTGGCGTTTTCGACGCGCTGCTCGCTGCGGTCGACGACCAGGAAGGGTTTCCTGGCGCGCTGCAGCTCAAAGGCTGCGTTACGGCCGACGCGGCCATACCCGCACACGATGTAGTGATCCTGCAAGTGGTCGATCATACGCTTTTTCCTGCGCCTCCCAAACCGGTCCTGTAATTCGAGTTCGATGATAATTTGCGTCATGGCGCCGACTGCAAGAAACATCGCGGTTACGCCGAAGAAAATTACAAACGAATTGAAGATGCGCCCGGCCCGGGAAAGCGGGTGAATCTCCTGATAGCCCACGGTGGTGATGGTGGTCAGCGTCATGTAGAAGGCATCGAAGTAGTCGAAGCCATCTATGAGCCGGAAACCGACGGTGCCGGCGCAGAGTATGAAGGCAAGAAGGGTGGCTATAACCAGGACCCGGCGCGCGACGCGGTGCTTCATACGAGGTGTTTACGATAGACCGGCACAGCCGGTGTTCAGGCCAGCCCGGCTCCTGGCTGGTATTCTTTTGATTTAAGGCCATTTTCTCTCCGCCCGATGCACTTGCGCTATTCCACTCCGCACGGAATTACCGTCACCCGTACGAGTTCTAAGGTTCCTTATGCCAAGGGTTTAGGGCACATTCTGAAACAACTCGATACCAAGCGGGGCATCTACCTTTCCTCCGGATACGAGTATCCGGAAAGGTATTCGCGCTGGGATGTGGCAAGCGTAGCGCCGCCGATTGAGATTGTGGGGCGCGGACGAACCTTTCTTCTGCGCGCATTGAACGAGCGCGGGACGATATTGCTGAAACTGCTGTGGCGAGTGCTGGCAGAACATCCGCACTGGGAGCGCTGCGAACCCGGATCTGAGTGTCTGACGATTGTCCTCAAACCGCTCGAGGAGCGGTTTCCCGAAGAGGAGCGCAGCAAACAGCCGTCACCTTTTTCGATCCTGCGGAGCCTGGTAGAGGAGTTCCGAAATCCCGACGATTCACGGCTTGCTCTGATCGGCGCGTTCGGCTACGACCTGCTTCTACAGTTCGATCCCATTCAGCAGCGCCTGCGGCGCCAAGAACAGAAGGACCTTCATCTCTTTCTCTGCGACGACATTTACTTCATGGATCGCAAGAAAGAAGTCATCGAGCGGTTCCAGTATGAGTTCTCCGCCGAAGAAGGCAGCACAGCCGGTTTGCCTCGGAAGTCGCCGCGCGTGACCCAGATGAAGTCAGGCGGCGAGCAGGGCGAAATCGTTTCCGATCATGTTCCCGAAGAGTACATGGAAAAAGTGGAGACGGTAAGGGAGGGCATGCGGCAGGGCAACTACTACGAGGTGGTTCTGCGGCAGACATTCAGTGCTCCGTTCCGGCAGAGCCCGTCTGAGCTGTTCCAGCGTATTCAGAAATCCAGCCCGAGCCCGTACGAATTTCTTCTGCAGATGGGCGATGAGCAGTTGATCGGCGCGTCGCCTGAGATGTTCGTGCGCGTGGAAGGGAGCCGCGTCGAGACCTGCCCGATTGCAGGAACCGCGCGCCGGTCGGGAGATCCGCTGCGCGATGCCGAGAGCATCCGCGAGCTGCTGAATTCGACAAAGGAAGAATCAGAGCTGACAATGTGCAGCGACGTGGATCGCAACGATAAGTCGCGGGTCTGTGTTCCGGGGTCGGTGCGCGTCATCGGCAGGCGCCTCATCGAGTCTTACGCAGGGCTGTTCCACACCGTCGACCACGTGAAGGGCGAACTGATGGAGAGCTTCGATTCGCTGGATGCGTTCCTCACCCATATGTGGGCGGTGACCATCATCGGAGCGCCGAAGAAGGCCGCAGCGCAAGCCATCGAAGACCTGGAAAAAGATGCGCGAGGCTGGTACGGCGGAGCAGTCGGAATGTTGAGCCTCAGCGGCGATATCAACACCGGCATTACCATTCGCACCGTTCACCTGAAAGATGGTATGGCGCGCTATGGCGCCGGCGCCACTTTGCTCTACGATTCGGATCCGCGATCGGAAGATCAGGAGTGCCGCCTGAAGGCCACAACTTTCTTCCGCGCTCTCTACCCAGCCGTTGCTTCAGGCCCTGAGCATCACCAGATGCGGCGCGTGGGCGAAGGCGTGCGCCTGTTGCTGGTGGACAATGACGACTGCTTCATTCACACGCTGGCGAACTATGCGCGGCAGACGGGCGCAAGCGTTTCCACTTATCGCTCGAATATTGCGCTGGAGGCGATCGACAGCGAAAGGCCCGATATCGTTCTGATGTCCCCCGGGCCAGGCCGGCCCGAGGATTTCGGCGTGCCTAACCTGGTGCAGGAAGTGGCCAAGCGCGGCATTCCGATCTTTGGCGTGTGCCTGGGCCTTCAGGGCATCGCTGAGGCATTCGGCGGAACACTGAATGTGCTCAATTATCCGATGCACGGCAAGGGTTCGCTGGTGATTCATCACGGACATGGAGTCTTCCACGGCCTGCCTTCCCCGTTCCGCGTAGGCCGGTACCATTCGCTGTGCGCGAACCGGGACACATTTCCCGCGTGCCTGGAGGTTACGGCCGAATCGGAAGACGGCATCATCATGGGCCTAAGGCATCGCGAGCTGCCGATTGAAGCAGTGCAGTTTCACCCCGAGTCGATTCTTACACTGGAGCGCGACTGCGGCCTCCTTTTGATGGAGAACATGATCGGCACATTCGGCCGGGCCGCGGTGGGAGCGGAGCGACGCTAGCGCTTGTCTGAGAATCCGAGTGTTGCCGTCATCGGCGGCGGACTAGCGGGACTGGCAACTGCGGTGGCTCTCGGTTCTGCCGGCCGGCCGGTTACGGTCTTTGAATCGCGCCCGTTTTTGGGTGGCCGTGCGACATCCTATCCCCTAAACACCGCCGACGAAGCAGGGCCGACCATTGATAACTGCCAGCACGTTCTCCTGCGCTGCTGTACGAATCTTCTCGATTTTTACCGCAGGCTCGGAGTGGCCGACCGTATCCACTTCTACCGCGACTTCTACTGGATTGAGCCAGGCGGCCGGACTTCCGTCATGCGACGCGGGCTTCTGCCTGCGCCGCTGCACTTTACCGAATCGTTCGCGAAGCTGCGCTTTCTTTCGCTGCGAGACAAGATGAGTGTTGCGAGCGGGCTCTTGTCAGTGAAATATGAGTACGGAAAACGCACCGACCTTGACCGCATCACAATGCTCGACTGGCTGCGCGAGAAGGGCCAGACACCGGCGCTCATCGACCGGTTCTGGCGCCAGGTGCTGGTGAGTGCGATCAATGAAGAGCTTGACCGCATGGCGGCGATTCACGGCCTGCAGGTCTTCTATCTAGGCTTCTTGGCAAAAGCCGATGGGTACGAAATGGGTGTTCCCGCGGTGCCACTTGGCGAGTTGTACTCTGAGAAAGCCTGGTCGCGGTATGAAGACGTCAGATTCCGTTTCCGCGCGCCAGTGCAGCAAGTGCGGATCGAAAATGGCTCCGTGAGCGGCATAGAGGTGAACGGAGAGCGAGTGGTTGCCGATGCCTATGTGTTGGCTGTTCCCTTCGAGCGCGTGGCTGCACTGGCTCCGGGGATCGAGCTTGATCTTTCTTCCTTTACTCACTCACCGATCACCGGCATTCATTTGTGGTTTGACCGCCCGGTGACCGATCTGCCGCACGCTACGTTGCTGGATCGAACAATTCAATGGATGTTCAATAAACACGAGGGGCGCCACATCCAACTGGTAGTCAGCGCGTCTCGCTCGTTGACCGACATGCCGAGAGCCGAAGTGATCGAGCTGGCGTTGAACGAGCTGAAAGAGTTCTTTCCGAAAGCAGCCGAGGCGCAGTTGGAGCGCGCGCATGTTGTGAAAGAGGTTCGCGCAACTTTTTCGGCCGGGCCCGGTATCGAAGAAAAGCGTCCGGTGAGCAGGACGACCATCCCCAATTTGTTTTTGGCCGGCGATTGGACCAGGTCCGGCTGGCCTGCCACGATGGAAGGGTCTGTGCGAAGCGGCTATCTGGCAGCAGAGGCTGTGCAGGAGTATCTCGGGCAGCGCCAGCACTTTCTGCTGCCCGAGATCGCGTAGTACCGACTAGCGCTGGTTGGCCTTCAAAATCTTCTTCCGAAGACGAATCGATTTCGGTGTCACTTCCACCAGTTCGTCTTCCTGGATGAATTCGATCGCCTGTTCCAGGTTGAGGATTTTAGGCGGCACCAGGCGAATTGCTTCGTCCGATGTGGAGGCGCGCATGTTGGTGAGTTTCTTCTCTTTGACGATGTTCACATCAAGGTCGGCATTGCGCGCGTTCTCACCGATGATCATGCCTTCGTACACGTCGGTGGCGGGCGCAATGAAAATCACGCCGCGTTCCTGCAGGTTGTAGATGGCGTAGCTGGTAGCCACGCCGGCACGGTCGGCGACGAGCGATCCGGTGGGCCGCATCTCGATTTCACCCTGCCACTCGATGTAGCCGTGGAACAGCGAATTCATAATCGCCATGCCTTTGGTGTCGGTGAGCATCTCGCTGCGCAGCCCGATCAGACCGCGGGAAGGGACGTGGAACTCGAGGCGTACGCGGCCCGACCCGTGGTTGATCATCTTCGTCATTTTGCCCTTGCGCGAGCCCATCTTCTCGATGACCACGCCGATGAACTCTTCCGGGCAGTCGATGACGAGAAGCTCCAGCGGCTCGTGAAGAACGCCGTCGATTTTGCGGGTGAGGATCTCGGGTTTGCCCACCTGCAGCTCATAGCCTTCGCGGCGCATCATCTCGATCAGGATCGCGAGCTGAAGTTCGCCGCGGCCCATTACCTTGAACGAATCGGGCCCGCCTGCCTCCTCGACACGAATCGAGACGTTGGTGAGCAGTTCTTTGTCGAGACGATCGCGAAGGTTGCGCGACGTGACGAATTCGCCTTCCCGCCCGGCAAACGGCGAGTTGTTGATGGTGAACGTCATCGCAATCGTGGGTTCGTCGATCTGGATTCTGGGCAGCGGCTTAGGGGACTCGGCGCTCGTAACGGTTTCGCCGATGGTGATTCCTTCCACGCCCGCAATAGCTAGAACATCGCCGGGTTTACCGATGGTTTCATCCACCCGCTTGAGACCTTCGAACGAATAAAGCTTGGTAATGCGCGTCTTCTGCAGCGAGCCGTCGAGTTTGGCGACCGCGACCTCGTCGCCATGCCGCAGCGTGCCGTTGAACACGCGGCCGATCGCCAGCCTGCCCAGATAGTCGCTGTAATCGAGGTTCGCAACGAGCAGTTGCAGCGTTTCACCGGAGTCGCCGCCAGGCGGGGGTATGCGCTTCAGAATGGTTTCAAACAACGGCTGCAGAGTATCACTCTCAGCTTCGGGATCCAGCTTCGCAATGCCGGCCTTGGCGTTGGTATAGACGACGGGGAAGTCGAGCTGATCTTCCGTGGCATCCAGGTCGATGAAGAGATCGTAGACCTCGTTCAGGACTTCCTGGATACGTGCGTCAGGGCGGTCGATCTTATTGATTACCAGAATAGGCGGAAGCTTGGCTTCGAGCGCCTTCATCAGGACGTAGCGCGTCTGCGGCAGCGGGCCTTCACTGGCATCCACCAGCAGCATCACGCCGTCGACGATTTTGAGGGCACGTTCCACCTCGCCGCCGAAATCACTATGCCCTGGAGTATCAACAATGTTGATTTTGGTTCCGTGGTACCGCACGCCAGTCGTTTTGGCGAGAATCGTGATTCCTCGCTCGCGTTCGAGTTCGTTGGAATCCATGACGCGTTCGGCCACTTCCTCATTGGCGCGAAAAATTCCACTTTGCCGGAGCATGGCGTCGACGAGCGTTGTCTTGCCGTGGTCAACGTGCGCAATGATCGCAATATTGCGTGTGTCGATCGATTGATTTTCTGACATTCCTAAAACTCCATGGTCTCATGCGGATCTGTTATTCCTCCCGTTTTCGGCTGTTGTGAGAACCTGTAAGCGGAAATGACGCCAGACGAACCACTTCCCACCATTGTCATCGTGGGACGCCCAAATGTCGGGAAATCGACCCTGTTCAATGCGATTCTGGGCGACCGGCGGTCCATCGTCGGCGACGAGCCGGGCATCACTCGCGATCGCATTTACGGTGAGGCCGAATATCGCGGCAAGCGGTTCGGTTTGATCGATACGGGCGGCATCATTCCGAACGACGCCGCGCTGATTCCGACCCAGATCCTGAAACAGGCGCAGGTTGCGCTGGAGATGGCTTCGCACATTCTCTACGTAATTGACGGCCGTACCGAAATAACCGCGTCGGATCGCGATCTCGCCAAGCTGCTGCGCCCTTTGGGCAAGCCGCTCACGCTGGTCGTGAACAAAATCGACGCAAAAGTTCGGGAGAATCTGGTCCCCGAGTTCTACTCGCTGGGTTTGGGCGACCCTTTCGCGATTTCTGCCGAACACAAGCTTGGCCTTGACGATCTGCTATCGCATGTCACAGAGCCGTTTCCGAGACCTGAGCCAGAAGCGGAAGAGAGCGAGGCCGGTGAAAGCGAAACTCACCAGCGGCGCATCAAAGTTGCGATTATCGGGCGGCCGAACGTCGGAAAGTCGACGATGCTGAACGCGCTGGTCGGCGCGGAACGTGCCATCGTTTCACCGATTGCGGGAACTACGCGCGATGCAGTCGACGAAACGGTTCAAGAAGGGAATACCAGCTACCGGTTTGTCGACACCGCGGGCATCCGGCGCAAGGGCAAAACGACAGAGATGCCAGAGAAGTTGAGCGTGGTTATGGCGCGCCGGCACATCCGAATGGCCAACGTGGTGCTGCTCATGGTGGATGCCACGGAAGGTGTGGTCAGCTCCGACGCAACGATCGCCGGCTACGCGCATGAAGAAGGGCGGGCGGTAATCGTTGTCGTGAACAAGTGGGACGCAGCCGAAGGCAAGAGCAAACGCGCGTTTGCCGAGGCCGTTCGCGATCAGCTAAAGTTTCTCGACTATGCTCCGATTCTCTTTGCTTCCGCCAAAAATGCGGAGGGCATCCGGCGGATTTACTCGACGATACGACATAGCTTTGACGCTGCTTCGAAACGGATTACGACGGGAGAACTCAATCGCTTTGTAGAGACGCTGAAGTTTGAGAGCGATATCAGGGTCTACTACATCACGCAGGCTTCGGTTCGGCCGCCGACGTTCGTCGTTTTTACAGATCAGGCGGATAAGATGCACTTCTCCGTCGAACGATTCCTGATCAATCGATTGCGCGAGCAGTTTGGATTCGAGGGAACGCCGATCGTCATCAAGACAAAGCGGCGCTGAGCAGGGCGCGAAAAAAGCGCTCTGTTTGTCAGTGAATCGGGAACTGCTTGACTACGACATTGTCGTTATCGTCGAACACCCGGACCGAGACCGTCTGGTGCTCCTTCGCATTGACCTCATAACTGAGCACCTGCGAGTCGCTCACCAAGCTCACCGGCTGAAGAACGATCCAGTCACCGCCGTCAATGGAGTACTCCGCCTTGTCGATCCAGCTCAGCGCATCCTTTGCGGTGAAGTGGAGAACGCAGCCGGTGCCGTTTCTGGTGATGGAAACCTCATTCAACTCCGGGGGCGTATTGTCAATCGTGAACGGGTCGCTTTCGAGTGAAGACGTCAACGCTTCAGAGGGTATGTTGGCCGGCGCGTCGCTTGCGGTTACGCGAACGGTGTATTCGCCGTCAGCAAACGCCGTGGTGTCGAACGCATAATAGCGGTCCTGCAGTTTGTCTTTCAGGACCTGCCAGAAGGTGTCGCCTTTCCGTTTCAGTTCTACTTTGTAGATCAGAGAATCTCCGTTTGGATCGCTGGCGTTCCAACGCGCTGTAACGAATCCCTTACTGTACTGCAGGGTCGCACTTCCGCTAGGCTCCAGCGACGGGGCGCCCGGGGTTGGCTTTTTTGCGCCGATGGCCGGCATCGTCAGCGTCAATGGAGATCCGGACGCGGCGACAGATCTCTCCAGAGGAGAGCTGGTTGGCGCCTCGCGGTAGTTGAACGGCGCTATTTCGATTGCGTTTACTTTGGGCGCGATATTTCGCGGCAGATAAGCGATGTCGACAGTGCTGAGCTCGGGCGATTGGCCCGAACCCGATCGGCTCAGCACCAGGCGATACTGCAAAAAACGCGCGGCCGGCGATTGAATAGAGCCGCCCAAATCGGATACGGCAACTCCGCTCCACCCGCTCCAGCTATTTTCCGGATTATTCAGGTTGCCGCTGCGTGTTTCGACGGCAATCGCGCCGCCGTTCAGATCCGAAGTAAGGTGAATTTTGCCCCAATGCGCGAAATCGTTCGCGTCGAGAACTTCACTCTCGAGCGTCCCGCTTTCGGCGATCGACGGCCCGATAGAGTATACGTTCCCGACGTTGCCGGTGGCGGCGTAAATTACACCATTACCGCCAGGTAGGAAAGCCGTGACCTGGGTCGGCGGAGCGTTGAGAAGGTCTGTTGACAACTGGTCGGAATCCACGCGATAGATAGTGCCTTTGTTGCCGGTGCCAATGACCGGTTTGCCGGCTGAATCGAACGCAATCGCGTAGATAAGATCGGACGGCGAGTTCCAGATGCGTTCTGCAAACCCATCTTTCTGGATTCGGTACAACTCGGAACCGCCGCTGACCGCTGCACTCAGAGAGCCGACAGCCGGCGGCAGCCCGGGAGGCTGAGAGCCCTGGCGCTGCGTACCAGTCGAAGTTACGGGCGGGGGACTGGACGGAAGAACCGGCGATGGGCCGGTGACGGAGACTCCGCTTGGCTTGCTTCCAATCGCGGCAGCATAGATGACGCTGTCATGCTCAGCGACGGCGGTTACTTCCCGCTTATTCGCCTGGTACAAAACAAAACCCTTGCCCGCGGGGGTGATACGAATGATCAGGCCGCCGGGTTCGGTGCCGGCGATCAGGTTGGCGTCCGCATCGACAATCATTGAGCGCGCGTGCGTCTCCTGCGTGTCGTAGAACTTCGCGCCGTTCCCGTCCGGGCCGACTTTATAAATGATTCCCGAGTCTCCGGTAGCCACGAAGAGATTGCCGGCCCGGTCGAAGGCCATCGCCCAAATATATTTGCACTTGGGATCAAAGAACAGCTCCGGCTTGCCGGACTTGTCGATGCGATATACCTTGGCATCGGGAAGCACCGCGGCATACACCCGGTCTTGCGCATCCACTGCCAGGGCGTGCACCTCCAGGCCGGTCAATTCCGCCAGAACTCTCGGCTTGCCGTTGCGCGGGAGTTCGAAGACTTTCGTGCTCGCTCCCGTGGGCGCGCCTCCGGCGTAGTAAAGCGTCCCTTTCGAATCTCGCGCCAGGGCCCAGAGATAAGGCACACCCGTACTGTCGAGTTCCTTGAACTCTGGAGAGAGGGTGATATGCCCGTCACTACGTATGGCGAGGTTCTTCGGTGTTCCACGGAGAAATTCCGCCTGATCGGATTGTTCCCAAACGCGCGTATCGACAGCGAGACAAAGGGGTGGTGCGGCTGCGAGCAGTACGAGAGCCGCGGCCCGGAACGGGCCGGAATAAATGCGCATTAGTGTATGGTTAGACCTTTAGTTCACGTATACCTTCAGCGAGTAGTTACCGGTGACGACCTCGTCGAACGGGACAGAGGTCTGCTCGCGGGCGCTTTCAGGTGAACTGACAAACTCATGATTCGTGGCCCGGCCGCTTTGCATAACATTCAGCACGGACGCCGGCAGACTGGGAAGGACCTTCTCATCGGAGTAAACAGTCGGCTGCGATTCGATGAGTGAAACATACAACCGGTTATTGCTGCGTTCCTCATTGAGCATCGCTACCGTCTGCGGAGTGTCCTCAATACGATTGAGCGAACTTGCAATGTTCTGAAAACGGCTGAGCGTATCGGCGTCGCTGAACAGAATCTCGTGTTCGCCGTGTCCCAGGCCAGCTGGGATCTTTACCTTTACGGTGCGCTCGATGCGTTCGCCGCGGTAGGGCTTCAGAAAAACCTTCACAGGAACCTCGGTACCCGGTGTCACTTTGTTATCGGCGATCCAGGCGGATTCGATCTGCGCAATGCGGCGCTCCGGCAGCAGGTCCACCGTTACGTTCACCGCATCAAGCTTCGGCAGCTTATTCGAGTTCACAAAAAGCCTGTTGAACTTATCGCCCCACCAGCCGGCAAGCAGCATCGGCGTCGGAATCGGCGTTTCGGCCGGGGCCTGCATGGTCGTCAATTCGATGCGCTGCTGCCCCTGCACCTGCAATTCGCCGTGCAGACGGTACGTAGCTTCTTCGGAAAAGTCGTTCAAATTCGATAGCGAGTTGAAGAGAGTCGCCATCATCAGGTACGGCGTCCACTTCTGGTCTACGAACACATTGAAGTGGAAATCGCGCGACTTCCGGATTGAGTTTGCGCGATCGAAAGAACGCACGTGCATCGTGACCGGGATCATCTGTGCGGTTGCGCCGAGTTCGCCCTCGATGCCGCTGTGGCGATCCTGCCGCAGCGCTCCCACCACCTCGGTTGCGTTCCCCATTTTCGTCGGCTGATAGGAGGAAGCCAGTGTCGTGATGATGCTGTCCTTGGCGATCGGCATGTCCACCGGTCCCAGATTGAACATTGGGTGACCGAAGGCGAGGACACGCTTGCCGTCGTTGTACGTGACCGTTCCGCCGCCAGTCATTGTCATGTCACCGGAAACAAGTACCGCAGCGATGCTCTCGCCAGGCTGCATGGAGGTGGCCCAATCCGTGGCGGGCGTGGTGGAATCGAGGTCGCCGCCGGCGCCGCCCTGGGCAACCGCCAGACCGAGCTGGTTGAAAATAGGCGCAAATTCCTTAATGGAGTCGTCCGTGAAGCCCGACATGGTGATTGGCGTCGCGATGGGCGCCATCATCGGTGTCTCTGGTAGATTACCCGACGAACTCGCAGCCATCACGCGCGCCAGCAGTCCCTCCGGCAATGGCCGGGCTGCATCCGCTATCTGAACCTTATCCGGCGTGCGGCTGTCGGACGGCCGGCTCTGGTCGAATTCCTTCACATCCAGCATCAACTGGATCGGTGTAATACCGCAGATCGCATCGGGCGAAAAAACGCTGAGCCGGAGCGAAATAGCGCCGAGCAGCTTGCCATCAATGTAAACGGGGCTCCCGCTCATGCCGCCGGCGACATTCGTGCGCGAAGCTTTGCCGGTAAGTTTGGCGACAATGATGTCCTGCTTCGGCCCCCAGGCATTCTGCCACACCCCGATGATTTCCACCGGCATCGGCTCGGGCTTGCTGCCCTGGAACACCGTCCAGGCCACGCCTTTCATTCCGGGTTTAACATCGCTTTCGGGAAAGAGCTCGACTTGGCCCGCCTTCGGCGCGATGGTCATGTTGGGAACGGCAGTCTCCGAGAACGCCGGTAACAAAGAAACTGAAATGAGGAGAGACAAGACAACGGCTCGTCGGAGCATCGATACCTTCCTGGAATACTGGCTACGAGGGTGCTGGGTCGACCTGGATCAGTCCCCGGTTGCTCTTGATTATCCCCCAAACAACGCTAAGCCCTGCTGTGGAGGCGCAACCAGCAGGCTGACAATGTTTTGGATGGGTCGATGCTGGGTTAAGTTTCTCTATCGTTAATCTATTTTCATAGTGAGGAGTTTCCCCTCGTCAAACCTCGTCCAAAAACATCCAAGTTGTAGACTGAGAAGGTTGAACTTTCCGGGAGACAAATATGAAACGCCACACATTGACGTTCGCGAGTTCCGCATTGCTTTGCGCTTCACTGGCAGTTGGTTTGGCAGCCGGCCAGAAACCCTCCAAGGGCGATCCGGCAAAAGGGAAGGAGCTCTTCGAGCAATGTGCCGTGTGCCATAACGTCGACACTGACGAAACGAAAATGGGCCCGTCTCTAAAGGGTCTTTTCAAAAGAAAAACTTTGAAGAACGGCAAGCCGGTGAACGACGCCAATGTACTGGCGCAGATTAACAACGGCGGAAACGGCATGCCGGCGTACAGCGACATGCTCTCGGCACAAGACAAATCCGACGTTCTGGCCTACCTGCACACCCTGTAAACGAACTATTTGACCGTCCGCGAACTTTTTCACCCGTCTGCTAAAGTGAAAGAGTTCGCTAGCGTCCCCATCGTCTAGCCCGGCCTAGGACACCGCCCTTTCACGGCGATAACAGGGGTTCGAATCCCCTTGGGGACGCCAAGTCAACTGCGCTTTCAACCGGCGTCTCGTCAGCGATAGCAACCTTCCAACCCCCACATTGTTCCAGGCTGTGGTTTTTCTAGTTTCCGGGTACGAGCATAGCGTATTCGAGAACTGGCCCCGCACTGCGGCGCGGTCCTCCGAGCAGTCGCTGCGCCGCAGTGCTCGCTTTGCGAGAAGTCAGTTTATTGGCTCGGAGTCGAGATCGACCTGGAAAACGAAATAGTATTGCCCATGGCAGCGGATCTTGACCGTCCGGTCGTTGTATCCCGCTCCGCACACCTCGACTGGCGTCCCTTCCGGCAAAGTTTCGATCGCGCCGAGCCGTGCCGAGCCATCTCCGGGGCCTGGTTCCAAGTGAACAGCCGACAGCCTCCGTGGCAACTGGCAAGTCCTCTCGACATGAATCGCGGAGGGAATATTAATCTCCTCGCGATTGAGGGTAAGCGGTTTGTAGCTCGCCATAGGTCTCCCTTCTCCTTTGCGTAGCCGCGTTTGCCACACAGCGCCGCTATTGCATGCAGAAGTCATGCTACTGGAATGCGTGTAATCGTAATTGTACTGACTGGGGCGGTATGAAGGGAAGTGTTTTTATACTCGAAGAACAGGGGAAATCCTCGGCTAAAACTACTAGTTTCAAGGGATTACCCTCTCGGTACTGGGGGAACCCGTGGTACGTCCGTTTCCCCTATTTGTAGGCTGGAGGCTCCTGTCCACGCAAATATAGATCGGTTTTGTCGAGCCAGTCCTGCCGTGGCGGTGTGAAGATGTCGATGTCGACAGTGTCCTCGAGGGCGGTCGCCGAGTGCGGGACATTGGGAGGAATACAGAGAAATTCGCCCGCCCGAAGCGTGATCTCCCGGCCGGCAATGATGAAGTGTAGGGCTCCCGACTGGACGTGCGAGATTTGTTCGTTGTGATGATGGTGCATCGGAACCACGCCGCCCTTCTTTAGGAGTATCCGCGCGACCATCACCTGATCGCCTACCACGAGCTGACGCTCCATCCATGAGTTCACTGACTCGACCGGCACCTTGTCCCACTGGATGTATTTGACTTCGGCCGTCCTGTTGGCCTGCGCGGGCTTGACGTTCTCCATGGTCAGACTCCCCTATACATTCCACCATCAACCAGCAAAGTCTGTCCCGTGACGAAGGACGCACGCTCCGAAGCGAGCCACACAACCGCGTCGGCCACCTCCTCCGATTTGCCCAGCCGTCCCAGCGGGATTTGATCAATCCATGCTTGTTCGATCTGCTGCTCTGTCAGGCCCGACGCAGCGGCGCGGCGCGCGGAGAGCTCCTTCAGACGCTCCGTCGCCGTGTAGCCCGGGCCCACATTGTTCACGGTGATCCCATATTTGCCGAAATCATTTGCCAGGGTGCGGACCAGGCCCAGGATGCCAGTCCGAATGGCATTTGAGAGGACGAGTTGAGGCAGCGGCTGGCGAACCGTGATGGAGCTGAGCGTTACGATGCGTCCCCAACGCCGGCGCTGCATGTGCGGAATCACGGCGCGAGCAAACACCGCGGCACTTCGCAGATTGAGGCGGAATGCGTCGTCCCACTCCTCGTCAGTCGTCTCCAAAAAGTCTCGTGCCGGCGGGCCGCCGGCGTTGGTGACACAAACGTCCAGGGAATCGAAGATGCGGCTAACGTCGGCCACAAACCTCTGTATCGCGCCGCTATCGCGGACGTCGATGGCGCCGGTGTGGACCTGGACGTTGAAGCGCGCCCGAATGTCGGCCGCGAGATGTCCCAGTTCGTCCGCGTTGCGAGCGCATAAGGCGAGATGCGCGCCCTCCGCCGCAAAGGCCAATGCCGTAGCGCGGCCCAAGCCCTGACTCGCTCCGGAAATGACGGCAACTCGATTTCTGAGGCCTGTTTCCATGAGATTACCTCGCCCACCGCTGAGAGAGCTCTTTTATCCGGCGGACCGCCTCGTCCAGATTCTCGAGCGAATTGGCGTAGCTGAAGCGAATGAATCCTTCTCCGTTTTCGCCAAACGAACTTCCATCGAGTCCCGCCACTCCCGCTTCCTGCAACAGCAGATCGGCGAGATCTTTCGAGCGTATGCCGGTCCCTTGGACGTTTGCAAACGCGTAGAAGGCGCCGCCCGGAAGGGCGCAGCGAAAGCCGGGCACTTCGTTCACCGCCCGGCAGAATGCATCCCGCCGGCGCCGGAATTCGGCGACCATGCTGATTACGTCATCCTGCGGGCCTGTGATGGCGGCGATGGCTGCACGCTGCGTGAATGTCGCCGCGCAGGAGTTGGAGTTCACCATGAGCTTGTTGACCGCTTCCACGAGCGATGGCGGCATCACGCCATAGCCCAGACGCCAGCCTGTCATGGCGTACGTTTTGGAGAAACCGTCGAGGATGATCGTCTTTTCGAGCATTCCGGGCACACTTGCAATCGAGAACGGCGGCCTTTCGGTGTAGTAGATGCGCGAATAGATCTCGTCTGAGAGCACAACCAGGTCACGATCGAGAACGAGTTGGGCCAGTTGGCGTAGGTCTTGCTCGGGGATGATACCGCCAGTCGGGTTTTGCGGTGAATTGAGAACAATAAGCTTCGTGCGCTCCTTGATCAACTCACGCACACGGTTCAAATCGAACGAGAATCCCGTCTCCTCGGTCAGAGGGATGGGAACGGGTGTCGCGCCCAGGAACCGGATCATCGAGCGATAAATGGGAAATCCGGGGTCGGGATACAGCACCTCATCACCCGGCTCGAGGAGCGCCAGCATGGGGAAGAAGATGATCGGCTTACCGCCCGGCACAACGCATACGTTTTCCGTTCCCACGCTGACGCTGCGGGTCTCGGAGACATAGCCGGCAATGGTCTCGCGCAGTTCGGGCAGGCCTTGGGTGGGTCCGTAATGCGTCCAGCCTTCGTCCAGTGCCTGTTTCGCCGCTTCGACAATGTGGGCAGGAGTTTTGAAATCGGGCTCACCGATCTCTAGATGAACAACGTTCCGGCCGCCTGCTTCGAGTGCGCGGGCCTTGACCAGAATGTCGAAAGCGGACTCCACCTCAATCCGCTGCATTCGTTCAGCGAGCTTCATCAGCTCTTATTCTCGACTCCCGTTGAGGTTACTTCGATGCTGGAAAGCGAAACGGGAACCTTGCGGTTCCCGTTCGTCGCGTCGATCGTGTTCGACCCTAGAGTTGTAACGAGTTGGTCCCCTTCTCAACGGGGTGCCTTCATTATACCCGCCTCGCTCAGCTGATCTTCTCAGCGATGGATTTAGCCTGCACAAACTGCAGCAGGTAGTCGGGCCCGCCGGCCTTCGAATCTGTCCCGGACATGTTGAATCCGCCGAATGGATGCGCCCCGACCATTGCGCCCGTGCATTTGCGATTGATGTACAGGTTGCCTACGAAGAAGCGCTTCCTGGCTTTGTCTGCTTTATCCGGATTGTCGGTAAAAACCGCGCCCGTCAGACCGTATTCGGAATCGTTGGCCAGTTCGAGGGCGTGGTCAAAATCCTTTGCCTTGGCAACAGCCAGAACGGGGCCGAAGATCTCTTCCTGGAAGATACGGGCCTTGGGGCCGATATCCGCAATGACAGTGGGCTTGACAAAGTACCCTTCGCCGGGACCTGCTTCACCGCCTGCGATGAGGCGCCCTTCCTTTTTGCCCGCCTCGATGTAATCCAGAATCGATTCCTTCGCCCTGGCATTGATCACCGGACCCATGTAGTTCTTGAGATCATCCGAGGGGCCCAGGCTGAGCGTTTCGACCTTGGTCTTCAACGTGTCAAGAAACTCGTCGTAGATCGCTTCGTCGACAATCGCCCGCGAGCAGGCCGAACACTTCTGCCCCTGGTAGCCGAAAGCCGAATAGAGAACACCCAGAGCCGCCTGCTCCAGGTTCGTCTCGCGGTCGACAATGATGGCGTCTTTGCCGCCCATTTCCGCGATGACACGCTTGATCCAAAGCTGTCCCTTCGGCGTTTTGGCGGCGAGTTCGTTGATATGGAGACCGACATCGCGCGATCCGGTAAACGAAACGAAGCGGGTCTTCGGGTGCGCGACCAGCGTATCGCCGATAACCCCGCCGCTGCCCGTTACGAGCGAGAAGGCCTGGGGCGGCACGCCGGCTTCGAGCATCACTTCGGCGAACTTCGCTGCAATGGTGGGAGTGTCACTGGACGGCTTGATGACCACGGTGTTTCCGGTCACGAGTGCTGCCGTCGTCATGCCGACCATGATGGCCAGCGGAAAGTTCCATGGTGGAATAATCACACCCACGCCGAGCGGCAGGTAGGAGATCTCGTCGCGCTCACCGGCCAGTTGCACCAGAGGATCCGGCTTGGCCAGCTTCAGCGCCTGGCGCGCGTAGTATTCGCAGAAGTCGATGGCTTCCGAGACATCCGCTTCGGCTTCCGCCCAGGTTTTGCCGGATTCGAGAACGAGCCAGGCGTCGAACTCGTACTTACGCTCCCGAAAAATCTCGGCAATGCGCAGAATACACTCAGCGCGCTGCTCGAACGGTCTATCTGCCCAAGTCTGGAAATAGGCATATGCCTTCTCGATCGCGTCGTTTGCGTCCTGTGCGGAGGCTTTCTGGTGGATGCCCACGACCTCGGAAGGCCGGGACGGATTCAGCGACTCCAGCTTCTGGCTGGAGCGGCGGCGATCGCCGGCAATGAAAAGGTCATACTCCTTGCCGAACTCGCTGCGAACTTTTGCAAGGGCGGAGCGCATTGCTTGCGCCTTGTCCGGCTGGTTGAAATCGGTATACGGCTCGTTCACGAAAGGAGCGAGTTTGGTGGCGATTGTTGCTACGACAGGCATTTGTTACGGTTCCTATTGGATGCGGCCAAGCGGCGGTTAGATCCGCTCATCAATGGTCTTCTCAGCGATCTGGCGCCCGCGCTCGAACATGTCGGCAGCATCTTCGGCGATCTCGCGGCCGCGTTCATAAAGCTCACGCCCTTTTTCGAAGAGCTCCTGTCCCGATTCGAGGAGAGTCTTGCGCCCGCGCTCCGCCTGGTCCAGCAGACGGCGCCTTGTATGCGTACCGCGTTCCGGTGCGATCAGCAAAGCCGCGCCGGCTCCGAGAACAGCACCAAAGATAAACCACCCAAGAACTGCTGCCTTGTTTTCGCGTTCCATGGTTTCCCTTCCGTAATCATTCTATGCTCTGCCCCTGGTTTGGGAGGCGTGCATAAGCAGACCCGGCGGCTACCGGAAGGCGTTGATCCATGCTGTATTGCCGTCCGTGAGAAATGTGACGAGGCCGTGCTGGTCGGTTCGGAAGATGGCGGCGTGGTGTTCTGCCAGCCGCTCCAGCACGTCGGCGTGAGGATGATGGAACTGGTTCTTGTAGCCGTCCGATATAAAAGCGAACTGCGGCTGGAGTTGATCGAGAAAGGCCTCCGTCGAGGACGTCCGGCTGCCGTGATGGCCCACTTTGAGCAGTGTTACCGGACGAAGTTCGCCGCTGGCAACCATGTCGGCTTCCACGTCGCGCTCCGCATCCCCTGTGAGTAGTACGCGCTTGTGGCCATAGGTGATCTCAAGGACGAGCGAGTCGTTGTTCTGCGCGGTCTCACCCGGCACATATTCGGGAGAAGGCGCGAGAACGCGCAGCACCGCTCCCCCGATCGCGACGGGACGGGATGAACGGGTCAGGTGCACAATTCGCACGTCGTCTGTCAGAGCGTGCTGCTCGACGCCTCTCCATTCGGGCGTCGCCGGCTCCGCACCAATCCACAGCGCCTTGGGCCGGAAGTTATCCAGGATGGTCGGCATCCCGCCCATGTGATCGGAATGGCCGTGAGTCAAGGCGGCATAGTTCAGATGCCGGATGCGGCGGCTCCAAAGATAGGGGGAAACGACGTCTTCACCGATGTCCATCTGCGGCTTGCGGCGCATGCGCTCGGCGCCTGGAAAACCGCCTGCATCCATCAGCATGGTCTCGCCGTCGGGGAAAACAATCAGCAAGCTGTCGCCCTGGCTCACATCGATAGCGGTGACCTCGAGCATTCCCAGCCGTACGAGCGGTTTCCAAGGTTGCCAACAGATCGTGGCGAATAAGCCTAGCGAGGTGACAACGGCTGGAATGACGACAAAACGCCAATGGCGGATTGCCACTGCCAGTAAAACAAGCGAGACGGCGAATGCCAAGGAAATCCAGAGCGGAACGGCAGCCAGGCGCCATGCCGGCTCCAAATGGACGTGCCATCCGGCCACCAGTTCCGCCCAATCGAGCAGCAGCCGGGTGATCCCGGCCAGGAGAGGCCAGCCGGTAAGGATCGTGGCGAAACCGGCGGGCACGACCAGCGACAACAAGGGAATGATCAAGATGTTCGCCGAAAGGCCGGTAATCGAAAGCCGGCGAAAATAGCTGATCATCGGCAATGCGAGGCCGAACTGCACACACGCCGAAACAATCACCGCATCCAGCATGAACGCGGCGAGGAGGACCCCTCGCGTCACCACGGTTTGAGCTGCCGCCGGTGATAAAGGCGTCCATAGCCGGAAGGTTTCCGCAAGCAGCCGAAACTCCACCCGCCAGGAAGCGGCCCTCATTTCCACCTGCGGGTCGTAGCGGAGCTGATCAAAGCGTTTCACGGCTTGCCGAAGCGGCTCGGTGACCCGTTCCATTGCCGGGATGGCGAAAGCAGCGATAGCTGCAGCGGAGAGGAAGGACAGCTGAAAACTGGGATCAAACAGCTCGTCAGGAACAAAGAGCAGATAAGCGATGCCCACCGCAGCAAGGATGTTCAGAATCCGCGTACGGCGAAAGAAGTAGCTGGCAATGAGAAACAATGTGAACCCGCCGGCCGCCCGCACCACGGGTGAACTGAACCCCGAGACGAACGCGTACAGCCAGCAGGCGAGCGTAGCGACGCCGAGCGCGGGCAAGCGCCGAAAGCGAAGCAGCCGGAATAGAAACAGCAGGCTGACGGCGAGCACTGAAACATGCTGCCCGGAGATAACCAGCGCGTGATAGGTGCCGGTTACGCGGAAGTCACTCGTCCATCGCCGTTCTACGCCGGCGGTCTCTCCGAGCAAGGTAGCCTGAAGCAGCGCTGAAGTATGCTGGTCATCCGGGTATAGAGCGGCGAGCCTGGCCAGGGCCCAACTGCGAACATCGTACAGCCAGGCAATCGGCTTCGCACCGCAACTGCCGGCCAGGATCCGGATATCTCCCGGCCCGCTCACCGACCCCGTCCAGTAAATGTGCTGTGCGGCCAGATAGCCGGCGTAGTCGAAGGAATCCGGATTCTGAAAGTTCCGTGGAACGCGGACTTTGGCCGCCGCTTCGATCCTCTGGCCGTAGCGAAGGGTAAGCGGACCATTGGCCTTGAGCGCGACGGTGAGGCGGATGGCGGCCTTCGGTGTGAGAGCTAGCGTAAGCTGCTCGCGGGAAGGCGAGAAAACGGGCGGGTTGGTCACGCAGCCCTCCAGCAGCACGACTTCCTCATCCTCGGCGCTCATTCGGGGAGCCCGGCCTTGCCGATGAACGATTTGGGTTCCCACCCCCAGGAGAAACAGCACCGCACATCCCGTGATAAGGCGGAGCCTGCGTGCCTGGCTGCTCGTATAGCAGGCGGTCACACTAGCGCCGGCAAGCAGCGCAGGGACCCGGAGGTCGTGCAGTTCGAAATAGTAAAAGTGTGCCAGCAGAATTCCTGCAGCGAGAGCGGCACAAGGCAAGACTAAAGGCTCACGGCGCACACGGTGTTAGTGTGGATTCCCGTGTGGTAGTTCTCCTGGCCCCGTGTGCTGGTTCTCCTGGATTGGAGCAGCCGATTCCGCATACCTTGTAATTTCTTCCTGGTGGGGTGTTTTCGCCTTGACAGAGGCGCGGATCTTACCGCATACTGAAGAAAATTTAATACCTTGCCGCGATGCGGTTGAGTACAGAGCCGGTCATCGCGGTCACAGTGAGTTTTCTTTTATAGAGTTCTCCCAGCGCGGGTCTTCGTCAAAACTTCTCCTCCAACCCAAACTAAAGGCTGATCGAAAGATATTCGGTCAGCCGGTTTTTTTGAACCGGATGTGTGGTGTCCGCGCTCTAAACCGACGGTGTTACCCGGAAAATACCGGAGAACGCCAGGATTTGTGTTAAATAAGGTGCCCTAAAGATAACAATTTAATCGGCAAAGCGAGTCTGGCTTGTTGACACGCCAGGCGTTTCGCCTTTAAACTAAAAAAGTTTGGCGAGTTGATTCTTCGGCCTCCGCGCTACCGTGCCTGAGAACGAGCTGATAGCAGTGAGTTCTCCCAAAGGCATCCGGCCGGAAGTCGGGCCCCGCTACTGGACCAATACGCTCTCCGGTATCCCCGGCGGTTACATTGCATCCGGCATGGGCCACTACCCGAAGCAGTTACCCTCGCGGTTGAGGCTGGTGAATAACGCTATATCAGTCTCCTGGCAGTAATCAAATGCAGCCGGTTTCCTGTGATTCCGAGCCTGCGCAGGTCTGAAGCCTGGTTAGTTAACGTCCCGAAAGGGTTATCGATTTTTTTAGGTGTTCGCGCAGTGTGGCGTACGTCCGCGCGCGAGCCTATAGAAGTTTTTCTTAGTTTCCGAGAGAGGATATCCGTGCCGACCTTTAATCAACTTGTGCGCAAAGGCCGCAAGCCGACCCGGTACAAGACAGCGAGTCCCGCGCTGCAGGCGTGCCCGCAGCGACGCGGGGTTTGCACTCGCGTGTACACCACAACTCCGAAGAAGCCGAACTCGGCCCTCCGCAAAGTGGCTCGCGTCCGTCTGACGAACGGAATCGAGGTGACCACTTACATTCCCGGAGTCGGGCACAATCTGCAGGAGCACTCGATCGTGCTGATCCGCGGTGGCCGTGTAAAAGATCTTCCTGGTGTTCGTTACCACGTGGTTCGCGGAACACTCGATACGGCCGGCGTAGCCAACCGTAAGCAGGGTCGTTCCAAGTACGGCGCCAAGCGCCCGAAGGGTGGAGCCGCAGCCGCGCCCGCCAAAGGAAAGAAGTAGGTAGGGATAGGGAAATATGCCGCGCCGTAGACGACCTGAGCCAAGAGAAGTTGTTCCGGATCCGCTGTACAACTCGACCCTGGTGGAGAAGTTCGTGAACTCCATGATGTGGGACGGGAAGAAGACCACCGCGCAGAAGATCTTCTATCAAGCGATGGATACCTTGCGTGAGCGGTCGGGAGACGATCCGCTGAAGGCCTTCAAGAAGGCAGTTGAGAACGTGAAGCCGGTGCTCGAAGTAAAAACCCGCCGCGTGGGTGGCGCCAACTACCAGGTGCCGGTCGAAGTTCCGCAGAATCGCCGGGTAAGCCTGGCTTTGCGCTGGATTATCACCAACGCTCGCCAGCGCCCGGATAAGAGCATGGCTGACAAGCTGGCCAACGAATTGAACGATGCCGCCAATATGCGGGGTGGCGCTGTGAAGAAGAAAGACGATGTGCACCGCATGGCGGAAGCCAATAAGGCTTTTGCGCACTATCGCTGGTAGTTGTTGTTTCGAAAGTTTGAGTTAAGGTTATGCCTCGCACTGTCCCGTTAGAAAAAATGCGCAACATCGGCATCATGGCGCACATCGATGCCGGTAAAACCACTACGACCGAACGAATTCTGTACTACACAGGCCGTACGCACAAGATCGGTGAAGTGCACGAAGGCACCGCCACCATGGATTGGATGGCGCAGGAGCAGGAGCGGGGCATCACGATTACTTCGGCTGCTACGACCTGCCAGTGGCACGACATCACGATTAACATCATCGATACACCTGGTCACGTCGACTTCACTGCTGAAGTGGAGCGCAGCCTGCGTGTGCTCGACGGCGCCTGTGCGGTGTTTGATGCCGTTGCCGGCGTGCAGCCGCAGTCGGAGACTGTGTGGCGCCAGGCCGACAAATACGGTGTTCCGCGTATCTGCTTCATCAACAAGATGGATCGGGTGGGCGCGGATTTCTATCATGCCGTTGAGACTATTGTTGACCGTTTGAGTGCCCGTCCGGTGCCGATCCAGCTTCCGGTTGGCGCTGAGGATCAATTCAAGGGCATCGTTGACCTGGTGAAGATGAAGGCACGCATCTGGCGCGACGAAACGCTGGGCGCCAAGTACGACGACGTCGAAATTCCCGCCGAGCTGCTCGACAAGGCAAAGGAATACCGGGAGCGGCTGGTAGAAGCGGTTGCCGAATCCGACGACGCTCTGTTCGAGAAGTTCGTCGAAGGCAAGCCCATTAGCGAGCAGGAGCTGGTTGCCGGTATCCGCAAGGCCACCATTGCGCAGAAGATTTTCCCGGTAATCTGTGGCTCTTCGTTTAAGAACAAGGGCGTGCAGAATCTGCTGGATGCGGTGTGCGATTATCTGCCGTCACCGATCGATATTCCGCCGGTGAAGGGTACGGCCATCGATAACCCCGAACAACACATGGAGCGCAAGGCGAGCGATGCCGAGCCGTTCTCAGCCCTGGTCTTCAAGATCATGACTGACCCGTTCGTCGGCCAGCTCTGCTTCATCCGCGTGTACTCGGGCAAGCTGAATACCGGCGACAGCGTGCTCAACGTCAGCAAGGGCAAGAAGGAACGTATTGGCCGCCTGGTGAAGATGCACGCCAATAAGCGTGAAGAGATCCAGGAAGTGCTGGCGGGCGACATTTGCGCAGCGGTCGGTTTGAAGCAGGTGGTAACCGGCGACACGATCTGCGACGATGGCGCACCGATCCTGCTTGAATCGATCGACTTCCCGGCGCCCGTGATTCAGCTCGCCATCGAGCCGAAGACCAAGGCAGACCAGGAGAAGCTGGGCGTCGCCATTAATAAGCTGGCGCAGGAAGATCCGACGCTGCACGTCGCGACCGATCCGGAGACGGGGCAAACCATTCTCTCGGGCATGGGCGAACTGCACCTCGAAATTATCGTCGACCGCATGCAGCGCGAATTCAACGTTGCAGCGAACGTCGGCAAACCGCAGGTAGCCTATCGCGAGACGATCCGCCAGAAGGCCGAGTACGACTACACCCACAAAAAACAGACCGGCGGCAGCGGCCAGTACGCGCGCGTGAAGCTGCGCGTGGAACCGGATCTCGAAAAGGACTTCGAATTCGTCAACGCCGTGACAGGCGGAAACATTCCGAAGGAATTCATTCCGGCGGTGCAGAAGGGCGTGGAAGAGTCGCTCGAAGGCGGCATCCTGGCGGGCTATCCGCTGAACAACGTCAAGGTGACGGTGTTCGACGGCGCCTATCACGATGTCGACTCATCCGAAATGGCGTTCAAAATCTGCAGCTCCATCTGCTTTAAGGAAGCTGCAGCGAAGGCCAAACCGGTACTGCTCGAACCGGTGATGCGTGTGGAAGTCACGGTTCCGGAAGAGTACATGGGCTCGGTCAACGGCGACCTGATTTCACGCCGCGGGCGCCTGGAAGGAACGGAAATCGCGGGCGGCACGCACATTATCAAGGCCATGGTTCCGCTGTCGGAAATGTTTGGCTACGCGACCGAGCTTCGCTCGCGTACGCAGGGCCGCGGCAGCTTCACGATGCACTTCGGACAGTACGAAGAAGTGCCGAAGAACCTGGCGGAAGAGATCATCAACCGCAATAAGGGCGGGATCGCAACCAAGTAAGCACGATAGGGAGACGTAAAGGACATGGCGAAAGAGAAATTTGACCGCAGCAAGCCGCACGTCAACATCGGGACGATCGGGCATATCGACCACGGCAAGACGACGCTGACGGCGGCGATCACCAAGACGCTGGCGAAGCACAATCCGAAGG
>Ga0213872_10000685_pt1 | contig 25581 bp, 19 predicted proteins | sample VelepicomBERX_R2_FD_160071 | JGI IMG/M metagenome (GOLD analysis project Ga0213872, IMG submission 160071) | Rhizosphere microbial communities from Vellozia epidendroides in rupestrian grasslands, the National Park of Serra do Cipo, Brazil - RX_R2 | ecosystem: Host-associated > Plants > Roots >...
GGTTGTATGGCAGTTGCTAGCCGCGCAAGGGCAAAAACTCATCAAGGACGGCAAGACCTTGATGTCTGCCGAGGAAAACATGGCCGAATTGAAGGCGCAGGTTTTGGTGTTCCAGGAAAAGAAGCTTCCAGTCTTGAAAGCATTGCAGGTGGTATAGCTGACCCTATTAGCTTCAGGGCGTGCCGACGTCTCCGCTGGCGTGGATAAAACAAGAAAATCGGAGAGTTGTTAAATCGTCTTGTGCCGACCCGGCTTGGGCTAGAATCGGACTAGGTTCGCTAACTAGCGAGTAGTGTAGGGTTGCGTCTGTCATTGCCCCCGGCTGTTCGCATGAACATGAACCGATGGCTCGGGACTACCAACCCGCTTCGGCGGATTTTTTATGGGGACGGGTTGGCGCCTAAGCAGGTGAATGGGTTTCAAGCCATTCCCGAAGAGCTGCATTCATTCGGGTCTGCCAGCCTTTGCCGGTTGCTTTGAACGCTTCGACCACGTCGGTATCGTAGCGCACGGTAAGGGCTAATTTTGTGACGTCGGCTTTGGGGCGGCCACGACGAACGAGCTGGTCGCCGACATATTCGTCTGCTGCCGCAAAGAATGCATCGGTCAGCTCCGGCGCGTCATCAGGGTCATGCCAGTCGGGCGGCATAGCGTGTTTTTTCGCGTTCATTGGCTTTCCTCATACTGATAATACGACGGGCTTCGCCGCGTGTTGCCCAGACCATGACTACCATTCGGTCATCAAGATTGCCGACCGTGATAAAGCGCGATTCGCTGTAATCCTCTCGGCTATCTTCAGCCGTGAAATGGCGACCTGCAAAGACTTCTCCAGCTCGCGCAAAATCCAATCCGCGTTCCATCAAAGTTTTTTCACGTTTATCAAAGTCGAACTCAATTTGCATTGATTTATTGTAGTTACAAAATAGGATGGATTCAAGAACTTTCGTAACGACAATATCCATTGCTACTGGGTATCAACATGGCAATGGGTGGTTTAGATCAAGCCGAAGATGCCGGCAAGTTTTTAGAGTTGATTGGAGTGACGCCATGAACACGATGACATACAAGGGCTATACCGCCCGGATTGAATTTGACGACCGCGATAATATCCTGATCGGTCGCCTGTTGGGTATTTCTGATGTTGTGAGCTTCCATGCCGACAACGTGATAGAACTTCGGGCTGCATTTGACGAAGCAGTCGACGACTATCTTGATACGTGCGCCAAAATTGGAAAGGTGCCGCAGTAGGCCGCCTCGGGCAGGCTGATGCTTCGTGTCCGACCAGAAGTGCATGCAGCGATTAGTGTGGCCGCCCAAGCTGCAGGCCAAAGCATTAATCAGCGGGCGGACGAAGTACTGTCTCAAGCTGCGCACACTTGATTAGCCCATTATCTCGGCGCGACTATATATACGGTCAGTTAGCGAGTGATCTTGTAGGTACCGTCGGCGCGCTGTTCGCTGAAATTCTTATTGACCACTTCTCCATAGCCGCGACGCATCCGCAGAAACGGGTCTTCGATCACGTTATAGCTAAGCGTCGCCAGCCCCCAGGTTGCCGCGTAGGTGGCAAGGAGCCAAAGCGCGGCATCCAGCCAGCTGTTGCCGGTTAGCGTAACTGCTGGGAACCATTGTGCCGCTACGTGGATGACGGCCATGTGCAACAGGTAGAACGAAAAGCTGACCTTGCCGCCGTGGCACAGGACACGGTCCGTCCACGCCGGCAATGGCTTGGTGTTGCCGACCCAGGCAAGGATGACGCAGGCCCAGCCACCTCCCTCTATGGTTGACCAGACGATCCAGAATGGAGATTTCGTACCCGGCGCGAAAGCGGCGAAGTGGGCCTGTATTGCGCTGTTGAAGAAGGCCAAGCCGAATGACAGCGGCAGGAGCCAGGTGGTATGCTGCGCTAGCCACGCAGCGTGCCGTTGAAACAGCATTGCCGCCAGCATGCCGATCAGGAACTGGTCAAAACGTCCCACGAAGGTGCTGAAATACATCAGATCGCTGTGCGCGTTGACGGTATAAGCAGCCACCTTGAAGAACAGCATCAGGAGAAGCAGCTTCAACAGGTAGCGCATGCCGGATTCCATGGCGAACCGGCTCAGGAATGGAAACAGCATGTAGAACAGGAATTCGAGCGAGATGCACCAGGCCGCGCCGGTGATGACGGTGCCGGAAGTCGGCGCCAGACCGAGATTGCTGGTCAAGAGATAAAAAATATCCTGGGGCACGAAGCTGTCGCGGCCGATGGAGGTGGCGAGCAGGAAGATCGTGAAATATAGTGGAAAAATGCGCAGGAAGCGGTTGCGTATGAAGTCGCGATAAACAATGTGCCCCTGCCTTAGCGCGATCTGCATGAACAGGAAGCCGGACAGCACGAAGAACAGGCCGACCCCGGTATGGCCCTCCGTCACAATGCCGAGCCAGGAACTATGCGAGGCGCCGCCAATAGAAGGGTATTCGAGATGAAAGTGGTAGAGAAATACGATCGTGGCCGCAAACCAGCGCAAATGGTCGATTTTCGGGTTGTAGGGAAAATTCAGTGATTTCATGTGGGGAAGAGGTGCTCACTTCGCATCATTGTTTGATGAAGTATCTTGCGGGTGCGGCGCCAACAAGCTCGGTGACAGGAACCCGCCTCTCGGCAGAGTATCAGCGGATTCGCATTTTTCCATATAATCGATTATATAAGATACGCTATTGCCAACTTCCGCAACATGTTTGAGTTGGCGGCAAAAATGGCAGCCATAAAACGGCCTCAATAATGGAATGGACGAGTTCACCTCGATGATAAAAACCAGTACGGACGTTGTTTGGCATGAAGCGACGGTGCACCGCGCAGATCGTGAGCGGATGAATGGTCATCGAAGCGCCATCTTGTGGTTCACGGGTTTATCGGGCGCGGGGAAATCGACCCTGGCCCATGCAGTGGAGCAGCGTCTGCATGCGCGCGGTGTGCGCACCTACGTGCTGGACGGCGACAACGTGCGGCATGGACTGTGCGGCGACCTCGGGTTTTCAGCATCGGACCGCAGCGAGAACATTCGCCGTGTCGGCGAGTTGGCCAAGCTTTTCGTCGACGCGGGGATCATCGTTCTCGCGGCCTTTATATCGCCCTTTCGCCATGATCGCGACCTTGTGCGACATTCCGTCGTGGCGGGGGATTTCCTCGAAATTCACTGCCGCTGTTCGCTCGAGATCTGCGAGTCGCGCGACGTAAAGGGGCTGTACAAGAAGGCCAGGGCTGGTGGCGTCAAGGACTTCACCGGTGTTTCTTCACCCTACGAGGAGCCGTTGGCCGCCGAACTGGTCGTCGATACGGGCGAACTGGCATTGGACGCCTGCGTCGAGCAGGTGTTGGTCCTGCTGCAGTCTCAGGGTATTCTGCCGGCTTAGCTGTTGCATATTGCAATAAACACAATATTTCCCGTTTTCACAGATTTTGCTGCCTATCACCTGTTAATCACGCATGATTTGCCAAGAATGACGGGCGTTTTCGGCCATTCGGGCCGAAATCCTTGGTTTACGCCGAGTGTTGTGATAGCATCTCAAAAATGTGATTTAAATCACATTTACACGAAAGCTTGGCTTGCATTGAACGTGACGACGCGCTAGCGCTGTTCGCGTGCCGCCCCCTCCGGATGTTTGCGTTTCCCCGGTGTTGCCGCAGGGCTTGCAGCCGTATTTACCATTTAGCGTTACCGAATCAGATGACATCAAAATTTCAGATTCCGCAAAACGAGATCACTCAGGTACTCGTCGGATATAAGAGCGCATTCCGTACGGTCGCCGTGTTCAGCGCCATCATCAATTTGTTGATGCTGGTGCCCTCCATCTACATGCTCCAGGTTTACGACCGCGTGATCCCAAGCCGGAACGATCTTACCTTGTGGATGCTGACCTTGATGATGTTGGGCGGTTACCTGTTCATGAGTGCGCTCGAATTCGTGCGCAGCTTCGTGCTGGTTCGGGTCGGTGCACGTTTCGACATGCAATTGAACAAGCGCATTTATACGGCGGCGTTCGAGCAAAGCCTGAAGCAGGGCGGAGGCAATGCCGGTCAGGCCTTGATGGACCTGACGAATATTCGCCAATTCCTCACGGGCAGCGCCCTGTTTGCGTTCTTCGACCTGCCGTGGTTTCCGATCTACCTGATCGTGATATTTGCGTTTGAGCCCTCCCTGGGCGTGTTTTCACTGATAGGTACCGCCATCCTGATTGCGCTGGCTTACATCAATGAAATCGTGTCGCACAAGCCGCTGGCGGAAGCCAATGCGTTGGCAATCGCGTCGAGCACGCAGGCCAACAACAATATGCGCAATGCCGAGGTGATCGAATCGATGGGCATGTTGCCCAACCTGATGTGGCGCTGGTTCAAGACGCATGGCAGGTTCCTGCAGTTGCAGGCCGAGGCCAGCGAGAAGGCCGGCATCGTGCAGGCTGTCACCAAGTTCTTTCAGACCTCGCTTCAGTCCCTGATTCTCGGCTATGGCGCTTTGCTGACGATCGAGGGCAAGATGACGCCGGGCATGATGATCGCCGCGTCCATTCTCATGGGGCGTGCGATGGCGCCGGTGCAGATGGTGATCGGCGTATGGAAGCAATGGAGCAGCACGCGCAGCGCCTATGGCCGGCTGGTTGCATTGTTGTCGCACAATCCGCCCCGTGAGGCTGGCATGGCCTTGCCCAAGCCTACCGGCGCGTTGACCGTTGAAGGTGTGACAGCAGGACCGCCGGGTGCGAAGCTGGCAGTGATCAAAGGTTTGAGTTTCGGTATTCAGCCAGGTGACGTACTGGGTGTTATCGGCCCGAGCGGCGCCGGTAAATCGACACTGGCGCGCTTGCTGGTCGGCGTGTGGCCGGCGGCGGTAGGCAAGGTGCGCCTTGACGCTGCCGATATTTACCAGTGGAACAAGGATGAGCTGGGGCCGCATATCGGTTACCTGCCGCAGGACATCGAGTTGTTTGCGGGCACGATCAGCGAAAACATCGCGCGTTTCGGCCAGGTCGACCCCGAGCAGGTAATTGTCGCCGCCAAGCGTGCCGGCGTACACGAAATGATCCTGCATCTTCCGCAAGGCTACGATACGGTGCTAAGTGAGGGCGGCGGCGGATTGTCCGGTGGACAAAAGCAACGCCTCGGTCTGGCGCGTACCATGTACGGCGATCCGTCGGTGATCGTGCTCGACGAGCCGAATTCCAATCTCGATGAGATTGGCGAAGCGGCGCTGGTGGCGGCGATCGTGGACTTGCGCAAACGCGGCAAGACCGTTGTATTGATCACGCACCGCACCAGCATCATCAACATTACGACCAAGTTGCTGTACCTGCGCGACGGTGCGCTGCAAATGTTCGGGCCGACCCCTGACGTGCTCAATGCAATCCAGCAGAGCAATGCGCAGCAACAATTGGCACAGCAACAGGCGCAACAGCAGGCACAGCAACAGGCAGAGCAGCGCCGCCTGGCGGCCAATGCCGATACCACCGCCACGGTGACCGAACAGGGGCAATGATGAAGAAGGTTTTTGATAAAAAGGCGGACGCCGCGGATGTTGTCGTCCATGACGTATCCGGGCAACCGATCAACACCGACGCGACCGTGCATACGCGGCTGGGATGGCTGGTGGTATTGGCCGGTATCGGCGGCTTCCTGTTGTGGGCGACCTTTGCCCCGCTGGACAAGGGCGTACCGGTGTCGGGCACCGTGTCGTCGGCGACCAATCGCAAGGCTATCCAGCACCTGACCGGCGGCACGGTCGAAGACATTCTGGTAAAGGAAGGCGATACCGTCAAGGCCGGGCAAGTGCTCGTCAAGATGAACGACGTCCAAGCCAAGTCTCAGGAGGAAATGACGCGCGTACAGTATTACAGCGCCCTGGCGGCGGAAGCGCGGCTGCTAGCCGAGCGCGACGGCAAGCGTGAAGTCGCCTTCTCGCAGGAGCTGATGGTGGCCAAGGCCGATCCGCATGTTGCGGCCATCATCGCCACGCAGAACGAATTGTTCACGTCGCGCCGCTCTGCCGTCGAAAGCGAGTCCGCTGCCAACGATGAAAGCATTTCCGGATACAGGGCTCAGGCAAAAGGGCTGGAAGAGGCGCGCGACAATATGAAGACGCAGGCGCAGCTGATCAAGGAGCAGCTCGATGGCTTGCGTGACCTGGCCAAGGATGGCTATATTGCGCGCAATCGCCTGTTGGATCAGGAGCGCATGTATGCGCAGGTCAATGGCCAGATCGCCGAGGCAATCGGCAACATCGGCCACGTGCGGAAGCAGATTTCTGAGATGGAGCTGCGCAAGATCGAGCGGCAGCAGGATTACCAGAAAGAAGTACGTGGGCAGTTAGCGGAGGCCGAAAAGGAAACCGACGCACTTGCCAGCCGCCTGAAAGAGCAGGATTTCGTATTGGCGAACGTGCTCGTGCGCGCGCCCGTTGACGGCACTGTGGTGGGCATGAATATCTTCACCCGCGGCGGCGTGATCGGCTCGGGATTCCGCATGATGGATATCGTGCCAAGCGATGACCCCTTGGTGGTCGAGGGCATGGTGCCGGTCAACCTGATCGACAAGGTGCATGTCGGCTTGAAGGCGGACATGATTTTCACGGCGTTCAACCAGAACAAGACGCCGCACATTCCCGGCGTGGTGACGCAGGTGTCGGCTGATCGCCTGGTCGATGAAAAGAGTGGGCAGCCGTACTACAAGATGCGTGTGGAAGTGGCGCCGGAAGGCAAAAAATTGATTGCCAATTTGCCGATACGCCCCGGCATGCCGGCAGAGGTTTTCGTCCGGACCGGTGAACGCACGATGATGAATTACTTGTTCAAGCCGGTCTTCGACCGCGCCAAGATGGCGATGACCGAGGAATGAGCATGGCCTACGATAAAAAAAGGCCGGTGAAGCGCTTGACTGTCTGTTTGCTGGGAATCGGCTTTGCCGGCACGCTGGTGCTGGGTGCTCGTGCCGATGCAATGGGGTTGCTGGAGGTTTACAACGCCGCGCTGCAGAACGATCCGGCCTATCAGTCCGCCATCCACGACAATGAAGCGGGGCGGGAAAACCGCGTGCTGGGCCGCGCCAACCTGTTGCCGACCGTGTCTGCGGACTACAGTGGCAGCAAGAACAAGGCAGAACAAACCCAGCCGGATGCCTATGGCAATCCATTCACCACCCATCCGAACTACGTCAGTTCCCAGGCCGACCTCACCCTGAGGCAGCCGATTTACAGCCCCGATGGCGTTGCCAAATACCATGAGGGCATCGCCCAGGCGGACTACAGCGACGCCCAATTTTCGGGGAAACAGCAAGATCTGGTATTGCGCGTAGTCGAAGCGTATTGCAATGCCCTGCTCGCGCAGGAGCAACTCAGCCTTGCGGTGGCGCAGCGCGACGCGTTCGCAGAACAACGGGCGGTCAATGACCACATGTTTGCGCTGGGTGAAGGCACGAAGACCGACATGCTCGAAACCCAGGCCAAACTCGATCTGGCCGAGGCGCAATTGATCGAGGCGCGCGATAACCACACGACCTATTTGCAGGCGCTGGAAGCCATGGTCGGGCGTGAGGTGACGCAGCTGGACGGTTTGGCCGACGGTTTTCAGGTCAAACCCCTGCAGCCGGTCAGCTTCGACGAGTGGAGGACGCTGGCACTGAAAAATAATCCCGAAATCCAGGCACAGCGCTTCGTGGTGGAAGCGTCGCAGCAGGAAGTGTATCGCAATCGCGCGGGGCATCTGCCGCATGTCGATTTTGTCGCCAGCCTCAGCAAGGAAAAGGCCGACAACATCGACTACTATACAACGGACTCAATGGTCCGCAGCGCGGGCATACAGGTCACCGTGCCGATCTATTCAGGCGGCTCGGTCAACGCTTCCACGCGCCAGGCCAGCGCCGGTCTGCTCAAAGCCAAGTCGGATCTGGACGACCAGATCAACAAGACCCTGCTGGATTTGCACAAGCAGCACTATGCCGTGATGAGCGGCAGTGCGAAAATTGGCGCCCTGGTGAAGTCGGTTGACTCAGCCCGCTTGCTGGTGACTGCAACCAAGCAGAGCATCAAGGGAGGCGTCCGGGTCAATGTTGACTTGCTCAATGCCGAGCAGCAGTTGTATTCGGCACAGCGCGATCTTGCGCAGGCCCGTTATACCTATCTGATTGCCGACCTGACCTTGCGTTCCGATGCCGGCATGTTGACGGCAAACGATTTGCGCAACGTGGCCGCCTATTTCAGCAAGGCGCAGTAAATTCCGGCTGGTGCATCCGCGCAGGATGCACCATCATGCTGCCGCTCATTGCGGCGGCGTGCTATCTGCGGAAGTCTCGGCCTTGCGGCAATGCGGGCAGGATTTCCCAGGGACGTAAAGCGGCGATAGCTGTTCGCGCGGGGTGACCACCGCGCGGCAAGCGAAGCATTGCGTGACTTCGGTTTCCTTCAGTTCAGGACTCAGCGCGGTGCGGTAGTCGAAAACGAAGCAGTCGCCGCGGTAATGGGCGCCGCCAACTTCCTCGAAGTACTTCAGAATCCCGCCTTCGAGCTGGTATACGTTGTCGTAACCGATGTTTTGCATATGGATGGCGGCTTTTTCGCAACGAATGCCGCCGGTGCAGAACGTCACGACGGTCTTTCCGTCGAAGTCACTTTTATGCGCTTCGACGACGGCCGGGAATTCCGTGAATTTCGTGATGCGGTAGTCGACGGTGTTGTCAAACGTGCCGACGTCGACCTCGAAGGCATTGCGCGTGTCGAGCATGACCACCGGCTTTCCGGCGTCGTCATGTCCCTGATCGAGCCAGCGCTTGAGCGTTTTTGCTTCCACGAACGGTGCCCTGCCATCCTCTGGCCGAATCAGCGGATGCTTCATCGTGATGATTTCCGGCTTCAGTTTGACCAGCATGCGGTTGAAGGGCTGATTCTGGGAAAAACTCTCTTTGACTTCCAGGTCGGAAAAACGCAGATCGGCACGCAACCAGGACAGGAAGCCATCGATGGCCTCGCGCAGCCCGGCCAGGAACAGGTTGATGCCTTCCGGGCTCAAAAGGATTGTGCCCTTCAAGTCCAGCTCTTCGCACTTGGCCTTGAAAGCCGGGCGCTTCGCTACCGTGTCGTTGAAGGTGACGAATTTGTAGGCAGCGATATTGACGTATTGAAGCGAGTGTTGCATAAAAAATAATCGTACAAAATGCGGTGTCGCACGATTATATTCAACGCAGCCGCATCACGGTGACATAGTTATTGACTCAGATCATTTTTACTGCGAAAAGCCTGGTCTTTGCCTGTTTTGTTCCGGGTTTGCCCGGTTAACTTGAAATAGTTTTAATAAATATGGGCTTCCCGATGGAAGTCCACCAGTCTTCCCAAGTGCTCGATCAACACCTGGTCGGCAGCAATGCCTTCGCGCTCCATTTCCGCCACGATGTCGCGCGCGCGCCACTGGGTGGGAATGATGACGACTTGTGCCGCGTCTGATTTCAGCACGTCGCGGAATTGAATCTGCTGGCCGGTGCCGGGCACGAAAGTTCCGGCCTTGTCCGGGTCCGAATCGACGACCAGCGGAAAGCGGCGCGCGTCGGCGCCGAACTGATGGATGAATGCCGCTGCCTTACCGGTGCCGCCCCAGATCGCCACGCGCTTGCCGCTGGCGACCAACTCATCAAGTTGCGCAGTAATAGCGTTGCGATATGCCGATGCCTGTCGTGCGAAACGGTTGGCGGCATCCGCGCGCGCGCGCACGTCCGCCGGCACGTCCAGCTTGACCAGCGCATAGATCACCTCGCCGCCATATCCATGGGCCAGTTCCACCACTTCTCCGGCTTGCTCCATCAGCGTGCGGAAGGACTGTGTCGTGAAATGCGACGGGTGTTCGTAAAAGAAATCCGCCAGGCGGCCGGTTTCGAACACGCGGTCTATGCACGGCGTTTCGGCAAACAGCCATACCGGCTTGCCGAGCGCGGCAGCACCCCAAGCCAATTGATGCAGCATGGCGGTGGGGTCGGTCAGGTGTTCCAGCACATGGCGTATGGTGACGGCGTCGGGGGCAAACGCAGGCGTATCGCGCAAGGGTTCGAAATAGCGTGCATGGAATTCCACGCCCAATCCCGACTCCGCCGTGGCGTTGGGGTCGAAGCCGGCGAAACGTCCTTTGCCTTTGCGCGCCTCGGCGATGCCGCGCACGAAATGCCCCTCTCCGCAACCGATATCCACGACAGTAGGCGAATCCGGCAGGCGCGCCAGCAACAGGTCGCGCGTGTGCGCCAGGTGGCCCTTCCAGATGCCGCCCTTGTTGAACATGCGGTTGGGGTTTTCCTGGTAGGGGATTGCGTCGTAGGAAAAATGCCGGTTCCAGACGTGGCTGCAACGCGGGCACTGCACGTATTCCTGGCGGTGGCGCGGCATTGCCTGTGCTGCCTCGGCGCTTGCGGGCCAGCCCAGGGTCGCCAGAGTCTGCTCTCCGGCGTCGAAGAAGGGTGCAGCCACCGTATGACGGCACACCGGGCAGCAGGTTTCGATCAAGTTGTTATTCACTGCGAAATATCTTTTTGAAATAGGCGATGGTTTCCTTCAAGCCGTCTTCGAGCCCGACCTTGGGTTGCCAATCCAAGGCGGCCTTGGCCTTGTCGATGTTCGGCTGGCGTTGGGTCGGGTCGTCTTGCGGCAATGGCCGGAATACCAGTTCGCTCTTGGAGTCGGTCAGGCGCAGTACCGTTTCGGCCAAATCCCGGATCGTGATTTCATTGGGATTACCTATGTTGACGGGGCCGATTTCGATGCCCTGGTTCATCATGCGCACCAAGCCTTCGATCAGGTCGTCCACGTAACAGAAGGAGCGCGTTTGCAGGCCGTCGCCGTACAGCGTGATCGGCTCGCCGCGCAAAGCCTGACCGATGAAATTGCTGACTACGCGGCCATCGTTGGGATGCATGCGAGGGCCGTAAGTGTTGAAGATGCGGATGACGCGGATGTCGACTCCGGCTTGACGGTGATAGTCGAAGAACAGAGTTTCCGCGCAGCGCTTGCCTTCGTCATAGCAGGCGCGTGCGCCGATCGGATTGGAGTGGCCCCAGTAGCTTTCCGGTTGCGGATGGATTTGCGGATCGCCATAGACTTCCGATGTCGAGGCCTGCAAGATGCGCGCTCTGCGCCTCCGGGCCAGGCCGAGCATATTGATTGCACCGAGCACAGCAGTCTTGGTCGTGGCGATTGGGTTGTTCTGATAGTGGATGGGGCTGGCGGGACAGGCGAGATTGTAGATGCGGTCCACTTCAACATAGAGCGGCAGCCAGACGTCGTGCCTGATCAGTTCGAAGCGATTGTGGCCGAGCAGGTGGCGGATGTTGTCCTTGCTGCCAGTGTAGAAATTGTCGACGCATAGAACCTCATGACCGTCGGCGATCAGACGGTCGCAAAGATGCGATCCCAGAAAACCGGCACCGCCGGTGACGAGCGTGGCAGCATTCACTGGATGGTTCTCTCTATCGATCGTTTTATATACATCTTCGCTCCAATATTCTCGGCCGGGTGGATTCGAGGGCAAAGGCGATACTTTATCAGTCTTGCCTGTAAGGAACTCAACACTCCTCTCGTGTATTTGCCGTATTTCACTATGACCATGCTAACGGAATCGCGCCACGCCAATTCGGGCGATATGCATTGCGACTCCCTTGGTATTCCTGAATTCACAGAAAGCATTTCTTCGTTAATATTAACTGTCGGAAAAATTTACATCAAATGCCGACAATCAATATTTTCAAAATCCAACTTATTGATTTAATTCACTATTTCCTGTTGGGCACATTAATTGCTGTACGGTAAACCTACCGAATTACAAGAATTGCAGTGGAGGACAACATGAAGGTATTTGCATTCATCAAGCGCGCGGCATTGTTTTTTGCCCTTGTGGCATTGGGCGTCAACCAGGCGATCGCTAACCCTGGTTCGTCGAGTTCCTATTTTACGTTTTCGTTTGCAGGTCCCCAAGTCTCGGGCTCAGGCGATTTCTGGGCCACGGCAAACGGTGATGGCACCTATACGGCGACCAGCGGCAGCGAGACGGATAGCGCCACCGGCGAAACCATCAGCCTGATCGGCAACGCTTCGGCGCCTTGGGGTACTTCCTATTCGCCGTCCGGCGCTTTCTACTACGACGACCAATACCAGCCGAACAACGATCCGATCATCCTGCTGGGCGGCCTGATGTTTACCGGCGCCAATGGCTTGGAAGTCAATCTGTGGTCCACCGGACCGGATAGTTATGTCTACGACGGCTGGACGCCCGGTAACGGCTACAGCTTTGGCTCCGGCGGCACGCCGATTACGTTCGCGGCCGAAGACCCGCCAGTGGGCAGCAGCGTACCAGAGCCCGCGACCGTGGCTTTGTTTGGACTGGGAATATTGGGTCTGGCCTTGATGCGCCGCAAGTCAATCTAATCTACTGAAGCGGCATGCTCGAGCTGCCGTGCCTGATCAGCCCTTGTCGGCGGCGCGCGCCGAAGCTTGGGCGAGTTGCTTCTGTTCCGTGCTCAGCTTTTCTTCCAGGTAGGCTTTTTGCGCCGCTGCCTTGGTTTCGCCATTCGCCTCGGCGAGGGTATACCAGCGGTAGGCTTCCACCATGTCGGCTGCGGTTCCATGGCCGAATTCATACATCAAGCCCAGATTGAATTGCGCGCGCGCATGATGCTGCAGTGCGGCCTTGCGGTACCAGGCGAAAGCTTGTTGCTGATCTTGCGCCGTGTCCTGTCCGCAATCGTGGCGCAGGCCCAGCACGAACTGGGCATCGACCTGCCCCTGTTCGGCGGCTTTGCGATACCAGGCTAGTGCCGCAGAACCATCCGCCGTTACGCCGCGGCCTTCGTCATACATCAGGGCCAGTGTGTATTGCGCCTTGCCATTGCCGTGCTCGGCGGCGCGCTGGTACCACTTGGCGGCCTGTACGAAATCCTGCGTGACGCCTTGGCCGCTTTCGTACATGGCCGCGATGCGGCACTGCGAGCGGATATTGCCCTGTTCGGCAGCCTTTTCGTACCACAGCGCGGCTTCCACCAAGTCCTTTTCCGTGCCCTTGCCTTGTTCCAGCAGCAGCGCCAGATTGAACTGCGCGATGGCATAAGACTGGGTTGCGGCCTTGCGATACCAGTGCGCGGCAAGCTTGTCGTTTTGCGCGATGCCTTTGCCATTGCCGTACAGCATGCCCAGATTGTTTTGGCCCGCAGGGTCGCCTTGCTGGGCCGCCTTTTCGAACCAGGCAGCCGCTTCCGCAAAATCCTGCGCCACGCCGCTGCCGTTGATGTACATGCGGCCCATGCAGTTTTGCGCGCCCACATGCCCTTGGTCGGCCGCCTTGCGGAACCAGAGCAGCGCTTGCGCGATATCGTGCTGCGCGACCTCGCTATTACTGTAGATGACGCCCAGGTTGAATTGGGCACGCACGTAATCCTGTTCGGCTGCCTTGGTGTACCAGGCGATCGCGCGCGCGTAGTCGATGGGCAGGTCCTCGCCGCTGGAAAAGATCAAGCCCAGGTTGAACTGGGCGCCGACGTGGCCTTGATTGGCTGCCTGCAAGAAAGCTTCCAGCGCCTGGCGGATATTGCGCGGCACGCCTTTGCCGGACCGGTACTTGATGCCCAGCTGGTTGAGCGCGTCGGCGTCTGCGCCGGAAGTCTCAGCCTCCTGCTGCCGCGCACGCGCTTCCGATGCACTGTCCTGGATGACCATCATATGGCTCTGCTCAAGAGGTTGCTCGGGCTGGTTTCAAGATGCTGCGTCAATTGGTCGCGCGTCAGGGCGCGGTGGAACAGATGGCCTTGCATGATCGCGCAGCCGGCCCGCTCCAGATAGTGTGCCTGAAGTTGCGTTTCCACACCTTCGGCCACCAGATGCAGGCCAAGGCCGCGCGCGATCGAAATCACGGCCAGCACCACAGGATGCTGGCCCTTGTCGCTGCGGATTTCCTTGACGAAGGACTGGTCGATCTTGATGGTCTTGACCGGGAAGCGGTGCAGATAGGCCAGCGAAGAGTAACCGGTGCCGAAATCGTCGATGGCGACGCTGACGCCGAGTTCGCATAGTTGATTCAATTGCTCGATCGCGTGCTGCGGGTTGCGGATACAGACGTTTTCGGTAATCTCGACCTCGATCTGGGTCGCCGCAACCTTGTACAGCAGCAACGTCTCCTTGAGCTTTTTGTAGAAATCGCCGCGGTCGAGATATTGGGGCGAGAGGTTGACTGAAATCTTGATCGGTTCGGCACCGGCGGTTTCCCATGCCAGGATGTCTTGGCAGACGGCGCGTATCATCCAGTCGCTGACCGGCAGGATCAGGCCGCTTTCCTCGGCGAACGGCAAGAATTCGGCGGCAGACAGCAAGCCGCGCTGCGGATGATTCCAGCGCATCAGCGCTTCGGCACCGACGATCTTGCCGCTGCGGATGTCCACTTGCGGCTGGTAGTACATTTCCAGCTCGCCCTTGTCCAGTGCGCGACGCAGATTGTTTTCCAGATCGACTTTCTGGAATGAAGCGTCGGTCATCGACTGGTCGTAGAAGCTGAAGCCGTTCTTGCCGGTGCCCTTGACCTGGTACATCGCCATATCGGCATGGCGCAGCAAGTCGTCGATGGTTTCGCCGTGGTCCGGGTAGACGGCGATGCCGATGCTGGCCGAGACGTGTACCTGGTGCTCGCTCAGCGCAAATGCCCCTTGCATGGACTCGACGAACTTGCCGGCAATGGCGGCCGCATCCTCGCGCGTGCGCAAGTCCGGCAGCAGCAGCGTGAATTCGTCGCCGCCGAAACGCGCCAGGGTGTCGCCGCGCCGCAGGTTTTCCTTGAGGCGGGTGGCGACCTGCTGCAGCAATTCGTCGCCTTTGATGTGGCCGAGCGAATCGTTGACGATCTTGAAGCGATCGAGATCGACGAACATCACCGCCAATTCGCTCTTGTTGCGCTTGGCCTGGATCAGCGCCAGCTCAAGCCGGTCGCGGAACAGGATGCGGTTCGGCAAATCGGTCAGGATATCGTGGTAGGCCTGGTAGGAAATCTGCGCCTCGGCGCGCTTGCGCTCGGTAATGTCGCGCGCCACGCCATAGGTGCCGAAGAACTCCGGTGCCTTCAGCTTGGAACTGAGCGCGTACATGCCCATGGAGCTGAACGCGATGTTCATCAAGCGGGTATCGAACACCCTTTCCTGCATATCGGTGTCGCGGCACTTCAGGCGCAGTTCAACGTTGCGCGAAGCCCGTTCGCCGACGCGCCTTTCGTTGAAGACGAAATGCGCGCGGTCCTTGTCCTCTTCGTGGATCAGAAAGGAAAAATGCTGGCCGATCAGTTCTTCGCGCGCATAGCCGAGCAATTGCTGGCCGGTCTCATTGATGAAAGTGAAGCGGCCTTCCGCATCGAGCGTATAGATCAGGTCGGGTGAACTGTCGACCAGGTAGCGGTACAGCTTTTCCGAGCACTCGAGGCGCCACGATATGTTGCGATTGATGGCTTCCAGCCTGCGCTTTTGCAGGGCATTGGTGACCGCGCTGATCAGCTCTTCGGTCTGGTAAGGCTTGCGCAGGTAGGCATAGGCGCCGCGTTTGAGCGCGCCGATGGCGGAGTTGATGCCGCTATTGCCGCTCTGTACGATGACAGTCGAATCGATGCCGTTGCCGAGAATGAAATCCATGATGGCGTGGCCGTCGATGTCGGGCAGGCGCAGATCGAGCACCACCACTTCGAACTTGTATTTTTTTAGTTGCTCAATGGCGTCTTTGCCGCAATTTGCGGTGACCAATTGGCAATCGATGTCTTGCAGCAGCTCGCACAAGCTGCTCAGCATGCGCGGATCGTCATCGACCAGCAGCATGCGTTCGGCCTGGTCATGCGGGACGCTTGGGTGAGCCACAGCGCCGGTCATGGCATTGATGGCGACAATGTCTTCGTGCGATATGACTTTTTTCAGGATGCTCATGCAGTGGTCCCTGCAGTCCGGTCTGCGTGCAAGGCAGCACGTTCGCCGGCGCGTGCAACCGGCAAGAGCAGCTCGAAAGTCGTGCCGCTCTTGCCGCTGCGGCAGTGCACCAGTCCCTGCATTTGCGCAACCAGGCTGTGTACGATATTCAAGCCCAGGCCGCGATGTTCACCGCCCTTGGTGCTGCTGACGGGAGAGCCGAGATTGGCGCGAATGGCCGGGGGCAGGCCCGTACCGGTATCGCGCACCCAGATTTCCACGAACGTGCGGCCGTCGCGATGGATTACGCCGTTGTTGCTGATCTCGATCGTGCCGCCGGAAGGCATGGCTTCCACGGCGTTCTTGATCAAGTTGATCAGAATCTGCTTGATGCTGCCGACGTCTCCGTCGACTTCGCAGGCCTCATCCTGCGCTTGCGTAAGGATTTTGACGGTGGCCGGAACAAATTCGGTTGCCGAGAACAGCCGCACGACGTCGGCAATGACCGTATCGATCTCGGCCGATTCCGCGATGTCCATGGGCTGGATTTCAGCGAACTGATTGACCAATTGCCCGACCCGGTCGATTTCTTCGTTGAGAATATTCAGTTCGCTTCCGACCATTTCCTGACGCGCCAGCTTGCGGTTGAGCACGCCCAGGTAATTCTTGATGATGGACAAGGGATTGTTGACTTCGTGCGCGACGCGCTTGGCCGCCTGCTGGAATTTTTCGCTCAGATTCTCGAGCTCGCGGCTGGCATCGCGCGCCTCTTTTTCATTGGCGGTGAGGGCGGCCGCGGCATTGTTGCCGAATGCCAGCAACAGACTTTCGCGCTTGCGGAATTCGCTCAATTGCCACGGCGCAGCGCCGCCAACCAGCACACCGGCACAGCGGTCCTTATTGCCCAGCGGCAGGCAGACCAGGCATTCGGCCTCGAGTATGCGCGCAATCTGTTCTTCGGCTATGCCGACCGGCTGCTCGCGCGGACTGATGGTCGCCAAGCGCCTTTGCAGGGCCGACTGCACGATGCTGCCGTCGCTGTCGAGCGGGATGGAAACTTCGGACAGGCGCGCGCGCGCGCTGCCGGCGGCGCCCCCTTTGAGTACCTTGCCGGAGGCGTCGGTCAGGAACAGGGCGGCATCCTTGAAATCGAACAGGACGAGTGCGGTGCGCGTGATTGCGTCCGGCAGCGAGCCTTCGGTATTGGACCAGGTGCGGCCCAGTTCCGCTGCCAGCACCAGGTTGCGCATGTGTGCGTTGAGCCCATTGTTGGCAGCGCCGGGTGCACTGGCCGGCTTGGCCGCGTCTTTCCACGGTTCGCCATCGAGCTTGATGCCGAGGTGCTCGGCTGCGACGACAACGCGTTCGGCAGCGGTGGTGCAAATGGCATTCACGTCTTCGAGCGAAATACCGCATAGCGCCGCCGCCGCATTCAAATCGGCGTCGAGCGCCACCAGCCGATGCGCCAGCGAAACGACGCGCACCAGGCGCGGCACGTTCTTGAGCCGCGCGATCGGGTCATGGTGGTAGAGCACGCTATCGGCCAGAAAGGAGTCGAGCTTCCAATGCTCGATCATGGAAGCACCCACTTGCGCGTGCGTCATTTGCAGCGTGCGCAATTCCAGCGCGCACAGGTTTTCGTCATCATCGGCCAGAAAGCTGTGCGCATATTCGCGCGGCGCGACCGCCAGCAGCGCGAGACGGCCGACGTCGTGCAGGAGTCCGGCCAGGTAAGCCTCTTCGATCGAGACCTCGCCCATTTTTTCGGCGATCAGGCGCGCGATTTCGGCAGTGATCAGCGAATGCTTCCAGAAGCCGCGCAAGTCGTCACCATGGTGCGGCGTGATGTTGTCGAACAATTGGAACACCGACTCGCTGATCAGCAAAGTCTTGACCATGTCCAGACCGATGACGGTCAAGGACTGGTCGAGGCTGGCGATGCGGGAGGCACGATGAAAGCCGGAGCTGTTGGCGACGCGCAAAATCTTCGCCGTCATTGCCGCATCTTTGGAAATCAGGCTGGCCAGCTCTGCAATCCCGGCATCTTCGGATTGGCAAAGCTCCATCAGCTTTACGAGGATTTGGGGCATCGCCGGTAAACGGGCGATTGCCAGGCGGCTGCGAATATCGTTATTAGATTCCGCCATGATGACCTGTTGCAAAACTGCACGTTCGCGCGAGCTCATGCCTGCCGAAGCTCAAGCGTGCGAACGGCAATTTCGATACCTGAAGATACCTGTGGTGCTGCGGCATACTGATCTTCCCGAGGAAGGAAACTCAACCAATAATAATCCAATACGACAAATATTGCACTAAAAGTAATGTTATTCAGGCAATTGTTGTTGCAGGAATCTGATAAAAGCGAAATAGGGCAGGTGCAGCCTTGGCAGAAGACGGCTTCATTGTCGGGAAACTTTACAGTTGCAAGCGCGATCCGATATTTGCACCCTTAGATCGCGTGAGGAGCGCCGGGCGCAAATCTTGCATTCCGTTTGAGGTTTGTTGCACTTGATAGTACCTCTGACAGCGCCCGGATTATGATGCATCAACTGACTCGTGCTCTTGCGTCACCTATTAATCAAGGTTACGGCATGTTCAAGGCATATACCCATCAAGACGTGGTCTCGTTGCTGGAGTCCATACGTGCGGCTATTGCCTTGTTCGAGTTGCGTGAGGATGCGGACGCGCCTTCTCTGGTCAGCGCGAACTCGCTTTTTGGCGAGTTGGCGGAAAAGCCGATTGTCGATTGCGTGGGAATGCCGGCCAGGGAATTTTTGTCCGGACAAATCGAGCGCCAAGTCAGCGCCAGCCTGCATTACTGTCTGAGCATGCAGGCGCCGCAAGAGGTGGGACTGGTCACCTACCGCGAAGGCAAGAGCCAGGCTTGGCGCTTGCTGGTGGTTCCGCTTATTCCCGAAAAGCTGGGCACGCAAAGATTGATCGTCGGGCTGGTTGATATAGCCGAAGAAAAATTTCTCGAGAGCGGGCACGACATCGCGCGCGACCGCTTCATGGCCGTGGTGGACTCGGTGTACGACGGCGTGCTCCAGGTGGATCGTACGCTGGTCATCAGGGAAATCAACAAGGCGGCCCGCACCCTGTTCGGACTGAACGGCGAAGACGTGATCGGAGCCGGTTTGGCCCGTTTTATTCCTGAATTGGAAGGAGAGCGCCAAGCCGAGTATGCGGCTTTGTTCGGCAAGCAAGCGGGCTCGCATGCGCCGGTTCGCATGCAATGCATGGCGCGCAGGACCGATGGCAGCGAAGTCCCCGTGGAAGTCAGCTTCAGCGGCGACCAGGACGGCGCCGCGCAGGAGGTGACGCTGTTCGTGCGCGACATCTCCGAGCACGTGAAGTTGATCGAGCACCTGAAACAGGTGGCGACCCATGACCCTTTGACCGGCATTTTCAACCGGCGCCATGGCGCCGCCACGCTGCACAGCGAAATTCATCGCAGCCAACGTTACGGGCACGCATTGACGGTGGCCATGATCGATGTCGATCATTTCAAGGATATCAATGACACCTATGGACATGCCTGCGGCGACCTGGTCTTGAATTCGGTGGTGACGACGATTTCCGCGACCCTGCGCAACACCGACACCATGTGCCGCTGGGGTGGCGAAGAATTCCTGGTGCTGTTGCCGGCAACCGAAGTGGCTGAAGCCCTGATCTGGGCCGAGCGCGCGCGCGAAGCGGTGGCGGCGCATGCGACCATAGGCTACGGTGATGAGGCAATCATGATCACGGCCAGCTTCGGGCTTGCAGCAGTCAATCAGCCCGGCAGCACCCAGGAAGACTTGCTGATGCGGGTGGATACCGCGCTGTACCGCGCCAAGCAGGGCGGCCGCAATCGCGTCGAAGTCGGCTAGAAAGCCTCTTTCTCCATTCTCGCCGCTTCCTGCCGCACGTGTCGTGGTGCGATGCGCGAAAGCAGCTGAAGCGGGTGCCGAAGTAAGGGCTACAGCAGGGGGAAAAGTGGCGTGGAACGGCATGAGCATCTGTTAAAATGCCGCGATGATGCAAGCATTCAATCAGCCGCAATCCACCCCGCAGTTCGCACACCTGCGCCTGCATTCCGAATACTCCATCGTCGACGGCCTGGTGCGCATCGACGATATCGTCAAGGCCGCCGCCAAGGATGGCCAGCCGGCGCTGGCGATCACCGACCTGGCGAACCTGTTCGGCATGGTCAAATTCTACAAGGCGGCGCGCGGCAAAGGCGTCAAGCCGATTGCCGGCTGTGACGTCTGGATCACCAATGACGATGACCGCGACAAGCCTTCGCGCCTGCTGCTGCTGGTAAAAAATGCCGCCGGTTACAAGCAATTGTGCGAATTGCTGTCGCGCGCCTGGCTCGGCAACCTGCATCGCGGGCGTGCCGAAGTGCGCGCAGAGTGGCTACAGGAATTACCTTCAGGCGGATTGATCGCCTTGTCGGGGGCGCATTTCGGCGATGTCGGCATGGCTTTCGAAAACGGCAATCCGGCTGCCGCGGAACGCTGCGCGCAACGTTGGGCGGCAATTTTTCCGGGACATTTCTATATCGAGATCCAGCGCGCCGGCCAGCCGAACATGGAGATGCAAGTACGGCAGGCGGTGGCGCTGGCAGCCAAGTTGACGTTGCCGGTGGTGGCTACGCATCCCATCCAGTTTTCGGCTCCGGAAGAATTCGTTGCCCATGAAGCGCGTACCTGTATCGCCGAAGGCGAGGTGCTTTCCAATCCGCGCCGCGCCAAGCGTTTCAACGACCAGCAGTGCTTCAAGACCCAGGCCGAGATGGCGGAACTGTTCGCCGACTTGCCGGCCGCTTTGCAGAATTCGGTCGAAATCGCCAAGCGCTGCAACTTGAACCTGGTGCTGGGCAAACCGCAATTGCCAGATTTTCCGACGCCGGAAGGCGTGACCATCGACGAATTCCTGGTCATGCAGGCCAGCGCAGGCTTGGCGCAGCGCCTTGAGCATCTGTACCCGGATCCGGCTGAACGCGAAAAACAGCGTCCGCGCTACGAAGCGCGGTTGAAGTTCGAGACCGATACCATCATCAAGATGAAGTTCCCCGGCTACTTCCTGATTGTGGCCGACTTCATCCAATGGGCCAAGAATAACGGCGTACCAGTGGGGCCGGGACGCGGTTCGGGCGCCGGCTCCCTGGTCGCCTATGCCCTGCTCATCACCGATCTCGACCCGCTTGCCTACAATCTGCTGTTCGAGCGCTTCCTCAATCCGGAACGCGTTTCGATGCCAGACTTCGATATCGACTTTTGCCAGGAAGGGCGCGACCGCGTCATCCAATACGTGAAAGACCGTTACGGCAAGGAAGCGGTGTCTCAGATTGCCACCTTCGGCACCATGGCGGCAAAAGGCGCGGTGCGCGACGTCGGCCGCGTGCTCGATTTCGGTTACAACTTTTGCGACGGCATTTCCAAGCTGATTCCGTTCAAGCCCGGCAAGCTGGTGACGATCGCCGACGCGCTCGAAGAAGAACCGGCACTGGCCGAGCGGCGCGACACCGAAGAAGAAGTCAAGCAGCTGCTGGAATTGGCGCAGCAAGTCGAGGGTATCGCCCGCAACATCGGCATGCACGCAGGCGGCGTGCTCATCGCACCGGGCAAGCTGACCGATTTCTGTCCGCTGTATACGCAAGGCGGCGAGGCCGGTGTGGTGTCCCAATACGACAAGGATGACGTCGAAGCGGTCGGCCTGGTGAAGTTCGACTTTCTCGGCTTGACCACGCTCACCATCCTTGATCGCGCCGTGCGCTACATCAAGCAGCTCGATCCGGCCATGGCCGACTTCGATCTGTACAAGTTGCCGCTCAATGACCGCGCTTCGTATGACCTGCTGACCAAGGCCAGGACGGTCGCGGTGTTCCAGCTGGAAAGCCGCGGCATGCAAGGCATGTTGAAAGACGCGCGCCCCGACCGTTTCGAGGACATCATTGCGCTGGTCGCCTTGTATCGCCCGGGGCCCATGGATCTGATTCCCGACTTCTGCCGCCGCAAGCACGGCGAGGCTTTCGATTACCCGGACCCGCGTACCGAGGGCATCCTGTCCGAAACCTACGGCATCATGGTTTACCAGGAGCAGGTGATGCAGATGGCCCAGGTGATCGGCGGCTATTCGCTCGGCGGGGCCGACTTGCTGCGCCGTGCGATGGGCAAGAAGAAGGCCGAGGAGATGGCCGAGCACCGCAAGATCTTCCGCGAGGGCGCCGGCAAGAATGGCTTGTCCGAGACCAAGGCCGACGAGATCTTCGACTTGATGGAAAAATTCGCCGGCTACGGCTTCAACAAGTCGCATGCCGCCGCCTATGCGCTGCTGTCGTATTACACGGCCTACCTGAAAGCCCATCATCCGGCCGCCTTCATGGCAGCCAACTTGTCGCTGGCTATGGACGATACCGACAAGGTCAAGGTGCTGGTGGAAGATGCGCAGGAAATATGCAAGTTGAGCTTGCTTCCGCCCGACATCAATCAATCGGATTACCGTTTTACGCCGGTCGGCGAGCCGGGAAAAAAGGCGACGCAGATCCGCTACGGATTGGGCGCAGTCAAAGGTTCTGGACAAGGCGCGATCGAGGCGGTGATTGCGGCGCGCAATGAAAAGCCGTTTACCGACCTGTTCGATTTCGCACGCCGCGTCGACAAGCGCCAGATCAATCGCCGCACCATCGATGCCTTGATACGCGCCGGCGCCTTCGATTGTTTTGGTGTCGACCGCGCCATCCTGCTGGCATCGGTGCCGCTGGCGCTGGAAGCGGCCGAGCAGGCCGAGGCCGCCGCCAACCAGGTCAGCTTGTTCGGTGGGGACGATGGCGAATGCGATGTGCAACCCGAATACGCCAAGGTAGCGCCGTGGAGCGAAAAGCAGAAACTGGCGGAAGAAAAGCTGGCTTTGGGCTTTTACCTGTCCGGCCATATGTTCAATGCCTATGCCCCGGAAGTGCGCAAATTTGCGCGCGGCAAGCTGTCCGACTTGTCGCCGTCGCGTGAATCGCGCCTGATTGCCGGCGTCATTTCGGGATTGCGCACGCAAATGACCCAGCGCGGCAAGATCATGATTGCCACGCTCGACGATGGAAGTGCTGCGGTCGAAGTGACCGTGTACGGCGAATTGTTTGACAGCCATAAGACGCTGTTCAAGGAAGACGAATTCCTTGCCGTACAGGGCCGGGTGTCGGAAGACAGATTTTCCGGCGGCTTGCGCATCACAGCCGACCGCGTCATGGATATCGCGGCTGCACGCGTGCAGTTCGGCAAGAAATTCTCGTTCGCGCATGGCGCCGCGCTCGACCTGAATCAGATCAGGGAAATGCTGCAGCCTTATCGTTCGCAGGATGGCCTGCCCTTGGCCATGCGCTATGCGCCGCAAGGGGTCGGCATGTGCGACATCGCCTGGCCCGATGACTGGCGCGTGTTGCCGTCCGACGGATTGAAACAATCGCTCAACGACCGCTTCGGGATCAAGCAAGCCGAAGTTGAATATTGAATGTGAAATCGTCGGCGCACCACTAATGCATATTACGCACGTCAATTTCGCCAACGGCTTTCGCGGCGGCGAACGGCAGACGCTGAATCTGGCTGAGGGCTTGGCTCAACTCGCTGTCCCGCAACTGCTGGTGTGCAAACCCGGATCTGAATTGGAACAGCGCGCGCGTGCCGCCGGCATCGCAGTCAAAGCGATCGGCCACCCCCTGACCGGCCATCTGGGGAACATAGCCACCAGCCTGATCCACGTACACGAGGCGCGCGCAGCCTACTGGACCTTGATCGAACATGTGTTGCGCGGCACGCCTTACTTGATTACGCGTCGCATCCCGAATCCGGTTTCCGGCAGTGCGGCCAACCGGCTGGTTTACCGCAGGGCTGCCCGCTTGATAGGCGTATCGCATGACGTAGCCAGGCGCCTGCAAGGGCAGGCCGGCCGCGAAGTCGGTGTGGTGCTGGACTCCTGTACGGCGCTCGCGGTCGACGCTGAGCGGACGCGGGCGATCAGAACCGAATTGGGCGGAGGCCCCGTCATTGGCCACGTCGGCGCGCTGCATGACCACCATAAGGGTCAGTCGATTCTCATCGCCGCGTTTCAGAAATTGACCCGGCATTATCCCGACGCGCGGCTGGTTTTGCTCGGCGAGGGACCGGACCGCCCGGCTTTTCAGAAGCAGGCGCTGGGCGACCCGCGTATCGTGTTTGCCGGATTCCAGCAGGATGTCGGTTCCTGGCTGGCCGCTTTCGACGTGTTTGCCTTCCCTTCACGCGAGGAAGGCTTGGGATCCTCGGTGCTGGATGCCATGTCGCTCGGTGTGCCGGTCGTGAGTGCGGCCGTGGGCGGTTTGCCGGAACTGGTTGGCGCCGATGAGCGCGGCCTGATGGTGAATAGTGTCGACCCGGAGCCATGGTCGGCGGCGTTGCGCCGCATGCTGGAAGATGCGTCCTTGCGCGCACGTTTGCGCGATGCGGCGCAAGTCTTCGCTGCCGCTCACGACACCGCTGCCATGACGCGGCAATATGTGGCGCTCTACGAGGAAATCATTTCTCGGAGAGCAGCATCAGCTTGAAATACTTGTGGTAGGTGCTTTCCGCGGACGAAATCGCCACCATCAAGCCGGCTCTGCCGTCCAAAAAGCCCCTGCGGAAAATGTAAGAGCGCAGGAAAGACGAAAAGGCATGCAGGATGGCCTTGCCCAGCCCGCCGCGTTTGCCGGCCGCGTAGGCCTGCTTGGCGCCGAGCGTTGAATATTGCTGCAATTTGCGCAAATAGGTTTCATCGTCGGGGTAGCTGTAATGAATCATGGCGGTGCGCAACTTCCCGGTCGAGCCGGTCAGCACGTTGACGCTTTCGTGTACCAGGTCGGCCGAGAAGCGGGCGCTGTCGCGCCGGAACAGGCGCACTATGTAATCGGGATACCAGCCCGAGTGATGGATGAAATGGCCGCAGAAGCTGGACAGGCGCGGCAGCGCGTAGGCCGCGTGTGTGGCCGTTTGCATCGCAGAGAGGATTTCGTCGCGCAAGGCATCGGGGATGCGTTCGTCGGCGTCGAGCGACAGTATCCAATCGCCGCTGGCGGCATCGAGCGCGCGGTTTTTCTGCGGCCCGAAACCGGGCCAATCTTCGGTTTCGATCACGGTCGCGCCCATCTCCCGTGCAATGGTCAGCGTGGCGTCGTGACTGCCCGAATCCACTATAATCCACTCATTTGCGAATTTGACGCTTTCGAGACAGGCTTCGAGATTATCTGCCTCGTTTTTCGTAATGATAATGACGGAAAGTTTCATTGCGCTGGCCAAGTTGGAATTGCCGGATTGTAGCGCGGTTTCGTCACGAATCTTGCCGTTCACCGACTGTTTGCGGCGAAAGGCTTGAAAGTCGGCGGACTTACCGCACATGCCGGTTACACTTCGATTATTTGTATTCCATCAAGACAAGAAACAATGATTCCCGCCAGCCTCAAGCGCCTTTTGCAATTGACGAAACCGCATCGCAGCCGGCTTGCCCTTGCCATGCTGACCATGGCGGTCACGGCCGCGACCGAACCAGCCTTGGCGTCGATGGTCAAGTCCCTGCTCGAGCGCGGTTTCGCCAAACCACCGCAGATCGACCTTTGGGTCATCCCGGCCTTCGTAATCGGCCTGATTCTGATCCGCGGCGTGTCGACCTTC
>Ga0213872_10000686_pt1 | contig 25557 bp, 25 predicted proteins | sample VelepicomBERX_R2_FD_160071 | JGI IMG/M metagenome (GOLD analysis project Ga0213872, IMG submission 160071) | Rhizosphere microbial communities from Vellozia epidendroides in rupestrian grasslands, the National Park of Serra do Cipo, Brazil - RX_R2 | ecosystem: Host-associated > Plants > Roots >...
ACAGCAACGGCGTGGCGAAGCGCGCCGTTTTGCCGTCCGCCGCCAGCGTCACGACGAAGCGCTCGCCGTGCAGGCGGTCGGTCACGTTGACATGACGCCGCAGCCAGCCAAGCAACGCACCGCCCGGGGTCCCCGCCGGCGCCTCCGCGCCGCGCCACATATGCACGCCGGTATAGAGCAGGAAAGCGCCGAAGACATACAGCAGCCAATGGAACTGATGAACCAGCCACACGCCGCCGAAGATCATGCCGGCGCGCAGCACGATGGCGCCGAACACCCCAAGCGCCAGCACGCGCTTTTGCAGTTCGGGCGGAATGGCGAAGGCGCCGAACAGCATCAGCCAGACGAAGACGTTATCGACCGCCAAGGCTTTTTCGATCAGATAGCCGGTGACGAAGGCCAGCGCCTGGGTGTTGGCGGCCTCGCGCCCCAGTGTGACGTCGAGCCGCCACCACAACAGCGCGGCGAACGCCAGCGACACGGCCACCCACACCGCCGACCAGCCGGCGGCCTCCTTGAACGATACCCGATGCGCTTTGCCGCCGCGCATCGCCAGCAAGTCGACGAGCAGCATGGCGACGACGAAGACGGCGAAGCCGACCCACATCCACCAGGTTCCCACGGTTTGCATCGATGATTCTCCCTGTCAGCAACGGCCGCGGCGCCACCATGGCGCGCAAAAAACGGCCCGAGTCCATGCGGACCGAGGCCGTGTTTTTGCCTGACAAGGGGACCTCAGCTTACGCAGCAAAGGTCTTGCTCGCAGCCGAGGCTGCCTGAAGTGCCGGGACAGCCTTAGACTGTCCGTCGTGACGACACCCCAGCGAAGAGCTACTCCCCCTTGGGACCGTGTGAGCATAGAAAAAGCGGTCTCTGCCGTCAAGGGCGGGGCGCGGGTTATATAGCGTCTCGAGATAAAAACATAAACTATTATTATTTCTAGAGCTATTTCATCTCTGATAAAGTGGTGCCATTCCGCCGGACATAGGTTGATCCGGCGACCATCGTCTTAAATCCAAAAACCAGGAGTTACCATGAAATTCGCCCCGACCCTGCTGTTGGCCGCCGCGCTGCCTTTGGCCGCCGCTTCCGCCTTTGCCGACGATCTGGCGCAAATCAAATCTGCCGGCGTGATCAAGTTCGGCACCGAGGGCACCTACGCGCCGTTCACTTTCCATGACGCCAGCGGCACGCTGGTCGGTTTCGACGTCGAACTGGGCCAGGCCATCGCCAAGCGCCTGGGCGTGAAAGCCGAGTTCGTCGAAGGCAAGTGGGACGGGCTGATCGCCGGTCTGGACGTCAAGCGCTACGACGCGGTGATCAACGAAGTCGGTATCACGCCGCAACGCCAGGCCAAATACGATTTCTCCAACCCCTACATCGTCTCCAAGGCGGCGCTGATCGTGCGCAGCGACAACACCAGCATCAAGTCGTTCGCCGATCTGAAGGGCAAAAAGTCGGCCAACACGCTGACGAGCAACTTCGGCAAGATCGCCCAGGCCAACGGCGCCGAGATCGTGCCGGTGCAAGGTTTCAATGACTCCATCGAGCTGTTGGCCTCCGGCCGCGTCGACGCCACCATCAACGACAGCCTGTCGTTCCTGGACTTCAAGAAGCACCAGCCCAACGCCAAGGTGAAGATCGCCGCCACCGACGCCAACGCCGATGCGTCCGCCGTGCTGTTCCGCAAGGGCAATCCGGAGCTGAAGACCGCCATCGACAAAGCGCTGGCCCAGCTGAAGGCCGATGGCACCTACCTGAAGATCTCGCACAAATACTTCGGCGCCGACGTTTCCAAGTAAACTGCAAGCGTTGAACGGTTCGCCCCGCACCCCCGGCGCCCGCGCCGGGGGGTTTGTTTTTTTCGCGCGCCTGGATGGATAAGGAAATCATGCCGGATTGGTTGCAATTGATGTGGGATTCGCTGCCGCCCCTGCTGTACGCAGGCGTGGCGTTCACTGTGCCCTTGACGCTGCTGTCGTTCGTGCTCGGCCTGAGCCTCGGCTTCATCACCGCGTTGACCCGCCTGTTCGCCCCGGCGCCGCTGGTGGCGGTGGTGCGGTTCTATGTGTGGCTGATCCGCGGCACGCCGCTGTTGGTGCAGCTGTTCTTGATCTTCTACGGTCTGCCCAAGGTCGGCATCGTGTTCGACCCGTTTCCGGCGGCGTTGATCGGCTTCTCACTCAATGTCGGCGCCTATACGTCGGAAGTCATCCGCGCGGTGATTCAATCGGTGCCGAAGGGACAATGGGAGGCCGCCTACTCGATCGGCATGACCTGGCGTCAGGCGATGTTGCGCACCATCCTGCCGCAGGCGACGCGCGTGGCAGTGCCGCCGTTGGCCAACACCTTCATTTCGCTGATCAAGGATACGTCGCTCGCCGCCGTGCTGACGGTGCCGGAGATCTTCCAGGCGGCGCAACGCATCGCCTCGGTCACCTATGAGCCGCTGATTCTGTATTCGGAAACCGCGCTGATCTATCTGGTGTTCAGTTCGGTCCTGTCGTGGTGGCAACAGAAGCTCGAAATCCGCTTTGGCCAGCACCTGACGCAGGAAGGAGCGCGCGTATGATCCGTCTGACCCAGATCCAGAAATTTTTCGGTCCAACCCAGGTGCTCAAGGGCATCGACCTGGAGCTTGCCGCCGGCACGGTCACCGCATTGATCGGCCCGTCCGGCAGCGGCAAGAGCACGCTGTTGCGTTGCGTCAACCTGCTGGAAACGCCTCAGCACGGCAGCGTGCAGGTAGGCGACGCACGCATCGACTTCGACCATCGCGGCCAGCACACGCGCCACGCCATTCAGGCGCTGCGCCGTCAGACCGGCATGGTTTTTCAGAACTTCCAGCTGTTTCCGCACCGCACGGTGATGCAGAACGTGACCGAGGGCCTGCTGACGGTGCAGAAGTGGCCGCGCGACAAGGCGCGCGACCGCGCGATGGCCCTGCTCGACAAGGTGGGCATGGCGCACAAGGCCGACGCCTGGCCGGCGACGCTCTCCGGCGGTCAGCAGCAGCGCGTGGCGATCGCGCGCGCGCTGGCGCCGGAACCGCAAGTGCTGCTGTGCGACGAACCCACCTCGGCGCTCGATCCGGAGCTCGCCGGCGAGGTGGTCGAAGTGCTGCGCAAACTGGCGCAGGAAGGCACGACCATGCTCATGGCCACGCACGACTTGCGTCTGGCGGCCAACATCGCCGAGCACGTGGTGTTTCTCGAGGACGGCGTGGTGCTCGAATCCGGCACGCCGGCGGCGGTATTCGGCCAGCCGCGGCATCCGCGCACCGTGGATTTCGTCTCGACGCTGACCGGCGCGCAGCAACTGGCGCCGACCATTCACGGTTAATCAATCGCCCGCCCGGCCCCGCGCCGGGCATTTTTTGCCCCTGTACTGTGGCAAAAGCGTCAAAAGCTGATCGCTGTCTAACAAAATCGCGATTTCCGGGCCATTGGGCTCCGGTCTTCCTGCATACTGTGGGCGCGCCACGCTGCGTGCTTCTCCCTTAACAAACACGACGCTTTACCTCACGATCGATGCTGAGAATAAAAGGCCGTTTCATGCCAGGCGCCGTCCTGCACCGAGTCGTACTGCTATTGCTGATCGTTTTGTCGCCCGCCCAGGCGTTCGCCGCAGCGCCCGTCGCACGGCCCACGCTGGTGCTGGCGTTCAGCCCCCTACCGCCATGGCGGGTGATCGACGCCCACGGCCAACCCTCCGGTCCCTATTTGGACATCGTCCGTCGTCTGGCCCAGCATGCCGGCATGAATCTGGTGGTGCATACCTGCCCGCTGCTGCGTTGCCTCGACATGCTGCAGCACGGCGATGCCGATGTGGGCATTGGCGTCGCACCGGGGCCGGACCGTTCCGCCATCGTCGACTTCGTGGTACCGCCCTTTGCCGAAGGCAGCACCGTCTGCTTCTATCGCCGCCGCGGCGATACGCGGGCGCGCGTCGCGCAATATGGCGATCTGCGCGGATTGCGCATCGGCGTCACCGACGGCGCGCACTATTTCCCCCGCTTCGACCAAGATGCGCGGCTGATCAAGGACAGCGCGCCGGACAAGATCTCCAACCTGCGCAAATTACTGGCGCGGCGCGTGGACGTCGCTACCATGGTGTGCGGCGAAGCATCGCTGTTGTTGTCACGGCATGAATTCAGCGGTCAGCTGGAGTTGGCCGGACCGCCGGTGAAAACGGGGCCGCGCTACGTGGTATTGGCGTGGCATTCGCCACAGTACGAAAAGAAGGATCGCCTACAGCGGGCGCTGCGGCAGATGATCGCGTCGGGGGAAATCCGCCGCTTGCTCGCCCCGGTAGAACAAAACACGCAACGCTAACGCGTCAGCATCAAATCGGGGCGGTCGCTGCACAGCATGTCCACGCCCCAGCTCAGTAGCTTGCGCGCGCGCAGCGGATCGTTGACGGTGTAGGCCATGATGCGGTAGCCCTGGCTATGCAGCTTTTGCACCGCATCCTGGGTCAGCGCGCGGTGATCGGCGTGCAATGCCGCCGCGGCGCACTGGTTCAGCTCGGTCAGATAATCGAGGGGGATGTCCTCTACCAGGCAGGCGCGCGGCAGCTCCGGCACCGCCTGGCGCGCGGCGCGCAGCGCCGAAGGCGAAAAGGAAGACAACAGCGGCTGCACGGCCGCGCCGCGCCATAATTCCTTCGCCGCCAGCGCCACCTTGCGCCCGGTTTCCTCATCCTGGCCCGGGTTGGGTTTGATTTCGAGATTGACCGCCACGCCGTTGGGTATGCAAAACGCGGCCAGCTCCTCCAGCGTCGGCAATACCTCGCCGCGATAGGCGCGATGGTGTTTGACGCCGCAATCGAGCTCGCGCAACTGGGCCATGGTCAGCGCGCCGGCCGGCCCGGCACCGGTGGTGGTGCGCTCCAGGGTATCGTCATGCAACAGGAACAAAACGCCGTCGGCCGACAGTTTGACATCGCATTCCACCGCGCGCACGCCGATCTTATAGCCGCGGCGCAAGCCCGTCAGCGTGTTTTCCGGCGCCAGGGAGCCGCCCAGACGATGGGCGAAAATACGCGGGTAGGGCCAGGGCTGCATGTCATCCTCGTTTATGCCGGCTGGATCATCATGCAGCGGATATTAAACCATTCCTTTGGAATTCATGGACTTTTTTTCAAAAGGCGACCCGAGATTTTGCCTTTTGGTTTGAACGATTTACTTCTTTTGGATAAGGAATTAACGTCAGAGCGGGAGAAATGCGGTTTTTCAATACGGAGAGGCTGTTGTCGAACGGCAACGGCGCCATGGGCCGTCACGCTTTGGCCAAAAATTTTTTGCAATGCAATATTCACCGGAAAAACGTTGCGCCGCGTTGATTATTAGCGGGTAGATAAAACGATAGCCAGTGTCTTTTATCGCCATACGCAAAAATGCCATTTATCTCGCAGGCCATCGTTAGAAGAAACGTATTGCACGTAATCGGCGCATAAATTAGATTCTTTTCACCCGATCGTAATAAATTTCGCGCCGCTCGGGTACACCCCATCTTGTATTTAATGCCATTTGACTTTTTGCGAAAGGACAATAATGCAGATTGCTATTCCGGCCGAGTCCCTGGCTGGCGAAGCGCGTGTGGCCGCCACACCGGAAACGGTGAAAAAACTGGTGGCCCTGGGACATAGCGTCGTGGTCGAACGCGGCGCGGGCCTGAAGTCGGCCATCCTGGACGACGCTTTCGTCGCTGCGGGCGCCACTGTGGCCGAGAGCCGCCGCGCCGCCCTGTCGCAAGGCGACATCGTGCTGAAGGTGCGTCCGGCGACGGAAGACGAGCTGGCCGAGATGAAACCCGGCGCCGCGCTGATCTCGCTGATGAACCCCTTTGCCAATCCGACGCTGCCCGCGATGGCGGAAAAGAAACTGTCGGCCTTCGCCATGGAGCTGCTGCCGCGCACCACGCGCGCCCAGTCGATGGACGTGCTGTCCTCGCAGAACAACATCGCCGGCTACCGCGCGGTGCTGTTGGCGTGCCAGTACTACCCGCACTTCATGCCGATGCTGATGACCGCCGCCGGTACCGTCAAACCGGCACGCGTGCTGATTCTCGGCGTGGGCGTGGCCGGCCTGCAGGCCATCGCCACCGCCAAGCGTCTCGGCGCGGTGGTGGAAGCCTTCGACGTGCGCCCCGCCACCAAGGAGCAAGTCGAGTCGATGGGGGCCAAGTTCGTTGAAGTGCCGATGACCGACGAGGAAAAGGCGGCCAACGACGGCGTCTACGCGAAGGAAATGTCCGACGACTACAAGCGCCGCCAGGCCGAATTGGTCGACAAGCACGCCCGCCAGGCAGACATCGTCATCACCACCGCGCTGATTCCGGGCCGGCCGGCGCCGCGGCTGTTGTCCGCCGACACCGTGCGCGGCATGAAGCCGGGTTCGGTGATCATCGACATGGCGGCCGAAAGCGGCGGCAACTGTGAACTGACCGTCAGCGGCGAGGTCACGCGGACCGACCAAGGCGTCACCCTGGTCGGCACCCACAATCTGCCGAGCCTCTTGGCCGCCGACGCCTCCAGCCTCTATGCGCGCAACCTGCTGACCTTCCTCGGTCTGATGCTGACCAAGGAAGGCTTCACCATCGCGCTGGAAGACGATCTGGTGGCCGCCACGCTGATCACCCACAACGGCGAAGTTCGCTTCGGCAAGGCGCAGGGCTGAACGCGCCGCCACAGGGAATAAGGAATTCACAACATGGTTGATCCGTTCATCACCAGTTTCACCATTTTCGTTCTGGCCGTTTTCGTGGGCTACCACGTGGTCTGGAACGTCACCCCGGCCCTGCACACCCCGCTGATGGCGGTGACCAACGCGGTGTCGGGCCTGATCATCGTCGGCGCGCTGCTGCAGGTGGTCGACATCAACGGTCAGTCGATCACGCTGACCTCGGTGCTCGGCGCCATCGGCATCTTTTTGGCCAGCATCAACATCTTCGGCGGCTTCCTGGTGACCCAGCGCATGCTCGAAATGTTCAAGAAGAAACGCTAAGGAACCGACGATGCAAAACATTTCCGCAATCCTGTATCTGATTGCCGCCGTACTGTTCATCCTGGCGCTCAAGGGGCTGTCCTCGCCAGTGACCGCGCGCCGCGGCAACTTGTTCGGCATGATCGGCATGGTCATCGCCATCGGCACCACCTTCCTGATCATGGACAAGCCGGTGCTGGCGCTCATCGGCGCCGCCATGGCCGCCGGCGCCTTGATCGGCGCCTACAAGGCGCGCACGGTCGAAATGACCGGCATGCCGGAGCTCGTGGCCGCCATGCACTCGCTGGTCGGTCTGTCGGCGGTGTTGATCGCCGTCGCCTCGATCTTCCATGCCGGCCTCGAACACACGGCAGACCAGAAGGTCGAGCTGTTCATCGGCGCCTTCATCGGCGCCATCACTTTCACCGCCTCGGTGATCGCCTACGGCAAGCTGTCGGGCAAATTCGGCTCCAAGTCGGTGGTGTTCGGCGGCCAGCATCTGCTCAACCTGGTGATGGCCATCGTCATGGTCGGCTTCGGCGTCGCTTATTTCGTCGGCGACAGCCACGCGGCCTTCCTCGCCATGGTGGCGGTGGCGCTGGTGCTGGGCGTGACCTTGATCATCCCGATCGGCGGCGCCGACATGCCGGTGGTGGTGTCGATGCTCAACTCGTACTCGGGCTGGGCGGCGGCCGGCATCGGCTTCACCCTCAACAACCCGGTGCTGATCATCGGCGGCGCCTGCGTCGGCTCCAGCGGCGCGATCCTGTCCTACATCATGTGCAAGGCGATGAACCGCTCGATCGTCTCGGTACTGCTCGGCGGCTTCGGCGCCGAGGCCGGCAGCGGCGGCGGCGGTTCGTCGGCGCCGAAGAACTACCGCTCGGGCTCCGCCGAGGACGCGGCCTTCCTGATGGCCAACGCCGACTCGGTGATCATCGTTCCGGGCTATGGCCTGGCGGTGTCGCGCGCGCAACACGCGCTGCAAGAATTCGCCACGCTGCTGACCGAGCGCGGCGTCAACGTGCGCTACGCCATCCACCCGGTGGCCGGCCGCATGCCGGGGCACATGAACGTGCTGTTGGCCGAAGCCGACGTGCCGTACGAGCAAGTGCTGGAGATGGAGGAGATCAACTCCGACTTCGCCAACACCGACGTGGTGCTGGTCATCGGCGCCAACGACGTGGTCAACCCGGCGGCGCAGAAGGACAAGTCGAGCTCGATCTACGGCATGCCGATTCTGGAAGCCTACAAGGCGCGCACGGTGATCATCGTCAAGCGCTCGATGAGCACCGGCTACGCTGGCCTGGACAACGATCTGTTCTACATGGACAAGAGCATGATGGTGTTCGGCGACGCCAAGAAGGTGGTCGAGGACCTGGTGAAATCAGCCGATCACTAAGGCCTGTCTCAGTGTTCGGCGCAATGCCGCGCGTCGCGCGGCGATTGCGCCCTACGCAACGGGACACGCATTCGCGTAGGGCGCAATCGCCAAAGGCAGTGCGCCGCGGTCTCCAAAACCAAACCCCGCCGAGGCGGGGTTTGGTTTTACTGCAGCGCGGCAGGTGCCCGCCTGTCGCGCGGTTCCCAAGTTTGATGCTGATTCAAGCAGCGAGCTTTACTGATTGCTGGCGTTCCCGCCTTGCGCCGGCGCCGAGGCGTCGCTCTGATTTTGCGCCGCGCCCGAGCTTTGATTGGTCGAAGACTCTGCTGCCCAGCTGAAGCCGGCCAACAGCGAAGCGATCATGGCGAAGGCAAGGACGATTTTTTTCATGGGGATACCTTTCTTTGGATTAATCATCGCCCCCTTCCTAGTGCAAGCGCCGTGCCAGCTCGATTGAATCGTTGAAAATCAATCACTTGGCTTAAATCGCGTCTTTTTACCCCGTCTGTTTTGTCACCCTGCGGCGACAACCAACGACGCCGCCAAGCCAAGTCATTGATTTCAGCGTCCTTTTTTTGTCACCCCACGACGACAGCCTTATTCGGTGGTGCTGGGATTCCAAAAAGCCTGCTTGATGTACGGCAAATGCTTGAGCAGATCGGCAATGCGGTCGAGCTCGTCGGCATCGACCGAGGTCGACAGCAGCGTGGCGGTCAGCTCCACCTCGTCGTCGCCGAACGGCTCGACATCCATGTCGCCCAGCGGGTACTTGGCGGTTTCCAGCAGGTGGTCGATCATCGACAGCACCTGCTTTTGCGCCGCGCCATCGCAGATCACGCAGAGCTGATAGGTGACCTCGCTGCTGCTCTCGTGGATCGGCTGGCGGTTGATGGCGTTGACCACCGGCCGCAACAGCGTGTTGGCCGCCAGCACGAACACCGTGGTCAGCAATGAGGCATCCAATAGCCCCGCGCCGGCACAAGCGCCGACCGCGGCCGAGCCCCACAGCGTCGCGGCGGTATTGAGCCCGCGCACGTTCAGCCCGTCTTTCATGATGGTGCCGGCGCCGAGAAACCCGACCCCGGACACGACATAGGCGGCAACGCGCATGGCGCTGGTGGCGCCGTCCATGCGCACCGCCATATCGACGAAGGCGGCGGCGCCGACCGCCACCAGCGTGTTGGTGCGCAATCCCGCGGTCCGCTGGCGGTACTGCCGCTCGTAGCCGATGGCCGTGCCGAGAATAAAGGCGACGGTGAGGCTGATCAGCGATTTGCCGAAGGCCGCGAGATCGAAGTGAAACATCGTATTCAACATGGCTTGCTCCTGGTGGATGGCTCAGGGCGCCATGACAGCAGACGGCCGCGCGCCGGCGGCAAGCCGAACGGCATCATCGAATCTTTTTGCGTGCGGGATCGGAAGCGAAAGGTCCGGAAAACGCACCGTCTACCAGGACGAGACGGCGGCGGACAAAGCGGGTCGGCGGCGGTCAGGCCTGGGGGACGAAGAGCCGATGGGGCTGACAACTCTGACTGTCCAAGGCGATACCCCCGCATATTTAAAAGGACGTTTATTATAGTTTTTTGACATAATGTGAGTCAACCTGTCCAAAAGATATGCTATCACTATGATTAAAAACAAAAAAACAGTCAGACAGGAGGCACCTATGCGACGGATATTATTAATCATTGGGTTAATTTTATCGTGCTGGAGTCCGGCGCGAGCGGATAACCTGATCACGCTGCACTACGCGCCGGCCGGCCCGATTTACGATTACCGCTGGCAGGTCTTGGCGCTGGCGCTGGCTCACACCACCGATGAAGGACCGGTCCATATGCTGCCGCTGGCGGATGCGCCGGTCAGCCAGCTACGGCTCGAGGCGCTGGTACAGCAGCACGAGCTCGACGTGGTGTGCTTCTCCAGCACACCGGAACGCGAAGCCACACTGCGGCCGATTCGCGTCGATATCCTGCGCGGCATGCTCGGCTACCGCATTTTGCTGATCCGCGACAGCGACCAAGCACGCTTCAACCGCCTCGACGACAACACGCTGCGACAGCAAGTCACGCTGGGGTTCAACAACCAGTGGGCGGATTACCCGATCCTCACCGGCAATCACTTTCATGTGATGGGCACGGTCGGCTACGACTCGCTGTTCGCCATGCTGTCGGCGGGACGGTTCGACGCCTTTCCGCGCGGGCTGAATGAGGTCGGACCCGAGCTGGCCGTCTACCAGCCCAAGTATCCGAACATCGCGGAAGAGAAATCGTTGGCGCTGTTCGTCAACTACCCGGTGTATTTCTGGGTCCGGCGCGACAACGCCGTCTTGGCCACGCGCATCGAACGCGGCCTCAAGCTCGCCATGGCCGATGGCTCGTTCAAGGCGCTGTTCCTGCACACCCACGCCGAGGAAATCGACAAGGTGCGGCGCGAGCATCGCCGCGTGGTCTATTTGACCAACCCGCAGCTGCCGCCCGGCACGCCGCCGGCCGACACCAGCTGGTGGTGGCATTCGCACTAGGGCCTGTCTGGCGCAATGCCGCGCGTCGCGCGGCGATTGCGCCAGGCTGTTGATTTAGTGGTTTGCAGCGGTTGCGGAGGACCCGGCAAAGCCGGGCCTTAGTGGCAACTGACTGATTTCGCAGCCTGCCCATCGATTCCCACTCCCCCTGCCCTCTCCCTGAGAGGGGGCGCTCGCTTCGCGAGCATGGGTTTGTCAACACCCTCGCGCAATGCCGCGCGTCGCGCGGCGATTGCGCCTTACGGTCCTGATCGGCGGCGTTCAATACACGACGTTCAACACGTTCCAATGGTCGCTGTCCACCCGCGACAGCGTGACCGGCGCGTGCTGCAGGTTGCCCTGGGCATCGAAGCGGAAATCCGCGGTCACGCCCTGGTAGCGGGTCGAGGCGATCATCGGCAGGAACTTGTCCGGTTCGGTCGAATTGGCGCGCTTCATGGCGTCGGCCACCAGCATCACGCCGTCGTAGAACTGCGGCCCGAGCAGCACCACGTCCTGGTTGTAGCGCGCCTTATAGCGGGTGAGGAAAGTCTTGCCGGCCGGCCGCGCGGTCAAGAGGCCGCCGGCCGCCGCCGAATAGTTGCCGTTGGCGTCGGCGCCGGCCAGTTGGATGAAGGTCGGCGTATTGAGCATGTCGCCGCCCATGAGCTTCGCGCCCACGCCCAGCTGCTTGAGCTGGCGCGCCATCGGCGCGGCCTGGGCATCGGCGCCGCCGTAGAAGATCACCTCCGGACGCCGGGCCTTGAGCGAGGTTAGGATGGCGCTGAAATCGGTCGCCTTGTCGGTGGTGTACTCGCGCGCCACCGGCTGGATGCCTAGCGCGGTCAGCGATTTGACGAACTCATCGGCAATGCCCTGACCGTAAGCGGTGCGGTCGTCGACCACGGCGATGCGCTTGGCGTGCAATTTTTGCACCGCGTAACGGCCGAGCGCGCCGCCGATCTGGCTATCGCTGCCGACCAGACGGAAGGTAGTCTTATAGCCGGAGAGGGTATAGGCCGGATTGGTCGACACAGACAGCTGCGGAATGCCGGCCGCGGCATAGAGGTGCGACGCCGGAATCGACACACCGGAGTTGAAGTGGCCGATCACCGCCTTGACCCCGGCATCGATCAGGCGCTGCGCCACTTCGGTGCCGATGCGCGGATCGGCCTGGTCGTCTTCCGACACCAACTCGAAATGCAGCTTTTGCCCGCCGACGCTGATCGGCTTGGCGTTCAAGTCGTCGATGGCCATTTTGATGGCGTTTTCGTTGTCTTTGCCGTAGTGCGCTTGCGGACCGGTCAGCGGCGAGGCGAAACCGATCTTCACCACGGTATCGGCGTAAACGGATACCGACAGGGCCAGCGCGGCGCCGGCCACCCAGACTGCACAGGATTGTGGCTTCATGACATGCATCTCCTTGGTTGGACTGCAGAGGCGTTAAAAGCGGGTGAGTCGGTAAGGGGTGAGATCGAGCGAGGCCTCGCGCCGGCAGATCTGCTCGGTCAGCAAGGCGCCGGTGGTGGCGGCGAGCGTCAGGCCCAGGTGGCCGTGGCCGGTGGCGAAATACAGCCCCGGCACGTCCGGCGCCGGGCCGATGACCGGCAGCGTATCGGGCACCGAGGGCCGGTTGCCCATCCACACGCTCATGTCGGAGGTATCGAACAAGCCGAGAATGCGCTGCGCGCGCTCGACCAGGATATGCGCGCGCCGCCAGTCGGGCGGGGCGTCGCGGTGCGCGAGTTCCACCGTGCCGGCCAGGCGCAGGCCGCCGCCGGCCATCGGCAGAATGACGAAATGCTCGCTGGCGCACTCGATGAAGTGATGCAACGGCACGCCGGCGTTGGGCAGCGTCACGTGATAGCCGCGCTCGCTTTCCAGCGGCACGCGATAACGATGCTGGCGCAAAAAGCGGTCGCTCCAAATGCCGCAGGCGACCACCGCGTTCTCGGCGGCAAGCTCGCCGCTGCGCGCCGTTTTGATGGCCACCCGGCCCTGCGCGTTGTGGCCGATGGACAGCGCCTCGTCGCGAACGAACCGGCCGCCGGCTTGCACAAAGGCATCGAACAGCCCGCGGCTGAACAAATAGGGGTCGTCGACATGCGACCAGGTGGGCACCTCCACCGCCACCTGCCAGACTGGGGCAATCTGCGGCGCCTTGGCGGCGAGTTCGGCGCGGGTGAGCTTGCGCCACAACACGCCATGCACCCGCTTGCTCTGCCACGCCGCGGCGGCGGCCTGGAACTCGCTTTCGCTGCGGTACAGCGTCAGCGCGCCATGACGGCGCCAGAGGTAGCCGACGCCCGCTTGTTCGATCAGCGCGGCGTAATCGTCGTTGACGCGGTTGAGCAGCGCGGCAAGGTGGCTGGTCAGCGCCGCCACGCGCGCCGGGCGGCTGTTGGCGACGAAGCGCGCGAGCCAGGGCAACAGCGCCGGCAGGTAGCGCCAGCGCACCGCCAACGGCCCGAGCGGATTGAGGAGCCAGCCCGGCACCTTGGCCAGCACCCCCGGCTCGGCCAACGGAATCACATCGCTGACGGCGAAGGCGCCGGCATTGCCGAAACTGGTTTCGCACGCCGGTTCGCCACGGTCGAGCAGGGTCACCGGACAGCCGGCCAGGCGCAATTGCAACGCGCAGGCGATGCCGACGATGCCGGCGCCGACCACGATGGTCTCAGGAGCGATCGTCGCGCGCGCATTCATGTCAGCCCACCTCGAAGCCATGAACATAGGGATCGGCCTCGTCGAGCAGCAACCGGTTGTAGCCGGTGACGATGGCCCAGCCGGCAATGCCCGGCACGATGGCCGGCCTGCCGGCGACTTCCGTCTCCTCCTCGATGGTGCCAATGAATTTGCTGCCGATCAGGCTTTCGTGCACCAGCACGTCGCCCTGTTTCATCAAGCCGCGGCCGTAGCGCTGCGCCATGCGCGCCGAGGTGCCGGTGCCGCAGGGCGAACGGTCGAGCGCGGCCGCGCCGTACAACACGGCGTTGGCGGCATGCGCGTCGGGGGATTTCGGCGCGCCGGTCCATTGCACGTGGCGGATGCCGCGAATCGCCGGGTCGAGCGGATGCACGACCTCATAACGGGCGTTGAGCGCATCGCGCAATGCGTTGCCCATCGCCACCAGTTGCGCCGGCGTGTAGTCGGCCATGTCGCGATAGTTTTCCTGCGCTTCGACGATCGGATAGAAATTGCCGCCATAGGCGATGTCGAGCTTGAGCCGGCCAAGCGGCGCAAGCGTGACCTCGACATCGGTCATGTACAAAAACGACGGCACGTTGCGCAGCTTGACCGACGTGACCTTGCCGTCCTGCTGTTGGTACTGGGCGGTCACCTTGCCCGCCGGCGTATCCAGCTGCAGCACGCCCGGCGTGCGCGGCGTCACCAGCCCATGCTCGATGGCCATGGTCACCACGCCGATCGTGCCGTGGCCGCACATGGGCAGACAGCCGCTGGTTTCGATGTACAGCACCGCCACGTCGCAGTCGTCGCGCGTGGCGGGGTAGAGAAAAGCGCCGGACATCTGCGCGTGGCCGCGCGGCTCGAACATCAGCCCGGTGCGGATCCAGTCGTGGCGGGCGATGAAATCCAGCCGCCGTTCGGCCTGGGTGCGTCCGTTGAGCTCGGGCGCGCCGCGCACCACCAGGCGCACCGGGTTGCCACAGGTGTGCCCGTCGATGCATTCGAATTCATGGATTGCCATAAAGCCTCCGTCTACGTTCCTTCACTTTATGACTTATCAATATTGAATACAATCTCAGCAGTTTATTTTTCTCATCTTCTCGCCACACCCTGATAGGGCAGCGCAACACCATTAGGCAAAAAATACAATAAATACTTTTATTTTTGATAATGTTGCAAAAAAAAGCAACAATGCTGTTGCCATAAAAACAGAACTAGTCCGATTAACTCGACAGATTTAAAACTTGATTTTTGTATACAAAAATTCCAGTATGACGACACCACAGTTATCAATGCCACTGTCGTAGGAGATCACCATGGCCCAACTTTGGCGCGGGGTCTTTCCCGCCGTCACCACCCAATTTCACGCCGACGAATCGCTGGACCTGGCTGCCACCGCGCGCCACATCGCCTGGCAGATCGCCAACGGCGTCGATGGCGTCATCGTCTGCGGCTCGCTGGGCGAAGCGTCGACCCTGACCGCCGAGGAAAAGCTGGCGATTCTGAAAACCGCCAAGGAAGTAGCCGGCGGCAAGCCCGTGCTCCTGACCGTGGCCGAGGACAGCACGCGGGCCGCCGAAGCGCTGGCGCGCGCCGCGCATGCCGCCGGCGCCGACGGCCTGATGGTACTGCCGGCCATGCGCTACGTCTCCGACGCGCGCGAAACGCTCAACCACTACCACCGCGTGGCCGATGCGAGCCCGCTGCCGATCATGATTTACAACAACCCGGTGGCCTACGGCGTCAACATCACCCCGGCGATGTACGCCGATCTGGCGCGCGAAACGAAATTCGTCGCCATCAAGGAGTCGAGCGGCGACATCCGCACGCTGACCGACATCCTCAATGCCGTCGGCCGGCGCTTCGCCTTGTTCAGCGGCGTGGACGACTTGGCGCTGGAGAGCTTGATGATGGGCGCCGACGGCTGGGTGGCCGGCCTGGTGGTGGCCTTTCCGGCGGAGACGGTGGCGATCTACCGCCTGGCGCAGGCGGGACGCTGGGAGGAGGCGCGCGCGCTCTACCGCTGGTTCGCGCCGCTGCTGCATCTGGATGTGTCGATGAAACTGGTGCAAAACCTGAAGCTCGCGCAGAGCCTGGTGGGCCAAGGCAGCGAACACGTGCGCGCGCCGCGCATGCCGCTGGCGGGCGAGGAACGCGAGCGCGTCGAGGCCATCGTGCGCGCAGGGCTTGCCACGCGGCCCGCGCTGCCTTCCCTCTGACATATGGCGTGGTGGTAAGATGACGGCCTGAATCGGGGCTTGCCATGAATAATGTCAACGACACACCGCAAAGTCTGACCACCACCGCCACCGAGAGCATCCGCCAGCGCATCCTGACCGGAGAATGGGCCGATGGCGGCCAATTGCGCCAAGACGCGCTGGCGCGCGAACTGGGCATGAGCCGGGTGCCGATCCGCGAGGCGCTACGCCAGCTCGAGGCCGAGGGGCTCGTCACCATCGTCGAGAATCGCGGCGCGGTGGTGACCCAGCTGTCGCTGCCGGAGATCGTCGAACTCCTGCGCGTGCGGGTGCTGTTGGAGTGCGACGTGCTGCTGGAGGCGATTCCGCGCCAAACCGCCGCCGACATCGCCGAGGCGGGGCAGCTCTTGGCCGAATTCGAGCAAGCCCTCGACCACCGCGACGTCGCCTCGTGGGGCGTGCTCAACGCCCGTTTCCATCTGGCGTTGTATCGCGCCGCCGAACGCCCGCAAACGCTGGCGATCATCGAGCAGCTGCATAACCGCACCGACCGCTACACGCGCATGCAGATCCTGCTCACCGACTTCAACGACCGTGCGCACCGCGAGCACAACCAGCTGCTGGCGCTGTGCCAAGCCAAGGACGCCATCAGCGCCGCCGCCTTTCTGCGCGCGCATATTCTGCATGCCGAGGAAGCGCTGGAAGCCTGGTATCGCGAACAGGCGCTCGCCAAACCGGCCAAACGCGGCCGCAAGCGCAAAGACGGTTAAGCACCTCCAGAGCGTTGGGTGTCCCGTTGGGTAGGGTGCAATCGCCGCGCAACGCGCGGCATTGCGCCGCACACCCGGCGACAGACCCTAGGGTTTGGCTGCGCCGCGGTAGACGGAAAAGTACAGAATTTCCTGCTGATCCATGTTCTCGCGGGTCAGCAGGGTCACGCCGCTGTCGATCGCGCGCGGCGCGTCGGTTTGGCCGCGCAGCATGCGATACGCCAGCGTCACCGCGGTATAGCCCATCTGGAACGGCCGTTGCAGGATCAACAGCGAGATCGACCCCTGGCGCATCGCCGTGAACAAACGGCGGTTGACGTCGAACCCCACCATCATCACCTTGCCCGCCAAGCCCAACCGTTGCAACGTCAACAGCGTGCCTTCCGTGGTGGTTTCATTTGGGGTGAACACGGCGTCGAACCGGCCGTCCAACGGCCGCAGCGCCTGTTCGGAGGCGGCGCGGGCCGAGGCGACGGTCGTACCCAAATAGGGGCTGGCCACCACCGCGAGTCCCGCTTGGCGCAATCTGTCGGCCACACCGCGCTCGCGCTCGTCGGTCGACTGCACGCCTTGCTGCAGCCGCATCAACACCACCCGGCGCAGCCCGGAGCCGGCCAACCGGCGCACGATCTGCTCGCCGGCCAGCCGGCCGGCGGCGTAGTTGTCGGTCGCCACCACGGAAAACGGGGCCGCCGCGGGTTCGCTGCGGTCGATAAACACCACCGGCAATCCCTGGCGCTGCCATTCGCCCACCTGGCGCCCCCGCTCGGGCGCGTTGGGCGCCAGCACCAGCGCCTTACAGCGCTTGGCCATCACCCGTTCGATCAACAGCAACTGTCCCTCGCGGTCGGTTTCCGTTTGCGGCGTCAGGTAGACCACCTTGACCCCCAACTCGCGTCCCGCGGCCTTGGCGCCCTCGCCGATCACCCGCCAGAAGCTGGCGCCGCCGCCGGCGCCGACTACGCCGATACAAGCGCCGTCAGCCGCCGGCACGGACAGCAGAACGAGCAGGAACAACAATAGGGGTAGACGCATGGGGCTCTCTCACGGCAAGGCGCTTCCTTCTTCATTCCTAGCCTATCGCCCATGCAGATACAACGGATTCTCATTCGCCGCCAAGGCGGCTGTTCAGATAACGCTCGGCCGTGTGCCGCAGCGGCGACGGCACCGCCGCCAGCCATTGATTGAAATGCAGGCCAAGCAAGCGGTTGTTGCCGGCGCGTGCCGTCATGGCCGCCGCCAGCGAATCGAATACCGGATCGTCCGGCGCCAGATCGCGCGCGTTCGCCTGCGCGAAGGCGTCGCCATCGGCCCGCCAATCGCAGCGCCCCGCGCGATGGACACCGTGCCCCTGCGCCCACCCGGTAGCGGCCAGCCGCCGCTGCTGCCGCGCGAATGTCGATGGCGGGAACAAATAGCTATCGGCATGCTGCCAGCCGCCGTCGATCTCCACCTGCGTCACCGCGTGAAACAAATAAGACGGCAGACAGCGGTATACCGGCGCGGGCACGGCTTGGCGCAACACGCGCTTGTCCAGCCGGACAAAGCGCAGACGCGCGCGAATGCCGGCCGCCGTCAGCAAGGCGCGCATCACATCGCCCTGGGCGTTGCAGTGGCCGCGCCGGCAAGCCAACGTCTGCTGCGGCGTGACGGTTTCGAAGCCGAGCGTGAAGCCAAAGGCGATGTGGTCGCGCACATAGTCGTGTATCGCCACGGCCCGCTCGCGCGCGCTATCGAATGGTCCCTCGGCGCAGAGCCGCCGCAACACTTCCTCCAGCATGAACAGGCTCCAAACAATATGATTTTGGGATAAATATACCAGCTGCGTCATACCGCCCGCCATCAAGAACCGGCAATCCCTTGCCGATCAGTAACATACGGCGTATCATGCCGCCCTTTTTCCCCCTTGGCCCGACCTTCATGACGCTCCCGACGACCGCTTTGGCTTGTGGCATCGACTTCGGCACCTCCAATTCGACCGTGGGCTGGCACCAAGCCGGCCACGAACCGTTGGTGCCGTTGGAAAACGGCGAGACGACGCTGCCGTCGGTGGTGTTTTTCGATTACGAGGAAGACCGCATCCATTACGGCCGCGCCGCGCTCGACACTTATATGCAAGGCGACGAGGGGCGGTTGATGCGCTCGCTCAAAAGCCTGCTCGGTTCGAGCCTGCTGGACGGGCAAACCGAAGTGCAGGGGCGCGCCTTGCCGTTCCGCCAGCTGCTGACGGTGTTCATCGCCGAACTCAAGCGCCGCGCCGAGGCGCACGCCGGCCGGCCATTCGAGCACGCGGTGCTGGGACGCCCGGTCTTCTTCGTCGACGACAATCCGCGCGCCGACCAGCTGGCGCAAGACACGCTGGCCGAGATTGCGCGCCAGGTCGGCTTGCGCGAGGTAAGTTTCCAGTTCGAACCGATCGCCGCCGCCATGGATTACGAATCGTCGATCACGCGCGAGGAGCGCGTGCTGGTGGTGGACATCGGCGGCGGCACCTCCGACTTCACCCTGATCCGCCTCTCGCCCGAGCGCCGCGGGCTCGACGAACGCCAATCGGACGTGCTGGCCACCGGCGGGGTGCACATCGGCGGCACCGACTTCGACCGTGCCTTGAGCCTGTCGCAGGCCATGCCGCTGTTCGGCTATCGCACCCAGCTGCGAAACGGCGCCGAGATGCCGTCGAGCTACTATTTCAATCTGGCCACCTGGCACACCATCAACCAGCTTTATACCCGCAAAACCTGGATGGATCTGCAGGACGTCTACCGCGATGCCGTGGCCTTGCCCTTGCTCGACCGGCTGTTCAACCTGATCAACCAACGCGCCGGGCACCGGCTGGCGATGCAGGTCGAACAAGCCAAGATCGACTTGTGCGCGGCCGACGAAGCCCTGCTCGACCTGACTCACCTGGAGCCGGATCTGCTCGCGCGTTTCTCGCAAGCGCAGATGGAACTGTCGCTGACGCCGCTGATCGACCAGATCGGCCGCACCGCCCATGGCGTGCTGCAGGATGCCGGCCTCAACGACGATCAGATCGACACGCTGTACTTCACCGGCGGGGCCAGCGCCATCCCCTGGCTGCGCCGGCGCATCGCCGAGCTGTTTCCCACGGCGCGCCACGTCGAAGGCAACCGGTTCGGCAGTATCGGCTGCGGTTTGGCGCTGGAGGCGGCGCGGCGCTACGGTTGATGCGGCGCAACATACCATTTGTCTAGCCAACTATCCCTGCGTTAGCATGGACTGTCCCACCGACCTTCAGGAGAGACAGCCATGCCGACGCTCACCATCCGCCATTCCCGCCCAACTGACGCCGAAGCGGTACGCGACATCTATGCTTGCCCCTCGGTCCAAGCCGGCACCCTGCAGCTGCCGTACCCGTCGCTGGAACTCTGGCAGCAGCGCGTCGGCGAGCACCGGCCGAACCACTACAGCCTGGTGGCAGAACGCGATGGCCGCGTGGTCGGCCAGCTCGGCCTGGAAGTCAACGCCAACCCGCGGCGCAAGCATGCGGCCCACTTCGGCATCGGCGTCATGGAGTCCGAACAAGGGCAGGGCATCGGCAGCCGGCTCTTGGCCGCGGCCATCGACTTGGCCGACAACTGGCTCAACGTCACGCGGCTGGAGCTGACGGTCTACATCGACAATCCGGCGGCCATCGCCCTGTACCGGAAATTCGGCTTCGTGATCGAAGGCGAATCAGTGGGTTACGCCTTCCGGCAAGGCGAATTCGTCAATGTTTTCCATATGGCGCGCCTTCGCGCATAATTTGACAATCAGTGATTGATTATCAAAAAAAAGACGAAACTGCTTCTTGAGCCGCGCACTGATTTCCGCTCGCCGCACGCGGCATAATCGCGAAACCCTATCTTGCTACTGAGGATTCATGATGAATATTGCCGACATCGCCCTATCGCGCCACGCCACCAAGGCCTTCGACCCCGCGCGCAAGATCCCGGCCGAGCTCGCCGGCCAGATCGAAACGCTGCTGCGCTTCAGCCCGTCGTCCACCAACGCGCAGCCGTGGCACTTCTTCATCGCCGACAACGACGCCGGCAAGGCGCGCATCGCCAAGGCGGCGCAAGGCGCTTATGGCGCCAACGAGCCGAAGATCCGCAACGCGTCGCATGTGGTGGTGTTCTGCACCCGCGCGGCCATGGACGATGCGCACCTGGCGGCCGTGTTGGCGCAGGAAGCGCGCGACGGCCGTCTGCCGACCGACGAGGCCCGCGCCAATCAACATCGCGGCCGTTCGTTCTACGTCAACATGCACCGCTTCGAGCGCCGCGACGCGCAGCACTGGATGGAAAAGCAGGTCTATCTGGCGGTCGGCACGCTCTTGCTCGGCGCCGGCGCGCTCGGCATCGACGCCTGCCCGATCGAGGGCTTCGATCAGGCGCTGTTGGACGAGGAGCTCGGTCTGCGCGAACGCGGCCTGACGAGCGCGGTCATCGTGGCGCTCGGCTATCGCAGCGACGACGATTTCAACGCCAAGCTGCCCAAGTCGCGCCTGCCGACAGAGGCGGTCATCACCCGCCTGTGACATGCGCCTCGGCGATCTGACGATTTTCGTGCTTGCGGCCGACAGCGGCAGTCTGTCGGCCGCCGCGCGCGCGCTCGACATCACCCCGGCGGTCGCCAGCGCCGCCATCAAACGGCTGGAAGACGAGCTGGGCACGCGTCTGTTGGCGCGCTCCACGCGCAGCCTGCGTCTGACGCGCCAAGGCGAACAGTATCTGGAACACGCGCGCGCCGCGCTCGCCTCGTTGCAGGCAGGCCGCGACACGCTGGCGCGCGATCAGCAGCAGATCGGCGGCAAACTCACGCTGGCCATGCCGTCCGACCTGGGGCGCAACCTGCTCGCGCCGTGGCTGGACGAATTTCTGCGCGAGCACCCCGCGCTATCGCTGCACATCCGCCTAAGCGACCATCTGACCGATCTCTACCGGCAGCCGGTCGACCTCGCCATCCGCTACGGCCAGCCGGAAGACTCGTCGCTGATCGCGCTGCCGCTGGCGGCGGACAACCGCCGCGTGCTGACCGCCACGCCTGACTATCTGCGCCATCATGGCCAGCCGCGCCATCCCGACGACCTCGCGCGGCACAACTGCCTGCGCTATGCGTTGAGCGATCTGACTCACGATCAGTGGACCTTCTGGCGCGACGGCCAATCGACCAGCGTGCGGGTCGCCGGCGACCGCATCGCCGACGATGGCGACATGGTGCGGCGCTGGGCGCTGGCCGGCCTGGGCCTGGCCTATAAATCGCAGTTGGACGTGCTCGCCGATCTGCGCGCCGGCCGGCTGCAAACCGTGCTGGGCGATTGGCAGGGCGAGCCCGCCCCGATTTATCTGTTGTGCGCGCACCGCCAGATGCTGTCGCCGGCCATCGACCGCTTGCGCCGTTTTCTGCAACAGCGCATCGCCGACTATCTGGCGGGTGACTAGTACTACGTTGGCGCAATGCCGCGCGTGGCGCGGCGATTGCTCCCTACGACCTCGGATGCGCACTCGTGTAGGGCGCACTCGCCGAAGGCAGTGCGCCACAAACACGCGCGCCGATCCGCCAGGTAGAATCGGATATCACCATGGATTTGTTCAGAAAGGTCCGCCATGCAGGAATTTGCAGAAGACATCTACACCGAGGACGACGACCGCGACGTCACTACCTTGAATAATCTGGGCCCGCTCACCCCGATGGCGGGCATCTGGCAAAGCGTGCGCGGCCAGGACGTCAAGCCGGTGGCCGAAGGCACCGAGGAACAGACCTACGTGGAACGGATGGAACTGCAGCCGATCGATCCGCAGCCCAACGGGCCACAATTGCTGTACGGCCTGCGCTACCACACGCACATCGTCAAGCCGGGCGAGGTGGAGACCTACCATGACCAGGTCGGCTACTGGCTGTGGGAGCCGGCCACCGGCACGGTCATGCACACGCTGACCATCCCGCGCGGCATGGCGGTGCTGGCGGTGGGCAAGGCGGCGCCCGACGCCAAAACGTTCGAATTGGTGGCGACCAAGGGCGGCGCCGGCTGTGGTATCAGTTCCAGCGCCTTTCTGGAATATGCGTTCGATACGGTCGAGTTCCGCATCAAGGTGACGATGCACGACGACGGCAGCTGGACCTACGACGAAGATACGGTGATGAAGATTCTGGGACGCGACGAGCTGTTCCACCACACCGACCGCAACCATCTGCAAAAAATCGGCGAGCCCACGCCCAATCCGCTGGCGCGCACTTAAAACAGGCTTGTCGCGCGAATGCCGGTACTCTCTCCCGGCATTCGCTTGGGTCTTTTTATCTGTATGTCCTAAAAAACATACTGCATATACTGTGCACGACAAAGGCAGATCACATGCCTTGGCCATCACAACGAGAGAGAGACCCCACCATGAACGCCTACCCGAGCCGCCCCAGCGTGGCCAGCGTCAAACTATTGATCAACGGCGCGTTTGTCGATTCGCATAGCCAAGAATGGCGCGAGGTCGTCAACCCCGCCACGCAGGAGACCTTGGCGCGCGTGCCGATGGCCACGCCGGCCGAAGTCGACGCGGCCGTGGCCGCCGCCGAAGCCGCTTTCCCCGGCTGGAAGAACACCCCCATCAGCGCGCGCATGCGCATCATGCTCAAATTGCAGGAGCTGATCCGCGCCAACCTGCCGCGCATCGCCAAGACACTGACCGCCGAACAGGGCAAAACGCTGGCCGACGCCGAGGGCGATATCTTCCGCGGCTTGGAGGTGGTCGAGCACGCCTGCGCGGTCGGCACGCTGCAATTGGGCGAATTCGCCGAAAACGTCGCCGGCGGCGTCGACACCTACACGCTGCGCCAGCCGCTCGGCGTCTGCGTCGGCATCACGCCGTTCAATTTCCCGGCGATGATTCCGCTGTGGATGTTTCCGATGGCCATCGTCTGCGGCAACACCTTCGTGCTCAAGCCCTCCGAACAAGATCCGCTCTCGACCATGCAGCTGGTCGAATTGGCGCTGGAAGCCGGCGTGCCCAAAGGGGTGCTCAACGTCATGCATGGCGGCAAGGACGTGGTAAACGCGCTATGCGCGCACCCCGCGGTCAAGGCGGTGTCCTTCGTCGGCTCGACCGCGGTCGGCACGCACGTGTACCGGCTGGCCAGCGAGCACGGCAAGCGCGTGCAGGCGATGATGGGCGCCAAGAACCATGCCGTGGTCTTGCCCGACGCCAACCGCGAACAGACGGTCAACGCGCTGGTGGGCGCCGGCTTCGGCGCCGCCGGGCAGCGCTGCATGGCGACCTCGGTGGCGGTGCTGGTGGGCGCCGCCCGCGACTGGCTGCCCGACATCGTCGCGCGCGCCCGCGCGCTCAAGGTCAACGCCGGCATCGAGCCCGGCGCCGACGTCGGCCCGGTGGTATCGCGCGCGGCCAAGGCGCGCATTCTCGGTCTGATCGAATCCGGCCTGCGCGAGGGCGCCACGCTGGCACTCGATGGCCGCGACGTCAGCGTGCCGGGTTACGAGCAAGGCAACTTCATCGCCCCGACACTGTTTAGCGACGTGCGTGCCGACATGGAGATTTACCGCCAGGAGATTTTCGGCCCGGTGCTCTTGGTCATGACGGTCGACACGCTGGACGAGGCCATCGCGCTGGTGAACCGCAACCCGTTCGGCAACGGCGTCGGCCTCTTTACGCAAAGCGGCGCGGCGGCGCGCAAATTCCAATCTGAGATCGACGTCGGCCAGGTCGGCATCAACGTGCCGATTCCGGTGCCGCTGCCGTTCTTCAGCTTCACCGGTTCGCGCGGCTCGAAGCTCGGCGATCTCGGCCCCTACGGCAAGCAGGTGGAGCAGTTCTACACCCAGACCAAGACCGTGACCGCGCGCTGGTTCGACGACGAGGCCGCCGACGGCGTCAACACCACCATCCGCCTGCGTTGAGGAGCACCGCAATGAACATCGCTTTTATCGGCTTGGGCAATATGGGCGCGCCGATGGCCATGAACCTGCTCAAGGCGGGCCACGCGCTGAAGGTGTTCGATCTGAATCCGGCCGCCATGCAGGCGCTGGCCGAGGCCGGCGCACAGGCGGCGCTGTCGCCGCGCGCGGCCTGCGACGGCGCCGAGTGCGTGCTGACCATGCTGCCGGCGGCGGCGCACGTGCATAGCGTACTGACCGCCGACGAGGGCGTGCTGGCCGGCATCGCGCCGGACGTGCCGCTGATCGACAGCAGCACCATCGACCCGGCGAGCGCCCAGCGCTTCGCCGAATTGGCCGCGCGCCAAGGCACCCCGTTCGCCGACGCGCCGGTCTCCGGCGGCACCGGCGGCGCCGCTGCCGGCACGCTGACCTTCATGGTCGGCGCGAGCCCGGCACTGTTCGAGCGCATCCAGCCGGTCTTGACCGCCATGGGCAAGCACATCGTCCATTGCGGCGGCGTCGGCATGGGTCAAACGGCCAAGATCTGCAACAACCTAGTGTTGGGCGTGTCGATGGCGGCGGTGGCCGAGGCCATGTCGCTCGGCGCAGCGCTCGGCATCGATACCAAGATTCTGGCCGACATCATCAACACCTCCAGCGGCCGCTGCTGGAGCTCGGACACCTACAACCCCTACCCCGGCATCGTCGAAACCGCGCCGGCGTCGCGCGGCTACAGCGGCGGCTTCGGCGCCGACCTGATGTTGAAGGATCTGGGGCTCGCCACCGGCGCGGCCAAGTCGGTGCATCAGCCGGCGTTCATGGGCGCGCTGGCCGAGCAGCTATATCAAGCGCTCAGCCAGCGCGGCGACGGCCGGCTGGATTTCTCGGCCATCATCAAGCTCTACCGGGACGCTTAAGCTGGCGCACTGCGCCCTACGCGAAGTGTAGGGTGCAATCGCCGCGCGGCGCGCGGCATTGCACCAAACATCTCCGTTAGAACAGCGCCGTCAAGCTCATGGACTGCGCCTGCAACTGCTGGCACGGCTTGGCCAGCAGCGCATCCAACTGCGTGGGCGGCAACGGCGGCGCGTCGGCTTGGCCATGGCGCACACGGATATGGCGCAGCGCGTGCTCGACCTCGCTGAGC
>Ga0213872_10000687_pt1 | contig 25499 bp, 20 predicted proteins | sample VelepicomBERX_R2_FD_160071 | JGI IMG/M metagenome (GOLD analysis project Ga0213872, IMG submission 160071) | Rhizosphere microbial communities from Vellozia epidendroides in rupestrian grasslands, the National Park of Serra do Cipo, Brazil - RX_R2 | ecosystem: Host-associated > Plants > Roots >...
CATTTAGCCTGCGCAAAAACTGCGCCGTTAACGCCGAATACCTGTTAGAAGGGTTTGGGGTGTAGTGAGCTGACAAACAGCGCCGGATCTCTACGAAAAGGAGCCGAAGTAGCGCCGCGCTAGCAGCTCGATAACCCTCCTTTTTTGAGTTGAACTCTTCAAACATCCGTTTGCAATAAGAGTCAACTCTTTCAACAGAAGACTCAGGTACGGCCAAGACCGCCCGAAATTGCGCGGGATCAAGCGTCGGACATTCCAGGAACAGATTGACCGTATGTCCCTCTTGTTCGAAGAAATCTTCCTGGAACGACAGGATGAGCCCTTCGACCGGCCTTTGCTTCCCGAAAGTGTGAACAGCTCCCGGTGGGACGAAGACCAAAGCATGAGGCTCGATCGGAAAGTAATCGAAATCGATGTTGAAGGACGGGGCTCCGCGGGTCATCCAGAAGACCTGATAGAAGTCGTGCCTGTGCGGACGGTGCCGGTTTAGGCGGAGCCGGAGCCCTTCCTCAAGAGTCCCAACGTGGAGCTTATCTTGAGCCCCGGTTGCGTAATCGGAAAAAGGAAAAACGGCCGGTTCTGGCTTTTTCGGGTAGGGATTTACCTTGGATAACTCGTCCACAACGTCTTGGGATCACGGCTAACTACGCCACGCAGAGCACAGCTGCGGAAGCGGTGTACCCGTGGAGGAAGGCCTTTTCACCAACCGGGCCGATCTCTCCGTTGCAGAAGAATCCCGCCAAAGGAAGATCTCCCAAAATGCTGGCGAGTGTTTCCGCATCGTGGTCCGAGGTGCCAAAGAGGCCCTTACCTCGGCCCGCACATGAGAAAAGCAAGATACCAATCGGCCCCGCTAACCCCTTTTTGACCCGTTCCGAGGCGAGAACGAGATCTTCCCGCGCTGATTTCGAATCTCGCAATTGAAATTGTACTGTTTGACCAACCCTCGGATAGGCCCCCACCGCAAGCGCACCGATCTGCGGGTCTGCTCCGAGTATATTGCGAATCAAGAAATCTCCTTGTTTGAAATCGTCGATATATTCAGAGACGGCCAGCCCGAGGAACAAGTTGTTCCGGACCGATACGCGTTGATCGGCCGGTATACTCAGGAAGGCCGTTTCCAGAGCTTGATAAGCGGGAAGATTCCCGATCTCAAGGATCAGGTTTTCTTCCGCCTTGGTGATCGGTGAGGGATCGCCGATGGGCCGGCAGCCCTGGCTGACCAGAGGTTGAACCACCAGTCCTTTTTTCAACGCGATCGCCAGTAACGGGGCGGCGGAGACATCTCCGTCCCGCAGGAGAAAGATCTCGGAATTCGTGGCGCTCGCTAGTCCGCCGAGAATTGGGATATGCGGATACGCCGCACCCCATTCATCCAGCCAGTGCTCGACGCCTCCGAAGTACGGGTTGGCGAGAACCAGCCAGGAACGCACATCCGTTGCCGAAAGGCCCGTAGCGGCGTGCCAGTACTCTGGTCCCGTGGACTCTTCGGTCTGTGCTTCATTGATCTGGACAACGGCAAAACTATCGGAGGGCAGAGAAAATAAGATCAGACTAAAGCCGGGTTGATGCTCGATCTCCCGTCTGCTTCCGATAACACCCCAGCCGGAGCATCCCACCAATTGCGGCACATGGCCGTGTAATCGGATCAATTCAAGAGTATCTTCGAGATGCGGCCTCCATTCCTGCGTCAGAAACAAAAACCCGAGAGAAGCATTTGTCCCGATTTCATGCCGGAGCGTTTCAGCAACTTCAGCCACGGCCTGCTCGGAATACTTCCCGACAAAAACCCGCGATGCTGCTCTCGATGTCATCAAAGGCACTTTACGAGATGGAACCTGAGATTCAAAAGCTCGATGTTGAATTCGTAAACAAAATCGTCCGAATGGAGCATGCAGATGCGGATCGTAATCACGGGTGGACCAAGTGGCGAGCCGATTGATCGGGTACGGGTAATCACCAATCAATCGACGGGAGAGTTGGCCGTAAGGCTGGCGCGAAGACTCGCAGCTGCCGGGCACAGCACGGAGTTGTTCCTGGGCGAGGGGGCCATTTTTCGCTCCGATTCTGCCAAATATTTTCGGACCAATGACGATCTCCATCGGTTGTTACGCGATGTCGTCGAGCGGCACAAGGTCAAGGCTTTCTTCCATGCCGCTGCATTGTCCGATTTTGGAGTCGAAAAACTGGCTATTCCAGGGGGCACACCGAACGCCGGAAAGATTTCGAGCGATGCCGAATTCATCCAGCTTCGACTTGTTCCCAAACCAAAGCTGATTCTTCAGCTACGCGACCTGTTCCCAAACGCGTACATCGTAGGTTGGAAATTCGAGTTGGACGGCGCGCCTGGGAGTGTTGTGTTGAAAGGTATTCGCCAGATCCAGCTCAACCGGACGGACGCCTGCGTGGTCAATGGAGAGGCTTTCGGCCCGGGGTTTGGCTTCTGCACGGCAAAAGGTTTGGTGCACACGGCTGCGACGAAGGATGACTTGGCAAACTGGCTCGTGGAAATGCTGGAACAGCAACTCCAACTCTAACTTGCGGGCGCTACAGATGAAATCAGTTGCATCCGGGTTCCGATGAATTATCCTCGGAATTCTCATCAGTCTGCGCGGTTAGCTCAGTGGTAGAGCGCTTGCTTCACACGCAAGAAGTCGCAGGTTCGAACCCTGCATCGCGCACGATTTATCTCGCGGGGAACGCGTCCCGACCAACGGCTTCCGAACTTGCAGGGCGCGTGGCCTCGGCATTGGGCCAACACACGACAGGCAGTGAGTTTAGCGCATTGCATCTTAAGTTTCTAAAGCCGCCGCACAATTTGTCGTTAAAAAGTATAAGTGTCGAGCCGGCGCTTCTTTACGGAATCACCCGAAAGTTCGCAAATATCCCCTCGCTTTCCGTTTCCGGTCTGCTATCTAGATTCCCTATGCGTAGATTGCTGATAAAAACCATCATTTCCGGACTCCTCTTGGTGATGGTTTGCTCTGTCTCGTTATCCGCGGGAGAAGAGCAACCACATACGGTTTGGGACTTTGACTCGATCACACCGAGTCCGAGCCCCACACCGTCCACGAAGAGTTCATCTCAGCAGGTATACGATGTTTTGGTCAAGATGCTGACTCGGTGGAACGCGCATGATCTGGATGGGTATTTGGACTGCTTTTGGAAGAGCCCGGAGCTTGTTGACATTGTCGATTCCGAAGTCAACCTCGGCTGGCAAGAATTGCATGATAGCTATACGAAAGGTTTTCACAGTCCGGATGAAATGGGTGTCCTTACTCCGATGCGCATCCAGGTAAGATTGGTCAATGACGATCTGGCATTTGCGCTCACTCGCTGGACTGTCACGTTCCCCCGGTCCACTCATGCGCTCATCGGGATCGACACTAATTATCTCCAAAAGTTCGAGGATGGTTGGAAGGTGATCTCAGCGCACACCAGCACGACCGAAATGTGAGAACGCCCGGTTCGGCGTTTCTATTTCGCAGGAAGGCCGGAGCCGATGAAACCAAGCGCTGGCTTTGACTAGCCCATGCGGGTGGAAAGATGAGTCGGCACGTTAAACGCCGGACCCTCGGAAGGAGGGGTCGGCGCGTTGAAGGCCAGACTATTGGAAGGATGGGTCGGCACGTTGAAGGCCAGACTATCGGAAGGATGAGTCGGCACATTAAAGGCCAGACTATCGGAAGGATGGGTCGGCACGTTAAAGACCAGACTATCGGAAGGATGAGTCGGCACGTTGAAGGCCAGACCCTCGGAAGGATGAGTCGGCACGTTGAAGGCCAGACTATCGGAAGGATGGGTCGGCACATTGAAGGCCAGACCCTCGGAAGGATGGGTCGGTACATTAAAGGCCAGACCCTCGGAAGGATGGGTTGGCACGTTAAAGGCCAGACCCTCGGAAGGATGGGTTGGTACGTTAAAGGCCAGATCCCCGGAAGGATGAGTGGGCACATTGAAGGCCAGATCCTCGGAAGGATGGGTCGGTAGGTTAAAGGCCAGATCCCCGGAAGGATGAGTGGGCACATTGAAGGCCAGATCCTCGGAAGGATGGGTTGGCACGTTAAAGGCCAGACCCTCGGAAGGATGGGTCGGTACGTTAAAGGCCAGATCCCCGGAAGGATGAGTGGGCACATTGAAGGCCAGATCCTCGGAAGGATGGGTCGGTAGGTTAAAGGCCAGACTATCAGAGCTAAATTTCTGGCTTAGGTTCGCGGTTTCTGCTTTCTGATCGCCAAACCAAGGCCTGGCGTGGCTCAGGTAAAATGGGCGATGTTCTGACGAGCCAATCGTCGGCGCAGCTTGAGCAGCGGAGAAGAGAGTGATACTGAGAAGAGCGAATGGGATATTTTTCATTAATTCTCAGGTTTAACCCTATTTCGTTCCTTTTTCTCCATATTTCTCCCAACTGGGGTCATCGCAGAATCTGTTCTGAATCGTACGCTAAGCATGTACGTAGGCGGGGTTTCCTTCGGGCCCAGCACCCGCCCAGGAAATCGCAGGTAGGCGCGATGCACCGCAAAGCCAAGGCGATTCGCATTTCGGCGTCGTTGCCGTATCAGGGTCAAATCTTCAGTTGAGAAGGTGTAGTGCCGCACGATGGACCTGACATCCGTAGGCGGGTCGAACAGGGCGGCGCGGGCTTGAGGGGAGCTGTCGTAGTGTCATGGCCGATTTGACCCGCTCTGAATCCATCCCGCGATGGTACACAGATTTTGTGGACGACTCCGGTTTTGTGGATGGACCAAAACTGCCCGCCAAACCGGGCTTGGACCCTCAACGCTCTATCGCGAAACCCGGGTGCGGGATCGTGCCTGAATCCTTAGCGTACGATTTAGAACAGATTCTGCGATGACCCCACTTACCATATGGCAGTTTGCAAAACGGCTCTGGAAGAGGCTTCCCAGGCCTATAATGGACTTGCCTAAAACGCAGACCAGGCCCAGCACTCCAAAGTACTGCCACGCCAACACAAATGATAAGTGTTTTAATATTTCGCGGGTGGATTGGGAATGAACATTACCGGCATCGTGTAGATCCCATTCTTTGTTCCGGGCGACAACCTCCAATGGGTCTTAACAAAGCGTTCAACAGCGGCTCCCAACACAGGAGGTCCGCTTACGAGGCTGACTTCGACAACCTTTCCATCGAACACTCTGAACCGGATCACGCATTTAGTTGCAATCCTTGCATCCGGTTCCGAGAGCTGTTGTCCGCCCAGGCTGGGATCCGCCCATGTGATGCCACAAGACGCGAGCCAAGCCAAAAGCTGCACCAACCCAAAAAAGCGCCATGCTCGCATAATTCTTGGTTTCAAAATTGTAGATCTTTGCATACGCCTGCGGGACCCCTCTTCGACCGATGCGTGAGAGCGCATCACAATTGCTTAATAAAGTCTAAACCTTTCAACGCCAAAAAAGGGCTGGTGTGCACTACGAGCCTCGTCTCGGCGAATGGCTCGGCTACTTAGCGCGATTCGTTAAAAATCACTGGCACAGCGGCAGCGCCTTTAGATGGAGGGCCTTATGGCCCGCTCCGAATCACGCGACTCGCTTTTGGTTGCGGCTCCGCCGCATTAGTTAGCCGCGATGCTAGCAAAGAGGTAGTCGGAAGCCGCGTCCTCCTGACACACTCGCTTTTTGGCGAAGATATTCTGCGTAAGTTGCCTCTGCGCGCTTCTGCAGCGACTTCGACTTCTGCTCCCTGGCGATTCTGATGGCTGCGGAAAAGGAGCCCTCAATTTGGGCCTCGTCGGCATCGATAGCCGTGAGAAACACTCCGCGGAGCCGGAGCAGTTCGGCACGCCAACGGCGTTCTTCGAATCTTTCGACGAGTGCTTCCGCCTCGCGGATCGCCTGAAGAGCTTCAGAGGTACGATCTGCGAGGTACAACGCTTCAGCCTTTAGCGTCAGGAGAAAGGGCATGGACAGCATGGCACCGGCTGCCCGATAGTCTCTTATTCCGTGCTCTATCCCACGAATACCTTTCTCGTTGTCACCGGAAGCGCTGCGCGCCCAACCGCGGTAAATGGCTCCTAACGCTCCCCAATACACAAAATTGTGACGCGTGGAGAGTTCGATCAAATCGGATGCCAGACGATCCACTTCAGCGGAATTACCCTCGTTTGCCGCGAGTTGCGCCGCGAAATTTACTGCTATGGCTAGCGAGTTCTTATCGTTCAGTTCGTTGGCTAGAGAGATCCCTTCCTTCATCATCGCGTGGCAAGAGGCGATCTCTCCGAGGTCCCAATCGGACAAGGCCCCCCAAACCAGGCAGGAGACGACGGGCGTAAAGTGCTCTTCCGGATAAGAATGGACGCTTCCCGAGCGCCAGATCTGAACGCCGGGCATAGCGTATCGTCGCGCGGTCTCGAACTCGCCCAAAAAGTAGAAGGTGCATGCCAAAACGCGGTAGGCTCCTATCATTACAGCAGAATCATTTTGTTCTTCCGCGAGAGCGTAAACTCGTTCCGCAATCTGCATGGTGGCCGTCAGCTTGTCAGTGATGAGGGAATAGCGCCACTGACCCATTAACGCCATGTAAAGGAGCCGAGGATCATTTAACGAATCACACAGAGACTCGGCACGCTGGTAACAAATTTGGGCCTCAATTGACGCTAGCCCTCGCGTAGTCGTGAGGTAAAGCCCCGTCTGCATGAGGATGAAAAGCTGATCTTCCATGCTGAGGCTTTGTCCCTCGATGGCCGTTTGCACGAGTGAACCCCACCGTGCGTTTTCGAAGAAATGAATTAAAACAGTGAGCAATGGTCCTGTTGCTCCAAGAACCTTAGCCGCAAAGCAGGCATTTCCCCGCTGAATCCGAGGAATGTAAACTTCATGCAGCGCCTCGTGAAGCAGACCTGCATTACAGCCGCAGATCACTGCTGAGAAAAGCGGTTCCATCTCCCTGAAACTATTTGGCAGCTGCGGCGCTAACATCCGATAATAGTGAAAGAGCCGCTTATTACACTCCTTCCAAGCATCCGTTTGTTGGAGCTGTTCGCCGAAGTATTCACGAACGAGCGGATGGGTATCAAGGGCCCCGCGATTCTGCGGATCTTCCCCAGCTAGGAGCCTTGCTCGGCGTAACTTACCGAGAATCTTTCGCCACTCGCTTGGGCTCAAATTCGTCAATGACTGGGTAAGGTCAATGATCGCGGGTGGTTTCAGAAGCACAGCAAGCGCGTCTTCATCGGCCGGGCAGTCAAATAGTCCTAACATGCGTAAAACCGAAAGCTCAGGACCTTCACCAAACCAGGTTTGGTAAGATTGCATGACTTTTCGGGCATGCACTCCCTGTCGCACATCGTGAGCAAGACGTCTGGACACCTCTTCCCGGGAACGGATATCTCCATTGTAAGCATCGGTCAGGTAGCTACCCAGTAACGTTAGCGCAAGACAGTGGCCGCCGAACTCGTCGCTGGCGCTTCGCAAGTCTGCTTCCTCTCCTTTCACGCCTAACGCTCGAAGGAGCTCCGCCCCAGCATCGCTAGACAGTTGTTCCAGTTCACGACGCAGGGCTGAAGTACCTTCGTGGTCTGCAATATCAGCAACCGTCAGGCGCGAGGTGATCACGCAAAGCCCTCTGTTGAAGGTGGCCAGTTCCCGCAAAAGCGCCTGGAGGGAAGGCTCACGCAAGCCACCTTCTTGTGGACCCGGCGGATATTGGAGCGGCTCCAGGCCGTCCAAAACTAATAAGGTTCGACGATGGGCGATGAGTTTCGCCAATCTCTCGCCCTTCTCCCAGGCCGTTCCGAGGCGTGGGTCTCTATCTCCAAACCAATGGAGAGCCGCATCAAGAAATTCGTCCGCGGACGAAGTGTCCCTAGTGGTGCCCTGTCTGTAGAAGGACCAGCCAAAAACAAGCTCCGCAGAACGATAATGGTCGGTAGCCATACGTCGGAGCCAATGGTTAGCGAGCGTCGACTTTCCGACTCCAGCCCAAGCCACGATGATAACGACGTTCACGTCTTTGCTTGCCCATGCGTGGTCTAGAAAAGCGATATCCTCTTCTCGACCAAAAACATCGCTCCCGGTCACGGGCAATCTGGCGATCGAAATCTTCTCCGGTGCAAGCCTTGCTGGTGCCTCGGGAGTTCGGACCCCCGAAGCCATAGAGGGCGTCTCCTGCAGGCTCTGACGAGTGATTCTTCGCCGCGTGCCGATAGCGCCTGTTACCGTCGGTATCGCCTTCAAAAGTTCGGTCGGGTTCTGAAAACGATGTCTGGGATCTTTCTCGAGAAGCACTTCAAGTAGAACGACCACCGGCTGTGGAACAGCTTCGAGTTGTTCAAGTGGTAAGGGTGAACGCTGATGCTGAGACATCACCTCAGAGGCGGTACCTCGGAATGGTGCCTTGCCCGTGATCATCTCCCAGAACGTCACGCCAAGCGAGTACAGATCCGAGCGGATGTCAACGGGGAGTCCAGCGAATTGCTCAGGACTGGCAAATTCTGGTGTTCCAGCAAAGGCACCAAGCGTTGAAATCGCGGTTTGAGCACCCGGCTCATCGAGTGACTTAGCCAGCCCGAGATCGATGATTTTTGCGGTCACAGCGCCTTCCTCCTCCAAGCTCACCATGATGTTGGTCGGTTTGATGTCCCGATGAACGAGCCTCTTCTTGTGCATTGCAGCCATGCCGACGGCCACCTGATTGATAATCTCGAGCGCGAGCTTCACCTCTAAGCGGTCTCGACGCGCAATGAGGTGCCCGAGCGTCTCGCCCTCGACGAATTCCATTGCGTAGAAGTAGTTCCCGCCGCTTTTGCCCAGATGGAAGACCGAGGCGATGTTCGGATGACGGAGGCTTGCTGCTGCGCGCGCCTCACGCAAAAACCGAAGTTTGGCCGATTCGTCACCGAGATATTCCTCACTGATAACCTTCAGAGTCACCGGACATTGCAAATCGATATCGAACGCCTTGTACGTGATGCCCATAGCGCCACGCCCCAACTCGATTGGCTTTCCGTCTTCCGCCGTCAGGAGTCGGTAATGTCCAAAGCTCGGGCAGGTGCGTTTGGGGTCCGTGCTCATGGATCTGACCAGCCGTGAAACTATCCCAACGCGGCGGAGCCGCAACCAAAAGCGACGCGCGTGATTCGGAGAAGGGCCTTTGTCGCAACCCGTTGCCGCCAAGGCCAAGGCCAAGGTGAAACTTGGCCCTACCGTATGCGTTCAACAGACAAGGGACACGCTTCGTCGCGTGATCAAGACGGGACGCATGGGCCACCAGCGACTGGAATTTTGTTCCGAAACGTGAGTTGACCGGGTAGTATCATGGAAAACGCAATTGCATGCTCCGCAAGGGTCCAGCCGAGGGGGCTCATTTCGGTGAGTCTATTTCTGACGATACGGTCAAGCCGGCACCGGAACATCCACCGAAACGATTTGAGCACTACGAGTTGGTGACGGGCGAAGACGGTAAACCGGTCGAGTTGGGTCGTGGTGCGATGGGCGTAACCTATAAGGCGTTCGACGTTAATCTGCACTGCCCAGTGGCCCTGAAAGCCATCAGCGACCAATATCTCGGTGACAAATCGGCTCGGCTTCGTTTTTTACGCGAAGCGCGGGCTGCCGCCAGCGTTCGTCACCCGAATGTCGCCTCGGTGTTCCGCCTCGGCAGAACCGGTCAGAGCTACTTCTACGCGATGGAGTTTGTAGAGGGGGAGACACTCGAAAATCTCATCAAACGCTCCGGTCGGCTGAAGTTCAATTTGGTACTTGAAATCGCAGCGCAGGTCGCCGCCGGTTTGGGCGCGGTGCACAAGCAGAAGCTGGTTCATCGGGATATCAAGCCCAGCAACATCATGGTGCATATCGACGAAGAGAGCACGGTGACCGCCAAAATCATCGACCTTGGGCTAGCCAAACCCGCCTCGGACGTGCGTGCTGGAGCTGCGATTTCAACTCCCGGAGCTTTTGCCGGTACACCCGGGTTCGCCAGTCCGGAGCAATTTGCGGGGGTTGGTGTAGACATCCGTTCAGATCTGTATTCGTTGGGCGTGACACTCTGGGCGATGCTGACTGGCGGGGCGCCATTCCGAGGCACCGCTGGTGAGGTGATGTACCAGCATCAACACGCGCCGTTGCCGGTCAACCAACTGGCAGGGATTCCGAAACCTGTCGTTGCTTTGCTTGAAAAGCTGCTCGAGAAAGACCCGGCGCAGCGCTTCCAGACGCCGGCCGAGTTGCTGAAGATGCTGCCCACGATTACGGACGCTAGCGAACTTGGAGGTGCAATCGCTCCTCAGACACCGCGGGAAATGCCGTCTGCCGATCCGCGTACCGAATTTCATCAACCGCCAGCGATATCGAGACCGGAGAGAATTTCACTGGCCAGGTTGCCCGTGACAGGAAGGGACGCTTTTGGGCGAGAGGAGGACATTGCTTTCCTGGATCGAGCCTGGGCAAAGAAGAATTTCAACATAGTGACCATCGTGGCCTGGGCTGGGGTGGGTAAATCCACGCTTGTTAACCATTGGCTCCGCCGGATGGTTGCTGAACATTACCGCTCTGCGGAGCTCGTCTTTGGTTGGTCCTTTTACCGGCAGGGGAGCAGCGGGGAGACTTCGTCCGCGGATGAATTTCTCGATACAGCTCTCAGTTGGTTTAGAGATCCAGATCCACAGATCGGAACTGCCTGGGAGAAGGGTGAGAGACTAGCGAAGCTGATCTCACACCGTCGGACCTTGCTGGTTCTGGACGGCTTGGAACCGCTCCAAAGCCCGCCTGGACCCCAGGAAGGACGGGTTCGTGAGCCTAGCCTCCAGGCGCTTTTGCGGGAACTTGCCGCCTTCAACAAGGGGCTTTGCGTGATTACTACGCGCCTGCCGGTCGCTGATGTTGCAGGTTACGAAGGTACCTCAGCCCTGCGTCGTGACCTGGAGCAATTGTCCAGCGATGCTGGCGCCAAGTTGCTCCGAGCGCTGGGTGTAAAAGGACATGAGGCGGAGTTACGCAGTGCCAGCGACGAGTTCAGCGGCCATTGTCTAGCGTTAACGCTGTTGGGCAGCTATCTGACCGATGCTTACGACGGAGAGATTCGTCACCGGCAAGAAGTGTCAAACCGGCTTGTTGACGACGTTCGACGGGGCGTGCACGCACGAAAGGTCATGGAATCCTACCAAGCTTGGTTTGGTGAGGGGCCCGAGGTATCCGTTCTACGCCTGTTAGGCCTGTTTGATCGACCTACCGACGAAAAGGCACTTGGCGCGCTGCTGAAACTGCCTGCGATCCGTGGACTGACAGAATCACTAACTGATTTGCGCCCAACCGAGTGGCGAAAGGTTCTCGGTAAGTTACGACGAGCGAGGCTCCTAGCTGAGGAAGATCCGCAGAATCCGGGAGCCCTTGATACCCATCCTCTCGTTCGCGAATACTTTGGCGAACAGCTCCGGAGCAAGCAAACGGAGGCGTGGAGGGAATGCAACCGCCGGCTGTATCATTATTATCGAGCGCTTGCGCCCCAGCTTCCAAATAATTACCGGGAGATGGAGCCACTTTTCTCGGCCGTGATGTGCGGCTGCAACGCCGGTTTATATCGTGAAGCGCTGCATGAGGTTTACATTCCGCGTATTCAGCGAGGAGAGGCCTCCTTCGCCGGCAACGTCCTTGGAACCAGAGGGGCTCTGCTTTCGGTTTTAATTCATTTCTTCGAACACGGACGCTGGGGTTCTCCGGTGGAGAAGGGGGTTGAGGGACAACGTCTCACGGCGGAAGATGAACTTTTCATTCTCATGCAGGCGGGGCTGTATCTCACACACACGCGAGGATTGTCCGCACCAGAGGTGCAATTCTGCTACGAGCAGGCGGAATCCTTGTGTCAGTCGCATAATCGCCCCTTGCTACTTTATTCAGCTCTGCTAGGTCAGTGGCGTTATTCCTTCATGACAGACAAGCTGTCGGCAACGATGCAGGTCGCCGAACGAGTTTATTCGCTGGCAAAAGAACAAAATTACCCTGCGTTAATGATAGGAGCCTATCAGGTGTTAGCCGCCACGCTTTACCATAGAGGCGATTTTGAAACCGCGCGGCAACACGCAGTGCGCGCTGCACAAATTTGGCGTTCGGGAGGCGTACACTCTCATGGGGAAGAGGCCACTTTGCTCGTGGTGGTCTGTCTAGCCTATGAGGCCCTATCCGATTGGCATTTGGGTGAGATAGCGCTTGGCCAAGCCGCGGTGGCAGAAGCCGTCTCGCGGGCGAAAGAGCTGAATGACGTCTACGCATTAGCCGTGGCCCTCTATTTGGCGGGGATTCTAGCCCAGCATGAAAATGATCCTGCCGGAGTTGAACGCATGACGTCGGAATTAATCGAACTGTCAACGCGTCATAATTTTTCGTTTTGGCTCCCTGGAGCAAACATTCTGCGCGGCTGGGCGCGCAGCGTTTCCGGTGACACCGTGGAAGGGCTTGCGTGGATCAAGGACGGAATACGCGATTATCGGGCAATGGGTTCGATGCTGATCGTGCCGTATTGGCTGACGCTAGAGGCTGAAGCCCTTCACCTCGCACATCAAACCTCCGATGCCCTTGAGAGGATTGAGGAAGCGGAAGCATTTGTCGAAAGATGCGAAGAGCGCCACTGGTGTGGGGAATTGAACCGGTTCCGCGGTGTGTTTCTCGCTGCTATGGATGCTGAGGAGGCCCAAATCGAGGCTTCGTTCGGCGAAGCCATCCGAATCGCGCGGGAGCAAAAGTCGATTTCGCTGGTGACCCGCGCGCTGGAAAGTTACGAAGCGTACCGCAGGGGAAATAGGATTTCACCGCGAAGCGGTTAGAGTATAGCCAAGAGCTTTCGCGCTTCGGTTTCCAGCGCCGAAGGCGCGACATCAAAGAAGCCTAGGGCAAGCGACGGGCCGGTTTCGGGCCGTAGCGCAGCCCTAGGTAAACGCAAAAAGAGGGGTAGCGCTGAAAGCGCGACAGAACGATAGCCGTTGTACTGAAGACCCACGATTTCACGGCTTGACGCGAGAAAATATAAATTCGCATTGAGGCGCGCTTTCAGCGCTGATTGCCCTTCCTACAGTTCCTAGCCCTACGGGCTAGGCTAGCATAGTTGCGGAAAGATCACGCCCGCTTCTCTGCGCTGATGGCCAACAGATCGAGCACGAGCACGATTCCGCTAACTTCGGAGTTTGGGCTTAGTGTTCACCCTGATTACCTAGACTAGTACGCCGCCACCATCGGTAGTCACGATGCTTCCCGTACAGAAGCGATTTTTCATCAAGTAAATGTAAGCCTCCGCCACATCGCTTGGTTCTCCTACCCGCCCGACAGGCAGATGCTCCGCGATTTGGCGATAGAAAGCGCCACGTTCCCGTTCCGGCATAAAATCCCACAGCTCAGTTCGCACCGCGCCGGGCGCGACAAGATTGACTCGAATTGGCGCCAGATCGATCGCTAACGCTTTTGTAAATGATTCCATTGCTCCTGTTACACTCGCTACAAGGCTCCATCCTTTCATCGGTCGCCGGCTGGCAATCCCAGAGGTCAAAACAATCGAACCTTCTTTACGAATTTGTTGACGCCCATGCTTCACCGCCGCATACGCACCCCAATAGCGGACATCAAACCGCTGTTTGGTGTCATTCAGACTGAGACTTCCAGACGCCGCTATCGTTAACGGGTCTCCAGCTGTATAAACCAAATGGTCAAATTCACCTAAAGCCTGAAAGAATGCTTCGACCTGATCTTCCTGCAAAACATTCACTACACGGCCGTCAGCTTGCTTGCCGAGCTGATTCACGGCTTTCTCCACTCTTTCTTGAGTTCCGGAGGCAACCACTACGGATGCTCCCTCTTGAATGGCTAGATCCGCAACAGCCAATCCGATTCCGGCCGTTCCGCCAATAATAACAACACGTTGAGCTTTGAGTTTCATATTGGATTCGATGGGACAACAGTGTGTGTATTTCTTGATACATTCTAAGACTTTATTGGTTGCCTTTTCATGCCTCTCAGTTATCGAACAGAATGGAGTTGAGGCATCTGCGCTACTTTGTAGCCGTGGCGGAAGAACGTCATTTTACTCGTGCGGCCAAAAGGTTGCGGATTGCACAACCAGCTTTGAGCCGTCAAATCCGCGATCTTGAAGAAGAGCTGGGGTGCGCCCTGTTGTATCGGCAGGCACGCGCCATTGCTTTGACCGCAGCGGGCGAAGCTTTGTTGCTAGAAGCAAGGAAGGTACTGGTGGAAACCGAGCGACTGAAAGAGGCAACAAAACGAGCCTCGAACGGTCAAGCCGGACAGATCTCAATCGGCTATGTCTCCTGGATCGTCCCCAAATTTCTGTTTCCGTTGCTTCGGGCCATTCGCCAAAATTCTCCCGCGCTGGAGATCGATGTGAAAGAGATGACACCATTCGATCAAATCCAAGCGCTTTCGAACGATCGCCTCCACCTTGGATTCGCAAAATTTCTAGTTGCCCATCCACCTCAGGGTGTTCAAGGCCAACCCGTTTCACGACACCCGCTGTCGGCCATCCTTCCCGAAGGTCACCCAAAAATTCGCCCGAATCGGGCGGTACCTCTGAATTCACTGGCGAACGAGGCGTTTATAGTCGTCGATGCCGCCGAATCTTCAGGATACGCTCACTGGATACAGAATGAGTGTATTCAATCAGGATTCGCACCCAAGGTAGTCCGAGTTACCGATCGCCCGGAAGCCGCCTTAAATCAGGTACGCGCGGGCACCGGCATAACGCTACTTCCGTTGCCGGAAGATCGACCACTGGGATGGCCGGGTATCGTCGTACAACGTCTCGCACCACCAGTTCCCACATTTACGCAGAACGTATTTTACAGGGAAGATCACCTGAAGAGGTATCCCGTTGTAGCGAGGATACTTGAGGAAATCTTGAAAGCGGTCCAGTCATCGACCAAAAGCGCCAAGAGTTCTGCCGCAGGAAATCAAAGGGCCAGGTCTTAGCCGGCAGAAGCAATAACTGCCTGAGCCTGCATCGCTCAAAAATCTCTGAAGATTTGTGAGCGACGCAGGCTTTTAGCTTGCTCCGTGAGAACCCCAGGTGCCGTTTTCACCTACTACGACAAAGATGAATCCCTGCAACCTCGTCGCCTCAAGAATCTGAACTACCATAGTTCGGACCTGATCTCGTACACTTTCAGCGCTGATCCCGGGAAAGTCGCCGATTACCGCAGAATGGGGAAGCTCGAGTTTGCCAATGTTGCCTTTGACCCAGTGAAACAAGCCGATTTTAGCCAATGCGTGGTAGAATTTCACATAGTCCTCATCCGACGCATTACGAAGATCAAAAGACATGAATACCTGAAATGTCATGGAAACCGGGGGCAATTTTATATGCGAATCAATGGCACTTTCAATTGCGATGCAATCAGTTTTGCCTCTGGTTCGATTTATGATTGATAGGAATGACTCGAGTGGTCGCTTCTGGCAGGTGGCAGATCGAGGGCGGACGAGGTACGAGCGCGGAATGTTGACAAACGCAACATGTGGCCCGATGTGTGTGTTGCCAACATTCTCTGCCCAGAGGGAGCGAACCAGACCCGGCGTGCGCATCTATGAAAGCCTTTGCCATAAGCCTGAATCGGCCCTTGACACGAAGCGAGTGGCTCATGTTGCTCAGCGCCGGGTTGGGAGTCTTACATCACCTTGATCACATCTTGCGCTTTGATCACAGCGGCTGGCCGTTTAGGGACATCGTCACTCCTTTCTCATACAGCCTACTGGTCTATCCGCTCCTGGGCCTGGCCTTTTGCTGGCGGCGCGGCGGTTGGAGCCGTTTCACCATCGTCCTGCTCATCCTCCTTCTGACTCAATCGGCCCACATTTTCCTGGAAACACCCATTCAACAATATTGGGTTTGGGCCTATAACGCCAGTTGCACGACCGGCGCTGCTGCGGGTATGCCGAACCTGCTCGGGCTGCGCTCGCCCCTTGTGGGCGTGGCGGCGATGCTGCTTTCTTTCGCCCTATCCGGTACGCTGGTGGTAACCTGTATCTCGTTGTTCCTAGATGCGCGAGCCGCCCGAGCGCCAGGGGACGTTAAGGGGCTCACTAGAGCAACTCCTACCTCTTGATTGCGAGGCTTCGCTGCTGCAGTAAAATGCATAAACGAAAACCAGCGAATCGCGGTACGACTAAAGTCGGTTAAATGAATAGAAGACGCCTATTACAGATAGCCGCGGCATCGTTCCCAGTTCTCCCGCGCCTGTGGTCGTGGCTCCTGGGCCCGAAACAGTTGGCGGCGGCGACCCGTTCTGTTTCCCGCGTCCGTCCGGCTGATCCGGAGTGGCCTTCCGAGGCAAGTTGGGATCGGCTGAGTCAGGAAACCCATGGGCGGCTGGTGAAGGTCCAGGCACCCTTTGCAGCGTGCATGGAGGTGCCGTCGAGCGCGGACTGCGCCCAGATTTTCAAGGAGCTGAAGAATCCGTATTACCTTGGCGACCAGGTCGGACTAACGCAGAGTCTCGGCTGGGTCGATGCCTGGACCTCAAGGCCGAGTGCCTACGCAGTGGCCGCCGAGACGACTGACGATGTGGTGGCGGCCGTCAATTTCGCCCGCGAGAACAATCTGCGACTTGTCGTGAAGGGCGGTGGCCATAGTTACCAGGGCACATCTAATGCCGCAGATTCTTTGCTGGTCTGGACCCGGAGGATGAATGCGATCACCTTGCACGACGCATTCGTTGGTTCCGGGTGCGACAGGCAACAGGCGCCGCAGGAGGCGGTCACGGTCGAGTCGGGAGCGATCTGGGGGCACGTCTACAACGCTGTCACCACAAAGGGGGGACGCTACGTTCAGGGCGGCGGATGCATGACCGTTGGCGTTGCGGGCTTGATCCAGAGTGGCGGTTTCGGAAGCTTTTCGAAGGCCTATGGGATGGCTGCAGCGAGCCTGCTGGAGGCCGAAATCGTCACTGCCGATGGCGCAGTAAGGATCGCCAACGCCTGCACAAATCCGGACCTGTTCTGGGGAATCAAGGGGGGCGGCGGCGGGAGCCTTGGCATTGTGACCCGGCTCACATTGCGGACGCACAGTCTGCCGGAATTCTTTGGCGGGGTGTTCACGACCATCAAGGCAACGTCCAAGGGTGCCTTCCGCCGGCTGATAGGCAAGGTGATCGAATTCTACGAGGAGTCGCTGTTCAATCCGAATTGGGGTGAGCAGATCTCCTTCCGGCCGGGTGAAATTCTCGCGATCACTATGGTGTTCCAAGGGCTCGACCAGCGGCGGGCGGAGGCAACTTGGCACCCTTTCTTCGACTGGCTCGCAGCCTCTCCCCAGGATTTCAGCATCATGTCAGAGCCAAAGATCCTGGCTGTGCCCGCACGGCACTTTTGGGATCCTGAATTGCTTAAACAAATTCCCGGACTTGTACTCGCTGATGACCGTCGAGGCGCTCCGGAAGCTAATGTATTCTGGGCGGGCAATCTGGAGGAGACGGGACAAGTTTTACACGGGTACCAATCGGCGTGGGTTCCCGCCTCTCTTCTCCGAAAGGACCAGCAAAAAAATCTGGCCGATGCCCTGTTTGGCGCGGCCCAACATTGGGGAGTGTCTTTGCATGTCAACAAAGGTCTTGCCGGAGCCCCAGCCGGAGCAATAGCCGCAGCCAGGGACACAGCGATGAATCCGGCGGTTCTGGACGCATTCGCGCTGGTCATCTGTGGGGCGGAGGGGCCGCCGGCCTATCCGGGCATTCCCGGTCGCGAGCCTGACCTGGCAACCGCTCGTCAGCATGCGGATGCAATTAACAAAGCCATGAATGAAGTGCGGAAATTGCTGCCGAACATCGGTTCGTATGTGTCGGAGTCAAATTTCTTTGACGAGGCATGGCGAGAATCCTTTTGGGGTTCGAACTACGCACGGCTGCTCGCAGTGAAGGACAAGTATGATCCGGATGGCCTTTTTTTCGTGCATCATGGAGTGGGCAGCGAACGCTGGAGCGCCGATGGGTTCACGAGATTGACGTGACCATTGTGGCATGGGCGTCCCGCCCGTGAAGCCCGCAATGAGCTCATTGCGGGCTAGCTAGGGCTCTTCCGGCAAGATAGGCCGTACTTCAATGGTGTGACCGTAGGCAAGACTGGGGTTCCCTTTTGCGATCTCGACCGCTTCTTCAAGGCTGTTCGCGTGAATGAACCATAAACCCGCGATCGCTTCCTTGGATTCCGCAAACGGGCCGTCCGTTGGCGCCGTTCTGCCGGTGATAACCCTGCCTTCAGGCGCAAGCCGGTGCCCGCTCGTCATCTTTCCCTCTTTAACTAATCGGTCGAACCAAGCGTAGAATTGGTTAATCGCATTTTGTATATCTCGCGGAGAGAGGCTTTTGTCCCAACTAATGCCTCTGCAAAGCACTAGATATTCTGATTTAGCCGTCGGCGTGCTCATAGGTGCGTGAGATGTTTGAGGCTTTCTTTACCCACCTATTCGACGAACGAAACCGCGCGAAAAGGACATGATATAGCCACCGTCGCTTTGGTACTGAGAGCAAGGCCTGGAGAGTTTCGTGCCACGACCAACTCACAAATCCCTAAGGAGCGATAACGGCTAGGGGTTTATGAGCGATGAACCCCAACGCTTCCACTCGGATCCAACCAGGGTCGCCGGGTGGATAGCCCGTTCCGCACCGATGACTCGCTCAATTTGATCCCCGCTCAAATGTGGATCGTGATTCGATTCGAGGACGACTGCGTGCACACCCGACATCGGGTCCATCATCTGGTTCGCCCAAACCATATCGTCCCCGCCTGGCTTTGCCAGCACGGGGAACTCATGATTGTTGTCAGCCAGGTGAATGTTTTCGTTAGCGGCGCGGTAGACCAGGATGGCGTGTTTGGGCAGGAGCCGGTCACCGTCATAACATCGAACAATCATGATCCTGCTAGCAATTCCAGCTAACTTTTTTAACTGATACTGGGTCACGACGGCATATCGCAAACAAACTCCCTTCGGAGGTGCACCAATTCGCGACCCGGCAGTGTAGGGGTACTGAATTATTCGATCGACTTTATTGAAGCTAATCCCCTCCGTCCTACAACCGGTGAGGAAAATGCTCAGTAACGGTAGGAAAAAGAAGTGGGAGTACATACGGAGCTCCTAAATTGATTATGACGGATGACATCTGGTGCTCCAAATTTAGTACGGATGTTAATTTCGGATTCCTCGATGGATAAAGCTCTTTGTGCTGGGTTAGACGTATTCCGAGCTGGAGATGATAGAACCCTGATATGTCGCTCGGGTTTTCCCCGACGGAGCTATCGCGATCGATGTCTAACGACGTTCAATAGTCGGCGGCGACCGCAACATGATTCGGTTGCGGCTATGCTGCGGCATGGCTTTAGTTGCCAGCATGGCCTCAATTCTTACGGTATCCGAACTCACCCGGGTCGTGCGCGAAGTTCTCGAGGGCCGCATCGGCGAGGTCTGGGTCGAAGGCGAAATTTCAAACTATCGGAAGCAATCGTCGGGACATCACTATTTCACGTTGAAGGATGACCGGGCCCAGCTTGCTTGCGTCATGTTCGCACGATCGTATGGCGCCCAGACCCGGGTGCCGCTCGCTGACGGAATGCAAGTTCAAGTCTACGGACAGGTGACCGTCTACGAAGCAAGAGGCCAATACCAGCTGATCATCCGACTCTTACAGCCCAAAGGACAAGGGGTGCTCCAGGCCAAGTTCGAAGCCCTCAAGCAGAAGCTCCAAGCGGAAGGGCTTTTCGATCCAGATCGCAAACGGTCTCTGCCGAAGTTTCCCCGACGGGTGGCGCTGGTTACATCCCCAACTGGGGCAGCCGTTCAGGATATGATCAACATCCTGCGGAGACGAAGTCCCTGGCTCTCGATTCTTATTTGCCCGGTGCGTGTCCAAGGGGAAGGCGCTGCGCAGGAGATTTCTAGGACGATAGACTATGTCAGCTCCCGCGCGGCGGAATTGAAACTGGACGTGATGATTGTCGGTCGGGGCGGTGGTAGTCTGGAAGACCTATGGGAGTTTAACGAAGAGATCGTCGCGCGAAGCATTTTTCGTTCGCGGATTCCCGTGATCTCAGCTGTTGGCCACGAGATCGATTTTACGATTGCAGATTTTGTTGCTGACCGGAGGGCGCCGACACCGAGTGCCGCCGCCGAGATTGTTGCGCCAGACATCGTTGCGCTGCAGAGTGAATTGATCTCACGGAGCTCGGCTCTGGATCGGTTGGTGCGTCAAGCGCTTGAGATCCGCCAGATCCGATTACAGCGTCTGGCGGGTACGCCATACTTTCGCGACCCGCGCCGGCTCATCTTTGAACGCCAACAACGCCTCGATCAATTGGAAATGCGCCTGGTCCAATTCGGGAAAAGCGTTTTCCAGCAACGCCGAGCGTGGATAGAAAAGATCCGCATTTTCCTTTCAGCGTTTCGCCCGGATCGATTGTTGCAGGCCAAGCGCGCGGAACTCGCGGCTTTAGGAATGCGCCTTGGGCGTTCTTTGGCAGCAAACGTCGAATTTCGAAAAAATCGGGTTACGGAGCTGGCCAATGTCATTCGGTTGCTTGGTCCGCAGCAAACGCTGGAGCGCGGCTATTCCATTACGTTAGACGCGAAAGGGAACGTTATCCGATCGGTTCAGGACATGGCAACGGGTGACAGCATTCAAACGAAGCTTACAGACGGCACGGCGACGTCGGTTGTGGAGGAAGTGACGACGCTGGAGGGCTACGCTCCGTCGTAGCAGCCACCGCTGAAGAGCTCCGCTTCACCCATTGTTTTAGCCAGACTTTCTCTGTGCTCCCGCCGGTAGCGCGGTGGCTGCTACGACGGCCGCCGTCGTTCCGCGGACGCGGAACTATGGCGCCCCTGCGAGTCCGACGTAGCAATGGGCTATACGGGCGGAGTCGGGAGCCTCGCCCTACCGCCCGGAGCGCGCCCCTACCGTCACTTATACGCGTGCTTTTTGAATCCTATGGTGGCGAGCGGAGGCAAAGTCAAACTGAGGGAGTGGGAACGTCCTTGCCAGGAGATCGGATCTGCGTGCATGCCGCCATAATTTCCGATGTTGCCACCTCCGTAAACACCGGCGTCGGTGTTTAAGATCTCCTCATACCATCCCTCACCGGGAGCACCAACACGGTAGGCCTGCCTGGGCACCGGGGTAGCATTCACCACAAACAGAATCGGCGGGCCCGACTCGGCCTTGCGCATAAATGTCAGGACGCTGTTGTCCGCGTCGTGAAAATCGATCCATTCGAATCCGAGGTAACTGTCATCATTTTCCCAAAAGGCCGGCTCGCTCTGGTACAAGAAATTAAGATGTTGTACCAGGCGCCTGAGACCGTCATGCAGCGGGTATTGGAGCAGATGCCAATCGACGCTCTCGTCATGATTCCATTCCTTCCACTGCCCGATTTCGCCGCCCATAAATAGCAACTTTTTACCAGGGTGCGCGTACATCCAGGCGTAAAACATCCGGAGATTAGCGAATTTCTGCCAGGGATCGCCGGGCATCTTGTTCACCAGTGAACCCTTGCCGTGCACCACTTCGTCATGGCTCAAAACGAGAACAAAATGCTCATGGAAAGCGTAGATCATTGAAAATGTGACTTCCCCCTGGTGGAACCGGCGATGGATCGGTTCGCGACTCATGTAGAGCAGAAAATCGTGCATCCAGCCCATGTTCCACTTTAACCCGAATCCAAGGCCACCCAGATAAACCGGACGCGAGACCCCCGGCCAAGCCGTGGATTCCTCTGCGATGGTCATAATTCCTGGGAATCGCGCATAACAGACTTCGTTAAAGCGCTTCATAAACTCGATGGCGTCCAGATTCTCGCGCCCGCCGTGGACGTTGGGCACCCACTCACCAGGTTTACGGGAATAGTCCAGGTACAGCATTGACGCGACCGCGTCCACCCGCAGCCCGTCGATGTGGTATTTATCGAGCCAAAACAGGCCGTTGCCGACGAGGAAGTTACGGACCTCGTTTCGGCCGTAATTGAAGATCAATGTACCCCAGTCGCGGTGTTCGCCCTGACGTGGATCGGAGTGCTCGTAAAGGTGGGTTCCGTCGAATTGGGCAAGACCGTGTGCATCCTTCGGAAAATGGCCTGGAACCCAATCGACGATGACGCCAATCCCGTTCTCGTGGCAGCGGTCGACGAAATGCCTAAATTCATCCGGGTTCCCGAACCGGCTGGTTGGCGCGTAGTATCCGGTCACTTGGTACCCCCAGGACCCATCGAACGGATGTTCAGCGACCGGCATGAGTTCGATATGCGTATAGCCGAGATCCTTTACGTACGGAATCAGGCGATCCGCTAACTCGATATAGCTTAGGAATCGATTACCTTCCTCGGGAACCCGGGCCCAGGATCCGAGATGGACCTCGTAGATGCTGACCGGCTCTTTGTGCCATTGCTTAGCCTTCCGCGCCTCGATCCATTCGTTGTCACTCCACTTGAACCGGTCGAGATTAAACACGAGCGAAGCGGTTTGGATCCCATGTTGGCCAAAGAAAGCGAGGGGATCACTTTTCAAAACAACCTGACCAAAGCAATTCCGCAGCTCGAGCTTATAGTGGGTCCCTTCCACGACGCCTGGAATGAAAATCTCCCAGATCCCGGATTCGAGACGTTTCCGCATCGGGTGTGACCGGCCGTCCCAGCCGTTGAAGTCGCCCACGATGCTGACCCGTTGGGCGTTCGGTGCCCAGACGGCAAAAGTCGCACCGGCGTGTCCGTTAATTTCGGTCAGATGAGCACCCAATTTTTCGTAGATCTCGAAATGGTTGCCCTCCCGATAGAGGTACATGTCGAGGTCGCCGAGAATCGGTCCGTAGGAGTATGGATCGCTGATTTGGAAGCTCTCTCCGGACCAGGTAGTGATCTGCAACAAATAATCAAAAGCCTCCGTTACATCGGTGAGCTGCGCCTCGAACAGGCCTTCATTTGCGATACGATTTGCCGGAAACTGGCGCTTTGGGTTATTTCGGTCGACGATCGCCAGTTCTTTGGCGTCGGGTCGAAAAGCGCGGACGACCCAAAGTCCATCGACGCTATGCAGGCCGAGGACGCCAAATGGGTCATCATGTTCGGCATTCAGGAGCCGATGGATATCGTGAGGGGCAAGCGTGGCATTCATAGTTAGTCCTGGAGGAAGGGTTCTATTTCATCAAGATAGAGCCGCTCTGCGGAGTAGTTGCGCAAAAGTCGTTTTCTGCTTTTGAAAATGTCGTTGGTTTCGACCGCGTTACGAATCTTCTCTGCAATATTTCTGGAGGTGTCCCCCAGGTCAAACGATAGTGTGCCGGAAGGCGCAATTGATCTCAACGGCTCGATGTTTGAACAAAACACCGGCAGACGATAGGCGGCGGCCTCAAGTAATGGCAGCCCGAAGCCTTCCTGTTTTGACGGGAATAGGAGGGCGTCTGCGACCATGAAAAGGCTACGCAACTGCGTTTCATCAACAAAAAAAAGTTCGTTGACCCAGGCGACGGAGGCCTGGATCTGAAGCTCGGCGGCCAATTGCTTTAGTCTGACAAGATATTCGGCGCTGGAGCGGTTGTGGGGATCAAGAGCGCCCGAAATTAGCAAACGCACCCGGGCACCAATGCCCCGAAGCGCTTCAACGATCCGGAGAGCGAACTCGACGTTCTTTCGCTCTAAAATGCGTGTTGGATAGAGGAGAATGATCGATGAGGCCAAGTCGTGCTGGACAAGGTTGGCTACCTCCGGAGTGATGGCGCAGGTGAATGGGAAGTCCAGACCATTCGGAATGATGGCATCCGCCTCGGAGCCCGTTAGTCTTTTGAACTCCGCCGCACGAGATTCGGAGATGATGACATATTTCACCCTCTGATGACGGGTTCGTATGAGGTCAAAGGTCTGGTCGCAGGGAATTTTGTAATACGGATTTACAGCCGCCAGATCGTGGGTCCAAGCGACCGTTTTCCCGCTGTGCTTCGCAAAGGCGCTGAGCGCTTGGGTTGCGGCCAGATTGAACGGCATCGTGAACATGTTGTGGACGATCACCCGATCGAATTTAATGAAAAATTGCGCGAACAGCTTTTCCAGTGCTTTCAGGAGACTGAAGTAGGCTTGACTGGGTTGGCCCTGGTAAGCTTCCTGTTGAGCGGTCCTGACCGGCGAGTCGCGAGAATCCAGTTCCGGAACAGCTACGGTCGGAATCTGCTTATCGAAGGCGGTACCTTCGCCGCATAATATTGAGACTTGATGGCGATGCCGCGACATTAGCTGCGCATGTTGGCGGATCACCGTCTCCACGCCGCCGACGACTGGCCAGGAAGAGTAGTGGACGATCGCAATTTTCATTACTGGCCCGACGCGCAGGCGCGTTAGCCTGACGCGTAGGCGCCTGATGATCACACAGAGTTGTCATGCGAAAGGCAATGAAGAATCTGGCTTGAAACCGGAGCGATGTGCCTTACTTTTTGTGTCCTTCTCGGAAATGCCAGGGTAGCTCAGTGGTAGAGCAGGGGACTCATAAGCCCTTGGTCGGGAGTTCAACTCTCCCCCCTGGCAGAGATTCTGCTGAGAAACCCGGCATAGGGCCGGGTTTCTCAGCAGAATCTGCGCGCGGTTGGCCTTGATCCAAACCGAAGAGGGGTTAGTTTGCGCAGTCCGCAAATGTTATGGACTTCCTGAACAACTCTTTTTATTGGGGCCTCGGCATTGGTGTCGTCCTGGGCTTGATCGGTATCGGTTTCACGATTATGCGACTTTGGGATACGAAAGGTGAAGTGAGACGTTTGAAACGGCACCTAGCGGATAAACTCGAACTTGAATCCGAAGCGACGAACAGGTTGCGCCTGGATCTGCAGGAGTTGAAGCAACAGAACGAAAATCTCCGCATCAAGGTCGCAAACTTGAATCAGTTTCCGGACAAGCGTTTGCAGAGGGAGCTCGAGATCTACGCACGAGCCGAACGCTTTATGGTGTCCAGTTCGCCCGGTTTCCCGGCGGTTTGGGAAGAGGCTAAGCGAAGCGCCGTAACCGACCTCGAACACGAAGAGAATGGCAAGAGTCTGCCGAAACGCGTGTTTAACGCCCTCTTGAATCGCCCGTCATCAAAGAGTTCAAACTCTGATTCCGGTCACGACGGCGCGTAGCCTGCCTAGGAGTTGCAGCGTCCTAAACAGTCACGGACTAAACTGTTTCGGTTTGCGCAGTCCCGGTCTCTGTCTTGCTCGAGACGACCGCCGCGAGAACCTTTGCGGCCCTGCTCTTCCGGCGATTCGCGAGATTCCGGTGAACAATGCCACGCTTGGCCGCTTTATCCAGGCGGGATGCCAACACATTTAGCTCAATCTGCGCCTTCGCCTTGTCTCCGGAGGCAACGGCTGCGGCAAGTCTTTTCCGCTGATGCTTCAAGCCAGACAAGATGCCTTTGTTCAGATTCGTGCGGCGCTCGGTTTGCCTTTTTCGCTTAGCGGCAGATCGTGTATTTGCCATATGGTCAGCTCTGCAAGAGCCCAGACACTATCACCTGATTTCAGCGTGTCAAGTAAGCCAACCGATCCT
>Ga0213872_10000688_pt1 | contig 25464 bp, 21 predicted proteins | sample VelepicomBERX_R2_FD_160071 | JGI IMG/M metagenome (GOLD analysis project Ga0213872, IMG submission 160071) | Rhizosphere microbial communities from Vellozia epidendroides in rupestrian grasslands, the National Park of Serra do Cipo, Brazil - RX_R2 | ecosystem: Host-associated > Plants > Roots >...
GGCTTGGTCGCCATGGCGATCACGTGGGGGCTGCAAGCGGCCTCGGCCATGTTGCGACTCCGCGCCGCCAACTCATACCGGCCGACGCTGGTGCGCGGCTGAAAACGAGTTGTTCAGGGCGGACTACGTAGGCCGTTATTTCGACGCCGCGGCGCGCGCCAGGGTGGCGGCGATGGTGGCGCGCATCGTCGCGGCCGCGCGTGTCGCGGTGCAGGGCGCGGCCTGGCTGTCGGCACCGGCGCGCACCGAGGCGCTGGCCAAGCTCGATCGCCTGACGGCCAAGGTCGGCTACCCGGACGCGTGGACCGACGACGCGGCGCTGGAGATCTGTGCCGGCGACGCGTTCGACAACCGTGCGCGTGCCCAGCGCCTGGCCTGGTCGCGCCTGGCCGCCGCCGCGGCCAAGCCGATCGACCGCGCGCGCTGGCAGATGTCGCCGCTGGAGACGGACGCCTTCTACGACCCGATGCTCAACCAGATCGTGCTGCCCGCGGCGCACCTGCAGGCGCCGTGGTTCGACGCGCAGGCCGATGACGCCGCCAACTACGGCGGGCTCGGCGCGCTGATCGCGCACGAGATCAGCCATGCCTTCGACCCGCAGGGCGCGCAGTTCGACGCGAGCGGCGCGCTGCGCGCCTGGTGGCAGCGGGCCGACCAGCAGGCGTTCGGCGCGCGCAGCGACCGGCTCGTCGCGCAATACGGCGCCTTCGAGGCCCTGCCGGGCGCCCATGTCGACGGCAAGCTGACCCTGCCCGAGAACGTCGCCGACGTCGCCGGCCTGCAGATCGCCTGGGCGGCCTACCAGCAGTCGCTTGCCGGCCGGACCGCGCCCGTGCTCGACGGCCTCGACGGCGCGCAGCGCTTCTTCATCGCCTACGCGCAGACCTGGCGCGTGAAGCAGCGCGACGAGCTGCAGCGCCAGCTGCTGGTCACCGACCCGCACGCGCCGGCCCGTTGGCGCGCCGACGGCCCGGCGCGCAACTCGGACGCGTTCCAGCAGGCCTTCCACACGCAGCCGGGCGACGCCATGTACGTCGCGCCGGCGGAACGCGTGCGGCTGTGGTGACGGGCATCGCGTGAGCGGCGCGCCGCTGCCGGCCGCGGCGCGCGGGCACAATCCCGCCGTGCCCCCGACCGTCCATTCGCTCCGCCCCGAGTTCCTGATCCCGCGCGACAAGGCCTTCTGGCTCTACCACGGCGGCGTGATGGCGCTGGCCGCGCTGGTGACGGTGGCGACGAGCATCGTCTGGAGCAGCGGCGCCGCGCAGAGCGCCTGGTCGACGCTGGCCTGGATGGCCTGGTTCACGGTCGCGATGCTCGCGTTCCGGCAGGGCTTCCTGCGCCTGCGGGGCTGGCGGCTGTCGACGCCGCGGCTGGTGATCGCGGTCGGCGCCTACGGCCTCGTCGCCGGCATGCTCGTGATGGCCGCGACGACGGCCTGCGTGTTGCCCTTCTTCTGGCAGCACACCCTGGCGACCGAGCGCGCGCTCGACCCCGGCTTCGACGCCGCGAGCTACGTCGTGCATTTCGTCGTCGGCGGCGGCCTGCAGACGCAGCTGTTCGTGTGCGCCTGGGCCTTCATCTACACGAGCGTGAGCGCGGCGCGCCGCGCGGCGTCGGCCGAGCTGTCGAACGCACTGCTGCAGGACGGCCTGAAGACCGCGCAGCTGGCGAGCCTGGCGAGCCAGCTCAACCCGCATTTCCTGTTCAACGCGCTGAACAACATCCGCTTCCTGATCCACGAGGACGCCGACCAGGCCGAGCGCGGCGTCGTCGCGCTGTCGGACATCCTGCGCCACGCGCTCGAGACCAGCCGCCGGCCCACCGTGCCGCTGCGCGAGGAGCTGGCCCTGCTCGACGACTACGTCGCGATCGTGCGGCTGCAGCACGAGGACCGGCTCGAGTTCGTCGCCGACGTGCCCGAGCCGCTGCGCGACGCCCGCGTGCCGCCGCTCGTGCTGCAGCTGCTGATGGAGAACGCGGTCAAGCACGGCGTCGACCAGCTGCGCGACGGCGGTCGCGTCGAGGTGCGCGCTCGCGCCCATCCGGGCGGCCTGCAGCTGCGGGTCGGCAACAGCGTGCCGGACGACGGCGCGGCCGCGGATGCGGCGGCGACGCTGGGCCTCGGCCTCGAGAACATCCGCCGCCGGCTCGAGCTGCTCTACGGCCCGGCCGCTTCGCTCGCCGTGCGGCGCGCGCCGGCGCGCTTCGAGGTCACGCTGCAGATCCCGTTCGAGACGGCGCAGGAGACGCCGCGATGAAGGCCGTCGTCGTCGAAGACTCCCGGCTCGCGCGCGAGGGCCTGGTGCGCATGCTGGCGGCGTTCCCCGAGATCGAGGTCGTCGCGCAGGCCGAGCACGCGGCCGAGGCCTTGCCGCTGATCGGGGCGATGCGGCCGCAGGTGCTGTTCCTCGACGTCCACATGCCCGGCGAGAGCGGCTTCGCGCTGCTCGAGCAGCTCGACTACGCGCCGCGCGTCGTCTTCACGACGGCGCACGCCGACGAGGCGATCCGCTCGTTCGACTTCAACACGGTCGACTACCTGCTCAAGCCGATCCGGCCCGAGCGGCTGGCCGTCGCGGTCGGCAAGCTGCTCGGCGCGGCCGCCGCGCCCGACGGCGCTGCGCCGGCCGAGCCGCTCGCGCTGACCGACCGCATCCTGCTCAAGGACGGCGAGCGCGTGCACCTGGTCGAGGTCGCGCGGATCCGCTGCGTCGAGAGCCACGGCAATTACGCGACGCTGTATTTCGACGCGCAGCGCGTGGCCCTCAAGCGCGCGCTCACGGCGATCGAAGCACGGCTGCCGGCGCGCCAGTTCGCCCGCATCAGCCGCCGCCACCTGATCAATCTGGCGATGGTCGCGAAGATCGACGAGGCCCTCGGCGACGGCTACTTCGTCGAGCTCGACGACGGCCGGCGCCTGCCGATGTCGCGCCGCAGCGCCGTGCAGCTGCACCGCCGGCTGGGGCTCTGAACCTCGAACGGCCGCGCGCCGCCGGGTCACCAGCCGTAGGCCACCGACAGCGTCGCGAAGTTCGCGCGCCCGCTCTGGTCGCTGCTGCCGCGGCCGAGACCCGGTGTCACGCGCCAGCCCGGCGCGACGTCGAACGCGGCCTTCAGCGCGACGCTGCGCACCGCGCCCGCGTTGTCGAGCACCTGGCCGGTCGTGTACGCGCCGGAGACCGCGACCTGCGACCAGCGGTAAGTCGCACCGAGCTGGGCGCTGTGGTCGAGCGCGACCTCGTCGAGGTTGACGACCGACGCGCCGCCCAGCAGGGCCGCCCCGAGCAGCGGGGTCGCCGACAGCAATCCGCCCGGCGGCGTGGCGCCGACGGTTTCGACGCTGCTGCCGTAATGGTTGCGCGCGACGGCCGCGTAGACGTTCAGCCGCTCGCTCAGCTGCAGCGCGCCGTGCAGCCCGAAGCCGTTGCCGGACACGCGCGCCTGCGAGGGCTCGGGCGTCGTGCCGCCCTGCCCGTCGGGCATCGCGACCGTGCCCGACGCCTGCTCGCGCCGATGCGTGACGTCGAGGCCCAGCGCATTGCCCGCGTGCCGCCATTCGAGCATCGAGCCCCAGTCCGACTGCCGGTAGCGGCTGCCGTCGTAGCGCTGGGCGGTGCTGAGCACGAACTGGAACGCGTCGCCGGCCACGCCGACGGCGCCCGTCAGGATGCCGGGCCGCTGGCCGCCGTCGGCCGGGTCGCTGCGCGACGCGCCGCCGCCGAGCTGGACCCAGGCGTTGCGCCCGACCGGCAGGCTCAGCGTCGACAGCAGCTGCCGGTTGCCGCGGTTGTCGGCCTGGGTGTCGACGCCGATGTAGCGCATGCCGTCGTTGGGCGCGATGTCCGCGCGGGCGGACGCGAACGGCAGGGCCAGTGCGGCGATCGCGGCCGCGATGGGGAGGTGGTGGGTTTTCATGAGGACTCGCAGCGAAATGAAGTTCACATGCGGCTCAACGACCCGGCCCCTCCGATTCTTCCCGCCGTTGCAACTGCTTTCACCTGCGCCCCGGCGCGGCGCGCCCGCTAGAACATATTGCCGAGCATGATCCCGAGGCCCACGATGCTCGCGGCCCAGACGGCCGTGCGCAGGAACGCAATGCCGGCCAGGTAGACCGGGATGTAGAGCGTGCGCATCCACAGGAACAGGTTGGCGCCGAAGATCACGTGTTCGTTCGCGGCGCCGGCCGCCTGGGCCACCAGGGCCAGCGCGGCGAACAGCACGAAGTTCTCGAGCGTGTTGCGCGCGGTGCGCTCGGCGCGGCCGGCGAACGCGCTCGCGTCGGGCAGCTGGTCGCGGTTGCCGAACGCGAGCAGCATGCCGCGCGGCGTCCAGCCCTTGACCCGGATCAGGCTTGCGCCGAGCAGCGTGAGCCACGTCAGGCCCGCCATGCACACGACCGAAATGAGCAAACGATTCATGCGAGCTCCCGCCATGGCGTCGAAAGACGCGGGGCCCGATGGTCGCAGACCCGGGCCCCGGTGAGAAGGACAGGATTACCCGCCGACGCTCAGCGCTCGTTCTCGTTCTTCTCGCGGCGCTCGCGCTCGGCCTCGCCCTTGTCCTTGTCGCCAGCCTTCTGCTTCGCGGCCCGCTCCTTCGCGGCCTTTTCCTGGGCTGCGCGCTCCTGGGCCGCCTGGGCCGCGTGTTGCGCCGCCTGCTGCGCGGCCTGCGCCTTGGCCGCTTGAGCCTGGGCCTGGGCTTGCGCCCTGGCTGCCGCCTCGTCGCGCCGCGCCTGGTCGCGCTCGGCGTTCGCGGCGTTCTCCTGGGCCGCGCGCTCCTGCGCCTGGCGGTCGCGCAGCGCCTGCTCGGCGCCCGGATTCGCCGACGGTGCGGCCGCATTCTGCGGCGCGGCCATCGGCGGCTGCGGGCGCGCCGCCGGCGGCGCCATCGGCGCGGGATTCGCGGCGCCGGACGGCTGCGGCTGCCCATGCGGGGCCGGCGCCGCCGCCGGATGCAGCGAGGCCTGCATCACGACCGGGCGCATCGTCTGCGCGGGCGGCAGCGGCGTCGGTGCGCGGCCCGCGACATAGGCCGGGATCGCCTGCTGCGACTGCGGCACCGGGGCTGCCGCGCGCACGACCGGCGGCAGCGCCGCGGCCAGGTGCGCCGAGGCCGGCACGGCCGACTCGTAGGCGCGGCCGCTCGCCGTCGCCGTGGCCGGCGCGACGATCGTCACGTTGGTCACGTTCGTGATGTTGGTGACGTTCGTGACGTTGGTCGTGTTGCTGACGTTGTTCGTGATGCGCATGCCGATGTTCGTGATCGGCGGCGCCGCGGTGACGACCGCCGGCGGCGTGCCGATCGGCGCGGGCACGATCAGGCCCGGGCGCGACCCCGGCGGCGCGGGGACGAACACCCCCTGCGGACCGACGCAGGGCGGCCCGGCGACGACGCCCGGCAGCGCGACGGCGACGGTCAGGCTCAGGCTGGGCGGCGGCGGCACGAAGGCCACGCCGGCCTGGCCCCAGTGGCCGGTGACGAACACGACAGCGCCGCCGCGGTTCTCGTAGTACGGATGGACCCACACGACGTTCGGCTGCGGCGGCGCGCTCCAGCGCCCGGCGGCCCAGACCCAGCGGCCGTGCCAGGCCCAGTAGCCGCCGACCCAGACGGCGCCGCCGAAGGGCATCGGCGGCGGCACGTCGACGAGCATCGGCGGCGGCGCCCAGCCGACGAGCACCGGCGGCGGCGCGTCGATGACGGGCGGGTCGACGTAGACGCTGACGACCGCCTGCGGCTCGGCGTAGTACGCGACCGGCGGGGGCGGCGCGGGCCGCGGCGGCACCGTTTCGTAGACCGTGCAGGCGCTCGTGAGCAGCGCGAGCAGCAGGGCGACGGCCGGGGCGATTCTTGTCGTCGCGGGGGCGCGAACCTTCATGGCAGTGTCCTCTCTTGGATTTATTGACGCGGCTCCGCAACCAGATCGGCGAGCGGGCCGGGCGCATCGCTCAACGGATTGCGTTCCGCGGGCGTTGACGCGGCCGCGCCGGCAACGCTGACGGCGGGCTTGCAGGCCGCAGCGGCAGCGCGGCCATCGCCGCGCGCGCCCGGCGCCGCGCGCAGCGTCGCGGCGAGCTCGCGGTACAGCGCGACGCGCGGCCCGCCGAGCGCGACCGCCTGCTCGGCCGCGCGCAGCGCCTCGGCGCGCGGCGCGCCCGACTCCATCAGCACCTGGGCAAGGTTGTTCCACGCGTCGGCCAGGTCGGGGCGAACGGCGCCCGCGTGCCGATACGCGGCAGCCGCGCCCGCGCGGTCGCCGAGCGCGTAGGCCGCGTTGCCCGCGCCGAGCAGCAGCGCGGGCTCCGCGGCCCAGCGCTGCAGCGCCGTCGCGTAGGCCGCGCGCGCGGCGCGCGCATCGAGCCGCTCGAGCGCGACGACGGCCGCCGCGAAGGGCCCGGCCTGCGCCGTCGCCGGCAGCTCGTTCGTGGGCAGCGCGACCATGGCCCAATGACCGCCACGCGCCCAGGTCCGCTCGAAGGTGCCGAGCGACATCTCGAGCCGCTCGGTGCGGCCCGAACGCAGCAGCAGGCTCGCGCGCTCGCGGTCGTAGCCGATCGCGACGGCGTAATGCCAGACCGGGTAGATCGGCAGCGAGAGGTTCATGAACACGAGCACCGGGTGGCCGGCCGCGACCTCGGCGAGCAGGTCCGGCAGCGTCGGCGCCAGCACGTAGGCGGGCAGACCATGGCGACGCGCGTCGATCAGCAGCTCCTGCTGCAGCGCGCCCTGGCGGCCCGGCAGATAGACCTCGGGCAGCAGTTGCCCGGGCGTCGCCGCGACGCCGCCGGCCTGCAGCAGCATCGCGAGCGCGGCCGGCCCGCATTCGTGGTCCTCCTGCGCGAAGAACGGCACCCGGTCGAGCTCGACCCGCGGCGGCAGCGACGCGGGCCAGGACTGCTCGAGCTGCTGCACCGGCGGCGGCGCCGCGCAGCCGCCGAGGCCGGCGCCGACGAGCAGGCCGACCAGCAGGCCCGCGAGCGGGCCTGCCGCGACGCGCTTCATCGGATCGAGCGCGTGAACGGGAAGACCTTGGTCAGGCCCAGGATGTCGGTGACGAGCAGGATCACGAAGAGCGTGAACACGACGCCCAGCACGTCGCCGCCGGCCGGGGCCTGGTCGATGCGGTCGGCCATCGCGGCCGCCTCGGCGTCGCTCATCGCGTCGACCCGGGCAAACGCCGCGTCGGCGTCGACGCCCTGCTGCACGAGCGCGCGGCGTACGTCGTCGCGGGCCAGGAAGTCCTTGATGTGCGCGCGTTGGTCGAGGTCCGCCTGTTGCGCCGGCGCGGCAGGCAGCAGGGCTTCGGTGGGCACGATGGCGGCATGAGCCTGCATGGGCAGGGCGCCGGCCGCGACGGCAAAGGCCACGGTCGTGGCAATCAGACGCTTGGTATTCATTTTGAGATCCTCCAGCGACGGCTGCGCCATGGCGCGCGTCGAATCCCATTAAAGCGCCCAAGCGCCGCGAACAAGGTTCGAACTTGTTGCAGTGTGCTGCAAGGCCTGACGGCGCCGCAGCGCGCCCGCGCGCCCGGCGGCGCCGTGACGCCGCTGAACTTGTCGATTAGCATCGACATCGCGCAAACCGCTTGTTGCTTTCTGTCGTTTGCGCGCAGGGATGCCAGAGCATGAACGAAACGACAAGCTGGCCGCACAGAAGTGCATGGATCCTGGGAACCTTGGCCTGTGGCCTGCTGCTCAGCGGCGGCGCGGCGCGCTGGCAGGAGCAGGCGAACCAGGCGCAGGCCGCCGCCGCGCTGCAGGCGGCCAGCGACCGCGCGACCGAGCTGTTGCTGCGGCGCGTCGAACTCTACGAATACGGCCTGCGCGGGGCGCGCGGGGCGATCCAGACGGCCGGCCCCGAGCGGCTCAACCACGCGCTGTTCCGGCGCTATACGAGCTCGCGCGACATCGACCGGGAGTTTCCAGGCGCCTACGGCTTCGGCTTCATCGAGCGCGTGCCGCGCGCGCGCGAGGTGGAGTTCCTGCGCCGCCAGCGCGCCGACGGCCTGCCCGACTTCGCGATCCGCGAGCTCGGCGCCAACGACGGCGACCGCTACGTGATCGACTACGTCGAGCCGCAGGCCCAGAACGCGGCCGCGCTGGGGCTCGACATCGCGTCGCAGGTGATGCGCCGGGCGGCCGCGCTGGCCGCGATGCGCAGCGGCCAGGCCACGGCGACGGGCCCGATCACGCTCGTGCAGGGGCACGGCGAGCAGGCGCGCGGCATGCTCGTGCTGCTGCCGGTCTACGCGAGCAGCCAGCTGCCCGCCGACCCGGCCCGGCGCGAGGCCGAGCTATGGGGCTGGGCCTACACGGCGGTCTCCTTCGCCGCCGAGACGGCCGACATCCTGAGCCACGACGACGGCCTGTCGATGTCGGCCGTCGACGTCGACGCCGCCGGCCACGGCGAGTTCCTGTTCGGCACTGAGTACCTCGGCGAGCCGCTGCTGGGCCGCGACGTGGTCGTGCCGATCTTCGGCCGGCAATGGCGGGTCAGCTACGCGGCCAGCGAGGCGTTCATCGCGAACCTGCACCAGCTCGCCCCGCAAAGCGTGTTCGCGGTCGGCGCGCTCGCGAGCCTGCTGCTCGCGGGGCTCGTCGCGCTGTACCGCGTCGGCCGCGACCGCGCGCGCCAGGCCGACGTGCAGCGCGCGCGGCTCGCGAGCGTCGTCGCGTCGTCGGCCGACGCCATCGTCGGCCAGGACCCGCAGGGCCGCGTCGTGTTCTGGAACGCCGCGGCCGAGAAGCTGTTCGGCTACCGCGCCGACGAGGCGATCGGGCGTCCGGTCGCCGAGCTGATCCTGATCCCCGAGCGGCGCGGCGAGGACGCCGAGCTCATCGCCAAGGTGCTCGCGGGCCGCACGATGCCGACCTACGAGACGGTACGCTGGACGCGCGACGGCGAAGCCGTCGAGGTGTCGATCAGCGCCGGGCCGATCCGCGCCGCAGACGGCGAGATCATCGGTGTCGGCAAGGTGGTCCGCGACATCCGCAGCCGCATCGCATGGGAGAAGCAGCTCGTCGAGTTCAACCAGCGCCTCGAGGAGCAGGTGCAACGGCGCACCGAGGAGCTCGAGCGCGCGCACCACGACCTGCGCACGGTCATGGACGCCCTGCCCTCGCTGATCGGCTACTGGGACAAGGACCTGCGCAACCGCGTCGCGAACGCGGCCTACGCGGCCTGGTTCGGCGTCGCGGCGCGCGACCTGCACGGCCGGCACCTGAAGGACCTGCTCGGCCCCGAGCTGTTCGAGCTGAACCGGCCCTATGTCGAGGGCGCGCTGCGCGGCGAGGCGCAGACCTTCGAGCGCTCGCTCAAATGGCCCGACGGCCAGGGCGACCGCCATTCGCTCGCCCACTACATGCCCGACGCGGTGAACGGCGAGGTGCGCGGCTTCTACGTGATCGTGCACGACGTGACCGAGCTCGTCGCGAGCCGCCGCGCGCTCGCGAACGAGCGCCAGCGCCTCGAGAACGTCATCGACGGCACGCTCGCCGGCACCTGGGCGTGGAATATCGAGAGCGGCGAATGCCGCTTCAACGAGCGCTGGGCAGGCATGCTCGGCTACACGCTGCGCGAGCTCGAGCCGCACCGCATCGCGACCTGGCGCGACCTCGTCCACCCGGACGACCTCGCGACGGCCGAGGCCGGCATCGCGCGCCATCTGCACGGTGAAGAAGCGACCTATCAGGTCGAGATCCGCCTGCAGCACAAGAACGGCTCGTGGGTCTGGGTGATGTCGCGCGGCCGGCTGTTCACGCGCACGCCGGACGGCGAGCCCGAGTGGATGTACGGCACCCACCTCGACATCAACACGCTCAAGCACAACGAGGAGGCGCTGCGCGCGGCGAGCCAGGCGGCCGAGGCCGCGAGCCAGGCCAAGGGCCGCTTCCTCGCGAACATGAGCCACGAGATCCGCACGCCGCTGAACGCGATCATCGGCATCGGCGAGCTGCTGCTCGACAGCGAGCTCGACCCCGACACCCTGCAGCTCACGCGCAAGCTGCAGCTCGCCGGGCGCTCGCTGCTCGGCGTCGTCGACAACGTGCTCGACCTGTCGCGCATCGAGTCGGGCGAGCTCGCGATGGAGCGCATCGGCTTCGCGCCGCCGCGCCTCGTCGCCGAGGTCCACGAGCTGTTCCAGACCCAGGCCGCGGCGAAGGGCCTGAAGCTGCTGCTGCGCGGCGTCGAGACCCTGCCCGCCTGGGCGCTCGGCGACCCCCAGCGCCTGCGCCAGGTGCTGACCAACCTGCTCAACAACGCGCTGAAGTTCACGAGCGAGGGCTCGGTCACGCTCGCCGCCGAGCGCGTCGACGACGCGGCCGACCCCGGCCTCGCGATCGTGCGCTGGACCGTCACGGACACCGGCTGCGGCATGGCACCCGAGGTGCTCGAGCGGCTGTTCCAGCCCTTCGTGCAGGCCGACGCGTCGACGACGCGGCGCTTCGGCGGCTCGGGCCTGGGCCTCGCCATCGTGCGCGAGCTCGTCCAGCTGATGGGCGGCGAGGTCGGCGTCGCGAGCGAGCCCGGCGCCGGCAGCAGCTTCTGGGTCCGCACGCCGCTCGCGGTCGCCGACCACGCGGCCGACGACCCCGACGCGCTCGAGGCCATCGTCGTCGACGACGTCGCGCTCGACCGCGAGCAGATCTCGGCGATGTGCCGCGGCTTCGGCTGGCGCGCCGTCGAGCTCGGCTCGGGCGAGGCCCTGCTCGAGCTGATGCGCGGGCGCGCCGCGCAGGGCGCGCGCCTGCCCGACGTGCTGCTCATCGACTGGCGCATGCCGGGCCTCGACGGCCTGCAATGCCTCGAGCGGCTCAAGGACGAGCTCGGCGAGCGCCAGCCGGCCGCGCTGATCACCTCGGCCTACGAGCGCGCCCAGGCCGAGGCGCAGGCGCTCAAGCAGGTCGTCGACGACGTGCTGATCAAGCCGGTCCACGCGTCCGAGCTGTTCAACGCGGTCAACCATGCGGTCGTCGCGCATTCGGGCCGGCTCGACCAGGTGCTGAGCACGACGCGGCTCAACGGCGCGGGCACGCGCTGGCTGGTCGGCCAGCGCCTGCTCGTCGTCGACGACAGCGAAATCAACCTCGAGGTCGCGCGCCGCCTGCTCGAACGCCAGGGCGCGCAGGTGACGACGGCCGGCGACGGCGTCGAGGCGCTCGAGCGCCTGGCCGAATCGCCCCGGGCCTTCGACCTCGTGCTGATGGACGCCCAGATGCCGCGCATGGACGGCTTCGAGGCGACGCGCCGCCTGCGCAGCGAGCTCGGCCTGACCGGGCTGCCGGTGTTCGCGCTGACGGCCGGCGCGCTCGCCGAGGAGCGCCGCCGCGCGCTCGACGCCGGCATGACCGGCTTCCTGACCAAGCCGCTCGACACCGAGCTGCTCGTGCGCACGGTGCGCGCCGAGATCGAGAAGGCGCGGGGCCGCTCGCTGCCGGTCGAGTCGCAGCCCGACGCCGTGGCGCCGCCGCACTGGCCCGAGATCGCCGGCGTCGACACGCGCGAGGCGATGGACCGCACCGGCGGCGACGCGCGCTTCTTCGTGCTGATGCTCGAGCGCATGCTCGGCGACTACGACGCGGCGGCCTGGCTCGCGCAGCGCGTCGAGACCTTCGAGGCCGAGCGCCAGTCGTTCAGCGCGCGCATGCACAAGCTGCGCGGCTCGTCGGGCGCGCTCGGGGCGCGCGAGGTCCACGAGCGCGCCGGCGCGGCCGAGGTCGCGCTGCGCGGCGGCGTCGCGGCCGACGAGGCGCTCGCGCAGGTCCACGCGGTCGCCGCGTCGCTGCTGCGCCTGGCCGAGGCCGCGGCGCCCGTGATCGTCGCGCAGCGACTCGCGCGCCGCGGCGGCGGCGTGCCGGCCGAGCCGCTCGCGGACGAGGAGATCGAAGTCTTCGTCGAGCTGCTGACGAGCCGCGACCTTGCCGCGCTCGACTGGATGAACGAGCATTCGGCGCAGCTCGCTGCGAGCGTGCCTGCCGAGATCTTCGACGAGCTCGAGCGCGTCGTCGGCACGCTCGACTTCGACGCGGCGCTGCAGCTGCTGGCCGCGCGGCCGGCAACCGCATAGGCGGCTTGGGCGGCTCAGGCAGGCCGGGCGGTCGGCCCGACCGCGACGCGCGCCTCGAGGCTTTCGATCGGGTGGCCGGCGCGCGTCCAGGCCTCGAGGCCGCCGGCGAGCACGCGCGCCCTGCGGCCGCGCTTGGCGAGCAACTGCGCGGCGCGGACCGCCGACGCGTCGTTCGGGCAGTCGCAGTAGGTGATGACCTCGGCGTCCGCGGGCCAGTCCGCGAACGCGGCCGCCTCGAGCGCGGCGAGGTCGATATTCAGCGCGCCCGGCAGGCGCTGCGCCGGGCCGTCGCGCAGCGCGAGCGCGCGCACGTCGACGATCACCGGCCGCACGCCCGCCACGATCAGGCCGGCGAGCTCGCCCGGCTCGATTCGCTCGAAGCGCGCGAGTTCGCGCGCGGCGCGACGGCGCTCGCGCCCGCGCCAGGCGACGTAGGCCGCGAGCAGGCCCACGACGACGAGCACCGCGACGCCGCCGAGCGCGCGCAGGGTGTCGAGCAGCCAGCGGATCTGCGCCTCGAACAGCAGGCCCGCGGCGAGGCCGGCGAGCACCCACAGCAGCGCGCCGAGCGTGCTGAAAAGCAGGAAAGACCGCGCGCGCATCCCGAGCGCGCCGGCCAGCGGCGGCGCGAGGATCGACAGCCCGGGAACGAAATTGGCGACGACGAGGGTCAGCGCGCCGCGCCGCGCGAAGCTCAGCTCGTTCTTGCGGATGCAGGTGTCGGGCGAGATCGAGATCCAGCACAGCAGCGCGAGCACGCGCCGCCCGAGCCGGCGGCCGGCCGCGTACCAGACGCTGGCCGCGACCACCGAGGCCGCCGTCGCGGTGCCGAACGCCTCGACGCCGAGCCAGGCGTCGCCGGCCGCCGCGGCGCCTGCGAGCAGCAGCACGGGCAGCGCCGGGACCGGCGCGCCGATCGCGGAAAGGAAGGTCACGACGAAGACGGTGGCGAGGTCGGCTTGCATGTGGACTCGATTAGCCGGCCAGCCTGCCCGCGTCGTAGGCGCTCGCGAACACCTCGAAGTCGGCCTTGACCTGGCGCGCGACGTCCTTCGCGGCGGCGAGCATCGGCGCGCGCCACGCGTCGATCGCGGCGCCGAATGCAATGAACTCGTCGGCGATCGCCGAGCCCTCGCGGCCGCTCGAGCGCAGGTGCGCCGAGGCCATCGCGCCGGCCATCGTGCGGATCGCGCCGCGGATGCCGCTGAAGCCGGCCGCGGGCGCGCACAGGCTCACGCGGTCCTCGCTCGGCAGCAGGCCGCGCAGGATGTAGGAGCAGCCCTGCCAGTCGATCGGCTGCAGGAAGGCCATCGACACCGCCTGCATGCGCCGCTGCAGCGCGACGACGCGCGCCGCCTCGCTGTGCCAGGCCGGTTGGCGGATCGTCAGGTGCTGCTGCGGCGCCGACGGCATCGCCTGCTTGAGGTCGAGCAGGTAATTGTTGTCGGGCGAGCCCTTGCCGCGCACGAGCACGATGAAGCGGTCGACGCCGAGGCTGCCGGTGCCGGCGATGCGGCGCGCGACGTCGAGCACGTCGTAGAAGGCCGGGTCGGGCGCCTGGCGCGCGACCCCGCTGATCAGCGCCTCGACGGCCGCGCGCTGCTTCTTGCTCGCGGCGAGCGCGTGCTTGCCGTCGCAGCGGATCGTGCGGTGCTTGCCTTCGAGCACCGTGCGCCGGTCGAGGAACTCGGGGCGCGTGCGGTTGCTGACGTCGTCGAGCAGCGAGCGGACCAGCCCGTCGGTCGTGTCGCGCTCGACCCAGCCGGCCTTGCCGCCCGCGAGCACCGCGGCGTAGGCGTCGAGGAACTCCTCGCACAGCTGCCCGGCCTGCTCGGGCGTGGCCTTGACCGCGGCGTCGGCGACGAGCACCGACGCGAGAAAGCGCACGAGGTCCCAGGTGACCGGGGCGAGCGTGGCCTCGTCGAAGTCGTTGATGTCGAAATACGCGAGCCGGTTGTCGCCCTTGTAGCTGCCGAAGTTCTCGAGGTGCGCGTCGCCGCAGATCCAGGCATGCGGCGCGGCGTCGTTCGCGAACGGCCCGGCATGCGGCAGGCGGTCGTAGAACAGGTGGGCGCTGCCGCGCAGGAAGCCGAAGGCGCTCGCGCGCATGCGCGCGAACTTCATCGGCAGGCGGTCGGGGTCGCGGCCCTGGTTGAACGCGACCACGGATTTGACGACGTCGATCATGTGTGCTCCTCGAGTGCGGCTCAATTGCGGGTATGGGCGAGCTGGTAGCTGTCGATGCGCTCGTCGGCGCCGAGCATCTGCGCGAGCTGGGTCAGCGGCGCGTGGGCGTCGCGGTTCACGCAGGTCGCGACGAAGTGCCACTCGACGAGGCCTTCCTTCATGCCGATCGACAGCGAGCCTTCGGCGATCCGGTAGCCGCGCTCGACGACCGCGTGCTCGAGCGAGCCCTGCGCGGGCGTCGCGCCGCGGCGGAAGCGGATGGCGACGGCGACGCCCTGGTGCGCGGGCAGCCAGCGCTCGAGGCGCTGGACCCACATCATGCACAACACCGACAGCCCGGCGAGCAGCACCGCCGCGCCGTAGAAGCCGACGCCGACGAGCACGCCGATCACGCAGGACGACCAGACCGACGCGGCCGTGGTCAGGCCGCGGATATTGTGGTCGTCCTTCATGATCAGGCCGGCGCCGAGGAAGCCGACGCCGGTCACGATGCCCTGCACGACGCGCGTCGGGTCGACCGCCGCGACCGTCGCCGCGTGGCCGCCGTACCAGAGCGTCGGGTAGCCGACGAAGGTCGTCAGCGCGGCCGACGCCATGCACACGAGCCCGTAGGTGCGCATGCCGACCGCGCGACCGTGGTAGGTGCGCTCGTAGCCGACGACGAGCCCGAGCAGCAGCGCGCCGAGCAGCGTCAGAAAGATCGCCACGTTGGCCGACACCTCGGTGGCCGACCAGTACGACGCCAGCATGCTCTTCCAGATTTCGCTCATCGTCCTCGATTCCTTGTCATGGCGCCGATCGTAGCGGCTGCATCGCGGCAGATGGTCAAATAGCGGCTTATCCCGCCGTATGACCGCTGCCCCCTCCTCCCGCGTTTTCCTGGTCCCCTTGATCATTGCCTGCGCGCTGTTCATGGAAAACATGGACGCGACGGTGATCTCGACCTCCCTGCCGGTGCTCGCGCGCGACCTCGGCGTGAGCCCGATCGCGCTGAAGCTCGCGCTGACCGCCTACGTCGTCGGGCTCGGCGTGTTCATCCCGATCTGCGGCTGGGTCGCCGACCGCCTCGGCTCGCGCTCGGTGTTCCGCGCCGCGATCGTGGTGTTCATGGCCGGGTCGCTGCTGTGCGCGGTCTGCACCTCGCTGCCCGAGCTCGTGATCGCGCGCTTCATCCAGGGCCTCGGCGGCGCGATGATGGTGCCGGTCGGGCGCATCATCATCTTTCGGGCCGTGCCGCGCACCGAGTTCGTCCGGGCGATCAGCTACCTGACGGTGCCCGCGCTGTTCGGCCCCGTGATCGGGCCGCCGCTGGGCGGCTTCATCACGACCTATTTCCACTGGCGCTGGATCTTCTTCATCAACGTGCCGATCGGCCTGCTCGGCATCGCGCTCGCGACCCGCTTCATCGAGAACCGGCACGAGGAGGACCCGGGCCCGCTGGACCTCGGCGGCCTCGCGCTGTCGGCGGTCGGCGGCTCCTGCGTGATGCTGGGCCTGTCGCTGGTCGGCGGCGAGCTGGTGTCCGAATGGGTCGCGTTCGGCCTGCTCGCGGCCGGCGTGCTCGCGCTGTACCTGTACCGGCGCTACGTGATCGTCGTGCGCCGACGCGGCGCCGTGCCGCTGCTCGACCTGTCGCTGCTGCGCATCCCGACCTTCCAGGCGAGCGTGCTCGGCGGCTCGCTGTTCCGGATCGGGCTCGGCGCGCTGCCCTTCCTGCTGCCGCTGTCGCTGCAGGAGGGACTCGGGATGTCGGCGTTCGAGTCCGGCACGATCACCTGCGCGACGGCGTTCGGCGGCCTGTTCATGAAGGGCCTCGCGGCGCCGCTGCTCGAGCGCCACGGCTACCGGACCGTGCTGATCTTCAACGCGCTGTTCTCGGGCATCGCGATCGCGGCCTGCGGCCTGTTCACGCCGCACACGCCGCATTGGGCGCTCGTCGCCGTCGTGCTCCTGGGCGGCTTCTTCCCGGCCCTGCAGTTCACCTGCCTGAACTCGATCGCCTACGCCGAGATTCCGAGCCGCGACGTGAGCCGCGCGACGAGCCTCGCGAGCGTCGTGCAGCAGCTGTCGCTGGGCATGGGCGTGACGATCGCCGGCCTGACGCTGCAGCTCTCGCACGAGGTGCAGGGGCACGCCGCCATCGTCAACACCGACTTCTGGCCCGCGTTCCTGACCATCGGGCTGTTTTCGGTCGCGTCGATCCCGCTGACGCGGCGGCTCGCGCCCGACGCGGGTGACGAGCTGGCGAGGCGGTCGAGGGCTTGAGGTTTGCCTTGGCGGGCGCCGGCTACCGACCCAACCGAGACATTCGGCTCAGCGGATTCGATGCCGCAAACTGGACGTTCATGCTGCCAGAGGGCGACCGGCAGAGCCCGACTCTGGGCAGACCCTGGCACGGTGGATCGACGCTCTAGAACGGTCGTTCAGCAGCGGCTGCAAAGGCTACCCTGCCACATCTGTGAACTTACGTCGCCGCCCTCGGCCGAGAGTGCCGACTCACGCCTGGACAAGTCGTTCCGGAACCGGGTAATCCGCATCCGTCTGCGCCAAGTGGTTCACTGCATTCGTGAATGCGTTGATGTAGACGGTAGCTAGCACGTCGAGCATCGCCGAATCGCTGACACCGAGCGCGCGCAACTCGGCGAGACCAACGTCGTCCAGCTTGCCGTTAAGCTCGTAGGCGGCGATCGCGAACCGAAGCAGGGCTTCATATGTTGGGTTGACGGACGACGCGCGTCGGGCCGCATCCAGTTCGTCCGCAGGAACGCCTTCCTCGCGACCAAATGCCGTGTGCGCCGCCAGGCAAGTCTTGCAGTCGTTGGCCTGGGCAATGGCGATGGCAATCCGTTCGCGCAGATCGCCCGATATGGAGCTTGCCGCCATTGCGGCATTAAAGCTGAAAAAGGCGTTGACGGCCGCAGGCGAGTTCGCCAAGACCCGAACCATATTCGTGACGCGACCACGCCTCTTTTCGAGGGAGTCCAAGAGCAAGCGCGTTCTGCCGGAAGTCTGATCCGGGTCCGCACCAAAAGCCTCTAGGGACCCTCGATCGAAGCTGACCAGGTGTTCGGCCTGATGGTCCACCGCCGCCGCCAGCCACGCATACGAAGATCTTCGGGCTCGTCACCAAGCGCAATGGGCTGACGACCACCATCGGCATCAAGGTGAATGTGGCTCCGCCCTCGGCAGCGGCAAGCCCCGCTTCAAGCCAGGTGCGCGCAACAGCGTGATGCGGATGGTCGCAACGTGACGCAGCCACCAGGACATTGACGTCGGGCGTCATCGCCCAATGCCTCGAGCAAGGCCTTGTCGCTTCGAGGTTCCACTCCCGCGACAAGACCGCCGCGCCCATTGAAGACGGGCAGGGGTATCCGGCCTCGTGCCGGACCTGCGGTCTTGGCACGCAGCCGCAGCTGCAGCCCCTCTTCGATCAAACGGGTCAGGCTGGTTCGCTGCTGCGCCGCCAAAGCCTTGGCGCTGGCCAGCAACTGATCGTTCAGATCGAGCGTCGTCTTCATCGAACCAAGATACAGATTTCTGCATTGAACATGCTGAGCCGATCTATGCCGCGCCAGGAATGACGGCGCTCGCCCAGCGCGCATGCATCGTCCATTCGAGCGGTTCGCAGAGCCTGCAGCCTTCGGGTGTGGCGGCCATGCCGGTGCCGGAGCGCCTGCAAGGCGTGCATGACCGTGCGCCCGAGGCCGCGGCCGATGCGCAGGCTCGGTGACGATGCGGTCGTAGATGGCCAGGCGTTCGTCCGGCGCGACATGCCCGGAAGCGGCCAGCGCGCCATCGGCCCGCAGACCCGCCCATGGGATAGTCGCGTCTTTGCCAAAATTCCGGAGATCGAAGCAATGCATTGGCTCGAGCGAAACCTGTCCACCGTGGCCGCCGCCGTCGCGACCCTCGGCGCCGCGCTGGTGCCGTCGCTGGCCCTCGCCTGGGGTGCCGACGGCCACCGCCTCGTCGCCGAGGAGTCGCAGCAGCTGTTGGCGCCGGCGGCCAGGGCGGAAGTCGACCGCCTGCTCGCGCTCGAGCCCGGCGCCACGCTGATGTCGATCTCGACCTGGGCCGACGAGACGCGCGCGCCGGGCACGGCCGCGTGGCACTACGTGAACCTGCCGCGCGACGGCAACTGCACGTACTCGGCCCCGCGCGACTGCGCGGACGGCGCCTGCGTCGTCGGCGCGATCGAGCACGAGGAGGCCGTGCTCGCGTCGAAGGCGCCCGACGCCGAGCGGCTCGTCGCGCTCAAGTACGTCGTCCATTTCGTCGGCGATGTCGACCAGCCGCTGCACGCCGGCTACGCCGACGACAAGGGCGGCAACACCTACCAGGTGCAGTTCGACGGCCGCGGCACGAACCTGCACTCGGTGTGGGATTCGGGCCTGATCCGCACCTGGCCCGGCGGCCTCGACGCGCTGCGCGCGGCCGTCGCCGCCAAGCTCGTCAAGGACGGCGACGCGGCGACGCCCGAGCAATGGGCCGAGGAGTCCTGCCGCATCGTCGCCGCGCCGGGCTTCTACCCGAGCGGCCACGTGCTCGACGCCGCGTATGTCGAGCGCATGGACCCGGTGGTCGTCGACCGCCTGGCCGCGGGCGCGCGCCGCCTCGCCGCCGTGCTCAACACGACGCTCGGCGCGCACTGAGCCTCGACCATCGTCGCGGCGGATGCGGCGCCTGCGTGCGCGGCGGGCTTGACCTTGAAGTTCGCTTCAAGCTTATCGTGAGCCCACGATGAAACGCATGCCCCTCCCCCTGTTCCGCCGCGTCGTGTTCTTCAGCGCGCTCTACGACCTGCTGCTGACGGCGCCGTTCGCGACGCCATGGAGCTTCGGCCTCGTGCGCGCGCAGCTGAGCGCCTTCAACGCGGCGCTCGGCGGCGCCGCGCTGCCCGACTTCGCGGGCTTTCACCTGCTGATGGCGAACCTGCTCGGCAGCATCGTCGTCGTGTGGTCGGTCCTGCGCCTGCGCCACCCCGAGCCGCGGCTCGGCCGCTACGACGGCGCGGCGCGCTTCCTGTTCTCGACCTGGATGGCGTGGACGCTGCAGGCGACCGGCCAGCCGGTGCTGTGGCTGTTCCTCGTGCCGGAGTTCGCGTGGGGCGTCGCGCAGTGGTGGCCGCTGGCCGGCGCGGCCGCGCCGCCCCCACCCGGCGGCGGCGCGCGCGCCTAGCCTGGCGCCGCGACTGCCGCGCGCTCAGTTCGTCGACGTGCCCGCCGTCGCGCTCGCCCACCGCCCGACGTGGACGTCGTAGCCCTCGACCAGGAAGGTCGACGCGTCGAGGAACTGGATGCCCGGTGCGTTGGGCTGCGGCGTTCTGAAATCCGGCGCGGTCAGGGACAGGCTGCGCAGGTAGGAGCCGAGCGGGGCGGCGGTCTGCACCGTCAGGGCGTCGGGGTCCAGCGAGAGGAGCCGGTCCGTCGCGGCGTCGACGCACACGAGCGTGCCGTTGCCGTAGCCGCAGGCGCTCGACGTATAGGGCAGGGTCGGCCCGGCGCTGCCATCGCCGATGCGGATGGTGTTGCCGTTGTTCAAGTGCAGCAGATTCGTGCTCGCGTACCAGAGCGTCGCGACGAAGGCCCCCGTGCTGATCGTGCGCACCGACGTCGCATCGACGCCGCCGGCCGGCGTGAACGCCCACATGTGGACGGCGAACGCGCCGGAGTTCTGCGCCGAGAACAGGCGCGCGTTGGCCCAGTCGGCTCCCGCCAGCAGCTCGTTGCCGACGCTCGCCATCGGGCTCGCCACGCCCGGGCCGAGCACCTGCACGTAGTGCGACGAATGGCCGAGCATCTGCCCGTAGTTCGTCTGAAAGAAGCCCGCGATGAACCGGCCGCTGCCGTCCGGCGCGGCGAACAGCGCGTCGAGCTCGGCGGGCCAGTACTGCGCAGGCTGGGTGGCGTCGGGCACCGCCGGTAGCACGTAGCTCGCGATATCGGACAGGTCGGTGCCGCTGACCTGGTGGACCACGTCGCTTTGCGCCGCGGCCGCGGCCGCCGTCGCCGGCCAACTGGCCTGGTTGCGTTGCAGGAAGGTCTCGGGCACCAGCAGGCTCGCCGAATCGCCGGTGGCGACCGGGCAGTAGGCCGAGAACCCGGAGAAGTTCCTCGTGATGCCGATCTGCATCCCGGTGTTCATGTCCCAGACCGCGAGGGCCAGCGTCGACGAGGACTGGACGATCGGCCCGTTCTCGACCGTGACGAAGCGGTGCAGCGCCGGCAGGATCACGGGCGGACAGAAATGCGAGGTCGCGGCGATGTTCTCGAGGTCCGGCTTGATCGTGACCTGCGCAGGCCAGACGACGCCGTCGGCGTAGGCGCTCGTGAGCTCGAGGCTCGACGCGTCGGCGGTGTCCTCGACGCCGTCGTCGATCACCTGGTCGAGCTCCTTCAGGATGCCCGCGCCGGGCGCGAGCCAGAGCGTCGTGCGCAGGATTTCGGTCGTCACCGTCGTCGCCGACTTGGGCACCACGATCTGCTCGTCGCTGACCACGCGAACCGTCCGGAACGTGCCGGCCGGCAGCACGAGGTTCTCGACGCCAACGACCTGCTCGTTGACCGAGAACGCCAGGGGCTGCTCGTCCGTGCCGCCCGTGAAATTCAGCTGGGTCGCGGTGATCCGGCGCGCGTCGAGCTGGCGCGCGCCGGGCCGTACCGGGAAGCTCTGCGACGCGAACTCGCCGACCACGGAGGACACCTCGGCCACCGAGGTGCCGGCACCCCTGAGCGTCTGGTAGCCGAGGCTGGCGGTCAGCCTCGCGGTGCCGCCGAGGCCGGCCACCGGCGACCACTGCCCGTTCGCCTGCGAGGCGATGCTGGCGCTGTATTGCCAGGTGCCGTCGGCCGCCATCTTGACCCCGAACTGGTCGCTGAGCGTCGCGCGCAGCGGCAGGCCCGTGCCGTCGACGAACAGGGCGGCGTAGCTGTCCGACATCGCGTAGAACGCGCCGATGTCGCCGGTGCCCGCCGCGGGCAAGGTGCCGCTGGATTGCAGGGTGCCGGCGACATAACTCAGCGCATGGTCGCTCGCGAGCGACTGGACGATCTGGTCCGCCGCGGCCGACAGCGCGAGGCCCGCGCGCTGATCGCCGGTCGCGTCGGCGTACAGGCCGAACGCGCCCGCGACCTGCGTCGCGGTCGTCAGCGCGGCGCCGGGGAAGCTCAGCACGCGCCCGGCCGCCGCGACGACCTCGCGAACCCAGGCCTCCGAGCCGACGTCGACGCGCACCGCCCCCGGGTAGAGATACGCGCGCAAGCTGGTGCCGCCGGACTGGACCTGCAGCATCCAGCTGCCGTCGGCCGTCGAACTGCCCGCCGGCATGGCGATCGAGAAGCTGCCGTCGGCCGCCGTGCTCGCGGTGCCGACGACGGGGCCGAGGCTGCCGTCGGTCTGGATTGCGTGCAATTCGACCGACAGGCCGGCCACGTGCCCCGACGGATCGAAGGTGTCGGCCGTGGTCGATACCGTGCCGCTGGCGTGGCCGGTGTCGACCGACGGCGCGACGGGTGCGGCCGCGGGCTGGACGTTCGAATAGGCGGGCGTCGCGGTGCCTCCGTCAGAAGCGCCCGAGCCGCCGCCACCGCCGCCGCCACAAGCCGCGAGGGCCAAGCCGCAGATGCACGCGCCGAGCCATGCTCGCCAAGACGTCATTTCGCCGCTCCTTTTTTTTCGACGGCGAACTGTAGTCAAGGAATCGCGAGTTCCCGGTCCATCCGGATCGGGATTAGTCCCGAAGCCGCCGTCAATGCGATACGTTAGCAGCGCGCATGTCCCGCCCGTTCTGGTGCAGCACCACGGCGACGACCTTGCCCTGCGCGTCGCGCTCGAAGTCGAGCTGCGCATCGACGACCTTGAGGAAGAACTTGTCCTTCCCGCTCGCGAAGATCGGGAACGCCGGCTGGTCCCCCAGCCGCGCCGAGAGCTGCCCCTCGCGCAGCGTGACCTCGAACGGTGCGCCGAAGTCGAACTTGTATTCGCCCACGTAGTCGGGCTGCGTCGCGGGGTCGAGCGCGACCTCCTTGGGTTCGGGCGGCAGCTCGGCGGCGCCGAGCTTCGGCGCGGGATGGTCGCCGCCCTGGTGCAGCACGAGCCCGCTCACCTGGCCCTGCGCGTCGCGCGTGAACGTGATCGACGCGGGGACCACCTTGAGGAAGAACTCGTCGCCGCCGGACGGATAGATCGCGACCTCGGACTGCCCGGTCGCCCGCGTCATCAGCTGGTCGCCGACGCGGTAGACCTTGAGCAGGAAATGCTCGGCGAGCCTGTAGGTTCCCGCGTACCGGTCGAGCGCCGCGGCCGGCATCGCGACCGCCTGGTGCGCGGGCTCGAGCGTCGCGGTCGCGTCGAGCACGGCGAAGCCGAAGTCGTCGACGCTGACCGACGTATTGGTCAGCACGACGACGCCGTGCCGCCGGTCCGCCGACCAGCCGATGAAGCTGCGGTAGCCGCCGGTGCCGCCGTTGTGCCAGACGACGCCCTTGTCGCTCGTCATCCACGCGAGGCCGATCCGGCCGATCTCCTTGGCCTCGCGCCGCGGCGTCTGCGCGAACTGCATCGCCGCGTCCAGCGGACTCGGGGCCAGGCCCATATTGGCCTTCAGGTAACGCAGCATGTCGTTGGCGGTCGAGCGCAGCGCGCCGGCGCCGGCCAGCGCGTCGAAGTCCCAGTTCGCGACCGGATGGCCGGCCATGTCGTGGCCGGCCGCGAGGTGCGCGCGCATCGCGTCGGTGAAACCCGTGCCGCTCATGCGCATGCCGAGCGGCCCGAGCAGCTTGCGCGTCACGAGCTCGCCGTAGCTCTGCGACGCGGCGTGCGCGAGCGCGTCGCCGAGCAGGCCGAAGCCGAGGTTCGAGTATTCGTAGGACTGGCCGGGGTCGCGCGGCAGTGCGTAGGCCGCGAGGAACTCGCCGAGCTGGGCCGGGCCGTAGTCGGCGTACGGATTGGCCGGGTCCTTGGGCTTGAAGTTGGTCGGCATCCGCGGCAGGCCCGAATGCTGGGTCGCGAGCAGGCCGAGCGTGATCGGCTTGCCGTCGCGCTGCGGGATCCTGAAGCCGGGCACGAGCTGCTGCACCGGCGTGTCGAGCGTGACGCGCCCGGCGAGCACCGCGTCGGCGAGCAGCGTCGCCGTGAAGGTCTTGGTGATCGAGCCGATCTCGTAGACCGTGTCGCCGTCGGGCGGCTTGCCGCCGTCGAGCGTGCCGAACACGCGCACCGAGGTCTTGTCGCCATCGACGACGGCGAAGACCAGGCTCGGGTAGGTGCCGGCGGCGACGCGCTGCTTCGCGATGGTCTCGACGCGCTCGGACAGGGCCACGGGCTGCGCGAGGCTCGCCGCGGCAGCGCCGGCGAGGACCATCGCAGCCGCGATCTTGTGGGAGCCCGTCTTGAGGAAGAAGTCCACGCAGCGTCCTTTGCGAAGGCGATAGGGTCCGCCGACTATAGGCGGGTCTCGCTATTTCGTAGGCGGCTGACGCGACAGATCCACCGTGCGCACCGCCGTCTCGCCGATCGCCTTGGCCTGCGCCTCGTAGGCGCGCGCGTTCTTCCACGCGATCAACTGCTCGGCGCTCAGGTGCGAGGCGTCCATCGCCGCGCGCAGCGCGTTGGCCTCGAGCACGGCCTTGGCCGACTCGAGCTCGCTCTGCTTGTGGATCAGCGTCTGCGCCTGGTCGATGCGCTGGGCCTCGACCTTCAGCGCGGCGATCGCGTTGACCTGGTCGCGGATCGCCGCGGGCGGCGTGAAGTGGTTGACGTTGATGCGGATCAGCCGGAACACGCCCGGGTAGCCCTGGTCGAGCTCGGACTGCGCCTGCGCGAGGATGGCCTTTTCGTAGTCGCCGAGGTTGGCGGCGAGCTGCGTGGTCAAGCCCGAGCCGCATGTTAAGCGGCAGGTCGTGTGAAGCGCTCGCCATAGGCAATGGCGAATTGGTTCATGGCCTCCTTCCATTCCTTTGCTGCACGGCCCCAGTCGGTCGTGATGTTGCGCAGCGCCAGCCAGATGAGCTTGGTGGCCGCGTCGTCGCTGGGGAAGTGCCCGCGCGTTTTGATGATCTTGCGCAGCCGACTGTGCACGCTCTCGATGGCGTTGGTTGTGTAGATCACGCGTCGCACGGCCGGGCTGAACGCGAAGAAGGGGATGACGCGATCCCAGGCCCGGCGCCAGGTCGCTGTCACGGTCGGGAACTTCTGGCCCCAAGGCCCGGCCTCGAAGGCATCGAGTTCGGCTTGTGCCGCTTCGGCGCTGCTTGCCGTGTAGATTGGCTTCAAGGCCGACGCGAGTGCCTTGCGGTCCTTCCAGCTCGCGAAGTCCAGGCTGTTGCGGATCAGGTGCACGATGCAGGTCTGCAGCGTCGTGGCCGGGAACACCGCGCCGAGCGCCTCCGGGATGCCTTTGAGCCCATCGGTGACGGCGATCAAGATGTCGGCTACGCCGCGCGTTCTGAGGTCGTTGAAGACCTTCATCCAGAACTTGGCGCCTTCGGTGTTCTCGATCCACAGGCCAAGTATGTCGCGCGTGCCATCGGGCTGCACGCCCAGCGCGAGGTAGATGGCCTTGTTGCGCACGACCGCGTCCTCGCGGATCTTCACGCGCAGCGCATCGAAGAACACCACCGGGTACATCGGCTCCAGCGGCCGGCCCTGCCAGGCAGTGATCTCGCCCATCACGGCGTCCGTCACGGAGCTGATGAACTCGGGGCTGACCTCGGTGCCGTACTGCTCGGCCAGGAAGCCCTGGATCTCGCGCACCGTCATGCCACGCGCGTACATCGCCACGATCTTGTCGTCGAAGCCCGTGAAGCGGCGCTCGTGCTTGGGGATCAGGATCGGCTCAAACGAGCCGGCGCGATCACGAGGGACCTCGATGCGTAGCGGGCCGTCCTCGGTCAGCACCGTCTTGGCCGACTTGCCGTTGCGCTGGTTGCTCGCCTCCTCTGGCTTGGCCGTGCCGGGCGGATAACCCAGGTGATGCGACAGCTCCGCGCCCAACGCGCGCTCGATCAGCGCCTTCTTGAGCGCCATGGTCGTGGCGTTGATCTGCTCGACCGTCATCGGCGTGGCGCCGCCGGTTAACTGCTCAATGAGCTCCTTGGGGATCGACGGCAATTCCGTCATGCCGGCTCCCGCCGGCTTCTTCTTGCTTGGCATAGATGCTCCTGATAGTCATGCTATGCCTCGCACACAAAAATCCTGACAGGCTC
>Ga0213872_10000689_pt1 | contig 25437 bp, 20 predicted proteins | sample VelepicomBERX_R2_FD_160071 | JGI IMG/M metagenome (GOLD analysis project Ga0213872, IMG submission 160071) | Rhizosphere microbial communities from Vellozia epidendroides in rupestrian grasslands, the National Park of Serra do Cipo, Brazil - RX_R2 | ecosystem: Host-associated > Plants > Roots >...
TCGTTCCGAGGAGGTTGTTCATGGACGCGGTGCCTGAACCGATTCCATTGCCACTGGCGCCGCCGCCGCCGCCACCTCCGCCGCCGGCGCCGCTGATCGCATTCTGGCCAGCTCCGCCGGGCGCGCTCGCAACACCAGCGGTCGACCCGGAAATGCCGCCATGGCCACCCGTGCCTTGAATGATGCCGTTGAGGGACCCACCAGCACCCGCCCCGCCAGCCGCGCCGGCGCCACCACCGCCGCCGGCGCCGCCACCACCACCACCTGCTCGCGCTCCAGCGCTTCCAACACTCCCTGTCGGCCCGCCAGCGCCACCATTGTTCACACCGGCAGCACCCTTGCCGCCGTTACCTCCGTTTGCCCACGCAGGGGAAGGCAAATGTACGCATGAAATCAATACGATCGTAAGTGCCGTGAACGATTTCAGCACTCGCCCGGTGACAAATAAACAGTTCCTCATTTTTTTAACATCCGCGCAACCCGCGCGCTGCCTTGCAACCTGGACAATCATTCGAATTCAATGATCCAGGGATACAGGACACAACGAGCGAAAGAAGCCCCTGATTTTCACTAGATCCTTCAATGATCGCGAAAACATCTCTATTCGTGGCAGAATTTGTTGCAGAAACCACATTAAAATGCATGATCCATAATCACCTCTTGTTTCTGGATTTGCGACATAGACATCTCACAGCCGAGCTCGGATCTCGCGGAGTCGATTTTGAGTCGCTGACCGCAACGAGCACGACGCGCAAGCCAGCACCAAATTCCGTGGATCCGTTTGTCCGCCGGCAAATTTCCGGCACAATATGATCGACGTGGAAAGCGGCCTCTTGACCCGCCTGAGCTAGACCGCAGTACTCGCAGCAGTTCCCTGCCCTCTCGATTACCTGGCGGCGCAGGTCAACCGGAACGACCATTGCCTATGCCTTTGGCGCACTCAACCTTTCAGACCGCATCCGCAGCAACGTCAGCAATTCAGCCAAATCGACCAACCCCTCCGCCTCATCACGCTCTGCATCGCTCAGCGCTAGCCCGCTATCTACAGTCGCCGGCCTGAGAATCGCTCTGTACTGGAGGCCAAGGGGTCCAGAAGAGGCTGTTGCAGCCGTGGCAAGCAAACGCGCCCCCGCGGCTCTGTCATGACCCGCGCTCTGTCCAGATCAACTATCCGGATCGAGAAAACCAAGGAGTACTGTCTTTTTCGTCCTCTTCGCCGTGCCTAAATAGTGAAAGGTCGATCGCATTAGCCATGGCCTGGTAGCCGGCATCGTTCGGGTGGAGGTGATCTCCGCTGTCATAAGCGGGCAACATCCGAGTCGGGTGCCTGGGATCGCGTACTGCCGCCTCAAAATCGATCACCGCGTCGTAAGCTCCGCTCGTGCGGATCCACTCATTGATCGCCTCGCGTTTTATTTCGCCGGCTGGCGTGTAATAGCCTGGGAACGTCCCTTCAAACGGAGTCAACGGTCGAATGAAACGTTCGTAAAAAATGGTAGGAGCTCAGGCCGGCGACACTAGCAAGTTCCTTCAGGGAGATTTTTTTCTGGAAATGCTGTTCGATAAACCGGACCGCCCGTTCTATTCGTGGGTCTCTTGGCAAGGTTGGCCGCATCTGGACCAAGCGTTGGACAAGTGTGATCGCCAGGGCGCGGCTGAGCGATTCAAAAAAAAGAAGAGCCATATTTGCAGCCTCCGACCACTTCTTGCATTAGGAGGCGGCACAGCGATTCGAGCGGCTCGTCCAGTGCCACTATCCGCACCGGAGATTCGTACAGCTGCCCGGGATCGACCCGGAGCGAAGCCGCCGCTTCTTCTAGGAAAGCGGGCTTCAATTGGAAATTAGCCACTACCGCCTCCATTTTTTTCCATTCGCACTGGAAGGGTTGTTCCGGGGAAATAAGCAGGGGGGAGCCTTCCGTGCAGTCAGCGTGCTCCACATTCTTGCGCTGAAAAGTCATTCGGTCCGGGTTTTTCTGGCTGGGCCAGTAGCAAAAGCAAAAATGGTCGAATCCGCCCGGCACATCTAGTCGCCCGATAGCCGGCAGCTCGCGTACTAATACACGCACGCCCGCAAATTGCACACCATCGCTCGTCTGCCGTATCGTACGTGGCATGGTATCTGCACGAATGATGCGTCGATTCGAGCGGGGCATTTGAACTCCTTTAATTACCGCAGACGGAATAATTGGTCATCTGGTTTCTGAAGCTTTGTGAAATCTGCTAGAAGTTCTCCTTTTCTTTGGCAGTCCCGGAGTTAGAGCCGGACGGCCCCGTTTGTATCGGATCGCAAGCTCACCTAACGCTAGAAGCCGCTTTCTCAGAAACGGCTTTTAATCGATCCACCCAGGATTTATCGGCCCAATGCACACTCTGCCTGTACGAAGCGATAGTCGCGCCGTGATCGACCTTTTCCATTACGACTTTGCAACCATCAGCGACAGGGATCAGTAACCAGGCATGATAAGCACATATATTCTCAGTGTTGTCCTAGCTCAATTGTGGGTTCCCAAGCTTACCCCTCTGCCCTTAGTAGTCTAGTTTTTGAGCCCAGCGCGCGCATTACCATGGGTAGGGATTAATGATCGACTTCACCCCTAACGCCTGTCTGATCACTTCGGTGAGGATGCACCTACAGATTGGTGCGGCTCAGAAACCGCTTTTATTCGGTTCAACTGGAAGCGACGACCCCGACGGATCACCCCTGAAAATGCTCAGCCCGGCGATCGTAGTCAGGACGGCACACAGTCTCCTTGCAGGAAATTGGACGTGGCGGCGTTCTGTAATAGAGCAGATATATTCTGGGTGTTGCCTTAGCTCGATCATGGCTTCTCAAGCCTGCCCCTGTGCCTTCAGTAGTCTACAGTCCCGTGAAATCGGATTTACGCCAGCTCTCCTCGTAATTCTGTCCTAAGCGTACAATTTTTTACAAACGGAGGAGTGACCCCTAGTAGGGCTTTCGAGGTTCCTGACCGCTTCCCGAGCTACTCCTGCGACAGCCGCCCGCAGAGATTCGCGCTGCATAGGAACGGGCGTTCCTTTGCTCGACGCCGCAGCTCGCAGCCCGAAACTATACGCAGCTATTTATTTTCCTTGGTCGGGGCACCCTGCATGATCCTAAGGTAGGTTGGCGCCTTGTCCTTTTCGTACAAAGTGCCAACGGTGATATCAAATCCGGGCGGTATCCGGCTGCCCGCCATCGCCGCCATCGACAGCGCCATATAGCTGGTTGCTTGCGGATCCTGCCACATGGCCGCGTTAACGTAGCCATCCAGGACTTCCTGGGCCGTGTCGATCGAATTACCCCAACCAACCACGGGGATCTCGCCGGCCTTGACACCAACCTGGTTGAACACTCGCTTGATGCTGCCGCTGACTAGGTCACCGATACAGTATATCGCCTTGATCTTGCTGCGATTGGCTGTGAGGTAGTCCGACATGCGGCTGATGACCTCAGCCTGATCGAGCTTACAGTCGGTGATCTCGGTGGTTACACCGAGCGGCTTGAATACAGAGTCGTAACCCTGGGTTTGGAGCGTCTGATAGGTCGCGCCAGGAACTTCAACTGGCGTCCAGACAAAATCGCCTTTTTTGACGAATCCGTGATCGACTAGATACTGAGCCAAGCGACGCCCAGCCAGCACGTTGTCTCCGCCAACGTAAGCGTCACGGCCACTGGTCTTGTCATCAGTGTTCATAATGATCACCGGAATACCGCCTGCATGTGCTTCCGCGATGACCTTTGTCATACTGCCCGGGTCAGGCGTGCTGGTAACGATCCCTCGAGCATGAGCGGAGATAGCCGCGCGGAATGCTTCCTGCTGCGACGGAACATCGCCACTGTGGAACGAGGTGCGAACGTCGTTGCCAGTGTCTTTGGCCCATTGTTCCGCACCTTGCAGGAAAAGCGTCCACACCGGATCGGTCGGTGCTCCGTGTGAAACCCAGTAGTAGATTTCTTTCGCAGCCTGTGCTGCGCTAACGAATGCAAACAACACCGCCACCACCGTTGTGGCGGGGATCAGCGTCAAAAGGCGTAATCTCTTTCTCATGGGGGTTCCTCTTTTTGGGGGTTATCTAACGAGTAACTACTTTCTCTTCGTTGGAAAATGTTTCGATGAATCGCACTAACTGGCGCAAGGTTGGGCTCTCCGCTTCATGGACATAATGGGGTACTCGTAATCTTTGAAGTAGAGCTCGTGCGCGGTCTGGTCATGGTCATTGGCCGTCGAGGCGACGTTGCCGCTACGCCGGGTTTGGCGGCGTTTGTCGAAGCAGCATTGAAGAAAGCTACTTGCCAAGATGCTTGTTGAAAAACTCGGCAATCTCGCCAAAAGCGACGGCGGTCTCGGGCAAGCGATCGTCGAACAGGTACTGCGCGTGCGACTGGCCTTCATAGACCTCAAGCTGCGCCTCCACCCCGGCCGCGCGAAGCGCGCGATGCACCCGCACCGTGTTGCTCAGCAGCAGGTCGCGTGTGCCCGTGGTCAGAATGGCCGGCGGGAATCCATGCATGTCGCCGTAGACCGGCGATATCAGCGGATCCTTCAGGTCGTGGCCATTCGCATACACTACCGTCGCCGCGTCGCAGAACCCGTCGCGTGATACCAGAACGTTGTCGACCAGTTCGTTAGTGTAGAAGCTGTCGCCTGTCTTGGTCGCATCGGACATCGGCGTGCCGGCTGAAATGGCTCCAGGCAATGCCACACCTTGTTCCTTTGCCCGCAGAATCACGGCCAATGTCAGCGCCCCGCCCGCCGACGTGCCGAAAATTGCTATGTTCTTCGGGTCGGTCGTCCGCTGTGCGGCCTTGTAGACCGTCAGCACATCGTCGATCGCGGTCGGGAAGTAGGCTTCCGGCGGCATGCGGTAGTCGACCGAAATCACTTTGAAATGCTCCAACCCGGCCATCGTGATCGCCTCGGTCGCTCCCGCTTCGCCGGGGAACAGACAGTAGCATCCGCCATGTATGTGAATGAGCAGCCGGTTGCGGTTTTCGGGCGGGATCTCGTCTGGGGTCACGATGAAGACTTTCACGCCGTCCATCGTCGAGGGCTCGACCTTCACGTGCAGCCGCTCGGCCATGGCGGGAATTGTCGGAACGATCTCCTCGTCCATCTTGTCGGCCGCCTTACGCCACTCCTCCCCGGTCTTCCACAGGTCATGCCACGCCGGATTGAGCGGCGCCGCGATGAACTTCTGCATGCCGGGGCTGACATCCGTCGGCACCGGGATCGACTTTGCCGGCGCCTCGCGAGGCGCCGGCGCTGTAACCTCGGCCCTTGCGCCGAGCGGGGCAGCCGCCAGCGACGCGAACGCCACCGGCGCCGCGACCAGGAGGAAAGCCAGGTGACGGGAGCTGGTCACCAGCGCGCGCCAAAGAGGTAAGCCGTGGCGCCGCAGTTTCCGTGGCATACTGATCCTCCCAAGTTTTGGCTCTGGCGAGTAGCGAAGATCTGCCCATTCGCCATAAAAGGCTCTATCCATGATTGATCGGACGTTCGAGACTAAAAGTTGGAACCGTTGAAGCGAGTATGAATCATATTGGACGCACCGGTCCTTGCAAGCCTTACCCCCCCGCCCCATATCTGATTTATGATCCCGGGCCGCTATACGGCGCGCGAGGACGACCCGCCTGTCGGGAGGCGCTCGAGATAGTCGCGAATCAGCCTCGCCCATTGTTCGGCGCTAATCGAAGCGCGGTCAATACGGCGCTGCGCGCCAATCCGGAGCCGGGCGAGGGCTGCGGCAACTTTCGCTCGCCCCGCATCCAGCGCTTCACCTGGAACGTCGATGGGACGCCTAACTTCGGCACGCCGGTTCCTTTGGGTCAACCTCTGGAAAAACCCGCAGGCTCGCATTGACTACTTCTGCGCTTGTTGCTCGTATTTCTCGAGCTCTGCAACAAATTTTCTCACGCCATCTTGAACCGACGATTGACCGTTGATGGCCGGAATGAGGAAGTTACTGATCGGGGTGAATGTTGGCCCAGCTACACCAAAGAGAGGAAGGGGCGGCTCAAATGCGACGTTTTTTGCGACCTCTGCTGCATACTCATTGTTAGGAACCATCCGCTTGAAAGCCTCGCTCTATTGCAGTGGCAGGTAAGCAGGGATATGTCCACCGCTAGCCCATGTTAGCTGCTTGACTACAAACGCGATGAAAGCCACTGCCTTCACCTTTTCCAAGGGCATTGACGACTTCTGATTATTCGGGATCGCAAGCTGGTGCGAGTCCGCCCATGCTAGCTGCTGCTCAAAGAGTTTCGGAAACGGTGCTATACCATATTTGAAGGTAGTTTTCCACTCTTCGCTAAATCAACGACTGTCGGTACCTCCCAGACTCCATTGACCATGAATGCTGCCCTTCCGGAACTAAATAGCGCAACCATGCTCGGATACGTCGTGTTCTTTGGAATCAAGCCTTGTTTTGCCCAATCCGCCATCACTTGGAGCCCCTTTTCTCCCTTCGTTTGAAAATCGTCGAAGGAGAGTTTGCCGTCTTTCACAAACTCGCCGCCCTGCTGGCGGCCAGGCCGTCCAGGAGAAATTTGCGCCGCCATGAGCGGCGGTAATTTTCTGAACGATCCCCGCCTGCTCCGCCACGCTGACCTCCGTGCCGTGGAATTCCAGCCCCAGCGTCGGCGATGTCCTGGTCAAGGAACATTGGGGTTCGAGTGGCTCCCAAACACCGACTTGGACTATCTGTTAAGACGCCACGGTTACGAAAAGATCATCCTTACGCGCATCGATTCGCCAAATAACCCCGTTCAATGTCGCGCAAACGCAAATCGTGGTTGCCACGAGAGAGGAAAGGGCGATGATCTCAAAGAGCGTCGGTATAGTTACCCTAAATTCAGCCACCGCGAACCAGCCGATCCCAGCAGCTATCATTAAGCGGGCCGTACCTGCGAGAAAGGGCCAGAGCGGCCGACCACTTCCTTGAGAAGAAAATGTAAGCATGAGAGTCGTTCCGACTGCGCCGTAGATCGGCGCGACAATTTGCAGATAGCGAGAACCGACCTTCAATACCTGTGCATCGTGACTGAAGAGGCCTAGCCAAAGCGTTGGGAAGAGGGCCGCTAAAATCCCGATCGTCTCGCAAAGAATTGCCCCGAGTAGGGTACCGTTCCAGACAACGCGTCGGGCCCGTTGGATATTCCCGGCACCAACATTCGTGGCGACCATGGTCAAGACGGCTGTTCCCAAACCAAACAGAAGCGGCATCAATAAGTAGTCGAGGCGAGAACCCATTCCATAACCGGCCAACGCACTAACCCCGAAATACCCTACGGAGCCTGTCAGCAGAATGATAGTCAAGTTGAGCTGCAGTGCGCTCAGAGACGATATAAGGCCAACTTGAAGAATTTCGCGAAACAGCCTCCACTCCAAGCGGCACCACGTCAAGCAGAGCCCGGAACGCCCCGTCGCCATGTACCGCAACAGACCGACGGCCGCCGCCGTGTAATATGCGCTAACAGCAATGCCGGCGCCGGCGATACCGAAACCGTGCCACGGGCCGATCCCGAATGTGAAGAAAGGGTAAAGCGGTGTAAGGACGATCGCCCCGAGCAGCGTGACCAGGGCAGGAATTCGAACGTTACCCGCTCCGCGCAGCGCTGCCGACATGAGATTAACAATCCAGATCGGCACGGAGCCCAAAAAGACGAAATCTGAATACAACACTCCGGCTTCCAAGGACTTCCCATTGGCACCAAGTGCTTGGTAGAGCCTCGGTCCGAACATGATTGCGCTCGCAAAAAAACCCAGGCCGAAAATCGTCGCCAAAACCAAAGCATGAAAGACCAAGGCGTCTCCATCACGTCCTCTTCTCGCGCCCATCGCCCGCGCCACCGCAGCTGCAACTCCACCGCCAATCCCTCCGGCAGACATCATGGTCATCAGCATCAAGATTGGAAACACGAGGGCCACGCCCACAAGAGCATCCGTCCCTAGAAAGCCGACGTAGAAGGTTCCGGCCATACCGACCAGCGTCTGGGCGACCAGCACCACTGTGGTCGGGACCGAGAGCTCAAGCATAGTAGATAGGATCGGGCCAGTGAGCATAGCCTGTCTTATTCGGGCTTTTGGATCCGGCACCCTGTCGGCATCGCTTTTCCGAGCGATGCAGCTCTGCCGAGCCGGCACCGATGAACCTGGCACAGCTGGGTTGCGCGGTGGCACTAGCTAACCTCCTGCATCGAGTAGTCCATACCGTAGCGTTCCGCGCCACCTCCCCGACAGGGCTCGCTCGCAGAATCAACTGACTCGGGTTTATCAACAATCAAGGTTTGGGCTCCGAGCAGAAGCTTCGTGACGGAGGCAGCATTGCGTAGCGCCGCGGACGACACTTTCGCGGGGTCAAGCACCCCTTCGGCGACCAGATCACAAAACTTGCCGGTACGCGCATCGAATCCATGGCCATAGTTTGAATGAACGACGCGGTCGATGACTTTTTCTGGATCAAGGCCGCTGTTCCGAGCGATGCAGCGGAGCGGCTCGATGAGGGCTCGCTGTACAATTCTAGTTCCCTTTCGGATATCATCGTTAGCAGGCTGAAGGATCGTGTCCAGTTCCTGAGCTACCTGCGCAAAAGTCGTCCCTCCGCCGGCAAGCACTCCTTCCGCAGTTGCCGCACGCGCCGCGTTCAGCGCATCTTCAATCATTTGCCCAGTTCTTTTTTGTTCGGCCGGTGTTGCGCCGCCGACCCGGATGATCGCGATCGCCCCCGACATCCGGCCAAGACGTTCTTGCAGTTTGTCCCGTTCAACGGGCTGTTCCATGATTTCGAGTTGCTTCTGAATTTGATTGCGGCGACCCTGGATTTTTGCGCGGGCACCTCCTCCTCCCGTGATCGTCGTGGTCTCTAATGACGCCCGAATCTGGCGTGCAGTTCCAAGGTCCTCCAAGCGCAGGTCTTCCAAGCGATCACCAAGGTCCTTTGAGATAAATCGTGCGCCAGTAAATATTCCCATATCTTCAAAAACAGCCTTTCGCCAATGCCCGAATTCAGGTGGATGTACTGCGAGCATCCATTGTCCGCTGTCTCGGGCAGCAAGCAGAGCCCCAAGCGCGGCTCCGCTTAGTTGTTCAGCAATTATAAGTACGGGCTTTTTTGCCGCTGCCGAAATTCTTCTGATAATTTCAACGGGTTGCCGATCCAGTAACGTATGGTCGGTCAGACAGATCAGCGCCGAGTCCAACACAGCTTCCATCCGCTCGACTTGGTTCGCCATATGTGCTGAGAGGTAACCGCGATCAAACGAAAATCCGTCGACTACTTCGAGTACCGTTTTGACAGAACAACTCGGCTCTATGTTCACGATTCCGTCGTGGCCAACCGTTTGCACCGCTTCGGCTACTACCATTCCAATAGCTCCATCATTAGCAGCGTTGGCCGCCACGGACCTAAGTTGCTGATTCGTCATGACTGGCTTAGACAGTTCTTTCAGCCGTCTGATAGTAGTTTCGACGGCTTGATCGATCCCGTCCATAACAGCAATCGTATTTGTGTTTTCTTTGAAGACAGAGAGCCCTTCTTGGATCAGAGAGTTGGCCAGAAGGATCGCGGTAGTCGTTCCATCACCCGCCACGGCATTCGTTTGCTTGGCAACTTCCCGCGCGATCTGTGCACCCATATTCTCAAATCGGTCCTCCAATTCGATCTCGTCTGCGATACTGACACCGTCCCGGGAAACCAAGGGTGTTCCGATAGGGCGATCGATGACGGCGTTGCCGCCGCGAGGTCCTAACGTCGTTTCCACTGCTTTGGCCAACTTCTCTACACCTTTGGCCAAAATAATTCTGGCTTGGTCGCCATAACGGATAATCTTTGGCATATTCGTTTCTTTGTTTGTGATTATTCGTACTCGAGCGCGTCCTCCAGTTTGCCGAACAACACGATGCGATCTTCAAACAGAACCATTCGCCCATAGTGAGTTGACAATTCTACTTGAAATGTATACGGGTCCATCTGGCGCCCGAGTGCTTCACCGATCTCCGCCATCTCAAACTCAAGCTTGCCTTGCGCATCAATGCGGATCATCGCCGGGTAATATTTAGTCGTCACTCCCGGTTTGCTTTCCATCACTTGGGCAACGATCCTACCTTCCACGCTGTCGTTCATCGTAACGCCACACATGTCGGACACCGTGGAATCCAGTCTTAAGTCTTGTGCGGTTCGAATGGTTTGATCAGTTAGTTCACTCACGGTTGCATCCCTTTCGGTAGGTTCAGGCCAATTTGAGATAGTATGCTTCCGACGCGGTTTTCTGCCGACGCATAAGCATCGGCAAACGATCCCACTTTGACACGTGGCTGAGACCAGATTAGCTTGAGTTGTTGGGCGGCTCCCACAAGAAGTGGAAAGTATTTTTCCAGCCAACTTCCGGCGACTTCCCGATTGTGCCCGCTCTCCTTTGGATCGCTCAGCAGAATTTGGAACAGTTCCACCGTATTCGTGAGATTTCGTTCATAGTCGCCTTCGGCTAGCGCGACGATGGCTGGTGTCAGAAAGTCACCGTGAGGAGCAGCAAACTGCATCACCAGACCACTTCGAACAAGTTCGGTGACGAACGGCTCGAAGAGGACGTTTCCGGCAAAGTATTGCTCGAGGTAATCCTCAGCCGCTAGCACGGTCTCCATTGCCTGACGAGCGCTTTGCCAAATCGAATCATTCAGCCAGTGAGATTTGCCTGCCTCAAGGTCAAGTTTTTCCGCGTCCAGGCCAATTTCCGCCAGGTAGATCGTAAGATTCTGGGCAAACCGCAATTTATATGAGGAATTAGCCAGGATTGAATTGTTAATCATCTGCGTCATTCCATCGCGCTGCCCATCCATGAAAGTGATGCCAAGGCCATACTCTGCGTGTTTCAGGGCGCCAACATGGTTTTGCAGAATCGAGAGCCAGCTTTTATCGAACCGTTTTACCGCCCCGATTCTACGGCCGTTCTCGACGACTAATTTCACCGTCGCCTCGGCTTCACTCTGTCGCTGGTAGTGGTTTCGCTCCCACTCCTGATCCGGCGCCCTGTACCTATGCCAATCCGAGCTTCTGATCGCAGTGCGGGTTGCCGAGTACGTCGGAGTGCCATCGGCGAACGAAAGGATCCAATCCTGAATCAGATAGCGTCCAGGATCGGGTTGGACGTCGACAGTGACGTCCTCATACAAAGTTGCCTTCCGTCCTTTTGGTTCAAAATAGTTAAATTTGCGGCTGTCGGAACCGACAAAGGTCTTAGCGCCAGCCTTCGCCGGGCCCGGTTGCTCGAAAGCTTCTTGTATTGTGATCGGCATACTCTCCCTTTTATACTATTCCGTTTCCATTTCGTTAGTCTGTTACCTGGCGTTGGAGCTAACTCCTTGACGGATCGCAGGTGTAACTTGTCAAAGTAAATATTTTCTGGTTCCACACCGCTCATTTGCGGAACAAACAGCACCGCGTCAATCCTCGTCAAAATTGAGTAACTCCACGACAAGATCGCTGTAAGCCATGGTCCGGCAAAGCAAGATCCGATCCTGTTCGCGCTCAGTATCAGATAGAGCAAATGTCGAATACTTTAATAACTCCACGTCTCCGTTACACAGCACCGACTTACAACTGGCGCACTGGCCTTCCTTGCATCCATGCATTAGACTTATGCCCTGTCGAAATGCCGCTTCCAGCACAGTCTCGTCTTCCTCAACCTCAATTTCGATACCGACCGGTTCAAACCTGACAGTATGCGTGATCTTTTGCCCCATAACTTTCCTCCGAGATAACTTCAATTTCGGACTGGCGTCTGATAGTCCAACTCCTCCGGGATCCTTTCCGTTAGATCGATGATTGGCTCTACACTCGGCGAATACTGAAGCCGTTCCGGTAATGGGCAACATGTTTTTCGCGTTGCTCTGGCGTCAATTTGCGCAATTCTACCAATGGGCTCCGGATCTCATATCCTTTCACGTGATCGAGGGTCCACATCTTCTCGTTATCAAAGTGCAGGTGAGGCTGCGCCACCAAGGTCTTGCCATCGTTTCGGACGAAACCAATGTCTTTGATGCAATCCGCTAAATCCCACCCGTGATAGAGGCTCGCCCACTGCCGATGCCCACTAAATCGACCCATAGCCGGCGTCGGGCGCCCGTTGTACTGACCGGAGAAAGCCACTTTGTGAGTCCAGCGACACGGCTCAGAGCAATAGGTATAGAGTTGACCATCCACTTCGTCGACGCAGAACTGCTCACGAACCAAGCATGGCACCATGCAGCTCCAGCAACGATGGGGAGCGACGTAACCGGTGTCAGCAAAGGCGATCGGCGTACTACCGGCTTTACTGAGTTTTCGATAATTCTCCCAGTGAGCGCCGAATTCGTTGTACCATCCCGGATACTTTGCTTCAAACCATTCAAAATCGCGCTCATCCAGTGGATCGATGCGCCAGAAGTTAACTGGCCAGCCCATGGAGAGGTTTTGAGCCACCTTGTGATGATAGTTGTGCTTTACGATGCGATCCCACGCTGCCTGAACATCGTCGTAGTGAATCTTTACGCCGTACTTCTCGAGCGGCAGCAGGTAAGTTCGATAGTAGTCGTCGAAAATCCAGCGCTGCCACAATTCCGCAAAGGATTCACGGTTCTTAGTGCGATCTTTGGTGCCATATTCGATCATGGTGCCGATTATGGCATCGATTATCGCGTGGTTCTGCCAAAACGCGTAACGAATGTCGCGCTCCAGCAACGCGTGATTCTCTGGATTATTGATGATGGACATCAACATCGAGTGACCGTTGCCGATGTGACGCGACTCATCTGACTGAACGCTCAAGAACACTGTCGGTAACGCGTAGTCGCCGTTGCGAGCAGCTTCTGAAGGCATCGCGACAAATAGGGTATTTGTAAAGGCCGTCTCAGCTATTACCTGGAGGTAAATGTTCGTTGAGGTAATCGCGTCTCCGGTGATGAACCCTTCGGCAAATTGACGCCCGACCGTACCAGCATAGCACTTCGCAAATGCTGCTCCAGTAATGTCAAAGCCAGCCGGATCGATGTAGTTTTCCATGTACCATTTTTTTAAGTTCATCTGGATGGTCGAATGGCGCATTTCATCGATCATCTGCATGGTGAAACCCGTTCTCAGTCCATCGCCCGGCGCAATCCGGGCCTCGAGGGTCATCGCGCGCGCAGCCGAAATCTCGGCAAATGGAAAAATGGCTAGAAACAGCTTCATCCATTCGATCCAACGTGGTTGCACGTTTCGGAACATGTCACCGCGCAGTGCTGCATCGAGCGCCCCATACACCCGACTATCCTTTTCTTCCTGCATCGGAAAGTAGGAACGGAGCACCTGCTTCATCGGATCCTTCGGGGCCCGCGTAATCTTGTAGTCTGTTGGATACTTAATCTTTTGCCGTACGTAGGTTGGAGCCCAACCTAAGTCTGATACCCGACGTGCGGCTTCAGCGATGCTGATGCCAGACTGCGAGGTAATTTTGGGTAACGTGATTGCTGTAGGCATTGCGTTTTTCTCTGGTCAATTAACTAACTTTTGTCTGCACCTTGCTTGAGAAGCATCCTGGTCTCTTCCGCCGCCATGCCAAGGTGAAACTTGGCCCTACCAGATCGTTTGGTAGGGACGCGCTTCGTCGCGTCCTAAGGGCTTGCGACAAACCCGTCGCAATCATCCAAGGTCGAGCGGTGATCCAAACCCTGGGTCGTCTTTAGGGAGACCTTCCAGCGTCGTTTTTCCAGCTCGGTTGCCAAGACCCGACCAATCTCAGCTATGGGTCCGGGCCGCATCATATGCACGTGTTGGCAAGCGATCGGATGAATGTGGATGTGTCCGCTGACGTACGATCGCCAGCGTTCCGGCACCGGTTCACTCTGAGTTGCGGTAAACAGCAAGAGATCGCCCTTGAACTTTGGCGGAACAAAGGTGCGTATAAGGCGCTCATTATTCTTGAAGACTTCCGACATCGCAAGCAGATGCCGGTCTTCGAAGTCCGATGGAATGTGGCCTTCGCGTTGCAGTAGTTCTTTGATGACCGAAAGCTGCACCGCTGGAAGTTGGCCTAAGTTTCGAAGATGGGCGAAGACGATCTGGCGCTCGTCACGAGTATTGCACGGGCTCTCTTGGTCAATTGGGTAGACGTCGAGCACGGCAAGCAGAGCAACCTCTTCGCCTTGGAGTTGAAGCTCAGCCGCAACGGCATAGGCAATACGTCCGCCAAAGGACCAGCCGAGCAGATGATAAGGCCCGCTGGGCTGGATTTTGCGAATCTGGCCGAGATAGTCCCTAACCATCTGCTCAAAAGTTTGGGGGAGCGGCTCCGGGTGCTTCAAACCGCGGGCCTGCAGGCCATAGATCGGATAATCGGCTCTGAGATGCTGCAGAAGACCCGCATAACACCAGCTGATCCCGGTCACCGGGTGGAGGCAAAACAAGGGAGATAAGCTTCCGTGGGGTCTGAGCGGCAATATGACCTCCAATGAACCTCGATCGGTGTTGCTGGACAGTTGTTCGCCGAGACCGGTTACGGTTGGAGCTGCAAACAGGTTACCGATAGAAAGCTTTGTATTAAGAGTAGTGTTAATTCGGCTGACCAACCGGGTAGCCAGCAGCGAATGACCGCCGAGCTCAAAGAAGTTGTCCTCAATCCCGACCCGGGGAAGGCCCAGGGTCTCGGCAAAGAGTGCGCACAAGATCTCTTCCTGGGGCGTTCTGGGAGTCTGCCAGCTGTTGGCCGCGGCGCTCAAGTCAGGAGCAGGCAGCGCTTTGCGGTCGAGCTTACCGTTGGGCGTCAAGGGCAATGCGTCAAGCAGGACGATCGCTGCCGGCACCATGTAATCGGGCAACGTCCGGCCAAGGTGGACGCGCAGGGCGGCGGCATCAGCGCTCTGGCCGCTCGCGAGCACGACGTAGCCAACCAGGCGTTTGTCGGCCGGCCGATCCTCTCGAGCAATCAGGGCGGCCTGGGCAACAGCGGGATGGCGGCGCAGGGCGGTCTCGATCTCGCCCAGCTCAATACGGAAGCCCCGGATCTTGACTTGATGATCAGTACGGCCCAGAAACTCGAGTACCCCATCCCTGCGCCACCGGGCCAGGTCGCCGGTGCGGTACATGCGTGTTCCACGTGCTCCATAGGGATTGGCCACAAAGCGTTCGGCGCTTAAGCCTGGCTGTTTGAGATACCCTCGAGCTAAACCAGGGCCGACAGTGTAAAGCTCACCAGTAACTTCTGGTGGTGCCAGCTGCAGGTTGCCATCCAGGACATAAGCCCGAACGTTTTGAATAGGTTGGCCAATCGGAATGACGTCGATGTCATCCTGGGCCGCGAACCAGGCCGAACTAATGGAAGATTCGGTGGCTCCGTACTGATTGAACACAGAGAGCTGTTCACCCAAACAGGTGCGCAGCCTGGCGCAAAGACCGGCTTCAAGCGCTTCGCCATTTGTTAGTATGCTGCGCAATGCCAGCGCTGGACGCTTCTTGTTCTCCGCCGCTTCACATAAGCTTCGTAAAAAACTCGGTGTCCCGCTCAGCATCATGCTGATCGGGGTGTCTTCGATAACTTGCAAATAGCTGGCGGTATCCTTTGCCTTAGCGCTTGGCACTAACACGGCGCAGCCACCGACTGACAAGGGTCCGAACAAGTCGCGCACTGATGGGGCAGAGGAAACGTTGGACACATTGAGCACCCGATCGCTCGCATTGATGCCATACTTGCGGACTAAAAAGCTCAGATAGTTGACCACACCCCGGTGCCCGTGCAAAATGCCCTTGGGCTTACCGGTCGAGCCGGAGGTGTAGAGCACATAGGCAAGGTTATCTGCAGTGACACCACTGGGAGGCGCTGTGGCTGGCTGTATCTCGATTCCGGGCCAGTCGGTATCCAGTCGTACCGCCCGTGCCTGGTTGGTAGGTAGCACTGCCTCAAGACCAGCTTGGGTCACCAGCACTTGTACCGAGCCATCTGCAAGCATATGGGCCAGGCGCTCAGCCGGATAGCTCGGGTCCAGAGGCAGATAGGCGCCACCCGCCTTTAAAATTCCGAGCAGCCCAATCACCATCTCCAGTGAGCGCTCCACGCAAAGGCCCACCACCACTTCAGGCCCGACTCCGAGCTTACACAAATAATGTGCCAGACGGTTTGAGCGCGCATCCAGCTCCCCATAGCTCAATTGAGTCCCTTCACAGATTACCGCCACAGCGTTGGGAGTACGTGCCGCCTGTTCGCTGAACAACTCATGAAGACATAGATTTTTTGGGTATGCTGCCTCAGTTTGGTTCCATTCGTTGAGCAATTGATGGCGTTCTTCAGGGCCAAGGAGTTCAACGCGATCGACGGATTGTGTGGGAGCGGTGGCGATTTCTCCGAGCAGGCTTAAAAGCCGCCGCTGATGCTGCGCGAGTTCGTCTAGCCTGTAAAGTGCCGGGTTTCCATTAAAGTCGATCCGTAGGCCGTGGTCATCAGGACGGTCGTAAACGCGAATCGTTAGGTCATTAACCGGCTGCCCATCGGCAAGATTGTGCGCGGTAGCGTGATGTCCGGCAAAGCGCAGATCATAGTCAAACGCGGTCACATTGACCCTCGGACCGAATAGGCTCTGGCCATTGCCGACCAGACCAAGATCGCGATGCATGTCTTCGAGCCGATAACGTTGGTGGCGCAATGCTCGAAGGATCTCATCGTCCGCTCCTCGTGCGAGTTCGGAAAGGCTCATGCGGGGGCGCACGGTCAATCGCAAAGGCAACACATTTGCGACCAGACCGGGAACACGGCGAGCGGCGCCTTTTCCTCGACCGGTAACCGGCATACCGAGCACGAGATCCTGGGCACCGGTCAGCCGATGTAGATAAGCCGTGACCGCTGCGATAATCATGGAAACCAGACTGACGCCGGCAATTCGTCCAGTGACGCGCAATTTGTCCAGAGTGGACGGTTCCAGGAACGCAGTCTGGCGCAGCAAACCACCAGACTTGACTCCTGGCCGGCCGCTGAGACTCACCGGTTCCGGCCGATCCACTAAGCGTTCCAGCCAATATTGCCGGTCGCGTTCAAAAAGCTCCGAAGCACGATAGGGCGCGTCATCTTCCTGGAGCAAAGTCAGCGAGCCAAAAGGGTTCTCGGGGCGCGGTAGTTCATTGGCGAGCGCCGTGTAGATGTCTGCGACCCTTTGCGCGAACAGCGAGACGCCGAAGTCGTCCATGATAAGCTGATGGCTCCGGTGATACCAAAGGAACCGATCGGTAGCCGTCTTAAACAGCGCAAATGTACGGAGCGGACCGCGCAAAAGGTTGACAGGCTGACTCATCTCGGTCTTCATCCACGCTTCGGCCGCCCCCTTTGGATCCGATTCCGAACTGACATCGAACAGGGGTAATGATATCTCGCAGGAAGGATCAATGATTTGCCGCGGGCCATCCACGTCTTCAATTACACGGATGCGGTAGGCTTCCGTGTCGGCGACGGCCTGCCTTATTGCTGCTGTGAACAAGGCCGGATCTACGGCTCCATGGATTTCAATAAACCCGGCTATGTTGTAGTCCGGGTTACTGGGATCGATCTGTTGCGCAAACCAAATTCCGAGTTGAGCGCTCGACAAGGGCAAGCTCATTTTGCGTTCATTCATAATCGTGATCGATTGGTTCAAACTAACTCTCTGACTAACTCGTTAACCGAGTCAGTCGTAAACACGTAGTCGTCCGCTTTGACGCCCCGTGTGCGCATCCAGTATCGGAACGAGAAGCCTGGCCAGAGAATCGAATTCTTTCCTTGTGCATCCAAGTACCAGCTTTTGCAGCCTGCGGCGTACACCGTGCTTTTCATGCGCTCCTGGAGGTTGCGATTGAACTGAGCTTGGGCTTCCGGTCGCACGTCCAGAGCGGTTACCTGCCTATCGTGCATAAGTTTGAGGCACTGCATAACATAGTGCACTTGTGCCTCGATCATGAAGACGATGGAGTTGTGTCCCACCCGGCTGTTCGGGCCGATCAGAAAGAACAGATTGGGATAACCAGCCACGGTGACGCCCCAAAAAGCCTCTAGCCCCTCCCGCCACTTATCGTCGAGAGCAATGCCTCCACGGCCGACGAAGCGGACCGGAGAAAGTAGATCGGTCGTCCGGAACCCGGTCGCATAGACCAGTGCGTCGACGGGTCTTTCGGTTCCATCAGCGGTTACAATGCTGCGTTCTCGCACCAGGGCAATTGCGTCGGTGACGAGTTCGACGTTGGACCGGCAGAGGGACGGCAGATAGTCATTCGAAAGCAAGACTCGTTTGCACCCTATGAGGAAGTTCGGCGTGAGTTTCTCGCGCAGAACCGGGTCGGGCACGCTCTTCACCAGATGCTTACGCGCCAGCTTTTCCAGCAACTTCATTAAAGCCGGATTCCCGATATAGCCCAGCCCTAGCATTTCCTGCTTCCAATAAAGGACGGTGCGGAACATCCGCATATAACCGGGCAGCCACTGGAACAGATTACGCTCCCATGGGGGGATCGGCCGGTCCAATTTGGGCAAGATCCAGTGCGGGGTGCGCTGGAAGGCGTGAAGCTGCCCGACCAAGGGAGCGATTTGCGGCACAATTTGAACCGCGCTGGCCCCGGTTCCGATCACGGCGACGCGCTTGCCCCGCAAGTTGAATGAATGGTCCCACTCGGAGGAATGAAAAGCGCGGCCCTGAAATCGCTCGAGGCCAGGGATCCGCGGAGAGGCGGGACGGTTCAAACCTCCCATCGCGGACACGACAACGCGGGCAGTAATCGTTTCGCCTCGCTCGATGCGCACATGCCAAATATTGGCCGTTTCGTCGAACACCGCTTCGCGCACTTCGCTGTGAAAACGGATCAGCGGACGCAACCCGTACCTGTCGGCGCAGTCTCGTAAGTATTCCAAAATCTCTGGCTGGGTGGGATACATGCGCGTCCAACGCGGATTCAACTCGAAGGAGAAGGAGTAGAGGTGCGACGGAATGTCGCAAGCGCAGCCGGGATAAGTATTCACCCGCCACGTGCCGCCAACATCGGGGCCGCGCTCCAGGATCAGGAACGACTTTCCGGCCCGTTTAAGATGAATTGCAAGGCAAAGCCCAGCAAAACCGCTGCCGATGACCAGCACGTCGAAGTCTGGCGAAGATCCACTATGCGCTCGCATGCTGATCCATTTCCTTAACTAAGCTTCTCGGACGCATATCGGTCCATGTTTGGTTAATGTAGTCCAGACACACTTGGCGACTGGCGGGCTCATGGACGGAGTTCCATCCCGCTGGTACATCGACAACGGTCGGCCACAGAGAACACTGGCCTTCGTCATTAACTAGTACGACAAAAGTGCCGTCTTTGTCATCAAATGGGTTAGTCATAATCTTGCCTCGCTGCTTTTTTAAAACAATGCGCGGAGCGTCTCGTTGTGTGCTGGGCCGTATCCGTAGAACATTCATGCCCCATCGTAAATGGAACGAAAGATCCAGCACGAGCGGCGGATGAATGAAGTTAGGGCTTGGCTTCAACCGCGAGATGACACTAACGGACACGAACAACAGCATGCCCCGTCGCTTTATTTTCACCGCATCCGAACGATCAAGACACCTAAGCGATTCCCACCAATTTTAGCCTAGGCTGAGCTTGCGAGGCCTAGGAGAAGTTAATTAAAAGGACGCAAGCGCTGAAGGCGCGACAGATGCGATTCGGCGGATGATTGACCGATTGGATGTCACAACCAAACAGCCTCGCAGGGTGATGCCGCCGTTCCAATCTGCCGCGCCTTCAGCGCTCGACGTCTTGGGCTACCTGTTCCTAGGCCTCGCAAGCTCAGCCTAGGCTATCACCTGTCTCGGCTTCGCCGCTGTTTCCCGGCTAACAGACCGCTGTGGATATTTCATGGGCGCACCAGCTAATGAATCGAGGTGGCGCTAAAATAGATCGGGGCGACCCTTAAGGCACTGACACTAGCAGGCTCTTGCCGATAACAGCGGTAAAGCCGTCTATTGTCTCCATCAGGCCCTCCACAAGCAACGGCGGCAGATTCCAAAGATGTTCGGCGTTCCACCAGGCGCCTTCGCGGGCTGCGCTCACGTTCCATCCAGCAAACAGGTCTTCCAGATGCGACACAGCGGGGAGCGCATCGCCGGGTAGTCGGACATTGAGGGTTTGCTTTGCCTGGTCAATGAGGCCATCGAGCACCGGGCTGACCGAAGTATAGTCATTATATTGCACGGTGCCATGTTTTGGCACGGTATTGGTAGCCTTGCACGTCGCGTCGATCGCCAGGCACAGATCGTGATTGATATGAGCGTTGACGCCCGCCAGCGCAAACTGGATTCTAGCGATCTGCAGATTATCCCGAACGGAAAACATCGCGGCCCAGCACCCGGGACACGGCGTGTTGCTGAGGGCGGCGCGCACAGCGCCGAAGTAGAGCCGCGCGAACTGAACATCGAGCTGCGCGAGCCATGCTGGATCGCTAAATCCGCCGGCATTGACACGGTTCTGAACGGTCCGCGTTACCGTCAGGTACAGCTCGTTGAACCATTTCAGGCCGTCCTCCTCTACACAAAGGCCATCGATCGTCTGCAGCCCCTGCAGCACATCCGGAATCGTCTGCCGCGGGCTCTGCACAGCGGCGAGTATGGCCGGGTCATAAGGGTACATGGAGCTCATAATAAAGGGACTTCAGTAGCCTAGTTCGACAGCCAGATCGTGGCGGCCGTAGTTTTTACCAGTGAGCCGCCCGTGCGGTATAGTATACTGAACCTCACGCTTCTCAACCAGGTCTAATATTTGTATCATTTCCACGTCGGCAAGCGGCAGCGCGACTACTTACTTAAGTTTGAGGACCATTACTCTCGAAGAAACCAAACCAACTTGTGCGCACCTACTCCCGCGCGTAGGCAGCGGCTCGCTTAACCTGCTCCTCAGCCGGACGCACTGCGGTGTAAAGTACGAACTGCTCCAGGGCTTGAATCGCAATAACTTCGGCCCCCGTAATGACCTGCTTCCCATCTTTCCGCGCTTGGCGAATCAAGGGCGTTTCCGAAGGATGGGCGACCACATCGAAGATCGTGTCAGCAGCATGGATAAGTTCTGGCGTAAAGGCGAGCTCCGCCGCGTTGGGAGAACCCGCCATCCCAATCGGCGTCGCATTTACCAGGATGCTCGGACGGATCGATTCCAGCTTTGGTTGCCATTCGTAGCCACAGGCTCGAGCCAGAGACCGACCGGCCGCCTCGTTCCTCGCGATGATGCGGCCCGCACGAAATCCCGCATCGCGAAGCGCGCAGGCGACCGCTTTGGCCATGCCACCGCTGCCAAGCAGGGCAAACACGGATCGCGGGTCGACCGTATTTGACTCTAGGAGACGCAAGACCGCGATGTAGTCCGTGTTGTATCCACGCAACCGACCGCCATCGTTGACGATCGTGTTCACCGCCTGAATCGCAGCCGCAGACGGATCCATTTCTTCAAGGAACGGGATACAAACCCCTTTGAATGGCATCGATATCGAACAGCCCCGGATACCGAGCGCTCGAACGCCGCCCAACGCCGCCTTGACGTCCTGTGTCGCGAAGGCTTTGTAGACATAATTCAGCCCCAATTCTCGATAGAGGAAGTTATGGAACCGCGTTCCATGATTTCCGGGACGTCCTGCCAGGGAAATGCACAAGATCGTGTCCTTGTTGATCCGCTCAGACTCTACGCTGACAACCATAGCAAAGGTCGCTGATTAATTTTGAAGCTCCGAAGCTCTACCCTGGGTCTTCATCATCTGCCCCCTTTCTCCGGAATAGCCTGCATCACTCAGATTTGAGAGACGCCATGTCAATCGAAAAGCGATAAAACTGCCAAAGCCCGCTCCCAGGACAGATCGCGATCGCCGCGGCGACGAACCGATCGACCGGCATCGCCCCCGGATACCGCCTCCCTGCTCGCCTTGCGGCTGCGCGAAGCTTGACAAAACGGACGGAAATGCCCGCAATATCGATGTGCTGCCCCCTTTTCAAGTCCTGAGAAATCAACATGAATCGAAACGATACCCTGCAAGCAATTGATAGCGGAAAGACTGTTCTTGGCATTGAGTTCGGCTCAACTCGCATTAAGGCGGTGCTGGTCGGCGAGGATCATACGCCGATCGCGTCGGGAAGCTATGATTGGGAAAACCGATACGAAAATGGTATCTGGACGTACAGTCTCGACGATGTCTGGACAGGCTTGCAGGAGAGTTATCGGAACCTTAGCAAGGAGGTTTTCGAAAATTACCGCGCTCCGCTGCAGACTATTGGTGCCATCGGCTTCAGCGCGATGATGCACGGTTATATGGCATTCGATAAGGACGGAAATCTACTCGTCCCGTTTCGTACCTGGCGAAACACCACGACCGCACAGGCGGCCACGGCCCTCACTGAACTGTTCCAATTCAACGTTCCCCATCGTTGGAGCATTGCCCACCTCTATCAGGCGATATTGAACAAGGAACCTCATATCAAAGATATCTGCTATCAGACCACCCTGGCAGGCTATGTCCATTGGAAACTGACTGGTCAAAAGGTGTTAGGCGTCGGGGATGCTTCGGGGATGTTCCCCATCGATAGCAAGACCAACGATTACGATACGAGCAAGATCGAGCTGTTCAACAAACGGCTCAAAGCAGAAGACATCGCCTGGAAGCTCCCGGACATTCTTCCCAAAGTCCTTGTGGCGGGAGATCCCGCAGGGGCGCTGACCGAAGAAGGTGCTCGGCTACTCGATCCGACGGCCCAACTACAAAGGAGTATTCCACTTTGTCCGCCCGAGGGCGACGCAGGCACAGGCATGGTGGCCACTAACAGCGTAGCCGAGCGAACGGGTAACGTTTCGGCAGGAACATCCGTTTTCGCCATGATCGTTCTGGAAAAGGATCTCTCGAAATTACACCCAGAGATCGATATGGTGACGACACCCAGCGGCAAGCCGGTGGCTATGGCACATAGCAACACCTGCACGTCCGATCTCAATGCTTGGATCGGTCTGTTCAGAGAATTCGTGGATGCGCTTGGGGTGGAGATCAGCCAATCCAAGCTGTTTGAAATGTTGTACCAGAAGGCACTCACGGGTGACGCGGATGGTGGCGGGCTTCTGGCCTACAATTATCTTTCGGGTGAACCGATCACTCACCTTGAAGAGGGACGCCCACTGTTTGTCCGTACGCCCGAAAGCCACTTCTCACTTTCCAACTTCATGCGTGTGCACCTGTTCTCGGCACTCGGTACATTGAAGATCGGAATGGACATCCTCTTTGAAGATGAGCAAGTGAAGATCGAGAAGGTCTTCGGCCACGGCGGCTTTTTCAAAACGGAGGAAGTAGGCCAGAAGATCATGGCGGCTGCGCTGAATGTTCCCGTGTCCGTGATGGAGACGGCTGGCGAGGGCGGCGCATGGGGAATCGCATTGCTAGCCTCCTTTATGCTGCGCAAGAAAGAGCATGAACCCTTGGAAGCCTATCTCTCCGACAAAGTCTTTGCTGGGGCCAACAGCACGACGATAGCGCCTGATCAGGGGGATGTTGCTGGCTTTACGGCCTTCATGGAACGTTACAAAGAGGGAATTGTTATCGAACGGGCGGCCGTGCAGGCGCTCAAATAGAAGTCTTAGTCGGAGACCGATCCCTACTCACTGGCCAAAAACTCCCTGACCTTGGGAGCTGCCACGGCTTTGTCGCAGCCAGGTTCAAGGTGGCCACAGTCGCCGGTCAACTGCACCACCGTAGCATGGAGAATCCCGGCAAACTCCATGGCCGGCGTGGGATTCACCATGTGGTCCTGTGTTGCCGCCACCACCATCACCTTAGCCTTGACTTGCTTAGCGGCGCCCTCGAAGGAATCGCCAAAAGGTGAGGCGATGTTGTGAGTCATCATCGCTTTGAGCTGACGCAGCCAATCGTTCGCGTCCATGCGACCGAGACCGTCTTTATCGATTCCATCAAGAAACTCCGGAAATTTGGTCGCCGCGGTTTCGCGAACCCGATAAGCGGGCGTAGTGAGAGCCAGGTTGTGGATCTCTGCAACGGTGTCCAGGCGCGGCCTGGTGGTGTAATTGCCGCCGTTCCAGTCCTTGTCCTCTTCGATCGCGCTCTGCTCGCTGCGCCAAAGCAGCAGGTCATAGGCCGTCAGCCGCGGTGAGCCGACAATTGCGACAGCTTTGTCCATGAATTCGGGGTAGGAAACGATCCACTGAAACGTCTGCATCCCACCCATCGAAATGCCCATCACCGCGCGAATATGGTTGATCCCGAGGTTTTCCGTAAGCAGGCGGTACTGCGAATTCACCATGTCGCGAATCGTGAAGACGGGAAAGTCCATGCGAGGCTGAACAGGGCTGTTAGAGGGGGAGGAAGAGACCCCGTTACCCAGCGCGTCAACGAGGATTACGAAGAAGTGCGCAGGGTCCACATACCCGTCGGAACCCACGAGAGGAAAGAGTTGCTTCGAGCTGCCGGTGAACCATGTTGGCCACAGCACTACGTTGGACTTGTCTTCGTTTAACTTCCCTAGCGTGTGGTAGCCGATGCGACAGTCACGTATGACCGCACCGCTTTCGAGCTTCAAGTCGCCAAGATCTCCAAATTTGAGTTCCGAAACGGGAGAAGACTCGCTTTGCGCCATGGCAAAGGCGACTGTGGAGAGGAACACAAGGGCGGTGAATTTCATGACAAGAATAGCCTGAGTGGCAGGACGGATGTTTGTCAAGGCTCTGAGCGACTTCAGTTCTTGAGGCGTATGTGGCCCTGCACGTCTTAGAATCGCGCAAAATGACTTCCCAAGTCACAATTTCTTTGTTCCCCGCCCGACCGAACAATGTAGGATAACGTCCGACGCCGCTAAAAATGAAAGTTAGATTGGGAATAGTTGGCGCCGGAACGATTTCGCTCCGGGTGTTGCGCCACCTTGTGCAACCAGACGTCGCTGCACAAGTGTCATTGACCGCCATTTGCGATCCCGTTACGGACAGGGCTCGAGGTGTAGCCGACAAATTTGGCATTGGTCGTTGGTTCAGTGAACACGAAGCGCTTCTCGACTGTGACGAAGTGGACGCCGTAACGATTGCTTCGCCAATCAGTTTTCATTACGAACAGGTGCGTCAAGCGCTCTTGGCTGGAAAGCATGTTCATTGCAATAAGCCGATGGCGACTACTGTCCGTGACGCCGAAGAACTGATCAAACTGGCGCGCGAACGCAATCTTCGCCTCGTGCCCTCACCAGGTGAAATGCTTCGGCCACACAACCAATACATTAAAGAAATTATTCGCCGCGGCGAAATCGGGACCCTTTGCTGGGCAGTTTGTGGCGCAGCGTTTGGAACCTATCACCAGGATGAAGCTGAGAGACAAGGGAGTGACATTCTGTCGAATGTTGATCCGTCGTGGTACTTTCGCAAACCTGGTGGTGGTCCGCTCTACGACATGACCGTATACGCGCTAACGGCTTT
>Ga0213872_10000690_pt1 | contig 25434 bp, 28 predicted proteins | sample VelepicomBERX_R2_FD_160071 | JGI IMG/M metagenome (GOLD analysis project Ga0213872, IMG submission 160071) | Rhizosphere microbial communities from Vellozia epidendroides in rupestrian grasslands, the National Park of Serra do Cipo, Brazil - RX_R2 | ecosystem: Host-associated > Plants > Roots >...
CGGCTGAGAAATGCTGCTCGCTGTCTTCCACAGCTCCCAGCCTTCCCTAACCGCTTTCTTTCAGAAAGCGGACATCTCATTTGCTAATTCATGCGGACATTTCACATGCTACCGACAGTAGAGAAAAGTGCTGGCCGGCAAACCTGTTTAAACTTTGCTATGTTTCATTGCACTCCTTGCCGGTCCGTGCTAATTCGTCTACTCGCTCAAAGGCCGCTGGCTTGTGGAGCAGATTGATGACACACGTGTACAACCGGTTCTTCACGTCAAAACGATACGATGCGCGCGTGACGTAACGCACGACGACATCAATTCCGGAGCCCCCCGGCCGCATGTCGACGGCCGGATCCGCAGTGAAGTGACTCAACGCCACACTGCTCTGCGGGGTCACGCGCCGCCACTCCCGCTCAGCCAGCCGCGCATCTGCCTGCGTCTCCTTGAGCACCGCATCCCGAATCAGTTCGATGGTTGTTTGGCTGTCGCTCCCGGGAGGTATGCTGACCGTGATCTCATCCCACATCCACTGGCCGGTCGTCGAGAAATTGAAGAACTGGCCCTTGATTGCGAAGCTGTTGATGAACGTAACACGCCGGCCGGTCGGATGGCCCTTATCCGTCCAGTTGCCCGTCTCCAGCAGCGCCGTGCGGAAGAGTCCAACCTCAACTACCTCGCCGCCCACTGCGTTTATCTCCACCCAATCGCCAACACGGATGCCATTCTTACCCATCAGAATGAACCACCCCAAGAAGGCAATGATGAAATCTTGCAAGACGACCGTAAGTCCCGCCGTCGTGAGCCCCAGGATCGTCGGCATCTGGCTCGGCGCACCGAAAATCACGAAAAGGATCAGCAGCACGCCGGTGAACTGAATTCCAAACTTCAGGATGATGTTAAGCGTTTGCTTCCGACGTCGGTCGAGCCCCGGGTGGTTCACGAGCCGTCGGACCAGCGCGTCGAAAACAATCGCACACAAAACGATGAACGCGATCAGCGCTACAGACGACAGAATAAGATGGAGCCCAATTTGGTGCTGCAATAACACCTGGTCTGCCCACTTGCCATATACCGCGGCCAACTGGCGCTCGGTTTGAATGCGGTCGTCATAGATCGCAAGCAATTGACGCTGTGCACTCCTGTTCTGCAGAATTGCAAGCTGATCGCTTCTGCTGGGCACAGGACCAGGCTGCTCAGACGTTTGCTCGTTTCGAGAGGACGTCCGGTCAGACTTGCTCTGCAGACCGTTGTGCTTCGTCGTGAGTACGGCGGCGTCGGCTTGCGCCTGCTGCATCGCCTCTTTGATCAATCGAGAGCGAGTGCTTTGATCGAGCCATGCCCCAATCCGTTCGGCAAGAGTTCCATGCCGTTGTGCTGAAACCGTCGCCACCTCGCCCTCGTTGTGCGACTCGGCGTCATATTTGCGCATAGCGGCTTCGTGTGCAGCGAGTTCCTGTTGGACTCTGATCCTCTTATCACCCACAGCACGGGCAAAATCCTGCTGCGCATCAGCCATTCATCGGAATCAAGTGCGAGCTGTGCTTTCGCCACATTGAGATCGGTCGCTGTAGCGACCGGCGCGGATGGATTCTTCCGTGGCGAAGAGGCAGTCGCCGAAGCTGCATGCGTGAGAGCATCCACGCGGGCCCGATCTTCCTTTATCGTCTGCTGCAGTTGGTCCAGCTTCTGCGATAAAGCAGACGCTTCGCCGGTTCGCGCGTGCTGCTCCATCCCGCCTCGCGTAGTGCGCCGGCAAAGGCCTGATCCACCTCGTGGTCAGCTAAGCGTTCTGCCTCGCGCGCATACTGAATCTCCTCCGTGGTGACCGCCATGGCCGCCAGCTCCTGAGCCGCCAGCCAGGGATGCAAGTCCACAATATCCTTTGGACTGTTACTGGGGTTGCGGACTGCAGTCTTGTTATTCAAGGCGGGCAGATGATTCATAGCATCGCGCGTCGTCCAGGACAGCGTGAGGCACAATAGCAGCACCGCAAGCACGCCGGCCGTAAGCACTGCCCTTGAGAAATGGGTCGCCATAAACTCTCATTGTCACAACTCTGCGAAACGAACCCTGGCACACTGGGAGATCCCGCCCGTTGTTGGATCCGGTCAGATTTGTGAAACGTCCGTACCCCTGGTTTCAAAACTTCCGGATCGCGCGATAGAGCACAATGCGTGGCATCGGGTGATTGGGAAATCAACGACGTCTACGACTCGCCTGACGCCCGCTCGCCGATCCGCATTACCTCTCCCATAGGCTCACATCGTGAATGGGTTTCCAATCAGCGACAACTTCGGTGCTGAGCGATTCCGAGCAGGTCGTGCTGTACGTGATCGATATCGGAATACCGGAGGCAACAGAACGGCACTCGATTAGGCGTAACACTTCGCAATTTGTTTCGGTAGGGGCACAGGTCGTGCAAGCGCCCCTAATGCTTTCCGTAGCGCCGGCGTTCGATAGCTCGGTTTCCCGGATACGTTCGGCCACATTGTCGTAAGCCAGCCAAGCGGGTCTGGAGTCGCGAATAACGCAACAGTGGGTATCGCACAATCTGTACTAAACGATATAAATGCGGCCGCGGTGTGCGCCGATAAGGATCTGGAACAGCCGGTGGGCAATTAACTCGTGCAGCGATAACAGCTCTTTATTCGCCTGAACGATTGATTTCACGTCTTTCGGATCTGAGACCGCACCTCCGGCCTTAAGTGCGTCGGTCGCTTCTTTGATAATCGGATCCGAGATTGCGTCGCCCGCCATTTCCCAAAGGGTGATGAAGCGGTCTACGGCGGTAGGCAAGCTGATCGAGAAAACGCCGTGATTGCTCGTGGTGCGAGGCGGTTTGTAATCGAGGTTGAACGGCCCTTTGAAATCGTGACTGCGCAGCAAAACCAGCACATTGAGCCAGTCGAGCGGATTCACGAGTGCGACTCCGATGTCTACGTCGTGTTTGAGGCGATAGCCGTCATTGATGTCGAAATGGAAGAGCTTGCCGCACAGCAAGGCCCTCGCGAGAGACGCCCGGGGCGCACCACCCCACATGAGTTCGTGAAGGTATTCCGGATTCAAACCAACCATCTCCGGATGTTTCAAGAGGCCGGAGAAGATCAGGGCCAGCATAGCGTCCGAGGTGGGGAGAAGTATCTCCGCCTGCGGTTCGAACGGCTTCGCTTCCAGGCAGTGCTTCAGCGGCGGCCGGTTGTACTTCTTGGCAGTCTCTCTGTCGGCTTCGCAGGCTGCGTTAATGCCCGCCGCAAACCAGCGCAATGTTTGTGTTTCGTCGATGGCACCCTGGACGTAGTAGCCTAGAGTGCCCGGCCAGTATACGGCGAACTGCGCGCCCAGTTCGTGTCCAATCACCACCGTGTTCGCGAGCCGCCGGTGGGCATAGTCCCGGACATCCGGAGATTCGGCCGCGGGGCTTGCGGCCCACACCGCATGATGGAAGGTCTCGGTCGTGACCATCGAACACTTCATGCCGTACTTTTGCAGGGTCTGCTTGATACGGCTGACAATTTCATCCTGCTTCGGGGTGAAAAGGGCTTCGGTGGGGATGACGTCGGTGTCGTGGGTACACCAGTAGGCGATGCCGATCTTGCTGTACTCTTCGATGACAGTCTCAAACGTGACCGGCTCCCGTGTAGGCGCATGGAACAGTGCATGCCCTTCGTAAGCAGCCGCCCATTGGGGACCCGTGATGTAATAGCGGCGCCGGATTTCCGGCGAATACGTGCCGCCACATGCCTGAGCGAGGCGGTCGACGAGCGCTTGCTGCTCCTGTTGAGGGACTGGACTCATAACCGATTCTCCGGAAGCACCTACTTGGGCCAGACAGAGGCCATTTTAAGATTTTTAAGTGCGCTGAAGCGAGCAAGAACAGCGACAGCATTGCCGAGCGCAAGGGACTCTTACTGTCTTGGGGATCAGATGAGGTGTTTCACACGATCACCGGGATGGCGGCAAGGCAGAGAGCGGCGACGGCAGCGTTGGTGAGACTACCAGGGCTCGGTCGCCGGTTGCGGCCCTTCCCAGACAAAAGCGGCCGGTGTTGCCATAACTGATGGTCTGCTAAGCCGGGTGCGTGCGGATAGCCCCTGCCTGGTCGGCAAGGACGGGTCTATTTGCAAACGAACTTCAGTTTGACGTATAACGGCTAGCCATTCAATGTCAGCAACGCCGACTTCTCGTCCAGATGAATCTCCCGACCGTAGGGCGTTTCCGGGGACCTATCCGCCCGTTCAGCGCACGAGCCAAGGTAAATTAGTGGTTTGACCTGTAGGCATCGGTTGAGATCGGAATCGCCTGCGGATCACTGACCACCGGCCGAGGACCTATTGCTCCCGCGAAGCCTTAGGCGCGAATCTCTTCCTGGTGAGGAAATCATCAGGAGTTGTGCTCTAAATGGGAGGAAGAGTCTCCATCTGAAGGCTCCATCGAAAAAGTCTTCACAACTCTGCCAGGGTCCGATGGACCAGAGACACGGCAATCGCGCCCTCTCCGACCGCCGATGCAACACGCTTGACGCTATTTGCGCGCACATCGCCAACCGCGAAAACTCCCGGCAAGCTGGTTTCGAGCATCTGCGGGCGTCGATCGAGCGTCCATCCGAACTCTTTTAACTTGGCATCGAGGTCGCCGCCGGTGAGAATGAATCCTTTATCATCAAGTGCCAGGCATCCTTTCAACCAGTCGGTGCGCGGCGAGGCTCCGGCCATGATGAATACGTGGTGGATCGGATGGGACTCGCTTGCACCGGATTTGTCCTGCCAGCTCACACTCTTCAAGTGAGTGTCGCCCTCGAGCGCGACGATCTCCGTGCCGTAATGTAGGTCGATCTTGGGATTCTTTTCGATGCGTTGAATCAGGTAGCGCGACATCGTCTCCGACAAGCGATTGGTCCGCACTAGCATATGTACCTTACTGGAAGTTTCGGATAAGAACACCGCGGCTTGTCCCGCCGAATTACCGCCTCCGATGACGATGACTTCTTCATGGCCACACAGTTGAGATTCAAGAAAAGTTGCACCGTAATACACGCCCAGGCCTTCGAAGTTTGTAAGGTTCTCGATGCGTGGCTTGTTGTACTGCGCCCCGCTCGCGATGATGATGGTCTTCGCCGGAATCGTTCGTCCGTCGTCCAGATAGACCTTGTATGGCCGTTGATCGCAGTTCAACCGTGCCACGCTAGAAGCGATCACCATCTGCGCGCCGAATTTTTGAGCCTGCGCAGCTGCACGATTCGTTAACTCTTGGCCCGAAACTCCCATCGGGAAGCCGAGATAGTTTTCGATCTTTGAGCTTGTTCCCGCTTGACCGCCCGGCGCCTTGGTCTCAATCACGAGCACATCCAGGCCTTCTGAAGCCGCGTAAACGGCGGCAGCCAGACCAGCTGGGCCTGCGCCCACAATCACGACATCGCGAACGTCCGTCGGTTCGATTGAGGGATTGAAACCCAGACAGCGGGCCAATTCCTGGGTCGAGGGGTTGCGGAGCACGGTCTTGCCATTGCAGATCACAACTGGAATGTCGTCCACTTTGACTGAAAAGTGATCCAGCATCGCCTCTGAGTCTTTGTCGATGTCGAGATCGATATAGGTGTGCGGATGGGCGTTTCGGGAGAGAAATTCGCGGAGGCGCAGAGTCTCCGGCGAATGATGCGAGCCCATCAAAATGACATTCCCGTGACCGCTCCGGAGCAGAAGAATGCGTCGGAGAATGAAAGCCCGCATCAGGATTTCGTTGAGTTCGGCATCCCGTGCCAGCAGCTCTTGCAGCTGTGGTCGATTCAGTTCGATGAACTCTCCAGCTTCCGAAATCCGCCCGCGAGCCATCCCGGCACGATTCGAAATCGTAATCATCTCGCCAGTGAATGCTCCGGCGTGAAACGTCAGGAGGACACGTTCGCCACCGATTCCATCGTTCAGAATAATGTCCAAGCTTCCCGAAAGCAGAACCCAGAAAGGTGCATTCGTTAGGCCAGGCTCGAACAAAATCTCGCCAAGCAAAACCTTCCGTACCCGGCCCGCCTTGCGAAACCGCGCGATTTGCGCAGCGGTCAGCGAAGGAAATGCCTCTGCCTGATCCACTCGGGGGAACTCGTTGGAAGCAAAGCGCGCAGACTCGGGCGTGAGATTCGCGAGTGAATGAATCGTTACCGAAGAAGACATGATTTCACCCCCACTAGAGCGAGTAGTTTACAGAATGCAAAGAGTGCTTGCCAAGTTCGAGCCCGAGCGACTTATACTGCGGAAGCACCGCCTCTATCTGCGCCTGCGGCGGTGGGTTTTCGTTCATTGCGGCTGAGCAAATGGTCCAAAACTGCGTCGGATCCTTGAACGGCATTTTGCTCGACGCGATGTTCGGATCCAGGTCAGGAACGGCGTATTGATACGACGGTGTTGTCGGTGCGGGCCGGCCCTCATACTTGGCCAGACCCGTTATCGTGATCTGATCGAGAACACTCTTCGCAGCGGCCAAGTCCGACTGATCCTTAACGAAGACGCGAGGCTGCAATTCCACCCACGGTGTCGGAGCATCCACACGCTTCACTCCTTGCGGAATCGTTCCCTGCCAGCCCAGACCGACCGCATGACGCACCTCGTAATTGGCCTGCCCGGTAATTCGTACCAGCGAGATTGTTAGTGTAGCGCAACGGTCTCGCTCGATTACGCGCATCTGCAACCACAACCGGGGCTCGATTTCACGATCGTCGACACCGCGTCAATTAGTGGACTATCTGCACCAATGCACCCATAGACGCCGATTACTACTCGAAAGTCCCCATGCGGTCAGTTTCCCTACAGCCCGTGAATCAGGAGTTGTTCGCACTCCAAAAAAGCTCGTCAATCCGGACAGTGGCACGCGTCGGAATCTGAACTGTAAGCCAGATACATCCGCATCCGTTCGCTAACGTTCGCGATCCGCCACCACGATAGCATCGCGCATGCCCGCAAAGCCGGCGAAAAACACGTACCGAAGAAAGCGCTGCTGATCAAAACGTCGCGATCGGATTCAACGGCGATCCCGTTCCGCCGTTCACCGGAATCGGTGCCGCGCTCACCAGAAATGTCCAGCGGTTCCGTTGCGCGGCCGCGTCGCTCAGCGCCTCCAGATCGCAGTTATCGAAGATCGGCGTGCCCATTGCCACCAGAAGAAGCTGATGCATAGGCTGCACAACGCCTTCGACGCCGCTCGGCATCACATCCGTATCGGAATCGCAGCCCACCATCGCCACATCGTGTTTCTTCAGCCATGGCGCGCAACTCGCATAAAGACCCGCCACGCGCGACGTGTCCCATGGCCCTTTCGCCGCCCGCCTCGCCCACCGGCCCGTGCGAATAAAAACCACATCTCCCGGCTCGAGTTTCACCCCCGTCTTCTCCAGCCACGCATCCAGATCTTCCGGATAGATAGCCTCGCCCGGCTCCAGCCACTGCTTGCCTTTCAGCCGCGGCATATCGAACAACACGCCGCGTGTGAAGATCCCGTTTTTGTACTCGGTGACCGCCAGTTCCTTGGCCCCGCCGTCCGTCACATCGGTTTGCGGGAAGCCGTTGTACATCTTCCCGTTCCATGCCATATGGCAGAGCGCGTCCATGTGCGTGTGCGCGAGCCCGTGATAAGACACGGCGTATTCATCCAGCACGAACTGCCCGGTCGGGTGCTGCCCCGTCGAAAGCATCGTGTGGCGAAATGGCGAACTGTTATCCGGCGCTTTTTCGCTAATCGGATTATGCGCCAGCGATACGGATACGCCCTCGCGCACGAGCCCCGCGGCTTCCCTGCGTTTCGCATCCGTAATTAGATGGATCGCACCCACCTGGTCCGTCTTCCCCCATCGGCCCCAGTTGGAGCATTCGCCGGTCATCCATTGGTCGATCTCCGCCTTCGTGACGGTACGCGACGACGTTTCGGCAAGACAGAGGAGAGCGGTAACAGACAGAAAGAAAATGCCCTTGCGCATGCGCTGCATTCTATAACGTGTTCCACCCCTGGACTCAGTCGATCTTCGTTATTCTCCCTGCCGCAGCTCGCGCTTCCGGCGGCAAAATGTATTCTAATGGCCGGTCACAAATGCTACCACTGCAAACAATGGGTCGAGGAGGGAGAGCCGCATGATTGCTGGACCACAACAGAAGCCGCTCTGACGCGTCATCTTTCCGATGATCTTCGCGAGGCGTGGGAACGTCTGCGCGAAACAGCGGCTGCTTTCGGCGAGCAGCGTATCTACGCCTCGCACCACTCGATCATGTTCTCGCGGAAAACCTGCTACTTCTTCGTGCGTCCAAAACAAAAGTACCTAGAACTGTGTGTCTTCCTGGGACGGAGGCTCGAAGCTCCCCAGGTGCGGCGCGTAGATCAGGCTTCGAAATCGAAACTGTACCACCTGATCCGGATTACACATCGCGACGAGGTCGAGCCGCCGATCACCGACTGGCTTCAGGAAGCGTACATGCTCTCGAACGAACTCTCAAGCCCGGGTGCCTCGACGCCCCCCGCAGGGCAGAGCGCGGCACGGAAATCCAAGAGCACTCAGAAGCCAAATAAGGCTCAGCGAAACGCAGGAGCGGCTTCGAAACGCGGGCTGTAAAGCAACGGGCCGGCTTTCGCAGGGGTGTGCTCGTGGATTCCGACACGATTCGGAGGCATGGCCAATAGGAGGATTGCCCGTCGTTCGGGAACAACCCGCCAGCTCTTCCATTGAAAACCGAAACGGACCGGAAGATTGCTATTGACGAGTAGCCCGTGATCCGGGGCGCCAAGTCTGTGCTACGTTAACGTCCTGTCGCCCCGGAGGGCCAAACTGTGAAATACCGCCACCGAGTGCTCGGCTTGGTGTCTCTGCTGCTCGTCATTACTTACCTCGACCGCGTTTGCATCTCGGTGGCCTGGGGATGGATTACTGGCATTTTCACAATCTCCTACGCTGCGTTCGAGATTCCCAGCGGGGTTCTGGGCGACCGCATTGGACCGCGCCGGGTCCTGACACGGATTGTGTTGTGGTGGTCGGCATTCACTTCCCTAACGGGCGTCGTATCTGATTATTACGCGCTCCTGGTGACGCGAATTTTGTTTGGCGCGGGCGAGGCCGGCGCTTATCCGCTTATCCAAATGCATCCGTTGTGGTGGCTCGTTGGTTTCCCATGCCGGAACGCGGCCGCGCTGTCAACTCCGGTCGAAAATTCCCCAAAATTCCGGTTGAAAATCCCCAGCCCCAGGCGAGTGGTGGGGGAGCAAGAACCCGTATGGACCGGAAACTCAAGTGCGCTTCCTGGATTGTCGTTTAACGTTCGTAACGTTCACGTAACGTCGTTACGGATCTCTCAAGTAAATTGTTGATTCCACGGCAGAATGACATTTCCGAGATGGACAGTCTTCATCGCGGGCAATTTGCGAACCCCGCGCGATCAAAGTTACCCGGCTCCCCAGTCTGCGTAGAGCTTGGCTCAGTTCGAGCCCGACGTAGCCAGCTCCCAAGACGATCAAGTGCTCGGGGCGGCGCTGTAAATCAAGCGCCTCGACGTGCGTCATCGGTTGAGATTCGAGCAATCCAGGCGTATCGGGTATCGTTGCGTGGGTTCCGACGTTCACGAAAACGCGATCAGCAGTGAGCGTGCGTTCGCCGCCATCGCGCAAAGCAACGCGAATCTTACGATGTGCAACGAATGTGCCTGCGCCAAAGATCAATTCATCTCCGGCGGCGCGATATTTCTCCAAATGAATCTGGACTATTCCGTCGACCATTTTGCGCTTGCGCGCGTAAATTCCAGTCATATCAATGGCCATCGACCCGCTCTCGATTCCAAATTCCCGATGACGGCTTACGAGCGAAGCGACCTTCGCCGAATGAATGACGTTCTTGCTCGGCAGGCACGCCACATTGGGACAGGACCCGCCAATATATTTCCGCTCGACGACAGCAGTTCGCCTACCTTCTTTGGCCATCGTCCATGCCATTAATTTGCCGGCTGTGCCGCCGCCCAACACGAGAACGTCGTATTTTTCCGCTGCACTCATCTGATTCATCTCCTTTCTCCCGCTGCTCTATGAACCGAGGAACCAGTCGACGAGAGCTGCCGTATCGTTCGGGCTTTCTTCCGGGAAGAAGTGGCCGCCTTTCATCGTCTACCCTTGTACGCCAGTGACAATGGCGGCAGATTTACCCTGCATGATTCGTCCCGACGAACTCGCCTTCGGACGCCAGCGTCTCCCGTGCCGCTTCCAGAATCACCCCGACGACTTCATCCGGCGCCGTATACATCGGGCTGTGATCGACTCCGTACATCCGAATCGTCGCGCCCATCCGCTCGGCCATATAGCGCTGCGTTTCCGGCGGAATCATGCGATCCTTTTCCGCTAACAGGAACCACGACGGCTTCGTTTTCCAACCCGGTACTGAAGCTTTCTCTTGAATGCACTTCACGGCGAACGGCCGCTGCACGGCTTCGAGAATTGTCGTCTGATCAGCTGAAGCCTCGTGAGCGACTGCGTGAGCAAATGCCCCTTCCGGCAGCCAGATAAATCCATGTGCATCCGGTTGGAGATGCGGCGCCTGCGGATGCGGCTTAGCGCGATAAAAAACATCCGCGACCGTCTCACCTTCGGCGGGCGCGAGCGCCGCTACGTACACCAGCGACTTTACCCGGTCACTATTCAAGCCGGCGATCACAGCGCCGCCATACGCGTGTCCCACAAGGACTGCTGGCCCTCCCGTTCTCTCCAGTGCGCGTCGAAGCGCAGCTATGTCATCCGCGAGCGATGTGAGCGGAATTGGCGCGCACGTTACTTTAAGACCTTCCTTTCGTAACGGAAGAATAATGTTTTGCCAGCAAGAACCGTCAGCCCACGCCCCATGGACCAACACCACCGTGGCGCCTTCAGCAAAGGCCCTCATTGCGACACCACGCGCTCTGCCCCGCGCGTTACCACGCTCGCCGCCAGAAAGTCTTTCATCGCAGCAGCAATTTCGACAGTGTGCGTCTCTGTCGCGAAATGCCCGGTATCCAGGAACTCGACCCGAGCATTCGGTATGTCCTTTCGAAAGGCTTCCGCCCCCGCAGGGACAAGAAACGGATCATTCTTCCCCCAGATCGCCAGCAAAGGCGGCTTCGTCTTGCGAAAATAATCCTGAAACGCCGGATAAAGTTTGACGTTCGATGCGTAATCGAGAAATAAATCCAATTGAATGTCTTTGTTCCCTGGACGCTCCAGGAGAGCCACATCCAACGTATACGACTCAGGCGGAACACTCTCCGGATTAGTGACGCCATGGGTGTACTGCCATCGCGTTCCGTGTGGCGTCAGAATGTTTGTGCGAAGTACTTCGCGATTCTGCGCTGTTGGCTCCGCCCAGTATTTCCGGATCGGCCCCCAGGCGTCGCCAAGCCCTTCTTCGTAGGCGTTCCCGTTCTGTGAGACGATGGCTGTCACTCGATCCGGGTGAGCCATGGCCAGGCGGAATCCAGTTGGTGCGCCGTAGTCGAACACATATAGAGCAAAGCGCCTGATTCTGAGCGCTTGCAGGAACGCGTTCAGCGTCGCAGCCAATCCGTCGAACGAGTAGATGTATTTTCGTTCTGCAGGAATTTCCGTGAATCCAAACCCAGGGAGATCCGGCGCGATCACTCGATAGTCGTTAGCGAGCCGCGGAATGAGGTCACGGAACATGAAAGACGATGTCGGGAATCCGTGCAACAACAGCACCACCGGGGAATTCGGGTCGCCCGCCGTCCTATAGAAGACGCGGACTCCATTCGCTTCCAGGTAGTGGACGGATGTGACAGGCACAGAGGACTCGGTAGACGGTTGTCCTGCCTTCAGCGCAAGTCCAGGAGGCGTTGCCATTAGGTCCGAACCAGCTTGACTCATGAAAATTTCCTTCCTGGGCTAGCCGTTCTTGTCAGTGGTGACATCACAGCTCCCCTCCGAGTCCTATGATCCCGAGTCAAAGCGAAAAAGAAACCCACAAAGCGTTCAGGGATTACCCTGCAGTTTTTTGTAGGTCTCCGCGGCCGGAAGAGCCAAATTTCACGGGCTGAACCTTTTGCAGTTGTTTTCGTAGCTTCGCTGAGGATCGCGCGTGCCTCACTCTCGCTGATATTTAGCATCTGAGCGCATTGCGCCGCCCGACGCCGGCGCACACTAATCCGGGCGAAAACGGCGTTCATACCGCCACGCTGGATTCAAATACCTAAAAAAATTGCAGGGTCAGGTAAGCTGTCTCCCGTCGAATGACAACATTCAGCAGAGCTACTGCCAAGCACATGACCAAGAGCGTCGACACGATGCTAAAGAAGGCGAAGATCGTGAGCATTTTCCACTTGACAGTACGCCCGTTCTGCCAAACCCTGCATAGCCATTTCGTGATTCGAGCCTCATCGGCCATTCGTTTCCAGGTGTTCTCTAAAGATTGCGGTGATCGGAAAGGCATTTCGACGACGAATGAACTCGGGTTAAGCGAGGCTATGTCTTGGCGTTATTGATGGCGTGTGCAGCAAACCGGATTCGAAAAGCGGACATGCGGCGATCCGGTACGGAAACAGAATACGCACGAGGCGATTTTGGTCCTTATAGCCGAAGCGCTGTCGAACTAGTGACAATGGCCGACTTTAGTGTTGTGAAATGCCGTAAGGACCAGACGTGTTTTGCACCCCTTCTGGTTTTCGCCTCCCTTTAATAAGAGCATCTACGGCGAGAGGGCCAGAACCGCCGATGACCAGTACTGCTAGGCAGGCGAGATACAAAACATTCGTTTCAACCCCTGGCGGACCGAATCGCGGGCCGGCGGCAGTGATCGCCATGAGCTTGATGGAACTGAATCCATAGCGCGCGTGCACAGTAAATATAGCCACGAGCAAAACGGTAGCTATCGGTAAACTCGCAAGCGCTACAAAAGCGCCCAAAAGTACAGCCAGGCCGCCGAGGATTTCGACCGCTATCGTGGACCAAGCCATGAAGTGGGCGAAGGGCACCCCTATGCCCTGCAGGATGTCCGCGAATGCCTCAGGTCCCCGGGTCAGCTTGGCGAAGCCATGTTCAATAAATCCGTATCCCACCACTAGTCGCAGCAAGACGGGAGGCACGAACTGGAAAATTTCCTTCCATCCCGATGACTGATTCAGGTTGTTCATAGCGGAACCTCGATGTTGTTGAACTGTGAATTGGCTGGGCATTGATGTCTCGTCGGTGCCGATGCTGCCTTCGAACACTGGGGATGTGGTTGCGTCAGGTTACTCGCATGCCGAATCTGGCTCCAGTGTTCATCAGCTTCAGCAAAGGCGGGACCGTCAGATGTATGAGGCCGGGCGCTGGAATTAACTATAGGTCCGCACGGACGGTTCAGAAACAACTCCCCGCGCGTTCGCTGGCAGGTAGGGTTTTCTGAAAAGTTTCATTCGTCGTCGCCAGGCAGTGCCAATATTGGGCCTCAACACCTGAAGAAAAATACAGGATCTTTGCTGTTGAATCTAGAGTTGTCGTGACTGAGCGCAAAGCTCACATTGGTAACAAGAGACAAAGACGTTGAAGAGTGAATGGGAAGAGGCCACCTGTGCGTCAAGGGGAAAAACGTGCAAGATCTACATCGGCTCTGGCAATATCGAGCTTGCACCGGCTTAAGCTGTGGCCTGCACGAACGTTAAAGCCCCCCTGAGTCTTACCTTCGTGTGCTCGCATCCGAAAAGCCAAACGAGACCGCTTCAGCGCTACCTCGCTCGCGTCGAAGTGTTCAATGGAGCCAGGTGTAGCGAACCGCGCACACGAAACTCACTGTAAGAAGCCCCTCGATAATGGCCGAATAGCGCTGTGCCCGAGGATCTGGAATGGTCGATAGAACCGATCTTCTTTTGAAGCAACATCTGTATACAGTGTTTGGCGAACGTGATGCGGCGAAGCGGCGCGCTGCAATCGCAGTCATCTGGAACAAAGATGGGGTGTTTATTTGCAGATTCGGAGCCTTTGCTGGCCTCGGCTCGATCGATGCAGCGATCGATAGTATTCAAGAGCAGTTTCCGCGCTTTGTCTGCTCTGAGTTGAGTGCTCCTGAGTGCTTCCACGGTATTGGCAGACTGGCTTGGGGCTACGGACTTCCAAATGAGCCGCCGCAGATAACGGGCGTCAACATCGGCGTCGTATCAAATAATCGCCTCAGCGCTCTTTATACATTTCTCGATCCGCTATAGGAGGTGCAGTCAGGTCTCACCGGTGGTCTTTGGGTGTCATAAGAAACCTGGACCGGCCGGAGTTAATTTGAAGGTGAGAGTAGGTGACGGTTTGCCTGCAGCTATTCGGGTCCTGATAGTCGAAGATCATCCGGTGTTTCAGGAAGGACTGGCTTTGATCCTCACGTCACAGCCAGACATCAGTGTGGTTGCAGCCGTAGCGAATGCAAACAACGCTGTTGCTGAATTCCGCCGCCAAAGACCAGACATCACCCTTATGGACCTGCGCCTGCCGGGGTCGACTGGTATCGACGCGTTACTAACAATTCGCGCTGAGTTTCCCCAAGCCCGCGTGATTATGCTCACGACCTCGGAAGGGGACGTAGACATCCAAAGATCACTCGAGGCTGGCGCGGTCGCCTACGTGCTCAAGAGTACGCCAAAGGATGAGTTGTTGCACATCATTCGCTCAGTGCATAGCGGGCGGAAGCACATTCCGCCCGAAGTCGCCAGTCGACTCGCGGAATACATGGGCGAGGAAGATTTGACAGCCCGAGAGCTTGAAGTCCTAAAGCAAATTCGCGCGGGACATCGTAACAAGAAAATAGCCTTTCAGCTCTCAATTTCAGAAACCACGGTGAATTTTCATGTCCGCAATTTGATGGAGAAGCTTCGAGCAAACGATCGAGCACACGCTGTTTCGATAGCGATACGCCGTGGGTTTCTGCAGCCATGATGGGACGGAATGGTGGGACGTGGTCCGGCGTGCTCGTTTCGCATATTCATATCCCGGCATTGCAGTAATGATGTCTGCCCGTGAGGCTGGATTGCGGGACAGAAGTGAGGTTTGCAACAGAAGTCACCAAGAGAATCGTGATCGTTCGAGGAACCTCATGAACATCCGCGGATCGGCGCATCATTTATTGCAGGATACATTGCCGTTCATCATAGTCCTCTTCTTTTGCATTGCCTCTGGCTGCCGCAAAACCGCCCCGGCACCCGCGACTGTAACCTTTCTGCATGCGTGGTGGTTGCAGCCGGACGAATTGCCCAGAGCAGAGCGCGAATTCCGGGAGTTTACCGAGGACACTGGAATTGCCATCCAGCAACCGCCGGTTCCCGAAACCTTATTTTCTTCGCTCAATCCTATGCTCCAAATCGACCTGCTGCGTAGGGTGTTACGGGAGGGCGGCCCCAGTCCGGATGTCTTGGGCATTGATGTCATCTGGCCGGGAATTCTCGCAGACGATCTGATGGATCTGCGCCCGGATTTTGCAACCGAGCTTTCGTCACAGGACCCTCAATTGGTCCCCAGCTACACAGTGCATGGCAAGGTGATGGCCGTGCCCTACCATACTGAGGTCGGGGTTCTCGCGTATCGAACCGATCTACTGCGCCAGTACGGGTATCGCCATCCTCCGCAAACATGGGATGAACTGGAAAGCATGGCCGCGCGGATTCAGGCGGGTGAACGGGCCAAGGGCAGAAAGGATTTTTGGGGCTACGTGTGGCAAGGTTCGGCCACGGAGGACTTGACGTGCAATGCCTTGGAATGGCAGGTCGCCGAAGGAGGAGGGCGCATCGTCGAAGATGATGAAACGATTAGCGTAAACAATCCGGCCACGATCCGGGCTTGGCAGCGAGCCGCCCGCTGGATTGGCAGGATATCGCCGCCCGGTGTTGTGGCCTACCGGGGAACGGATTCGTTGAAGTTTTGGGAGTCCGGCAACGCTGCCTTTAGGCGGAGTTGGGAGTGGGGTTACCGTTTGACTCACATCAACGAATCGCCTGTACGGGACAGGACCGGTTATACAAGTATGCCGGGAGGCCGCGGAGGGCGAGTGGGTACCTTGGGAGGCTTCGGTTTGGCGATTTCCCGATCTTCGCCTCATCCTCGGGAAGCAGTCGCCCTCATCCGTTTTCTTATCGCCAGCGAGCTGCGATCAAAAGCGAACCTATCGCACCGCGAGCCCGCCGCCGAGCCACAACTCTACGGGTTACCACAGATACTGCAGGCCTACGCCCCTTCGCGGCAATCGAGTCAACAAAATAGTCGGCTGGTTAGCCGGCCTTCAAACGTCACCGGTAATGCCTATAAAGATGTGACCCAGGCTTACTTCCAGGCAGTGCATTCGGTGTTGACTGGCGAAAGGAGCGCGCCTCTCGCTGCGGCTGCACTCGAGAAAAAACTGGTCGCCATAACCGGCTTCAAGACCGGCCCGCCTAAGACGTGGAAGTAGATTATCCTCAGCATTATGTTTCGTCTGGCAACCCTATCACCGGCGGAAAGAACTGCCACTTGAGGAGACCTCCTCAGAAAGCAGTCTGAATGAAATCATCCGATTACTTCAATATTGGTCCTCGGCTGACGATCGCTTTCGCCCTGTTGATCGCTCTGATCCTTGCTGGAAACGCCCTTGTAGTTTGGCAGTTTCATATGGCTCGCATCCAAACCGATCGTCTCATCCGCGCGAATCAACAACTGATTGCGGTTCTGCAGTTTCAAGTAGGCCTTCTCTCATTCCACCAACGGCTGGATGACCTTGCGCGGTCCGGCGACGCGGACCATCTGACCACTGAAGCCGAGCCATTGCGCCGAGTCCTCGATGAACAGGCTGAACAAACAAGGACGGCCCTCGCCAATCAGCCGCCCGGAACCCAAGTAGATCCGGCTTTCTTGCCAACCCTGGAAACGATCAGAGTCAGTTTGCCGGCTCAACTCGACGCCATCAACGACCTAGCTAAATCAGGCGACTGGGGCACGGTGCGACGTCGGCTGGACAACGAATTGAAGCCAATCGAAACTCAGACTTCAGTATTGGTCGGCAGCATTCAACAACAAGCCAAGGGCGAACTTACGCAGGCCGTCTTGAAAATGGGAAGCGTGCAGCGGCGGATTTTTTTTATCGTGCCGATAACGGCAATCTCAACGTTTTTCATCGCCGCCTTCTTCGGCTGGGCAATAACACGACGTATCGTTGAACTTCGTCTGGAAGAACGTGTCAGCGAGCGAACACGTCTGGCGCGCGAATTGCACGATACGCTTCTGCAGACGCTGCAGGGCAGCAAACTGGTTGCCGATGATGCGCGCGAACATCGCTCTGACACTGAATATATGAGCCGCTCGCTGGAAAAGCTTTCCGGGTGGATTGACCGGGCCATGCGCGAGGGCCGGGCTGCTCTCAACACGCTCCACGCTAGCGCCTTTGACAACCGCGAGCTGTCCAAACGATTGCAATCCGCGCTGGACGAGTCTGAGCCGTACGGCGTTTCGGAGCGGATTCTGAACATTAGCGGCACACCCTTCGAAGTGGATCCGATCGTAACCGATGAGATTTGCAGCGTTGGCCGTGAAGCCATTCGCAACGCATTGATGCATTCGCGTGCTACGCGCATCGAAGTGCAGTTGAATTATTCCGAGGACTTCACGATGATCGTTCGCGATAACGGCCGCGGTATGGATTCGACCACTGCGTCGAATGGCAGGGATGGTCACTTTGGCCTGCAGACCATGCGCGAGCGAGCCGCGCACATTCATGGGCAATTCCAACTCATCGCCGCGCCGAATCTCGGCACGACGATCGAGTTGAAGATAGTAGGGAAGACTGCCTTTGGCCGCAAGGTGAGGGTGCGGTCGAAACTGCGGTCCTGGATCGAAGGAACATGACGCTCGGAAGTTTGACCTCGGACGAAATGCGTCAATGGGCCGGACAGAATGAATCCAATCCAACGAATGACCATCATGCTCTGAGGCAACGCGTTGCCGCACCTGCAGCCACGAAGCCCCTGCATCGCCCACCTGACCCTACCAAAAAATACAGGGTAATGCCTAAATGCATCAACGGTTTCATTCCGGCTCTTAATCGCGATCATAAAACTAAATGCCGGAGTGCAAGCCATGGAGGTCACTGGTAAAGAGAGCTTGCTCAGGTTTCGCAGGCTCGCGTTTTATATCGCTGACATCAGCTATTTGTGCAGGAAACAGTTTATGAGCAAGCGAGGCCCGGACAATGATTAAGATCGGTCACCGGCGCACATGCGTCGACAACCTCACAATCTTCTACGCTGCGTGACGCGGTCATCACCCACCCCACTTTGGTCGAGGGGCTCATACCACTGTTTTCATCTGTGGCCTCGGCGCACAACGACAAACAGGCGGCACTAATGGAAGCTTCCGCAGGTTCGATGAAGGAGGAAAACGATGAGTATTCTTATGAAAACGCTTATTAGGATGGGTCTCTTCAAGGAGGACCTTGATTATCAATTCATCCGGACCTCGATGGTGATCGTCTACTTCTTCTTCGGATATCAGAAGTGGTTTGATTACGAAGCGAAAGGCCTCATTCCGTTCTTTACCCACGGGCCTCTCATTTTCTGGATGTATCCCGTGTTCGGCATGAAAGGCGCCACTTATCTTCTGGGCATTTCGGAGTGGCTGTTCGGAGCGTTATTGCTGGCTGGGTTCTGGAACAAGAAACTAGGCGTGCTTGGTGCGTTCGGGTCGGTAGTTACCTTTCTATGTACAGTCACGATCATCCCGTTTATGCCGGATGGCTGGGAACCGTCGGCCGGCGGCTTTCCCGCTATGGTCGGAAACGTCGCGTTCCTCATGAAGGATGTTGTTCTCTTGGCTGTATCGGTTTACTTGCTCAAGCAGGACGTGTTGAGACTCGTGTCGGCTGCTTCGGTGAGCAAATCGACAGTCGCACACACCCATGCTTGAGTCGAGTAAAGATGTGGTGAAGCAATATTCTCAAGCGGTACTTCGAACTCACGAAGGAGAAAACTCCAGGTTGTATCGCGCACCCCAGCCCGATTTCTTCGCGCCGGATCTTCCAGCACTAGCTACGGAACTCCCCGAACCGAAAGCAGTGTAATCAACCCTATTGCAAAGGAGAAAAGATGGGACTGTCCTGGCAACAAGGTCCGCTCTCACCTGGAGCGATTGGCCGCTTCCTGGTGCCCGAACCGCTACCTCAAAGATTGTTATACGCCGAGCCTTTGCGCCGCCGCATGCGCGTGCGCTTTGGCGGAACCTGGATCGCCGATAGCGAGCATGTGCTCCTGCTGTTCGAACCCGGCCACTATCCAATGGCCTACTTCCCAGAGACGGACATCGCCCCAAACACGCTAGACCGCATCGAGCACACAACTCGCCATCGCGACCTCGGCCTCACATCCTGGTACACCGTGCACGCGGGTGATAAGAGCGCGTCCCGAGGGGCATGGCAGCACATGGAACTGCCAAATTACGCAAGCGAACTGCAGGAGCGCATCGCGTTCGCATGGCCCGCCATGGACGCTTTCTACGAAGAAGATGAACGGATCCTGGGCCATGCTGCTGACACCTACCATCGCATCGATATCCGCCACTCTTCGCGCCGGCTCGTCGTAGGTCATCGTGATCGCATCATCGCCGATACCAAGCAGCCACTAGTCCTCTACGAATCGGGCTTCGCGCCGCGCTGGTACGTTGTACGCGACGACATCGATCAGTCGGCGCTGACGCCCGTGGAACACCGGACGTTTTGTCCATACAAAGGGCTGTGCAGCTACTACGATATCGGCGACGCACATCTGGCGGCATGGTCATACCCTAACGCCTATTCTCAAGTCGGTCGTATCTCGAACCTGGTATCGTTCGAACCCGATATAGTTTCGGCACAGCTCGATGGCATTCAGCTCCGCCTTGAGGCGGGTCAGACCGTGATTCCGCACGGCCCCGATCGCGACCTCGACGTGCCCGAAGCGACCGGCAAAGAACCGTAGAAGAACACCATGGCTCGGCTCCCTACCCGTGAACGTCGGACTTCCACGCGAGCTGGAGTGGAGACGCCGTGCTGTACGCACCGCGATCTGGAAGGATCCGGCGCTGCTCACAACCGACGGGCGATGTCGTCGTCGATTTGTGAACACCCGATCGACTCGATTTCAGAGGCGGACTGTTACCGTCAGCTAGCACGGACATCTGGCCGCAGGTGGAGGATCAGTGCGGCGCATATCAAAGCGAAGCCAAAGAGCGGTGCTATTAATGCAAGCAGCATAGCTAAGGTAAAGCTGGCAAGGACAACAAGCGATCGACGCCTGGCAAAACGTCGCGTACGAGCAGATAGCTGCGTGGCATCCACGCGGGCCAATACCTGGTATTCGAAAACGTTGTATGCAATGTCGATGCACACGAAGAGCCCTGCGTAAAACACTACAGGGGATGACGCGAGTTGAGTCCGCGCGATCCATGAAGTCGCAAAGGGTAGGAACGAGACCAGGAAGAGATGGACGAAATTGACCCATATCAATCCCAGTGTGGGAGTGCCTACGAACCGCCAAAGATAGTGGTGATTCATCCAGATGATAGCGATGAAGAGGTAAGTTACTGCGTAGCTGATGGCTGTGGGCCACAAAGGCCATAGATTGGAGAATGCTGGCTGCTCCGGCGCCTTGAGCTCCAGCACCATGATGGTTACAATCACGGCAAAGACCCCGTCCGAATATGCAGCCAATCGATCTGCTGTTTCTTTTTTTTCAGGCATAGCCTCCTCGAAGTCGGCAAGAACATTTATCGACTTAATCAGGGTATGCGAACGCGGACACTCGATCCTCGTCTGCGAGGCACTTAAGGCATGAGGCAATTTCCGCGACCGGCAGAAGCAACGATGGGCCTTTATTGTGGCAGAGGAGACGCAACCGTGGAAGCGCCAAGATTTTCAGTTGAAGTGATTACGATGCCGGTGAGCGATGTCGAGCGGGCATTGCGATTCTATGTAGATCAGGTTGGCTTCACGCTCGACGTCGATTATGCGCCGAACGAGGCATTCCGCGTTGTGCAGCTCACGCCGCCGGGCTCCAGTTGCTCAATTCAGATCGGCAAGGGACTCACGAAGGCGCCCGCCGGTTCGGTTTGCAACGTCTATCTCGTCGTTACAGACATTGAGGCCTCGCGGACCCGACTTCTTGAACGTGGCGTTGAAGTCAGTGAGCTCCGACACAAGACGCCGGTTGAAGCCTGGGACGGAAGTTTCGCACCGGGGTTGGACTCGGCACGCGGAGACTATGCCAGCTTCGCCAACTTCTCCGATCCGGATGGCAACAGCTGGGTGCTGCAGGAACGGGGTTACCGCAAAGGGTGAGTCGGTCGAGAAGCTACGGCTTGTGAGTATGGAGACATTCGAACTCAGTCAAGAGTAGGCCGCGTGCGACCGCGACGATTGCACCTTGTATCCGAGGCATGGCCACGGTCTCCGGTACGAAGGCTGAATGTAGAGTGATCGTTGTTCGAGGGACCCATGCGCACTCGACGAGTGTAGACGGAGCCGCATCCCCACATCCCAGAGGTTTTTGTTGCGTAGTCGGATTCAAGCTCTCGACCTGCCAAAAAATGCAGGGCAATTCCTAAACGCTTTGAGGGTTCCATTTCCGTTCTCAATCGCGATCATAAGAATCAAAAGACTGCGAACCAATGTCACCCGCAAAGAGATCACAACTGCAATAGACACTGCGGTGAGCCGAAATTTTTTATCGATTAATAAGGAGATTGAAAAAGTGCCACTACTAGAAGATAAATTTGCCTCGGTCGCGGATCATAATACGATCTCTGCGGCATTTCCATACCGAAAGCAGCGGCGTGTCGGTAGCATGTGAAATGTCCGCATGAATTAGCAAATGAGATGTCCGCTTTCTGAAAGAAAGCGGTTAGGGAAGGCTGGGAGCTGTGGAAGACAGCGAGCAGCATTTCTCAGCCGCCGAAACGGAGCGGATGATGAAGGCACAGGAAGTGATATTGAAGGCGGCGGCCGGGAAGCTGAAGTGGTGGGAAGCGGCCGAGATTATGGGCGTGACGGACCGCACGATGCGGCGCTGGCGGGAACGGTTGAACGAGCACGGCTATAGCGGCTTATGGGATTACCGGAAGCGATCGCCGAGCCCGAAGCGAGTGCCGATGCAAACGGTAGAGCAGGTGTTGCAGTTGTATCGAGAGAAATACTTCGACTTTAACGTGCAGCACTTTCACGAGAAGTTGCAGGAAAAGCATGGCATTCGCTTGAGCTACACGTGGGTGAAAACAGCATTGCAAACGGCCGGGCTGGTGAAGCGGCGCAGGAAACGCGGATCACATCGCAAACGCCGGCCACGGAGAGCGCTGCCTGGAATGATGCTGCACATTGACGGCAGCGATCACGCCTGGTTTCAGGATGAGCGGCGGCACGAGCTGATTGTGATTCTGGATGACGCCACGAGCGAGATCTATTACGCACAGCTCGTGCAAGCCGAGTCGACACGCACGGTCATGGCAGCGCTGCGGGAAGTCATCGAGAGCAAAGGATTGTTCTGCTCGTTGTACAGCGATCGAGCAGGACATTTCTTCGTGACGCCGAAGCGCGGCGAGCGTGTGGATGCTGGCCGTCCCACACAAGTGGGCCGGGCGCTGCAGGAGTTAGGAATCAAAATGATTCCAGCTTATTCGCCGCAAGCGCGCGGACGAATGGAGCGCAGTTACGGCACCTGGCAAGGACGTTTGCCGCAAGAGTTGCGCCTACGCAGGATTCACGATCTGGAGCGAGCCAACGAGTTCTTGCGCTGTGAATACATGGCTGAGTTCAACGCCAAGTTCGCGGTTGCGGCGGCGCAGAAAGGGAGCGCCTTCGTGCGCTCTCGGCGCTCCGATCTGGACTGGATTTTCAGCGTGCAGCACGAACGCACGGTGAACCAGGACAACACAATTTCAGTCGAGAACCGAGTCTTTCAACTCGAGAAGACGCGCTGGCGCAACACACTCGCCGGGCAAACAGTTGTTGTCCATGAGCACCTGGACGGGCGCGTATCGATTCGTTACGGACCGCATGTGATTGCGCAGTATGCGAGCGATCAACTGCCGCCGCAAGCGACGAAACGGCGTGGCAGGCCACGCTTGCCAATCGCACGGGAGGCAGCATGAGCAGCAAGGCTTCGTTTTGTGGAACCAATCGTACGCGAAGCGCGGAGAACCCGTCCAGGCTAAACCCTGCGGGCGGGCTCCGCCCGGCCTGGACCGAACCTCCGGCTTCGCATTCTGTTCCACACATGCAAAACGAAGCCAAATACAAAAACGGACATTTCATTTGCTATTTAAACCGGACATCTTGACGTGCTACGAACAACCGAAAGCAGCGGCGGCGGATTCTTGGCACCGAGATGGCGTACGTGGAGGTGGGAGATGGCGACCCTATCGTGCTGCTGCACGGCAATCCGACGTCATCGTATCTGTGGCGCAACGTGTTACCGCACCTACAGCCACTAGCCCGCTGCATCGCCCCAGACCTTATCGGCATGGGCGACTCTGAAAAGCTGCCTAACAGTGGCCCCGATTCCTATCGCTTCGTCGAGCACCGCCGCTATCTAGACGCCCTGCTCGAATCCCTCGATGTGCGCGAGCGTGCAACCCTCGTCATCCATGACTGGGGTTCGGCCCTCGGCTTCGACTGGGCCAACCGCCACCGCGAGGCCGTGAAGGGTATCGCGTACATGGAGGCGATCATGGTGCCGCAGCACTGGGATCACTGGGACAAGTTCAATATGCGTTCAGCATTGCAGGGGCTGCGGTCCGAGGCCGGCGAGGAGATGGTCCTGCGAAACAACTTCTTCATCGAGCAGATCCTGCCGAAGGCCATCCTGCGCTCCCTCTCCGACGAGGAGATGGCGCACTACCGTCGGCCGTTCGCCGAGCCCGGCGAGGGGCGACGGCCGACCCTGACGTGGCCCCGGCAGATCCCCATCGAGGGCGAGCCCGCCGATGTGGTTGCGATCGTGGCCGCCAACGGCGAATGGCTCAAGACAAGCAGTGTGCCCAAGCTGTTCGTGAGGGCCGAGCCCGGTGGGATCCTCTCCGCCGGCGCGGATCTCGACTTCGCCCGCAGTCTGCCGGCACAGACGGAGGTGACGGTCGCGGGGGTCCATTTCATCCAGGAGGATTCACCGCATGAGATCGGGCGGGCCATCGCCGGCTGGATAGAGGCGTTAGGCTGACGGCGCCAATCAAGGCACGGACTTATGGTCATAACCGATCCTTTTGGCGGTGAAGACCACAGATAGCGTGGAAGAAATGGCATGTTGGCCTCAAAGTACCGGGCATCCGGTCGGTGACTCATTCCCAACCCAGACTCAAGACCAAGGCAATAGAAATTGTGTAGTCAGGAAGGATCTATAAACTTGCAATTGCCGACCCAACGACCTGAAAGCTCGACCGATCGAACCGGCCCACGCCACTAATCCTTTCGTTACGCCGCAGCCTAACGAAAGGTTTAGGCCTTCTCCTTTCGTTGGCTGCAATCTGTGCTTAAGGCGAGTTCTGCCCAAATGGTTCTTCGAGCAAGTCTTTTCTCAGCCGGCTGAGCTGGGGTGACCGGCGTCAGCTATCAGGGTTAAGCCCGCCGCTCTTGCGAATGCGCGAAAATCGCGATCTCGCGTCAAGAGCGGAATTCCGGCGTCGAGGCAAGTTTGGGAGATTAGCGCATCTCCCAATCGTGCCTTGCGGCCTTTGGCCAAGACCTTCGCACGAAGTGCGCCCGCCCGCTCCCAAAACCCAAGTCGGATTTCAAGGAGTGGCAGTTCAGAGAGAGTCTTGGCAACTTCAGAACGGATACCTGGATCGCTCAGCAATTCGGTGAGAACAGGAGGAGCCATGAGAACTTGCCGGTCATTGAGCGCCCGCGCGAGTACCTCAACATCCTCGCCGGCTTCACCTTGAAAAAATGCAATCCAGGTACTCGTGTCAGCTGCGATCATCGATCGACTTTGAGGTCGGCCGACGTGCGGGTGAAACAAACCTTGCCGCGCAATCGGGACAGCTTCGCATAAGTCTCGGAGGCAGCGACGAGTTGCAGACCGGTGCGAACGGTCTGAGTAACTCCGAGGCCCGTTGCTCGTTGAGCCTTGTCGAGCAACTCGGGCGAAATTTCAACGGTGATCTTACGCGCCCTCTCCATCACGGTTTGATAATACCGTACCTTGTACCAGCATTCAGTACGGTATCCCCTCGTCACCATAACCCACAGCCGTTCCGGCGATTTGAATACTTACATTCGTTTCCCCGGGTCACCGTTCAAGGGTAGGAATGAGAACCTGCTAATAGGCTCTGCTCCTCGGGCACTCCGCTCCCAAAGTCCCGGCCGCAACGGAACCTCCAATCAGCTATTCCTTTTGCGTTTGTCTTTCGCCAAAGAATTCTTCGAGCAGGTCTCTCATTTTCTCGGCGACGCGGGAGGCAATTCTGTTTGCCAGCTGCTCGAGGTCTGGGTGACTGAGCTGAGAA